>Ga0247790_10000028_pt1 | contig 76923 bp, 73 predicted proteins | sample UWRJS171409R4_FD_179913 | JGI IMG/M metagenome (GOLD analysis project Ga0247790, IMG submission 179913) | Soil microbial communities from Arlington Agricultural Research Station in Wisconsin, United States - UWRJ-S171-409R-4 | ecosystem: Environmental > Terrestrial > Soil > Agricultural land...
CCGGGCCGGGCGCGCTGCTCGCCCTCGTCGCGGTTCACCTCGCCTACTACGCGTCCTACATCGCGCCGCTGGTCGGCCTGGCGCTGGTGCTGGGCGACCCGCCGCTCGTGCCGCTCTGCCTGCGCGCGCTCATCTACCTGTGCTTCGTGTTCGCCATGCCCACGCCGGGCGGCGCCGGGCCGAGCGAGGCGGTCGCCGCGTGGTTCTTCGGGGACCTGCTCGATCCCGCGGACGCGATCGCGGTGGTCGTGGTGTTCCGCGCTTCCACGTTTTACCTCCAGCTCGCGATCGGCGCGCTTTACCTGCCGCTCCGGTCGATGACACGATGACCCCGTGACCTGGGAGCTGATCCCGTGGATCGGGGCGTACGTGATGTTCGGCGCGTTCGCGCTCGAGGGCGTGGTCAGCTACATCGTGCGCCGCGACGGCCATTACGAGCTCAAGGACACGCTCGCGAACCTCGCCATCATGGGCGGCTACGTCGGCGTGCGCGTCGTGCTCGGCGCGGTGATCGGCGTGGTGCTGCTCGCCGTGTTCCAGCTGACCCCACTGCGCTGGTCGATGGAGCACGCGTGGCACTGGGTGGTCCTGTTCGTGCTCAACGACTTCCTCTACTACTGGTCGCACCGCGCGAGCCACGTGTTCCGCTTCATGTGGGCGTCGCATGCCGTGCACCACAGCTCAGGCAAGCTGAACCTGTCGATCGGGTTGCGGAACTCGTGGGTCGGCGGAGCGATCGACTGGGTGTTCTTCGTGCCGCCGGTCGCGCTCGGCTTCCCGCCGGCCGCGCTCGGCGTCGTGATCGCGATCGGCAGCGCGTGGGACTTCTTGACCCACACGCCGTACGTCGGCAGGCTGCCCGGTCTCGACGCGGTGTTCAACACGCCGTCGAACCACCGCGTCCACCACGCGAAGAACCCGCAGTACGTCGACAAGAACTGCGGCGGCGCGCTGATCATCTGGGACCGCCTGTTCGGCACCTACGCGCGCGAGATCGAGCGCCCGGAGTACGGCACCCTCGTGCCGCCGAAGCAGCCGTACAACCCGATCTACCTCGAGCTCTACCTGTGGGCCGAGCTGATCCGCGACGCCGTGCGCCGGCGCCCCCGCCCCGCTGCGGCGCGCGAGACGAGCGCGTAGGTCCCGAGGCACGCCGCCGTCGTGACCGTGACGATCGCGACGTACTTGAGCGGTCCGGGCACCGCGAGCTGGCTGACCGCGATCTGCAGCGCGACCACGAGCGGCAGGTGCACGATGTAGAACCAGTACGACGACTCCGACGCGAGCCGGAGCAGCGCGCGCGGCTGCGCGAGGTAGCGCACGCACGCACCGAGGAACCACACCATCACCGCGATCGAGAAGCCCGCGCTCGCCGCGATCGCGTACAGCGGCGGCGCCTCGACGACGGACAGGCCCCGGGCGAGCGTGACGACGACGGCGGCGAGGAACCCCAGCGCGAGCGCGGCCGCATACCACGCGCGGCGCGCGTAGCGCGCGAGCGCGTCGGGACGGGCGTGGACCAGCCAGCCCCACCCGAAGAACGCGCCCATGTAGACGAGGATCGGCAGGTCGGGGATGAAGCCGAGCGGCGTGTCGGTGTGCAAGGCGCCGAGCGACGCGAGCACGCCGAACGCGAGCACGGCGGGGAGCGCGAGCACGGGCAGCCGCGCCGGAACGCGCCGCACGGCCGCGCTGATCACGACCGCGGCAGCCGATAGCCAGAGCAAGTAGTAGAGGAACCACAGGTGCCCGAGCATGAGCTCGAGCTCCGAGCTCTGGAGCTTGGGGATGTTCGCGGCGACCGTGGCCCGCGCGGCGACCTCGCGACCCCAGTCCCAGAGCGCGTCGAGGAGGAGCGAGCACGGCACGAGCGCGACCGCGAGCGGCAGGAGGATGCGCGTGGCGCGGTTGCGGGCAAACCCGCGCGCGCCGGCGCCGACCAGCACCGCGCGCGCGAAGTAGCCCGAGAGCCAGAAGAACGTCGGCATCGCGAACGCGCGCACGATCCAGACCCACAGATCGACGCCGAGGTGGCGCGACCGATCCTGGATCGCCCAGCCGATCGGCGTGACCATGAAGGACAGCGCGGCGTGCGTGCAGACCACGAGCAACATCGCGATGGCTCGCGCCGCGTCGAGCCCGGCGATCCGCGGCGCGGTGGGCGCCGCGGGCATCCTCAGATGCCTCCGTTCACCGGCAGCACCTTGCCCTGGATGAAGCTGTTCTCGAGGGCGAGCCACGCGATCACCTGCGCGGCCTCCTCGGGGCGGCCGGGACGGCGCAGCGCGCTGAACGTCTCGTAGTCCTTGCGGCGGCGCGCCGCGAGGCCCTGCGAGATGCCGGCGTCGAGCGGGCCGAGCGCGACCACGTTGACCCGGATGTCGCTGCGGCCGACCTCGTGCGCGACGGCCATCGCGAGCGCGGCCAGCGCGCCCTGCGACGCCGCGAAGTGCGCCGGCAGCGGCAACGATTGCGCGCGATCGAGGCCGCCGACCAGGACGACATCGCACCGCCGGGCGCGCGCGGCGACCGACCGGCACAAGAGGAACGCGGACTGCACGTTGACCGCCATCGCCTGCTGCCACGCGGCGGCGTCGAGCTCGGGGAGCGCGAGCCCCGCGCTGACGCCGGCGCAGTGGATCGCGACGTCGAAGGGGTCCTGCGCGTCGAGGAACGCGATCGTCGCGGCAGCATCCGCGAGGTCGACGCGCGCGGCGGTGTGCCCGAGCTCGAGGGCGAGCGCGCGCGCCTTGTCCTCCGAGCGCTGGTAGGTGAACACGGCCGGGACCGAGCGGCGCGCGAGCTCGCGCAGCACGGCGCCGCCGACGGTGCCGGTGCCGCCGAACACGAGCGCGCGGCGCGCGGAGGTCACGTCAGGCTGCACAGGTACTCCAGCTCCCCGTCGATCGCGTCGACGAACGCGTCGAGGGTCTGCTCCTCGATGGTGAACCGCGGCAGCACGCGCAGGATGCGCCAGTCGTGGCCGCAGGCGAAGCAATAGAAGCCGCGCTTGTACAGGCGATGGCACGCGAGGACGCCGATCGTCGGCTGGTCGACGAGCGCGTCGATCCCGAAGTGCGAGAACGACAGCCACGGGTGATCCGAGGGGCGCAGCTCGATGCCGACGAGCAGCCCCGCGCCCTTCACGCGGACGAACAGCTCGTGGCGCGCGAGCGTCGCGGCGAGCTTGCCGCGGAACGCCTCGCCGATCCGGCCGACGCGCGCGATCAGCTCGTCGGTGAGGAGGTCGAGCGCGGCGAGGGCAGCGACGCACACGAGGCCAGAGCCCCCGAAAGTCGTGTTGTGCGCCTCGGCGGAGGCGTAGTGCTCGCCGTAGGCGCGCTCGAACAGCTCGCTCGTCGTGAGCATGGCGCTGATCGGCACGAGGCCGCCCCCGAGGTGCTTGCCGAGGATGAGCACGTCCGGGCGCCGCGGCCAGGTCTCGCTGGCGAGGAAGCGCCCGGTGCGACCGAGGCCGGTCTGGATCTCGTCGGCGACGAGGAGCGCGCCGTGCTCGCGACTCAGCTCGCAGGCCGCCTCGAGGAACGCCGGGGAGACGGTGCGCACGCCGCCCTCGAGCTGGATCGGCTCGAGCACCACGGCCGCGACGTCGCCGCCGCGAAAGGCCGCGGCCAGCGCGTCGACGTCGTCGAACGGGATCGGCCCCGCGGCCGGGACGTGCGGCCCGAACGGGTCCTTGAACATGCCGGGCTTCATCAGCGCGCAGCTGCCCATGGTGGTGCCGTGGTAGGCGCCGTCGAGCGAGATGATGCGCGGCTTCTTCGTGGCGGCGCGCGCGAGCTTGAGCGCGGCCTCGACCGCGCCCGACCCCGAGTTCGCGAAGAACACGTTGTCGTAGGCGCCCGCGCGCTCGCACAGCCGCTGCGCGAGCAGGCCGGCGTACGGGTTCACGCGGCACGGGAACCAGTTCGGCGAGTCGCTGGCCAAAAACTCGGTGACCGCGGCGGTGATCGCCGGGTGGCGGTGGCCGAACGTCTGCGTGCCGTGGAAGTCCTCGACGGGGCCGCGCGGCTCGATGAGCTGGCCGTCGCGCACCGCGGTGATCCGCGTCGGCTCGCCGAGCAGCTCCGCGCGCAGCGTGACGAGCGGGTTCACGTAGCGCCGGTAGCTCTCGTAGCCCTCGCGGAGCATCTGCTCGGTGTTCACTAGAGGCCCCCGTCGGCGACGATCTTGGCCGCGGCCATGAACGAGTTGGCGTCGGAGACGAGGAACGTCGCCAGGTCGGCGACCTCCTTCGCGGTCCCGAGCCGCCCGAGCGATGCCTGCGCCAGGTACTCCTGCACGCGGTGCTTGGGCAGCATGCGCGCGAGCCCACAATCGAGCAGGCCCGGGGACAACAGGTTCACCTTGATGTTGTAGCGACCGACCTCGCGGGCGAGCGCCTCGGTCATGCCGCGGAGCGCCGACTTCGCGGCCGCGTAGTGCACGGGCGCCTCGATCACGCGCTCGGACGCGAACGAGCCGATGTTGAGGATGTGGCCCGCCTTGGCGCGGATCATCGAGCGCAGCACCGCGCGCGACCACAGGTACGGCCCCTTGACGTTGACCGCCATCACCGCGTCGAAGTCAGCCTCCTCGAGCAGCGCGATCGGCAGGATCTGCGTGATGCCGGCGTTGTTGACGAGCACGTCGATGCCGCCCCACGCCTTGCCGATCGCGGCCACGGCCTCCTTGACGTGCGCGCTGTCGGCGACGTTGCCCTGGAACACCAGCGGCTCGCAGCCGAGCGCGACGAGCGCGGCGCGCGCCGCCTCGGCGTCCTGCACGTCCGTGCGGAACGTGAACGCGACGCGCGCGCCGGCGGCCGCGAACGCCTCTGCCATCGCGCGGCCGAGCCCGCGCGAGCCACCGGTGATCACGCAGCGCTTGCCCTCGAGCCGGCGCGCTGTCATCGGAGGACCGGCAGGGTGAACACGCGCTGACCGCCAGCGCGCGTGCCCCAGCGCGCGGGCTCTACGTTGAACTTGGCCTCCTTCTCCCGGTACAGCACGTTGTAGTTGCAGACCGGGATCGTCGTGCCGTCGGCGTAGCAGTTCGAGTCGCAGCAATCGACCGCGCGCTCGACGTCGAACGTCTCCTCGTCCATGTGCGAGTGCACGTAGACCGCCTTGATCGCCCGCTCGCCAGCGCGGATCGCCTGCTGGTGCGGCAGCGACATCGTGTCGACGAGCGCGCGCAAGAGCCGCAGCGTGCGCTGCGCCTCGGCATCGTCGTCGGGCGCCTCGGCCCACAGCCGATCGATCGCCTGCTTGAGCGATTCTTCGAGCCGCGGCGAGGGCTCGATGTACAGGCGGTCCGAGAGCGCGTCGTAGAGCTCGCTCGCCGGCAAAAACCGCGTGAACGGGATCGGGGGGCCGCCGTCGGGATCGATCAGGAGGTACGCGATCTGATAGCAGAGCGGGTGCGCGCACGGCGACGTCACGAAGTCGCTCGGGCGCAGGAGGCCCTGCGTGTGGCGCTCGATCTCCTCGAGCACCTCGAACATCGAGATCCGGCCCGAGCGCTCGAACGCGACGCCGCTCTGGCCGGTGAACGTCATCGTGTGGACCTCGACGTGCCGCACCGCGGAGCTCGCCATCGCGAACTCGAGGATCTTGCCGATCTCGTGCTCGTTCACGCCGCGGGTCATCACGGGGATCAGCGTGACGTCCACGCCGTGCTTCTCGCACAGGCGCAGGCACTCGAGCTTGAGCGCCAGCATCTGCGCGCCCTGCATCACCTGGTCGGTGTGTGGATCGAACGTGTCGAAGGACAGCGCGATGCGCGCTCCGTAGGCGCCGAGCCGCGCGACGAACGCCTCGTCCTTCGCGAGCTTGATCCCGTTGCTGCACACGGTGACGCGGTGGATCCCGGCGGCCGTCGCGAGCTCGAGCATGTCGAACAGCCGCGGGTGCAGCGTCGGCTCACCGCCCGTGAGGTTGATGATGTCGAGCTCGCCGCCGTGATCGGTGCGCAGGTGCTCGAGGACCATCGCGAAGTCCTCGAGCGGCATGTGGTAGGCGTCGTCGTTCTTGTTGTGCACGTAGCAGATCGGGCAATCGAGGTTGCACGCGCTCGTGATCGTCACGACCGGGAGCCGCACCTTCTGCGTGTGCGCGGTGCACGGGCCGCAATCGAACGGGCAGCCGTGCTCGACCTCCTTCTTGATCACGCTCGGCGGCGTGAACCGCTGCTTGATCGCGCGGGTCTGCTCGTACCACTCGACGCTGGTCGACAGCCGGACCTCCTGCGCGCCGTGCGTCGCGCACGCCTTGCGCATCCACACCTCGGCGCCGACCGCGACGACCGACGCGGGGATCGCCTCCTTGCACGACCGGCACAGGCTGTTCGTGGTGTGGATCAACCGCTCGGTCGCGCTCACACCGACCGCCCGTCGCGCTTGCCGATCACCATGTTCGCGAACGTCTGGACGCTGAACAGCGTCAGGATCAGCGACGGCCGCAGCCCTGGCTTTATGCGGTCGCCCGCCTCCGGCATCAGCTCGCGCAGGCGGGCGAGCCCGGCCTCGGAGATCACGCCGCCGGGCGCGAACTCCTCCTGCGTCATGTCGCCGCGCGACGCCTGCTCCATCTCGCCGCGCGTGATCTCGATCGAGAAGTCGCGCTCGATGCGGAACACGATGTCCAGGAAGTCGAGCGACTCGGCGCCGAGCTCCGCCATGAGCACGGAGTCGAGCTTGACCTCGTCGAGCTTGCGGCCGAGCGCCTCGGCGACGATCTTGCGGACCGCCTCCTCGATCTCGGCGTTGGACAGCTGGGTGAGCTGGGGCGCGGCGGCTGGTTCACTCATGCGGGTTCCTCCTCGATCCACGTGACTACGCGGTCCAGCGGCTTGCGGCCGCGCGCGGGCGCTCCTCCGTCGGGGTGACCGATCGCGATCGCCCCGACCATACGCCACGGCTCCTCGATCCCGAGCAGCGCGCTGATCTCGCTCCGCGCGACCATCGGCCCGGCCATCATGCAGGCGCCGAGGCCCTCGGCGTGCACCTGGAGCAGCAGCGCCATGATCGCCATGCTGGTCGACACCAGCTCGCTCTGCATGGCCGACGCCGTCGAGAACGCCGCCGGGTCGCCACCGCCCGACGCGATCAGGTTCGCGATCAGGTCGGGGTACTCGCGGTACTGCGGGATGACGATCACCTGCGCCGACGCGAGCGGCTCGTGGAAGAAGTCGCCGTAGTTGCCGAAGTCCTCGGCGTGGTGGCTCCTGGTGATGATCGCCTTCATCTCGGCGGTCTTGCTCGCGACCGCTAGGGCGATCCGCGCGCGCATCGCCGCCGAGCGCACGACGGCGAACCGCCACGGCTGCCGGTTCGTGCTCGACGGTGCGGTGATCGCGCCCTCGAGCACGCGCACGAGCACGTCGCGCGCTACCGGCTCGGCCGTGAACGTCCGCACGCTGCGCCGGCACCGCAGCCACTCGAGCATCTGGGGTCCGGTCATTCGAGCTTGAATCCTCCATCGACGTTCCACACCTGGCCCGTCACGTAGCTCGCGTCATCGGACGCGAGGAACGCGACGACCTTCGCGACCTCGGCCGGCGTCCCGAGCCGCTTCATCAGGATGCGCCTCAAGAGCTCGTCGGGCGCGATCGCCTGCAGCTCGGTCGTCATCGCGGTGTCGATGATACCCGGCGCGACCGCGTTGACGCGGATGTTGCGCGGCGCGAGCTCGACCGCGAGCGCGCGGACGAACGCCTCGATCGCGCCCTTGCTCGCGGCGTAGTTGCTCTGCCCGCGCCCCGGGCGCTGCGCCGCGACCGACGACAGCGCGACGATCGAGCCGGCGCGGCGGCGCATCATGCGGCGCGCCGCCTCGCGGCAGCACGCGACCACGCCGCCGAGGTTGGTCGCGAGCACATCGCCGAAGTCGGCGGCCGTGCTCGCGCCGAGCAGCGTGTCGCGCGTGATGCCCGCGTTGCACACGACCACGCCGAGCGGACCGAGCGCGTCGAGCTCGGCGAACATCGCGGTCACGGCGGCGGGATCGGCGACGTCGGCGCGGAGCGCGCGCGCGCCGGGCCCGGCGGCCGCGACGGTCTCGGCCGCGGCGGCGTCATCGGCGCGATAGTTGACGGCGACGGTGAAGCCGCGCCGGCCGAGCTCGATCGCGATCGCTCTCCCGATCCCGCGCGACGCGCCGGTGACCAGCGCGACCGTCACGCGGCCCCCTCGCGGGTCTCGACGCTCTCGACGCTCTCGACGCGCACCGCCGACGCCAGCTCCGGGGCGCTCGCGTGCAGGCCGATCGCGACCGGCGCGCCGAGCTCCGCGAGCGCGATCGCCTGGACGAGCGCCGTGGCCGCTCCCACCTGACCGAGCGCCTGCGCGACCGCCGCGTAGGCGTCGCGATCGCCGTCGCCGATCGCCGCGCTGCACCGCGCGAGCGCCTCCGGTCCGGCCGCGTCGCGCACGGCGAGCCGCGGCGCGCCGGCGCGCTCGCGCACGACGACGACGGCCGCCGCCGCCTCACCGGGCACGAGCCCCTGGGCCGGCCAGCCGCGCGCGTCGAGCTCGACCAGCGTCTCGGGCTCGAGCAGCGAGTCGTACGCGACGACGAGCGCGGCATCGATCGCGCCGTCGTGCAGGGCGCGGATCGCCGCGGCGAGCGCCTGGGCGCCTCCGTTGCCGCCGCCGAACGTCGCGCCCTCGCCGCGCAGGCCGAGCTCGGCCGACGCGAGCGCGTGCACGTTGTTCGACAGGTGGCGCAGCATCCAGTACGGGTGCACGTCCTTGAGGCCGCGCTCCCACATGCGATCGCCGTCGTCGCGCTGCTCGGCGAACGCCCCGAGCATGTCGTCCCAGTGCGCGCGCAGCCCACCGACGCCGCTGAACAGCCCGGCGCGGTCTCCGCCGGGAACGCCCGACGCGGCGAACGCCTGGGCCGCGACCTCGAAGCCGAACAGGCCCATGCGGCGCAGGAACCGGTCGCGCCGCGCGCTCGCCGGCTCATCGCCGATCCGCGCGACCGCCATCGACGTGTAGGCCCCCCTCGGATCCGCGCTCGCCGCGCGCTCGCCGGCGCGCACACGCGCGATCACGTCCTCGACGCTGGCGCCGAGCGGCGTCCGCCACGCGCGCGCGATCATCGCGGCGGTCCTCACGCCGGCCTCCCGAGCACCACGCTCGCGTTCTGGCCGCCGAACCCGAACGAGCTCGACAGCACGGCGTCGACCCGCGCGCCGCGCGGCGCCTCGCCGATCACGTCGACGTCGCACTCGGGGTCGCGCTCGCGATGGTTCGCGGTCCCCGGCAAGAGATCGCGCTCGAACGCGAGCAGGCTGGCCGCGAGCTCGATCGCGCCCGCGGCGGCCATCAGGTGGCCGACGGCGCCCTTGATCGAGCTGACGGCGACGCGCGCCGCGTGGGCGCCCAGCGCGCCGTGGATCGCCTTGCACTCCGCGGGGTCGTTGAGCGGGGTCCCCGTGCCGTGCGCGTTGATGTAGCCGATCGCGCGCGCCGGGACGCCCGCGCGCTCCGCCCGCGCGATCGCCCGCGCCATCGCATCGCGGGCGGCCGCGCCATCGGGCCGCGGGGCGGTCGCGCGATAGCCATCCTGCGTGCTGCCCCAGCCGACGACGCGCGCCATCACGCGGGCCCCGCGGCTCCGCGCGCGATCCTCGCGCTCGACGACGAACACCGCCGCGCCCTCGCCGATCACGAGGCCGTCGCGCCGGCGGTCGAACGGCCGGCAGGCATCGAGCTCGTCGCGCGGCGACGGCGCGCCGAGCCGGCACATCCCGCCGAGCCCGAGCGGGTTGACCATCGAGTCGGCCGCGCCGCAGACCACGACGTCCGCGGCGCCGCGCTCGATCAGCGAAGCCGCGTGCGCGACCGCGAGCGCGCCTGCCGCGCACGCCGAGGCGTTGACCGTCGTCGGCCCGCGCAGCGCGAGCAGCTCGTGCGTGGCGCGCGCCGCGAGATCGACCGGTGAGCGGAACCGCACGCCATCGGCGCCGGCGCGCTCCCACGCGATGTGACCGCCGGCGTAGATGCCGCCGAAGTCCTCGAGCAGCGCCTGCTCCAGGCCGAGCGCGAGGACGAGCGAGGCGTCGCGCGGCTCGCCGCCGGCCTGGTGCCACGCCTCGTGCGCGGCGAGCAGGGCCCAGGCGATCTTGCGATCGCGCAGCGCGCCCGACGCGCCGAGCCGCGCGGCGAGCGCACCGGCGCCGAGCGCGTCACCGAGCCACGCGGCCTCGACGCGCGGGACGGGGACCTCGCCCGCCACGCGCGTCGGAAACGTCGACGCATCGAAGCTCTGGATGCGCGAGATGCCGCTCGCGCCGGCGGCGAGGCCGGCAAACAGCGCGCGCGCGCCGATGCCGAACGCGCTGACCACGCCGACCCCGGTGATCGCGGCGGTCATGCCGGTCACGCCGCCTCCTGCGCGAGCAGCACGGCGCCCGGATCACCATCGACGCCGAGCGCCAGGACCAGCGCGCGCCCGCCCGGTGTCGCCTGCAGTACCCGGGCGGCGTCGATCACCGCGAGCGCCGGGCTCGCGGCGAGCGCATCGCCGCGCGTCCCGGTGTCGCTCGTGCGCGCGCCGGGAAAGCGCGCCGCGGCGTACGAGCGCAGCGCGTCCGCGGCGGGCGGGCCCCAAGGCGCGAGGACGACGACGTCGGGCTCGGCGATCGATCCGCGCCCCGCGCGGGCGAGCGCGTCGGCGAGCGCGTCATCGAGCGCGTCATCGAGCGCGTCATCGAGCGGCCGGCCCCGGCCGCTCGCGTGGGCGGCGCCCTCGAGCACGACATCCCCGGCGGCCCCGGCTGCGGCCCCGGCGCGCAGCGCGATGAGGCCCGCGCCGTCCGCGGGGACCAGGCCGCGCGCGAGGAAGCCGTCGCGCGCGAGCTCCGCGAGCGTCACCGGGTGCGTCGCGACGTCCGCGCCGCCCGCGATCGCGAGCTCGCACTCGCCGGTCGCGACCGCGTGGGCGGCCTCCGCGATCGCCGCGACGGTGCCGGCGCCGCGCGAGAACAGCGCCCCGTTCGGGCCGCCGAGCCCCTCGAGGATCGCGCCGTGGCACATCGTGAAGTTGTTCATGAGCTGGAACGCGAGCAGCGGGTTGCACGCCGGAAGGCCGCGATCGCCGAACGCAGGCAGCGAGAACGCGCCATCGATGATCGACGCGTCGAGGAGCGCCCCCACGTCCTCGAGCGAGCCCGCGGAGCCGCCGACGCCGAGGAAGTAGCCGGCCCGCGCGCGCTCGTCGGCCGACAGCCCGAGGGCGCGCATCACGTCCGCCAGCGCGAGCGCGGCGAGGTACGCCGCGCGCGACATCATCTTGCGCGCGCGGGGGTTGGCGAGCGGCTCGTCGGGCGGCGCCGCGTCCGCCAGGTACGGGCCGCGCGCAGCGTGGTGCGCGATCACCACGCGGATCACCCACACCTCCGCAGCACGAGGCACGAGTTCGCGCCTCCGAACGCGAACGAGCTCGCGAGCGCGGCGTGCACGTCCGCGCGCACCGCCCGCCCGATCACGTGCGGCACGTCGCACAGCGGATCAGGCGTGCGCAGGTTCGCGGTCGGCAGGATCTCGCCGGCGGCGATCGCGTGGTACGCGTACAGCGCGCCGAGCGCGCCGGCGCCGGCGACCCAGTGGCCGAGCGCGCCCTTGCTCGACGACACGCGCGCGCGGTCGGCGGCCGCGCCGAGCACCCTGCGGATCGCGGCGACCTCGATGCGGTCGTTGAGCGGCGTCGACGTGCCGTGCGCCTGCACGTAATCGACGGCGGCGAGCCCCGCGTCGGCGAGCGCGGCGGACATCGCGCGCGCGGCGCCGCTGCCCTCGGGATCCGGTGCGGTGAGGCGGTGCGCGTCGAGCGAGCGCCCGATCCCGGCGAGCTCGACCACCGCGTCGCCGCGCTCGGCCGACAGCACGAGCATCGCGGCACCCTCGCCGACGACGAACCCGTCGCGGTGCGCATCGAACGGGCACGACACGCCGCGCGGGCTGAGGATGCCGAGCAGGCCGAAGCCGGCGAGCATGAGCGGATCGACGTCCGCGCCGACGCCGCCGCACAGCGCGGCGTCGATCTCGCCGAGGCGGATCGCGCGCGCCGCCTCCACGATGGCGGCGCTGCCCGAGGCGCACGCGAGCGAGACGGTCTCGACCGGCCCGTGCGCGCCGACCTCGTGCGCGAGCGCGACGGCGACCGCCGACGGCGAGAGCACGGAGGCGTCGATGCGGTCGGCCCACGGGCGCGCCTCGCGGGCGAACCGCGCGTGATCGAACGCGCCGGAGGCTCCGGGGGCTCCAGGCGCGCCGCGCGCCGCGCGCGCGAGGCCGAGCACGGTCGCCCACCGCCCGCGGCCGGACTCCGCGCCGACGAACACGCCGAGCCGCGCCGACGCGACCGCGAGGCGCGCCTGCATCCACGCCTCGCGGGCCGCGGCCCGCGCGTACGGCATGCGGCGGTCCTCGTCGGGGAGCTCGCGGTCGATCGCGGCGGCGTGCCGGCAGGGAAACCCGGTGGCGTCGAACGCGGTGATCTCGCGAATCGCGCACGCGCCGTCGGCGAGCTGCGCGACAGTGGCGGACCACGTCGGCGCGAGCGGCGTGAACGCGCCGACCCCGCGTACGTAGACGCTGCGCCGCGCGGGCGGTGTCATGGCGCCTCGGCGGACCCCGTGAGCCAGATACTCAAATACTCGCGACGCTTCGCGAGCACGGCGGGGTTCGTCACCTGCGCGAACGCGAACGACAGCTGCCCCTCGGCGACGAGCTTGTCCTCCGAGCGCGCCCACGCCTGTGCTTGCCCGCCGTCCTCGGTGACGCGCTCGAGGCGCGCCTCGAGCTCGAGGCGGTCGCCCGGCCGCACGACCTGGCGGAACTTCGCGCGATCGACCATCGTGAGCAGCGCGTGCAGGTCGTGGCGCCCGCGCTGGCGCATCGTCGCTTCGAGCAGCACGCCCGCGAGCTGCGCCAGCCCCTCGAGGATCAACGCGCCTGGCAGCACCGGGAACCCTGGGAAGTGATCCGCGAAGATATCATCCGAGAGCGACACGCACTTGACGCCGCGCGCGAGCTCTGGCGGCGACAGCTGCGTGATGCGATCGAGGAGGATGTACCGCACGGGCTGCCGCAGCCTACCAAATCGTGCGACGAACAGGCATGAGTGAGTCGCGCGCAGACATCTTCCGGAACGGCTTCGCGGAGTTTCGACAGTTCGTGAACCCACTCATCGCCGAGCGCGCGCGTCTCGCGCGCGAGCCGATCGAGTTCGTGCGGGCCACGCACGGGGTGCTGCACGACGCGCGCGGCTCGGTGTACGAGGACCTCCACGGCACACAGATGCTCGGCCACCGCAACGCGCGCGTGGCGGAGGCGATGCGCGAGTTCCTCGCGGGCGACGCGCCGAACTGGTTCCCGTCGCGCGTGAACCCGTGGGCCGGCCGGCTCGCGCGGCGGCTGTGCGAGCGCACCGGCTACTCCAACGTGTTCTTCGGCATGAGCGGCGCCGACGCCGTCGAGGCCGCGCTCAAGCTCGCGCGCGCGGCGACGCGCCGGCCCCGCATCGTCGCCCTCGATGGCGGCTATCACGGCTGCACGTTCGGCGCGGTGTCGCTGATGCACGCGGGCCCGCTCCACGATCCGTTCGCGCCGCACCTGCCGGGCGTGATCAGGCTCGGCTTCGACGACCCCGACGCCTTGGCCCGCGAGCTCGCGACTGGCGACGTGTGCGCGGTCGTCGTCGAGCCGATCCAGGGCGAGGGCGGCGTGCGCGCGCTCTCGCCGAGCATGATCGACGCTGCGTGCGAGCTGACCGCGCGCCACGGCACGCTACTCGTCGCCGATGAGGTCCAGACCGGGCTCGGACGCAGCGGGCGGCTCCTCGCGAGCAGCGCGTGGCCGCGCCGCCCCGACGTCGCGCTGATCGCGAAGACGCTCGGCGGTGGCCTGATGCCGATCAGCGCGATGCTCACCGAGCGCGCGCTGTTCGAGCGCGCGTACGGCCAGAACTTCTTCATCGGGGAGTCGCACAACACGACGTTCGGCTACAACGGCCTCTCGTGCGTCGCCGCGCTCGCGACGCTGGAGCTGCTCGACGACGCCTTGATCGCGGACGTCGCCCGCCGCGGCGCCGTGTTCCGCGAGGTGCTCGACGCGGCGCTGCGCGGCAACCCGCTCTACCGCGAGACCCGCGGTGCGGGCTTCATGCTCGGCGTCGAGCTCGTCCACGCTCCGCACCCCTGGTTGTCGTTCGAGCACTTCGGCTTGCCGGAGCTGGCCCACCTGCCGACGATCGGACCGCTGCTGTGCTACCGCCTGTACGCGCGCGGCTTCTTCGCGTTCGTGTGCGGGCACGACTGGCGCGTCCTCCGCCTCCAGCCGCGGCTCGACATACCGGATGCCAAGGTCGTCGAGCTGGCAAATGCGTGCCGCGAGGAGCTCGATCACCTGGCACAGCTCTCGTAGTGGTAAGAACGCCCCATGGAGTGCACGAGCTGCAACACGACGCCGGCGCGCCCCGATCGACCGCACACGTTCTTCGCGCACGCGCAGGACACGTGCCCGGCATGCGGCGTCGCGGTCGAGGCGCGCGTCGTGCTCCGCGATGGCAAGGTCGTCCACCTGCTGCACTGCCTGGCGTGCGGCCCCCAGGAGCACACGGTGTCCGACGACGCCGATGCCTGGGTGCGCTCGTTCCTCGATCGCGGTGTCGTGCCCGACGGCCTCGTCGGTGATCACCTGTTCAAGCACACCACCTCGACCTGCCCGGGCTGCCTCGCGCTCGTCACGGCGCAGGTCGTGATCCGGAAGGACCGCGTGTTCTTCCTCAAGGACTGCGCGCGCTGCGGTCCCTCGGAGGCGATGGTCTCGGAGGACGCGAGCTACTACGTCAAGGCGTACGCCTTCGCGCGCGCGGGGACGCAGCCGCTCGTCTTCCGCAACCACGTCGAGCACGGCTGCCCGACCGACTGCGGCACGTGCGACGACCACGAGCAGCACACGTGCCTGCCGATCGTCGAAGTCACCGACCACTGTAACCTCGAGTGCCCGATCTGCATCGTCGACAACCAGTACTCGAACCACATGGAGCCCCAGACCTTCGCGAAGATCGTCGACGGCCTGGTCGAGGCCGAGGGCGCGTGCGAGTCGCTCGCGCTCTCCGGCGGCGAGCCGACGAGCCACCCGCAGATCCTCGAGCTCCTGCGCATCGCGCGCCGCCCCGAGATCGGGCGCGTCGTGCTGATCACCAACGGCATCCGCCTCGGCAAGGATCGCGCGTTCGCGCAGGCGATCAAGGACATGGGCGTCTACGTCGGGCTCCAGCTCGACGGGTTCACCCCCGAGGTCCACGAGAAGATCCGCGGCAAGAACCTGGTCAAGGAGAAGGACGCCGCGCTCGCCGTGCTCGCCGCGCTCGACATCCCGACCCAGCTCATCTTCGTCGCCACGCGCGGCGTCAACGATCACCAGATCGGCCAGGTCGTCGAGCTGTTCCTGTCGGGTCCGCACTTCCTGTCGCTCAACTTCCAGCCGGTCGCCTACACCGGCCACGGCGGCGGCACGTTCGGTCACGACCCGGCGGACCGCCTGACCATCCCGGGCGTCATCAAGCGCATCGACGAGCAGACCGGCGGCAAGGTGAAGTACACCGACTTCTTCCCGCTCCCCTGCTCGCATCCGCAGTGCGTGTCGCTGACGTACTTGCTCCGCCTGGGCGACGGCACGTCCGTGCCGTTCGCGCGCTTCGTCGACTTCGAGAAGCACGCGACGCTGTTGCGCTCGTCGGCCACGCTGCCCGCGACACCCGAGGTCGAGGACGCGCTCGCCGACGTCATCCACGACGTGTTCGCGCGCCAGGACGAGATCGAGCGCGGCCCCGAGATCCTCGCCGCGCTGCGCCGCTCGCTCGACGAGATGTTCCCGAAGAAGCCGCTCGCGCCGAGCGAGACCTTCCGCGTCAGCGAGCGCCAGTCGAAGTCGATCTTCCTGCACCACTACATGGATCGCCACGACTTCGATCTCGAGCGGCTCCGCAAGTGCTGCCACCACTACCCGCAGATCGACGGCCGCATCATGCCGGCGTGCGGCTTCAACATGTTCCACCGCGGCGCCGCCAAGGGCCCGAACACGCCGCGCGCCAAGTTCGGCCGCGCTCCGTTCTCGCTGCCGGTGATCGGCTAGTGCTCGCCTCTGGCCGCGTCGCGCTCGTCACCGGTGGCTCGCGCGGGCTCGGCCGCGCCATCTGCACGGCGCTCGCGCGCGAGGGCGCCTTCGTCGCCTTCAATTACGCCAGGTCCGACGCCGACGCCGACACGACGCTCGCCGCGATCGCCGGCGCCGGCGGCCGCGGCTCGGCGCACAAGGTCTCCGTGCTCGACAAGGCGGGGCTGGTCGCGCTCGTCAAGTCGCTCGACGCCGCCCACGGCAAGGTCGACATCCTCGTCAACAACGCCGGTTTCGGTCAGGTCGTCCCGCTCGCGCTCATGGAAGAGTCCGACTGGGACGACATGCTCGACACGCACGTCAAGGGCGCGTTCCTCACGACGCAGGCGGTCCTGCGCGTGATGGTGCGCGAGCGCTACGGCCGGATCGTCAACGTCGGCTCTCTCGCGGGCATCAAGATGATGCAAGCGCCCGTGCACTACGCGACCGCCAAGGCGGCGCTCAAGGGCTTCACCGAGTCGCTCGCCAAGGAGATCGGGCGCTACGGCATCACCGTGAACTGTGTCGCGCCGGGCATCCTCGACGAGGGTGTCAGCGATCACCTGCCGCCTGGACGCAAGGAGGAGTACCTGCGCCACTGCGCGCTGCGCCGGGTCGGCAAGCTCGAAGAGGCTGCCGACATGATCGCCTTCATCGCCTCGGACCGCGCCAGCTACACGAATGGCGCGACGCTCGTCGTTGATGGCGCCGTGTGACGAGCGCTCCCCGGAAGCTGGGACCGACATGATCACGGACGAGTCTCACTACCTTCCGTTTGCCGCCGCGTATGTCCGCGGCGCGCTCGGCGAGCCGATGCTCGATGACGACGCGGCGATCGCGCGCGGCCTCGCGGCAGGGCTCGAGCTGCACCGGTTCAAGCGGACGAGCCAGCTGCAGCGGGTCCGCGCCGTGCTCGGCGCGCTGCAGGGGTTCCGGCCCGGTCGGCTGGTCGACCTCGGCTCCGGGCGCGGCGCGTTCGTGTGGCCGCTGCTCGACACGCTGCCGCACGTGGACATCACCGCGACGGACCTGCTCGAGCGCCGCGTGCGCGTGTTCGTCTGCGTCGGGCGCGGCGGCGTCGAGCGGCTGACGGCCGTGCGCGCCGACATCACGGCGCTGCCGCTCGCCGACGCGAGCGCCGACTGCGTCACCGCGCTCGAGGTCCTCGAGCACCTGCCGGGCGACGGCCCCGAGCGCGCCGCCCGCGAGGCGCTGCGGGTCGCGCGCACCGCCGTGATCGCCACCGTGCCCTCGCACGAGGACGACAACCCCGAGCACGTCCAGCTGTTCGACGGGCCTCGCCTCTCGGGCATCTTCCGCGCCGCGGGCGCCCGCCGCGTGACCATCCAGCACGTCCTCAATCACATCGTGGCGGTGGCGCTGCGCTGAAGGCGAAGCCGCGGGTCGACGCCCTGTCTACCGGCGGAAGCACGACCCGGCCGACGCCCCACCCCTCCGCGCGAGGCATGACGCGGAGTTGCGCGGCGCGCCGCGCCGGCACGCGCGCTGCACATGGGGTCGTCATCAACAACATCTAGATCCAGGAGCACACCACCATGCACGCCATCGCCCTCGACACGTTCCCCGCCCCCGCCCCCGTCTCCGCCGAGACCTCGGCTGAGCCCACGTTCCAGACCATCGACTCCGCCCAGCTCGACGACGTCGCCGGCGGCTTCGACTTCGGCCGCATGGTCAACGCCGGCAACGCGAACGTCGCGGGCGGCGCGACGGCCGGCGGCGCGATCGGCGGGACGACCGGCGCGATCGCTGGCGGGATCGCCGGTGGCACCGTCGCGGGCGCGCCGACGATGGGCCTCGGCACCGTGGGCGGCGTGCTCGCGGGCGCGGCCGCTGGCGGCACGGCCGGCACCACCGCGGGCGCGGCGATCGGCGGCGGGGTCGGCTGGATCGGCGGCGCCGCGTCGGACGCGTGGAGCCAGATCCGCGGCCGCTGAGCCGCGCACCGCGCGCGAGACATGACCAGACGACCGCTACGACGGTAACGACGGGGCCGGCGCCAAACGCGCCCGGCCCCGCTCGCGCTCCCGGCGCCTCACGGACGCCGGCAGATCCAGCGCGCCGATCCACCGGTCGCGCACGGCACGTCGTGCCACTGGGCGCTCGTGTTCGACGCGGCGCACTGCTCCTCGTTGTCCTCGGGGAGCGAGGGGCCATCGTTCGGCTGCCCGGCGTCCCAGTTCACGTACGAGGCGGGCATGTCGTCGGCGACCCGGACCCATCCTTCGTCGTCGTTCTGCTGGCCGGTGAGCTGGACGATCCCGAGCATGATCGATCCGTTGATGCCGGCGCTCCGGACGCAGGTCTCGTCGGCGGCGCTGTCGAACGCGCCGAGCTTCATCCCGAGGTTCGTGCAGAACTGCATGGCCTGAGCCGGCGTCTGCAGGACGCCGTTGACACAGCCGACCCAGCACTCGCCGGGGTCGCCGCAGGCGAGGATGCGGAGCGGCTGACCACCGGGACATTGCACGCCGGGGAAGTCGCACGCGAACGTGGCCGCGTCGGTCGTCGCGGCATCGCCGGAGCCGGTGGGCGCACGGAACGAGCACGCCGCGAGCGCGCCGAATACAACTCCACGGAGTGGAGCCCTCATGGCGGCATTGTAACGAGCCGGGCGAGCGATCGGCGAGCGATGGGCGAGCGATCGGCGAGCGATAGGAGATCAACCCGGTCAGCGCGTGATCACGCGCGCACCGGGCAGGTGCGCAAGCGCGGCCCGCGCTTGCTTGCGGCGGTAGAGGCCGTGGCCCAGCATGCTGAGGCCCGCGATCATCGCGCCGCTGAACACGATCACGATCCGCCCGCCGACCGCGAAGCCGAGCACCGTGCCGGCGAGCCCGCCGACGGCGAGCAGGCCGCCGAGCAGCGCCTCCTGGCCGCCCTGCTTCACGACGGCCTCGAGCTCGCCGGGCGTCAGGTGCTCCGCCATCCCGGTCGGGCGGCCCTGGACGACCGCCAGATCGGAGCGCACCGCGCACGCCGCGCAGCGCCAGCCGTTCCCGGTCATGTCCATCTTGCTCTGCGGGGCCTCGGCCCCGCAGAACGCGCACGTCGCCGTGGCGCTCATCGGGCTACGCGACCCGCGCCTGCGGCAGCCCGCTGGCCCCGGCCTCGTCGATCGCCTTGTTGAGCTCGACCTGCACGAGCGCCATGCCGATGACGGAGAGCAGGAACATGTAGAGGAACGCGGTCACCTGCGTCAGCCGGCCGCGCGTCACGTGCTCGACGCCGCCCGCCCACTTCCAGACCCACCAGATGTTCATGATCGGCACGATCAGATCCCACGCGGTCGGGATGTCCGCGCCGGCGCTGTTCATCTCGTCCTTGGTCTTCACGAGCCAGACGTACAGATAGATCCCGCCGGTCACGCAGGTCAGCAGGAAGACCGTCAGGATCGGGCGCTTCTTCATGGTTCCCATCGGCCACGCAGCCTACGCCCGGGCGTGGTCGCGTGAAAGCGGCGGCCGTGCCGCGAGCCGCGGCTGCTCGCCGCCTCGCGCCGGTGCTACGTTCGCCGCCGATGAAGGCGACCTACGATCTGGTCCTGCTCCCCGGTGATGGCATCGGCGTCGACGTGATCGCCGAGGCGCGCGCGCTGGTCGAGGCCGTCGGCGCGGCGACCGGCGTGAGCTTCGCGCTGGAGGAGATCCCGTGCGGCGGCAAGTTCTACCTGGAGCACGGAAGCCGCGACTGGCCGGAGGGCGCCGAGGCGCGCTGCCGCGCCGCCGACGCGATCCTGCTCGGCGCGGTCGGCTGGAACGGCCCCGACGGCCAGCCGGTGATGATGACGGGCGAGGACGGCAAGACGAAGATGGCGGGCTGGTCGGCCGTGATCGGCAACCGCGTCGCGCTCGATCTGTACGCGAACATCCGGCCGGTGCGCTGCCTGCCGGGGACCCGGCACAACCTGTCGGGCCAGTTCCGCGAGGTGTGGTCGCCCCAGGCGGTCGACATGGTCATCATCCGCGAGAACACCGAGGGCCTCTACTCCGGCATCGGCGAGCGCACCGACGAGCGCGCCACCGACGTCCGCGTGATCACGCGGCGCGCCTCGGAGCGCGTCATCACGCGCGCGTTCGAGCTGTCGCGGCAGCGCGACCGCGGCGCGCCGGGCGACGGCAAGCGCCGCGTCACCTGCATCGTGAAGCACAACGTGCTCCAGGGCTGCCGGCTGTTCCTCGACGTCTTCCGCGAGGTCGCGCGGCGCTACCCGGACATCGAGCCCGACGTCGCGATCGTCGACTCGTTCGCGATGTTCGTGCTGACGCAGCCGGAGCGCTACGACGTCTGCGTCACGACGAACATGTTCGGCGACATCCTGACCGACCTCGGGTCGGTGCTCCAGGGCGGCATGGGCATGGCGGTCGGCTGCAACGTCGGCGACGACCACGCCATGTTCGAGCCGATCCACGGCTCGGCGCCGCCGCTCGCCGGCAAGGACCGCGCGAACCCGATGGCGATGCTGCTCGCCACCGGCGAGGCGATGGCCTGGCTCGGCCGCCGCCACGGCGACGAGCGCCTGACCCGCGCGCACGCCGCCATCGAGACCTCCGTCGCCACGCTCGTCGAGCGCGGCGAGCCGCTCACCGCCGACCTCGGCGGCAGCGCCGGCACCCGCGCCGTGGCCGCCGCCGTGCGCGAGGCCGTGGAGCACCGGCTGCGCTCGGCGCCGTAGCGCCCGCGCGCCGCCCGCGCAGCCAGCGGCCGCTACAGCGCCGCGGCGATCAGCCGGCGATCCTCGACGAGGATCGGCGCGCCGACCTTGCCGCGCATGACCTGGATCTGCCCGCCGTCTCTGTGGAACGCGAGCTCGGCCACGGCCTCGTCCTCGACCAGGCCGGTCACCGCGAGCGCCGGCCCGTCGGGCGCGACGGAGGCCACCTCGAGCTCGCCGCTGATCGCGAGGTCCGCCGGCACGCCCATCTTCTCGAGGCGCGCGTCCCCGCGCTGCACGGTGAGCCGCCGCGCCGGCATGTGGGGCGTCGCCACGCGCGCGACGCCGGTGACGAGGACGGGCCCGCGATCGCCCTGCTCGAGCAGGAACGGCGCCGCGCAGGTCCGGCGCAGCAGCACCGCGCCGCGCCGGTCGCGGATCACGGCGTGCTCGAGCAGGACGGGCGCGTCGTCGATGAGCGACGCCACCGTCGCGCGGAACCGGCGCGCGATCCCGTACAGCGTGATCGCCCCGGGCGCCGCGACTGCCGGCGGGACGGAGATCCCCGCGATCGTGCGCTTGCGCCGCGCGCCGCGCAGCCGGTGGACGCCGAGCGCGATCAGGCTCCCGACCGCGAACGGCGCGAGCAGCGGCAGCGCGAGCGAGCTCCCCGCCAAAAACGCCGTCGCGAGCGCCCACTCGCGCTGGTGGCGCAGGTTCATGTCGCGATAGTGGAGCAGCTCGCGCACGAGCTCGAGCGGCGCGCACGTCGGCGCGCCGCACTCCGCGCACGACGTGGCCGGCGGCTGCAAGAGCCGGCACTGGACGCAGCAGAACGTCGTCGAGGAGTACACGCTCGATCAGTCTGCCATCTCGGTGCCATGGGGCGCGCACGGGCGCGCTCGCAACATCGTCAGTATGTGCCGGAGGTCGGACTCGAACCGACACTCCCTCGCGGGAAGGGGCTTTTGAGACCCCCGAGTCTACCGTTTCTCCACTCCGGCAACGAAAACGCGCCGCTCACGAGCCGGCGCGTCGTCGTTTCAGCTGGGATCAGCTGATCACTTCGGGGCCTCGCCACCGGCCGGGGGCGCCGTGCCGTCCGCCGGCGGGGGCGTCGTGCCGTCGGCCGGCGGCGGCGTGGTGGTGGTGGTGTCGGCCGGCTTCGCCATCGCCGGGTCCTTCTTCTTGCCGCACGCGCCAACGGCCATCGCAACCACGATCATGACGATGAACATCTTCTTCATTGGTCTAATCCTCTTTCTTTCTGGTCTTGTCTTGTCTGGTCTGGGGTCTATCGGAGAATTCCGAAAATCGGAGAACTTCCGAAATCACTTGGGAGCGGTGCCGCCACCGCTGCAGGGGTCCATGGCGCCACCGGCCTTGTTACCGCCGTAGGTGGCGCCGCCCATGTCCGAGCCTTCCTTCTTCATCTCGGTCTGGGTCCCGGTGCCGGTCGGCGTCGTCGAGGCGTTCTTCTTGCTGCAGCCTGTTGCGCCCATCGCGACCACGGCAGTGAGCACGAGCGAAACCACGAACATCTTCTTCATCTTGAGTCCTATTGCCTGGGGTGCCTGGGGTGCCTGGAAAATGAGGGGGGCGCAGAGCAACTACGTCGGGCGGAGCTCCGCGAGGGCAGTCTCGAGCTCGCGGAGCGCGTGCTGATCGCCCTTCCGGGCCGCGGCGTCCATGCCGCGCTGGTACACGTCGGCCGCCTCGTCCCGCCGCCCCAGCGCCACCAGCGTGCCGCCGGCCATGAGGTACGTCGGCACGTAGTCCGGAAACTGTGTGAGGAGCTCGGAGAACGCGGTCCACGCCTCGGCCAGCTCACCGCGGCCCTTGTGCTCCATCGCCAGCCCGTACCGCGGGAATGGGTCCCCCGGCGCGCGCTGAATGAAGCTCTTGAAGGTGGCGATCCGATCCATGGAGGAGGGGTGGAAGGGCGAGAGGAGCGGTGGGCCCGGCGACACAACGCGGCAGGACGCGGCTCCTTACAGCGTGGCGACCTTACGCATGGCTCGACCGCAAATGCCAGTGGAGTAAGACGATTTTCGCCCGATGGGTTCGTGCTACAAGTGAACGCTCTACGTGAGACGTCCCTTCACACGGTTCATCGGGGTCGATCTCGGCGGGGGCCGGGGCAAGACCACCGCGGTGGCCCAGATCCAGAGCGGTCCCAGCGGCGCAGAAGTGATCGAAGTCGCCACCCGATCGGTCCGGCAGCCGTGGACCGATGACACGCTCGTCGATCGGCTCGTCGCCGCGCCCGCCGAGGGCACGGTGATCGCGATCGACGCGCCGCTCACGCAGGCGGCGTGCGGCCGCTGCGAGCGGCCGGTGTGCCCGGGCATGGAGGCGTGCCCGGAGCCCGCGGTCGTCTGGCTGCGCACCGAGGGCCGCGCGCTCGTCCGCGCGTCGAGCTCGATCGCCGTCGGTGGCGGCGGGCGTCCCCAGGTGGCGCAGCCGCCCGCGCAGGCCCGCCTCGCGCCGTACGCGCACCGCGCGACCGACGTCGTCATGACCTACGGCCGCGGCCTCTTGCCGGTCTCGGCGCTCGGCGCCGTCCACGGCGCGATCTCCGCGCGCGCCGGCCAGCTCCGGCGCCGCCTGCGCGCGGCGGGCTACGAGCTGCACGCAAACCTCGTCGAGGTCTCGCCGGCCGCCACGATCGCGGCGCTGTGCGGCCCGCGCGCGGCCCGCGGGTACAAGCGCGACGCCGATCCGTGGGTCACGCGCGCCTCGATCCTCGAGCGGCTCCGCGATCTGGCGTTCGCGCCGCGGAGCCGGATGGCGCGCGAGGACGTCCTGCAGAACGATCACTGCTTCGACGCCGTCATGGCGGCGTACACCGCGTACCTGTGGGCGCGCGACGGCTGGTCCGCGCCCGACGGCTGCTTCGTCGACGACGGCTGGATCGTGGCGCCTCCGTGACGGCACGGGCTACGCGAGCGCCTCGTACGCGGCGGTGACCTCGGCGAACCGCCGCTCGAGCGCGCGGCGCCGCTCGGCGTCGGCGGTGGGCTGCAGATCGGGGTGCAGCGCCCGCGCGAGGCGGCGGTACGCGCGCTTGACGGCGTCGAGATCGGCGGCGCCCTCGATGCCGAGCGTGCGGAGCGCCGCGAGCCGGCGCGGATCGGGCGCGCGAAGGGATGCCGAGGCGCGTGTCGAGGCGCGTGCCGAGGCCGAGGCGGCGGCCGAGTCCGGAGACGCGCCCGCGGCGCGAAACGGCGCGCTGCCGTCCGCGGCGACGCCGACGCCCTCGAGCGCATCGACGGCGCGCAGGAAGTGGAGGAACGCGAGCAGGCGGAACCGCGGCGTGCGCGCGAGCGGCCAGATCTGATCGAGGCGGCGCGGCCGGTCCATCGCCGCGAGCATCCGGCGATCGGCCTCGTCGGCCGGCTCGGGCACAAGCTCCGGCCGCAAGGTCAGCCGCACGCCCGCGAGCTCATGGACGAGCGCCTCGGCGAGCGAGCTGTCGAGCTGCTGCTCGAGGTGCGCGCGCGCCCAGGCGGCGAGCGAGACGCCGTGCGAGGCGCCGGGCGGGATCACCGCGGTGACGCCGCCCTCGAACACGAGCGAGAGATCGCCCTCGGCCGCGAGCCGCGCGAGCCGCGCAGAGACCGCGCGCCGGCCGAGCTCGCCGCCCGCGCCACCCGCGCCAGCCGCGCCCGGGCTCGCCGCGTCCATCCCGGCGCGGTCGATCGCGGAGCCGCGGCGGAGCGCGAACACCTCCGGCCGCGCGGGCGCGGAGTTGCGCGGGCGGATCGTCAAGAGACCGCTCGCGCCGTGCCGGCCGAGCCGGTAGATCAGCCGGACGAGCTCGCCGCGCCCGAGGTCGCGGCGCAAGCTTGGGTGGTCCCGCACGCGGCCATCTTCGAGAGGCGCGTCGGCGAGGGCAATTTTTCGGCGGGCGCGGGCGCGAGCGAGCGCGATGGCTCGCCCGCGGTCACCCCGCGGGGTTCCCTCGGGCCAGGGTGGCTCGTCCTCGCTGCGCTGCGGGCGAGCGCGATGGCTCGCCCTCGGTCACATGAAGCCGGCCTTGCGGCGCTCGACGATGAACTCGGTCACCGTGTTGCGGACGTCCTCGCGGAACGAGACCAGGCCCGCGGCGATCTCGCGGAGCGCGGTGACCGCCGGCTTGTTGTCGCAATCGACGCCCGGGGTGGCCCCCCGCGCGAGCTGCCGTGCCCGCTCGGCGGCGAGCACGACCAGCGCGAAGCGGTTGGGGACCTTGTCGAGGCAATCTTCGACGGTGACGCGAGCCATGGACCGCGGAACTTACTCGCTTGGGCACGGCTGTCAAGTCCCCGGTAGCTTGCCAGGGACCAGGAAGCCTCGTACCTTTGACGCTGCGGGGAGCCCTACCGGCAAGTAGGCATCCGCACTTAACTTATGCCTGCCCGTCCTACCGTCGCCGCCACGCGCGGCCCTGCTCGCATCGATCTCGACTGGGACGCCCTCGAGATCGCCGTCGAGCGTAATTCACCCGATACCGACAGCTACCTCGACCTGACGACGGGTCGGGTCCTCACGATCACGACCGGTGATCCCGAGGCAACGCTGAACCGTCAGGCCGTTTCGGAGAACATCCGCAACTTCCTGCGCATCGAGCCGGCCTCGTCGCGCGAGCAGTACCGGTGGATGGAGCGCTTCGTCGGCTCCGTCGCCGACGAGGCGCTGCGCGAGCGGCTGATCATCTCGATCGACGGCAAGGGCGCGTTCCGCCGCTTCAAGGACGTCCTGCTCGCGTACCCCGCCGAGCGCGAGCGGTGGTTCTCGTACCGCGCCGACCTCCTCCACTGGCACATCCACAACTGGCTCGAGCAGCACGAGATCCAGCCGACGAACGAGCCGCCGTGGGGCCAGGTGCAGCCGCCGCAGGAGCTGCCCGCGGTCGGCCGGCCGGTCGCCCACGGCACCGAGACGCCCGGCGAGACGCTCCGCCGTCAGGCGCGCGATCTGATCGAGACGATCCCGGCGATCGAGCTGCCCACGGCGATCGCGTTCCTCGAGTTCCTCAAGCAGCGCAGCGCCGACGCGGCCGGCAAGCACGGCGAGTCCGATCCGTCCGATCTGGACCCCGACCCCGATCCGGACCCCGACCCCGACGGCCTGTGACGCCCCTGTGACGTCTATGATGCCCGGCGAGCGCTGCGCCCTCTCGCTCTACAACGTCGCCCCGCAGCCCTGGAGCCTGTGACGTCTCCTGTGACGTCTCCTGTGACGTCTATGACGCCCGGCGAGCGCTGCGCCGCGATCGAGCGCGCCATCACGCAGCTCGTGCGCGAGGCGCCGGCGCTCGACGCGGCCGTGCGCGCCGAGCTCGCGGCGCACCTGGGCGCGCTCGGCGCGCTCGACCAGGAGCTCGGCGCGCCGCTCGCGCGCTCGATCGCGCGGATCGTCGAGCTCGTCGCCCAGGGCCAGGTCGCGCAGGGGATCGCGCTGCCGCACCTCGCGATGGCGTGCGCGACGCTCGCGGACGGCGTGGCCGGCAGGCTGTCCGAGCGCGAGCTCGAGGCGGCGCGCTACGAGATCGACACGCTCCTGCCGGTGCCCGGCGCGCCCGGCGCGCCCGGCGCCGCGCCTGGCGCCGCGCCTGCCGTCCGGATCCCGGACGTCCCGCTCGCCTCGCTCACCCGCGGACCAGGGCGGCGAACTTGAGGTAGCTCCCCTCGGGGAAGCCCGGCAGCGCCGGGAAGTCCGGCGGCAAGGGCCGGCGGTCGATGATCTGCAGCCGCGTGCCGGCGGCGAGCGCGCCCTCGGCGAGCGCGATCTCGAACTCGGCCGCGCTCATCTTGTGCGTCGACGACGCGGCCACGAGCAGGCCGCCCGGCACCAGCACCTCGAGGCTCGCCGTGATGAGCTCGGCGTAGTCGCGCACGGCGCTCCACGGCTTGCCGCCGCGCGCCGCGGCGCTCGCGAACGCGGGCGGATCGATGACGACCATGTCGAACGTGCGGCGGCGCTCGACGAACCGCGCGAGCACCTTGAACGTGTCGCCGACCAGGTGCTCCGGCTGCTCGGGATCGAAGCCCGACGCGGCGAAGTTGCGGCGCGCGCGCGCGTGCGCCTTCGCGGCGACGTCGACCGCGCACACCTCCGCGGCCCCGCCGGCGCGCGCGTAGACGGAGATCGCGCCGGTGTACGAGAACAGGTTCAGCACGCGGCGGCCCTGCGCCCACTGGCGGACCGCGCGGCGGCCCTCGCGCAGATCGGCGAACAGGCCGGTCGACAAGGGCGCGGTGACGTCGACGACGAACTTGAGATCGTCCTCGCGGACCTCGAGCTCGACGGGCGCTGGCGTGCCGCGGACCAGGTCCGCGCCGGCCTGCCGCGGCGCCTCGCCGCCGAGCGACTTGAAGCGGCGCTGCTCGTAGATCGCGATCGGCGACAGCTCGGCCTCGAGCGCGTCGTACAGCGCGCCGCGCAGCCCGGCCACCGCCGACGTGAACAGCTGCACGACGAGGTACTCGCCGTAGCGGTCCACCGCGATGCCCGGCAGGCCGTCGCTCTCGGCGTTGACGAGCCGGACCGCGCCGAGCCGCTCGAGATCGAGCAGCCGGCGGCGCAGCGCGATCGCCGCGCGGACGCGCGCGGTGACCAGCTCGGCGTCGATCGCGGCGTCCGGTGACCGGACGAAGACGCGGAGCGCGATCGCGCTGTCGGCGTCGTACAGGCCGCGCCCGACGAACTCGCCGTCGTCGTCGACGACGTCGATCGCGGTCCCCGGCTCGGGCGCCAGCCGATCGCCGAACACTTCGCGGTAGACCCACGGGTGCCCGGCGCGGACTCGCTGCGCAATGTCTGGCGGGAGCCGCACCGTGTTGCGTCTCACGATCGGCATGCCGCGGGCCGGGCCACGGGCGCCGCGGCGCGGCGGGGTTCGGCGCGTGGGGGTCATGGGGCCGGTTTTATGGCGCAACCGCCGAAGATCTCCAAGTCAGCGATCCGGGAATCTCGGTCTCCCCGGCGCCGAGATTCGGGTGGACAAGGCCGATCACGGTTCGTAATGTCCCCACGAGCGCTAGCTTCGATCGCCTGGCTAGCGCGAGCTGCTGCGAGCCGGGGCCGTTTTTTCGCCCCGTCGGGAGACACGCGATGGCTGTCGATACGTCGAAACCCGCTGCAACCACGAGCCTCGGCGTCGGCGCGCCGCCACCTGGCAACCTGGACGACGCCATGGCGGCGCTCGGCAAGCGCAAGCGCCCCTCGTCGCTGATGCGGTCGGGGTCGCAGCTGCCGACGGTCGAGCACTCGCTCGAGGAGTTCATCGCGCGGGCGAACCAGACGCTCGTCGACGCCAACGCGTGGGCCCAGGCGGATCAGCAGGCGCGCGACGAGGAGGCCCAGCGCCGCGAGCAGGACGCGCAGCGGTGGAGGCAGGCCGAGCTGCAGATGCGCGAGAGCGAGGCGCGCGAGGCGTCGCTCCGCCGCCAGCTCGACGGCCTGCAGGGCAAGCTCGCCGAGGCCGAGGCCCGCGCCGCGGTCGCGATCTCCGCGTCGGAGTCGGCCAGCATGGCGGTGGCCAACCAGGACGCGCTCTCGGACCTGAAGACGCAGCTCGACCAGGCGCAGCAGCGCCTGCGCACCGCCGAGGACCAGACGAAGAAGCTGGCGATCGAGCTCGAGTCGGCCCGGGCCGGCGCCGCCGCGCCGAGCGCGACCGCCGTGGACGCCAGCGAGGTCAGCGACGCCAAGGTCAAGGTCAGCGACACCGCCGCCGCCGCGCGGGTCCGGGCCGCCGAGGCGAAGGCCGCCAAGGCGGTCGCCGCCGCGCGCGCCGCCGCCGCCGGGCTCACCGTGTCGGCGGCCGATCTGGCCGCGATCGAGAGCGGGATCTCCGTCCCCGCGCCAGCGCCGCAGAAGAACCCGTGGCCCGCGATGGCGGCGGCGTTCTTCGTCGGCGTCGCGCTGATGTTCCTCTGGAAGCTCGTGCTCGACCGCGACGATCGCGCGCCAGCCACCGCGGCCGCGCCGCCGCCGGCGCAGGCAGCGCCAGCCGGGCAGCCGCCGGCCGGCGCGCCGCCGCCACCGCAGGTCGCGCCCGCGCCCGCGCCGGCCGCTGCGCCCGCCACGGCGACGACGCCGACCGACCCCGCCACGCCGACCGACCCCGCCGCGGCGACCGCGCCCGCGGCCGCGCCGGCACCGGCCACGGCGACCGCGCCGGCAGCGGCCTCCGCGCCCGGGACCACGACCGCGCCCGCGGCCTCCAAGCCGATGGTGACGCCGATCCCCGTCCCGACGGTGACGCCGATCGAGGAGCCCAAGCCCGGGACCGCCGCGCCCGCCAAGAAGCCGGCGAAGCCGGCGGACAAGCCGGCAGGCAAGCCGGCCGGCGGGCTCGTCGACCCGTTCTGATCCGTCTGGATCCGGGGCTCCGATCTTTTCTGGCGTGCTCCCCGTCGCTCCGCGGCCGCTCGCACGATCGCCCGCGCACCGACGAGATCGCCGCCGCAATCAGTGATTGCATCGGCCGCGCCGCCGGGATAAAGACCGACCTGATGGTCCATGGCTCATCAGCCGTGACGGGAGGCCACGTGATCCGCATCGCTCTCCGGGCCCTGGCCCTCGGACTCGTGCTCGGCCTCGCCCTGCTCACGCTCGCCCCCGCGCCCGCGCGCGCCGACGCTCCGCCGCCGACCCCCGAGCAGATCGAGGCGGCCAAGAAGGCGTTCGCCGAGGGCAAGAAGCTGCACAGCGAGGGCAAGTACGCCGAGGCGATCGAGAAGTTCAAGGAGTCGTACCGGCTCTCGAGGAACCCGCTCCTCCTCTACAACATCGGCTTCACGATGGACGAGGCGAAGGAGGCGGACATGGCGCTCTACTACTACCGGAAGTTCCTCAAGGAGGCGCCGCAGGACGCCGAGCAGCGCGCGACCGTCACCGAGCGCGTGAAGGTGCTCGAGCAGCAGTTCAGCCCGGCTCCCGCCGCGCCGGAGCCGCCGGTGACCGACAAGCCGGATGGCCCCAAGCAGCCGGTCGTGATCAAGCCGCCCGGCACGTACGCGGCGACGGACTTCGAGCACAAGATCGTCGAGGTCGCGCCGCCCGCGAAGCCGCTCGACGTCACCGCGGTCGTCCCCGAGGACTCGGGCTTCGTCGTCACGCTGTTCTACCGCACCGCGGGCGAGGGCAAGTACGCCAGCAAGGAGATGAAGTGGCGGTACCGGGAGCTCGTCGGCCGCATCCCCGCGCCGAAGATGATCGGCACCGCGGTCCAGTACTACATCGAGGTCAAGGACGCGACCGGCGCCCTGATCACCCGCGCCGGCAAATCGACGAGCCCGAACCTCGTCAACCTCGAGGCCGGCGCGACCCCGAGCTTCTACCCCGACCTCTCCGAGGAGGGCGAGCTGATCTCGGCGTCCGAGATCAGGAGCCGCGACGACGAGGACGATCCGCTGAGCCGCAACAAGAATCCCAAGCCCGATGACGAGCCGCCCGTGAAACCCGCAGGCAAGCCCACGGGGCAGCCCGCGGGGCAGCTCACCACCGAGGCCCTGCCCCCGCCGAGGACCGGGTTCAACGACGTGGGCTCCACGAAGTTCACGTACGTGAAGTGGGGCACCACGGGCGTCGCCGGCGCGCTGATCGGCTTCTCGCTCGTGTCCTACTTCCAGGCCGGCAAGTACAGCCGCTCCGTCGAGGACGACATCAAGAAGTGCGGCCAGCCGCCGTGCATCATCTACGATCAGTACGCGGTCGACCTGCAGGCGACGGGCAAGCGCTACCAGACGATGGCGCTGCTCTCGTTCAACGCCGGGATCATCGTCACCGCCGCCGCCGCCTACTTCTGGCTCGAGGAGAACCGCAAGAAGCGGGGCGGGCCGGAGAAGCTCACGGCGAAGCCTGTGCGCCGTACCGGGCCGAGCTGGAGCGTCGCCCCGGTGCTCGACGGCAGGGCCGGCGGCCTCATCGGCGCCACGGCAGAAGGGCGGTTCTAGCCATGCGCGTCCAGGTCACCTCCGTCGCTGTCGCCTCCTTCTCTCTCGGCGCTCTTTGCGCGGCGCTCGCCGCGTGCTCGCCCTACAACCCGGACCTCGGCGCCACGCCGTACCTGTGCGCGGAGCAGGAGCCCCGCTGCCCCGCGGACTACGCGTGCGTGGACAGCGCCGGCCGCGAGGTCTGCGTCGCGAGCGGCGTCACCATCGTCGACGCCGGCCCCGACTCCCCGACCGGCTTTCAATGCGCGATGGACGGGATGCTCGAGCCAAACGACGCGATCGATGCGTCGTACCAGACCGACGTCGGGGTGGGCGCGCAGCGGCGCGTCTTCGGCCCGCTCTCGATCTGCCCTGACGGCGACAAGGACCACTTCCAGATCAACATCATGAGCGCGAACCGCGGCATCGAGGTGATCACGCAGTGGGACTCCGGCCAGCCGATCTCCTGCGCGATCCTCAACTCGGCCGGCACGGCGATCGCGAACGGCTCGCCGATGGGCCAGAACGCGATCCGCGCGTGCGCGACGAACCTGCCGATCAGCCAGTACTACGCGGTCGCGTTCTCGCCGAAGAGCCTGCGGAACAACTACCGCATCGAGATGCGGGTCGTCGACAACTGCCTGTAGCCCCGCGCCGCCTCGTTTGACGGCCGGCGCGGTGGCGGGCTACGCTGCCCAGGTCGCCGTTTTTCTTGGGGAGTCACAGTGATCGAGCCGGTCCGGAGAAGCATCGCGCCAAGGACCGTGGGAGGAGCGCCGTGAGCCGCCCCGTGAGCCGCCTGGGTGAGCTCCTGGTCCGCGAGAAGATGCTCTCGCTCCAGCAGCTCCAGCAGGCGCAGGACGAGGCCAAGCGCACCGGCAAGCGGCTGGGCGCCACGCTCGCGCGGCTCGGCTACGTCCGCGATCAGGACCTGACCCAGTTCGTCGCCAAGCAGTACAGCCTGCCCTCGATCAACCTCGGCGAGGTCGAGATCGACGCCGGCGTGCTCAAGCTCGTCCCGCGCGAGATCTGCGAGAAGCACCAGGTCATCCCGATCCGCCGCAACGGCCCGACGTTGATCGTGGCGATGGCCGATCCGTCGAACATCTACGCGATCGACGAGCTCAAGTTCCTCACGCAGTACAACATCGAGCCGGTCGTCGCGTCCGAGGGCGCGCTCGAGGCGGCGCTGTCGCGCTACTACGACAAGGGCCCCGACCTCGATCAGATGCTCGGGGACTTCGACGTCGACAACGTCGATTACACGGCGACGACCGACGACGCGATCAACATCGTCGACCTCGAGAACCAGGCCGGCGAGGCGCCGGTCGTCAAGCTCTGCAACGCGATCCTCCTGTCCGCGATCAAGAAGAAGGCCTCCGACATCCACGTCGAGCCGTACGAGAAGAGCTTCCGGGTGCGGTTCCGGATCGACGGCATCCTCCAGGAAGAGATGCGGCCGCCGCTCAAGCTCCGCAACGCGATCACGTCGCGCCTCAAGATCATGGCGTCGCTCGACATCGCCGAGCGCCGGCTGCCGCAGGACGGCCGCATCAAGCTCAAGATCGGCGGCAACCGGGAGATGGACTTCCGCGTGTCCGTCCTGCCGACCCTGTACGGCGAGAAGATCGTCCTGCGGCTCCTCGACAAGGCGACGCTGCAGCTCGACATGACGAAGCTCGGCTTCGACACGCGGCCGCTCGAGGACTTCAAGCTCGGGATCAAGAAGCCCTACGGCATGGTCCTCGTCACCGGGCCGACCGGCTCCGGCAAGACGACCACGCTGTACTCCGCGCTGACCGAGCTGAACACGATCGATCGCAACATCTCCACCGCCGAGGATCCGGTCGAGTTCAACCTGCACGGGATAAACCAGGTGCAGATGCACGAGGACATCGGCCTCAACTTCGCCACCGCCCTGCGCGCGTTCCTGCGCCAGGATCCGAACATCATCATGGTCGGCGAGATCCGCGACTTCGAGACGGCCGAGATCGCCGTCAAGGCCGCGCTCACCGGCCACCTCGTCCTGTCGACCTTGCACACGAACGACGCGCCGGCGACGGTGTCGCGCCTGCTCAACATGGGCATCGAGCCGTTCCTCGTGACGGCGTCGGTCAACCTCGTGCTCGCGCAGCGGCTCGCGCGGCGGATCTGCATCGACTGCAAGATCCCCGAGGAGAAGCACCCCGAGGCGCTCGCGAAGATGGGCATGACCGACGAGCAGATCCGCAAGGCGGTGATCCTGCGCGGCCGCGGCTGCAACACCTGCAACAACACCGGCTACAAGGGCCGCGTCGCGCTCTACGAGGTGATGCCGTTCACCGATCCGCTGAAGGAGCTCGTGCTGCAGGGCGCGTCCGCCGCCGAGCTCAAGACCGAGATGATCCGCGGCGGCGTGCAGAGCCTGCGCATGGCCGGCATCGCCAAGATCCTCGAGGGCGTCACGACGCCCGAGGAGGTCTTGCGCACCACGGTGGAGGACTGATGACGCTGAACCTGCCGGCGCTGCTCAAGGCGATGACCGACAAGGGGTCCTCGGACCTCCACATCTCCGCCGGCTCGCCGCCGCGGCTGCGCATCGATGGCGACCTCGTGCGGCTCCAGACCGACGCGCTCACGCCCGTCGACACCAAGCAGCTCTGCTACTCGGTGATGAGCGACGCGCAGAAGCAGCGCTTCGAGGAGGAGCTCGAGCTCGACTTCTCGTTCGGCATCCGCGGCATGGCGCGGTTCCGCGCGCACGTCTACATGCAGCAGACGTGCGTCGCCGGCACGTTCCGCGCGGTGCCGTACGCGGTCACCCCGCTCGATCAGCTCGGGCTCCCGCCGGCCGTCACCGATCTATGCGACCGGCCGCGGGGCCTCGTGCTCGTCACCGGCCCGGCGGGCTCCGGCAAGTCGACGACGCTCGCGTCGATGATCGATCGCATCAACACGAACGTGAAGGGCCACATCATCACGGTCGAGGATCCGATCGAGTTCCAGCACCAGCACAAGAGCTGCCTCGTGAGCCAGCGCGAGATCGGGCGCGACTCGGCATCGTTTCAGCGCGCGCTCAAGTACATCCTGCGCCAGGATCCGGACGCCGTCCTGATCGGCGAGCTGCGCGACCCCGAGACGATCCAGGCCGCGCTCACGATCGCCGAGACCGGCCACCTCGTGTTCGCCACGCTCCACACAGGCAGCGCGATCCAGAGCATCCACCGCATGATCGACGTGTTCCCGGCGCTCCAGCAGCCGCAGGTGCGCGCGGTGCTGTCGCACGTGCTCGAGGGGGTCGTCTCGCAGCTCCTCCTGCCGAAGGCCCAGGGCCCAGGCCGCGCGCTCGCGGCGGAGGTGATGATCCCGAGCGCCGCCATCCGCAACCTGATCCGCGAGGAGAAGCTGCACCAGATCTACTCGCAGATGCAGATCGGGCAGTCCAAGTTCGGGATGCAGACGATGAACCAGGCGCTCACGGACCTCCACCTGCGGGGCGTGATCACGCGGGAGACGGCGCTGGGTGCGTCGAGCGAGGTCGACGAGCTGAAGACGATGCTCCGCCCGTAACCAGGAGGCGTTCCAGATGGCGAAGTTCCAGTGGGAAGGGACGACGCGCAGCGGCGAGCGCAAGCGCGGCACGATGGAGGCGGAGAGCCGCGAGCTCGTCGAGACGCGGCTGCGCAGCGACGGCCTGACGGTGAGCCGCGTCGTCCGGGAGAGCTCGCTCGGGCAGATCGTGATCGGCTCCGGCGTCTCGGCGAAGGAGCTGCAGGTCTTCACGCGCCAGCTCGCGACGATGATCGATGCCGGCCTGCCGCTCGTGCAGTGCCTCGACATCCTGGCCACGCAGACGCCGAACAAGATCTTCGCGCGCGTCCTGTCCCAGGTGAAGTCCGCCGTCGAGCAGGGCGCGACGTTCTCCGACGCGCTCAAGCGCCACCCCAAGGTGTTCGACGATCTGTACGTGAACCTCGTCGCCGCCGGCGAGATCGGCGGCATCCTCGACACGATCCTGAACCGGCTCGCCGTCTACATCGAGAAGGCGGTCAAGCTCCGCCGGCAGGTCCAGAGCGCGCTGGTCTACCCGATCGGCATCCTCGTGGTGGCGGCCGGCGTCATCGCCGTCATGCTGCTCAAGGTCATCCCGACGTTCGAGAGCATGTACAAGGACATCGGCTCGAACGTGACGCTGCCCGCGGCGACGACGTTCGTGATCGGGCTGTCGCACGGCTTCGTGAACCGGTGGTACCTGTACGCGGGCGTGATCGGCGGCGTCGTGTTCGGCGTCGGGCTGATGCGGCGCACCGACGGCGGGCGCGAATTCTCCGACCGCGTGCTCCTCGGCCTGCCGGTGGTCGGCGGCGTCCTGCGCAAGATCGTCGTCGCGCGGTTCACGCGCACGCTCGGCACCCTGCTCGCCTCGGGCGTGCCGATCCTCGACGCGCTCGACATCTGCGCCCGCACGGCCGGCAACCGCGTCGTCGAGAACGGCATCAAGAAGGCGCGCGACAGGATCAGCGAGGGTCAGGACATGGCGACGCCGCTCTCGGAGTCGCGCGTGTTCCCGAGCATGGTCGTGCAGATGATCGGCGTCGGCGAGCAGACGGGCGCGATGGACCAGATGCTGCAGAAGATCGCCGACTTCTACGAGGAGGAGGTCGAGGCGGCGGTGGCCGCGATGACGTCGCTCATCGAGCCGGTCATGATGGCGTTCCTGGGGATCGTCGTCGGCGGCCTCATCATCGCGATGTACCTGCCGATCTTCAAGCTCGCCAGCAACATGCAGGGAGGCTGACGTGCCGGTCTCGATGCAGGGAGGCTAGCGTGCCGGCCTCGGGGCCGGGGGCGCAGCGGCGCGAGCCGCCCCGCCCGAGCATGCCGGTGCCGATCGTCCGCCGCGATCCGGTGACGCCAGCGCCGGGCGACTCGCTCGTCGGCGAGGCGGTGACCCCGCCGCCGCCCGGCGACGTGCGCCGACGCGTGGCGCGGCTCCTGCTCTTGCGCACGCTCGTCGTCTCGGTCGTGCTCGGCCTGTCCCTGTGGCTGCTCACGACCGGCGTGCGGCCGGCGCGCACCGCGGTGTGGCTGCAGTCCTTGATCATCGTGGCGACGTACCTGTCCTCGATCGTGTTCGGCCTCTTGTTGCGAGCCGGGATCACGCCGCGCAAGGTCGCGCGGCCGATGCTCGCGACGGATCTCACGATCACGTCGCTGCTCGTCTACGTCACCGGCGGCGCGCAGAGCCCGTACGCGTTCTTGTATGCGCTGTCGATCGTCGCGGCGGGCGCGCTGTCGTACCGCCGCGGCGCCGTGGCGATCACGCTCGCGGCGCTCGGCGCGCTGCTCGCCGTCGGGCTGCTCGCGTGGGTGCGGATCCTCGAGATCCCGATGCCGTCGCAGCTGCGGCCGTGGGAGCAGACGGCCGGCGACTTCGCGCGCACGCTCGGCATCCAGCTGGCGGCGCTCTCCGCGGTCGGCGTGCTCGCGTTCATCTTCGGCGATCAGCTGCAGCGCGGCGCCGAGACGCTCGCGACGACGCGCCAGGCGGCGGCGGACCTGTTCACGCTGCACCAGGACATCGTGCGCTCCCTCGCGTCGGGGCTCATCACGGTCGCGCCGGACGGCACCGTGCTCACCGCGAACCAGGCGGCGGCCGATATCCTGCACCGGCGCGCGGCCGAGCTGCAGGGGCGGCCGCTCGCGGCGGTGATGCCGGGGTTGACGGAGCAGCTCGCCGAGTCCACGGGCGGCGAGCTCCGCAGCGCGGATCTGACGCTCGGCGAGCTGACGCTCGGGGTGACGGTGTCGCCGCTGCGCGACGTGCGCGATCGGGTGATCGGCCGCATCATCCACTTCCAGGATCTCTCGGATCTGCGGCGCCTCGAGCAGCACATGCGCCGCGCCGAGCGGCTCGCGACGGTGGGCCAGCTGGCGGCGGGCATCGCGCACGAGATCCGAAATCCGCTGGCGTCGATCTCCGGCTCGATCGAGCTGTTGCGCCAGGCGCCGGTGGCGTCCGACGACGACCGCACGCTGATGGCGATCGTCCACCGCGAGATCGGGCGCCTGAACGAGCTGGTCGGCGACTTGCTGAATTACGCGAACCCGCGCCCGAGCCAGCCGGTGGACTTCGATCTGGGCGTCCTCGTGCGCGAGACGGTGCAGGTCTCGCGCGCCGATCCGGCGTCCGCGGGCGCGGGCGTCGAGATCGAGGCCGCGGCCGAGGAGCCGCTGCCGGTGCACGCCGATCCGTCGAAGCTGCGGCAGGTGGTGTGGAACCTGGTCCGGAACGCGGCCGACGCGGCGGCGGCGGCGGGGGGCGGCAAGCACGTGCGCGTGGACGCGCGGCGCGTGGTGGATCGCGGCCAGGATCAGGTCGCGATCACCGTCGAGGATGATGGGCCGGGCATCGAGCCGGAGCGGATCGGGCGGATCTTCGATCCGTTCTACACGACGAAGCAGAAGGGCACGGGCCTGGGTCTGGCGACGTGCCACGCGGTGGTCGCCGAGCACGGCGGGCGGATCGATGTCGAGAGCGAGGTCGGCAAGGGCACGAAGGTGGTGGTCAGGCTCCCGACGGGGAGATAGGCTAGGCGGCGTGAACTGTCCGATCTGCGCGCAAACGCTCGAGGGCGGGGAGCTGGTCATGGTGTGCACCGGCTGCCACCAGGCCCTGGGCGGCGGGCTGAAGCTCGGCGCGACGGGCGAGTTCCGCGTCCCGAGCGCGGCGTTGTTCGAGCTGGCCGAGGCCACCGGCGGCGGCACGGGGAGTAGCGATGAGCGGCCGCAGGTGCAGAACGTCTGCTCGTGGTGCGGCAAGCTCGAGAGCCAGGTCAAGAAGCTGCTCGGGCGCGGCACGACGGCGCTGTGCGACGAGTGCGTGTCGCTGTGCTGCGACATCCTCGACGCCGAGCTCGGCACGAGCTGGCGGTAGCGGCGGCGGCAGATTTAGAACGCACGCGCGGTGCTCGCGCGGGACGCGCAGAGTTGTGCTCGCAAGTGGACGCGCCGCGCCGTGCCTCGGGGTTCCCCCTCCGACCCGCTCCGCCGAGCGCGCGCCCCCGGGCGTTCTCTGCTTCGCAGCGAGGACCGTGCTCGCGGCCACGGCGGATGGCGGTGCTCGCACGACCGGTGAGCCCCGCGGCCTGTGCGCGCTCCGCGCGCCAGTCCGCTCGGGGGGCCCCCGCGCGCTCGGCTGCGCTCTCGGAGGGGGACGACTGGCGACGGGCGGGGCGCCGCGCGTTGGCGAGATCGCGGACGCAGGACGAGCGACACCGAAGATTGCGCCAGACACGAGGCCGAAGTCCCCAGCCTGATTTCCATCGAGCGATCGGACTCGCCATGGTGCCGTGGTAGGGTGACGACGTGAACGAACCTGAGGACGACGGCGTCGACGTGACGTTGATCCGATGGATGCTCTCGCTGAGCCCGGAGGAGCGGCTCGCCGTGCTGCAGGGCTTCGTCGATAGTATCGCCGCGATGAGCGATGAATCGTCCGACGCCTAGGTTCAGGGATGGGCTCGAGACGCTCGCGCGTCATGGCGTCGAGTTCGTGGTGGTCGGCGGCGTCGCGGCCGTCCTGAACGGCGCGCCGATCTCGACGTTCGATCTAGATATCGTGCACGCGCGCGCGTCGGCGAACCTCGACCGCCTGCTCGCTGCGTTGACCGAGCTCGACGCGCGCTATCGCGATCTCACCGGGCGGGTCCTCCGGCCAGAGCGCTCGGCGCTCGCTGGCGACGGCCATCACTTGCTGGTGACCTCCTGCGGCCCGCTCGACGTTCTGGGGCAGATCGGCGATCGCCTCCGGTACGAAGATCTGCTCCCCGAGACCGTCGAGCGCACGCTGGGCACTCACAGGTTCCGCGTGCTCGATCTCGCCGCGTTGATCCGGACCAAGGAACAAGCTGGCCGCGACAAGGACCGCGCCGTGCTCGCGGTCCTCCGACGCACGCTTCAAGAACGCGGCAGCGCCTGATCCTGCGATCACCCGTTGATGGCTCGAAAGTTGGCTGCCTTCCGACGCGACTTCGACCGTGACAGTCCCGTACTCACACTCGCGACTTGCATCTCCACATCATATTCAAGAGGCCAACACTAGTTGATCATGACTTCCGTGCTAGCCGGCGGTGGCGGTGAGGCGCGCGCGCGCGATGGTCGGCGGCGTAGTCGGATTGGCCCTTCTGCTTCCAGGGAGGCGAACTCGCGGCAGCGCTCGACCTCGGCGGGAGTTGAGTGATCGCAGCGGCGACAAGAAGATCCAACGCTGTCCCGCGGGGCGTCGCTCATCAGGACATGGCAGCGGCAATTGATCGCCCCCCCCCTCTGTGGTTTCTTGGGCCTGATGGACGCCGATTCGAGACCCAAGGCGCTACTCGATGCACTCAACCGCGTTTTGATCGCCGAGCACGCTGGTCGGCCACATCGGAACCCAATGCCTGTTGTGCCGAATGCCGTACATCGGTGAAGATGACGTCCGCGAGGACGTCTACATGGCGAAGCTAAATGCGATCTGGGCTGGTCGCGGGCTCGTGCTGAAGTACGAGAAGGATCGCGCAGCCCTCGATGGTGGGCTTCACATGTATGCCGACGAGGAAGGAGTCGGCCGCCGTGCGAGCCAGACGCGCATCTGGTTCCAGGCCAAAGGCAAACGCGCCACCACGATCAGTGAAGTGCAGTTTACGATGTCCGAAACGATCGATGTTGACGTGTTGGTGGATCACGTCAGGTTCTGGTATGCGTCGCCCGAACCTGTCTACCTGATCATTTACATCGAGTCGGCTGACGTGTTCTTAGCGGAGGACGTTCGAGAGATCGTGGACCGGCAATGGGTACGCCCCACGTTCTACGAGGCTGTCCCAGCGACTCAACAGAGCGTCACACTCAAAGTCCGCACGTCGAGTCGCTTGGACAACGCGGCGATCACGCGAATGCTCCACCACCGCAGTATGCGGATCGACGGCCCAGCGTTTCGAGGAAGGCCCCTTGGGCATCGTTTCGATCCTCTACGTTGCGAACTCAAACCTCTTCCTCCCGATCTGTTCGATCAGGTCGTCACCCGGATCTTGAGGGCCCACGACTTTCGTGGTGATGCCGTTCATGCTGCACCCACGTCAGTGCCACGATTCTCAGCACTGCGGATCGTAGCCGGTCGTTTCTTCCAAACGCTAGAATGGCAGTGGCCTCTTGGTACTGCCTTCGGTGTAGCTGAGAAAGACGACTTTCGCACCGAAGCCCCGCTCGAATTCGTGCACGGCGACTGCGTGGTCATCGTCGAACCGTCTCCATTCAAACAGCGGCCAACAGACGAAGAGGGTGCCACCTTCGTGGAGATGATCCGGTCGATGGGCTGCAAGCGTGCTGTCGTCTTTGTGAACGCGCCTGAGGAAGAGGGGTTCGCTCGCTGGCGCGGCATTCTTCGCCCCCTGATTTCTCCTGACGCCGGGTGTGAATTTTCACCGATTGCGCTCGGATCGATGTCCTTCATGGTTCTGGTCGCCTCGCTCATCTACCTGGAGTTCGCGCCACATCTCCAATGGAACCATCTCAACTATATATGAGTGCTTCACCTTGTTAAGGCTTGGATCTCGCTACTTGTGCAACGCTACAACCTCAGTCGACCAGGAGAGTCTGGCAACTCCGTTCGTCAACTTCGCGGTGCACGCGATCTGGGCGCAACGGCGCGTCGGGCCCCCCTTCCCTTCCACGCGCTTCCTAGCGCCTGCGTTGCCTGGTCGCACTGAACGTCCTTGCCGCCTTCGACACGGCCTGCTTGAGGTGATGACGGGTGCTTGCTATCGTTACTCGCGATGTGGGACAAGGTCGGGCGGGGCGGGCGCCAGGGAGTATCGAGCAAGGCCGAAGCGGCGGCGCCAGCAGTCGGCAAGCGCACCTTGGTGCCGGAGTTGGGCGGCGATCTGCCGCGGCTCCAGTTTCTGCCGCGGCTCCAGTTAAAGAGCGCTGGCGACAGCGGAGCGCTCGCTGATCCAGGAGACACGCATGGCGTCGCGGCCGCCGGCGTAGCCGGCCGCGGATCAGCGCTTCCGCATCTCGATCTGATCCAGCGCTCGTTCGGTCCTGACCACGATCTCTCGCGGGTCGGCGCGCACGTCGGTGGCCCCGCCGCCGCCGCCGCCGAGCAGCTCGGCGCGCGCGCGTACGCCACCGGCGATCAGGTCGCGTTCACGGCACAGCCGGATCTCCACACCGCGGCGCACGAGGCCGCGCACGTCGTGCAGCAGCGCGGCGGCGTGCAGCTCAAGGGCGGCCTCGGCGCGGAGGGCGATGAGCACGAGGCGCACGCCGACGCGGTCGCCGATCGCGTGGTCCGTGGCGAGCCCGCCGCGGACCTGCTCGCACGATATCCGGCCGGCGGCGGTTCGCTGGCAGCGGTTCAGCGTGCGCCGACGGCACCCGGCGCGCGCCCCGCGATCGCATCGCCGGTGGGCGGGATCAACAAGCCCGGCTTCATCGACAATAGCGATGGCGCAAACCTGCGCACAGGACCCGCGGAAGCTGGCGGCCAGCAGGTGACCGACGCACCGCTGCCACCCGCGACGCGCGTGTTCGTCAGCGGCACGCACCCCGGCGCGGCCCAGTGGTGGTACGTGACGGCCTTTCTCCCAGACAAGATCCTGCGCGGCTACGTCCAGGACTTCCGCGTCACCACCGATCTACCGGAGCCGCTCGCCAAGCTGCACCAGGTGAAGGCCGGTGACACCGCTGAGAAGCTCGCCGTGCAAGAGTTCAAGTCTTCGGTTTGCGACGGCCACGACCTGCGCTACTACGAGAACGTCCTCCTGTTCGTGAACAAGGAGCGTGGGCGCGCCGGCATCACGGGCACCTACCAGGATCCCGGGCTCCTCGGCGGCGGCGCGAACAACGTGCAGCTCGTCGCCGGGCACCGGATTTGGCTCGTCAGCCCAGCGTTCGCGCACGTGCTTGAGGGCGTCGTCCCCGACGGCTCGCTGACCAACGGCGTGTACGCCAAGGTCAAGCGGTTCGTCAAGCACGTGGTCGACATCATCAAGAGCGTCACCCAGTCGCCGCACTACTTCGGCGAGATCGCTGGCGAGCACGCGCAGATCATCCGCGATCACCTGCCGGAGATCATCGGCATTGTCGCCGGCTTCGTCGCCGCCGAAGCCGCGTCGGCGTTCCTCGCCGCGACTCCCACGGGCGTCGGCCAGATCGCGGCCGTGCTGATCCAGCTGGTGCTCGCCGCGTTCGGGGCGGCGGGAATGGTCCAGGCCGGCATCGAGGCGGCAAAGCACGCGGGTCAGTGGCTGACGCTCGCTTGGAGTGCCAAGGGCAAAGACGAGCAACTCGCCGCCGCGAGCAAGGAGTTCCTGCGCATGCTAGTGAGCATCGCGATGGCAGCGCTCGCCTATGTCGGCGTCAAGGGCAACTTCGGCAAGGCCGTGCAGATCGCCGAGGCGATGCCGCCGGTCGGCATGATGCCCGCGCTCGCCAACGGTGTGAGCGGTGGCCCTGGCGTCGGAGCGGGCGTGAAGCTCGGTGTCCCCGGTCCCGCCGGTCCGCTCGGCACGGCCGGCGGCATGAAGATGGAGAACCACAACAAGGACGGCGGCGGCGGCGGTGGTGACAAGCCCCAGCTCGATCCGGCGAAGGAGCTGGAGCAGATCAAAGAGCAGCTGAAGCACGCCGACGATCTGTCGGGCAAGGAGAAGCAGGCGCTCCGAGCGCGCAAGAAGGAGCTCCAGCAGCAGCTCGGCGAAGGCCCGGTAGAGGTTCCCGCGGAAGACGCGCCCATACCGACCGAGTACAAGAAACCGGTCTCCGGCTTGAGCGGCAAGGAAGCAGCGACCGACGCGCCGAGCTGGATCGACAAGTGGCCGGACGCGCGACCCGGGGTGAACGAGAGTGGCACGACGTTCGCCACCCGGATGATGAATAAGAAGTATGGTATTGGTAAGTGGCAGCGTGCCGGGCAGCAAGGCACTGAGTTCAGCCAGCTGAAGAAATTCGCTGATCGAGGATTCGAGTAACAACCATGGTGTCACCAGATCCATCGACCGAGACGTACTGGCGACTCCTCGCGATCGGCCTCGATCCCGACCAGCGCGATCCCCAGCTGTACGGCCTGATCTTCGAGGGCGAGACCGATGTTCCCCTGATGATCGACGGCCGTATCGCGCTGTTCGTAGATCCGAAGCGCGCGGCCGCGCTCGTTCAGCAGTACGGCGCGCCCGCTGACAAGATCGACGTCGACCGGCCGTTCTTCTGGTGCGACGTCGCGCAGGCGCTATACCTGCTTTCAGCTGGCGGGATCGATCACGGCACTGCCGTCCTCGACGCGGTGAACGCGCTGCTCACGCTCGTCGCCGCGACGGGCCTCGAGATGATCGATAGCCGGCGGCGGGCGCTCCATGACATCGCCAACTACTGCACGACGAGCAAGGACTTGACGAAGTACCTCGAGGAGGTGGGCGATCACTCGAGCCGAGAGCTGATCGATGCGGTGCTGTGGTGCGTGGGCGCGGTCACCGTGAAGTCGCGGATCGTCTAGCTGGTTTCTGCCCTACACCCAGCGCATGGCAGAGCGGGCTCATGCAGTTACGATGCGGCGGCAGTGAGGCGGGCGCGCGCGCGGTAGTCGGCGGCGTAGTCGGACTGGCCCTTCTGCTCCCAGGCGGCGGCGAGTTCGCGGCAGCGCTCGGCCTCGAGGTAGGGCGAGAGCTCGCCGCCGCTCCGCATGGAGTCGAGCACCGTGATGGCGTCGTCGACGCGGCCGACCGCGAGCAGCGCCTTGGCGCGCGTGTGCTGGATCGCCGGCACGTCGGGCCGCAGGGCCGAGGCTTCGTCGGCCAGCGCGAGCGCGCCGTGCGGGTCGTGGCCGGACTCGAGCGCGACGCACGCGCGGTTGTTGAGCCAGACGGCGCGCTCGGAGGCGTCGAGCGCGGCGGGATCGATCGCGTCGAGCGCGGACGAGGCCGCGGCGAGATCGCCGGAGGCGATGCGGCAGCCGGCGATGGACAGCGCCGCGGCACGCTCGCGGGGGCGGGTGAACGCGAGGGCGCCGAGGAGCCGGTAGCGGCGCGCTGCAAGGGCGAAGCGAGCGGCCCCGAAGGCGCGGTGCGCCGAGCGCGGCAGCCAGAGTAGTAGCCAGAGCATGGCCGCGCAGGCGCAGAGCATGCCGAGCCAGGCGCCGCGCCGGCCGAGGAGCGCGCCGAGGAGGACGGGCGCCGCGGCAGAGCCGAGGAGCCAGCCGAGGAGGCGCCCGACGTGGTACGTCCCCACGCGAGCAGGATACCTCGGCACGGCGAATTCCCCCTGCCGGGCCGCGTCGGGCGATACCTCCGCGGCGCGGCGGATTCCCCCTGCCGGGCCGCGTCGGGCGATACCTCCGCGGCGCGGCGGATTCCCCTGCCGAGCCGCGCGGGAGCGTGGTAAGGAGCGTGGCCCATGTCGGACCGTCTCGTCTCGCTCGGCAAGCGCCCGGCCGAGGTGCGGCCAGCGCCCGCGCCAGCGGCGGGGAGCCCGCGCGTCTATGTGGAGACGTACGGGTGCCAGATGAACGTCGCCGATAGCGATCTGCTCGGCGGGATCTTGGCCGGCGCCGGATACGACGTCGCCGCGAAGGCGGAAGACGCCGACGTCATCGTCGTGAACACGTGCGCCGTGCGCGAGAAGGCCGAGGAGCGCGTCATCGCGCGGGCGTCCGAGCTGGGCGCGCTCAAGCGCAGGCGGCCAGGGACGGTGCTCGCGATCGTCGGCTGCATGGCCGAGCACCTGAAGGAAGGCCTCGCCACGCGAGCCCCGGCGGTCGACGTGATCGCCGGCCCGGATAGCTACCGCAGGATGCCGGAGCTGCTCGCTTCGGCACGCGCCCAGGCGGCGCCGCCGAGCGCACGGATGGAGGCAGCGGTCGGGGGCGGGCCGCTCGTCGACGTCAGGCTCGACAAGGCCGAGACGTACGAGGGGCTGTCAGGCGCGGTCGGCGGAGATGGCGTCTCGGGCTTCGTCACGATCCAGCGGGGCTGCGACAAGTTCTGCACGTTCTGCGTCGTGCCGTTCACCCGCGGGCGCGAGCGAGGGACGCCGCCGAGAGAAGTGCTGCGCCAGGTGAGAGAGCTGGCCGAGGCGGGGTACCGCGAGGTCATGCTGCTCGGCCAGACGGTCAACTCGTACGTCTGGGAGGACGTCACGTTCGCTGCGCTCCTGCGGGCGGTCGCGCGCGTGGATGGCATCGAGCGCGTCCGCTTCACGTCGCCCTACCCGGTCGACTTCACCGACGACGTCGTCGCGGCCCTCGCCGAGGAGCCGAAGATCTGCAAGTACGTGCACCTGCCCGTGCAGTCCGGATCCGATGTTGTCCTCGAGCGGATGCGCCGCGGCTACACCGTCGACGATTACCGCGGGATCGTCGGGCGGCTCCGGGCGGCGATGCCGGACATCGCGCTGTCCACGGATGTGCTGACGGGCTTCTGCGGCGAGACCGACGACGATCATCAAGCCACGCTGGCGCTGATGCGAGAGATCAAGTTCGACAGCGCGTTCATGTTCGCGTACTCCGAGCGCGATCTGACGTTCGCCGCGAAGAAGCTTACCGACGACGTGCCAGCGGAGCGCAAGCGGCAGCGGCTCGCCGAGATCGTCGCGCTGCAGGAGCAGATCAGCGCCGAGGTGTTCGCCGCCCAGGTCGGCCGGCGCGAGCGCGTGCTGGTCCATGGCCCGTCGAAGCGCGATCCGGCCCAGCTCATGGGCCGCACCGACGGCTTCAAGACCGTCATCTTGCCGGCGGGCGTCGGCAAGGTCGGCGAGCTCGTCGACGCGACGATCGTCCGCGCGACGATGGCGACGCTATTCGCCGGCTAGCCGCTCGATCACCGCGCGCGCCACGCGCCGCGAGCCGAGCAGCGTGACGTGCCCGAGGTCGTCGTAGAGGAGCACCTCGGCCCCAGGCAGCGGCGGCTGCCGCCCGCCAGGCACGAGCGCGTCCGCGCGCGACCAGATCGACGTGATCTTCGTGTGCCGCGGCGGCGCCGCCGCGGCGAGCCGCGCGCACAGCTTCGAGCCGAGGAGGAGCTCGCGCCGCGGGTGCCCGACGCCCATGTTCGAGAGATCGGTGCCGCTGTGCGGCGAGCCGAGCGTGATCAGGCGGCGGACCACGCCGTCGCCGCCGGCGAACGTCACGTAGTAGCGCGCGACGACGCCGCCCATCGAGTGCCCGATGACGTCGACCTGCTCGGCGCCAGTCGCGGCGCGAACCTCGTCGACGAACCAGCCGAGCTGGCGCGCGCCAGCGGCGATCCGGCCGAGCGTCCAGTACTCGAAGCCGAAGATCGGCCCGAGGCCGGCGCGCCGCAGCCGGAGCGCGAGCGGCAGGAAGCACGCCCGGTTCTGCGCGTAGCCGTGGAGCACGATGATCGGCCGCGGCCCGCGCGCGCGCGCGCCGGGCAGCGGCAGGAAGCCGGCGGGGCGCGCCGTCGAGAGCGCCACCGCCATCGCCCACTCGGCGAGCGCGACACGCACCGGACGCGCAGGCGCGGGCACCTGCTCGCGGCGAGCGCCGGCCACGCGCAGCGCGTGCGGCAGGAGCGGGTACAGGCCGCTCACCATCAGCGCGTGCGAGATGGCGGCCACGCCGCCGCGCCAGAACAGGTGCCGCGCAGAGTGCCGCCGCTGCATCGCGTACGTCAGCCGAGGCCGGGGATCTGCGCCTCGATGTCCCGCGCCTCGTCCTCGGGGACCCCGAGCAGCTCGCGCAGGCGATCGAGCACCCCGCGCTCGGTCCGCGTGAACACGTGATCGACGACGGCGATCCGGCACGCGGCCCGGTAGATCCCGCGGCGGGCGAGCGGCGTGAGGCTCACCGAATACTTCTCGGGCAGCACCACCGGCGACACGAGGAACTGCGCGGCAGCCGCGCGCTCCTCCTCGGTCAGCTCCGCGCTCGCGACGAGGCGGCGGAGGCCCTCGGCCTCCTCGGGGACCAGCGCGCCGTCGGCCCACGCGATGGCGGCCCACACGCGGATCACGTCGAGGATCGGGGACTCCGCGGGGTCGGCCATGGTGACTGCATTCTAGCCGCGCTAGAGCGCGACCTCGAGACCGATCCGCTCGCGAACGAGCTTCGCGAGCGTCGGGCGGAGCTCCTCGCCGGTCCGCGGGGCGCGCCAGGCGCCGGCCGCGACGCCGGGATCGAAGTGCCACGCCGACGCGACGGCCGCCATCCAGATCTGGCGCGCGGCGCGGTGGCTGTTGATGACGATGCGCGTGCCGTCCCGCAGCTCGAGCCGGAGCACGCCGTCGCTGCTCGAGACGTCGACCAGATCGGGATCCACGTCGGCGAAGGCGTCCTCGATGTGGCGCAGCTCCTCGCGAGCGGCGTGATCGAACTCGGCGTCGTCCATGGCGTGCTCATAGCACGAGCTTTTCCGCTACGATATCGACCGATGACGACGAGCCGGCCGCCGGAGGGTGGCGCCGCCCGCGCCGCCGCCGCCGCCGCAGGGGAGGACGACGTCGAGACGAACGTCGGCTCCGAGGCCGACGCGCTCCCCGCGGCCCCCGTCGCCCCGCACGCGGCGCCTGCGGAGATCGCCGATCCGGCCGACTCCGCCGCCGCCATCGCCGTCCCGCTCGAGCGTGAGGGCCGCGAGACGATCTTGCCCTCGGCCGCCCGCTCGGTGCTCTCCGTCAGGAGCAGCCAGGCGCCTGATCGGGTGCGCGCGCCGCTGCTCACCCCCGAGCCGGGCGACGAGCGATCGTCCACGCCGCACGGGCGCACGGGCTCCGATCGCGCGATCCCCCGCCCGGGCGACGTGATCGCCGGGCGCTACGCCGTCGAGGGCCAGCTCGGCCGCGGCGGCATGGGGCGCGTCCTGCGCGTGCTGCACCAGGCGCTCGGCAAGTCGTTCGCGCTGAAGATCATCAGGAGCTCGATCGCGACGGATCCGAAGATCCGCGAGCTGTTCTACCGCGAGGCGCGCCTGGCCTCGGCGCTCACGCACGACAACATCTGCTCGATCGTCGACTTCGGCCAGGACGCCACGTTCGGCCTGTTCATGGTGATGGAGCTGCTCGACGGGCAGACGGTGTTCCAGAAGCTGCAGCAGGCCGGGCGGCTGTCCCCGAAGGTCGCGTGCGACGTGATGTGGCAGGTCGCCGACGCGGTGCGCTTCATCCACAGCCGCGCGATCCTGCACGGCGACATCAAGGCGGAGAACATCTTCCTCGTCCGCACGACGACGCAGCGCCGGCTCGTCAAGCTGCTCGACTTCGGCCTCGCCCGCCCCGACCTGGGGCGCGCCGAGGCGATCGACGGCACGCCGGAGTACCTCGCGCCCGAGCGGACGTTCGGCGCGCCGGCCTCGCAGGCGAGCGACATCTACGCGCTCGGCATCGTGTTCTACGAGCTGCTCACCGGGCAGCTGCCGTTCCTGGGCGAGGTCGCCGAGGTGTTCCGCCAGCAGCGCGAGGTGCCGGTGCCGCCGCCGTCGGCGCTGTGCGAGGACGCGCTCGACTCGCGCGCCGACGAGCTGGTCGCGCGCGCGACGGCGAAGGATCCGGCCCGCCGCCACCCCGATGTCCCGTCGTTCATGTACGAGCTACGCGCGCTCATGGGCATGCTCGGCATGGATCAGGTGAGCCGGCGGCGCGCGCTCGCCCCCGAGGCGACGCGCGAGCGGCGCGACCTCGATCACCGGCTCAAGGCGGCGGCCGAGATCTTCAGCGCCGTCCCGCTGCCGATGGCGTCGTGCGATCCGAAGACGGGCCGCGTGCGCGCCGCCAACGCGGCGTTCCTCGAGTTCGTCGGCGCGGCCGGCGACGCCGGCGGCCTCGAGCTCCGCGACACCGCGCTGCCGGAGGTCTACCCGACGTTGTTCCCGGACCTCGAGGAGGTGGCGGCCCGCCGCCGCCCGATCAAGCGCGTGATCTACCTGAACGAGGGCGGCGATCGCGTGATCGAGGCGGCGGTCGTGCTCTCGGCCGCGCCGAACACGAGCGAGGTGACGGCGGGCGACGTCCTCCTCGTGCTCCACCCGCTGCGCGCGCTGTACTAGAAGCCGACGGCGACGCCGACCGACAGGTCGGCCGACAGGCCGCTGTTGAGGTTCGGCGCGCTGCCGAGCTCGCCGACGACGGCGAACGCGCCGATCGCGGAGAAGTCCGCCATGAACGAGATCTTGCCCGACAGCCGGCGCGTGTAGCCGACGCCAGCGCCGATGAGCAGCGGCCCCTGCGCGACGATGTCGGTGTCCATGCCGTCGACGGCGTTGTTGAGCTTGATCGTGTTGCGGAGGATGCCGGCCCCGATCTGGCCGAGGAGGCGCACGCCCTCGCCGTTGGGCGCCAGCGAGTAGCGGGCGCGCACCATGCCGCCGGGCGCCGCCGTCGAGTGGCCCTCGAGGTTCGCGCCGACGGGGATGCCGAGCCGCACGGCGATGCCGATCGTGAGCTGCGGGTTCACGTAGTAGCCGACCTCCGGCACGAGCACGATGAGGCTGTTGCCGATGCAGCAGTTCTCGACCTCGTTGTCGAACTCGGTCTTGCCGGTGACGTAGCCAAAGCCGGTGCCGCCGGCGACGCCGACGTAGATCCGCGGCGGCCCGCTGACGGTCACGCCGCTCGAGACCCCGCCGCCGCTGTCGCCGCCCTTGTTGCCGTTGATCGGGTCCTCCCCGTCGCCCTTGCCCACCGGGCCGGCGGTGAGCTCGACGAGGTTCGGCGATCCGGAGGTGCCGCGGCCGGCGATCACCCGGTTGTTCGGGTCGTACGCGGCCACGTAGTAGTGGAGGACCGTGCCCTTCATGGCCGAGCCGGGGATCGCGCCGGTGTACTTGCAGTCGCCCTGCTTGGTCAGCTTGCTCTCGATGAAGTCGGTCGCGCCCTCGGGGCGGTACATGACGGAGACCTTGGCGGGCGCGACGTCGCTGCCGATGTACGCCTCGATCGGCAGGCTGACGTTCGTCTTGCCGGCGTCGATGATCGTGTGCTGCACGCCGGTCACTGTGGTGCAGTCGACGCCGGGCGGCGCGGGCGGGCCGGGCGGCTTGTCCGGCTCGGTGACGCCGGAGCTGCCGGTGACCTCGGTGCGCACCTGCTCTAGGAGCTTGGACAGGGCCGGCTGGCGGTACTCCGGCGCGATCTGGATCTTGGGATCGATCTGGATCGCCGACAGGAACGCGACCTTCGCGCCGTCCTGGTCGCCGGCCGCGAACGACGCGATGCCCAGGTTCAGGTACACCTTCGCGGCGGACTGGTCCTTGTCGAGCTTGGCCTTCTTCGCGATCGCGAGCGCCTGGTTCAGCTGCTTCTTCGCCGCGTCGTAGTCCATCATGTCGTAGCTCTCCATCGCCTCCTTGGACTTCTGCGTCATGTCGGCCTTCGGGTCGGCGGCCGCCTGACGAGACGCTCCAAGTGCGACGACGAACAGCGCCGCCAGCGCGACGAGACTGCGGGTTCGCATGTGGGCTGATATACCGCAGCCGGCGCGCCGCGCGATGCCTTTTTACCGGGTTACCGCGCGGTGATGACGAACTCGACGCGCCGGTTCTGAGATCGCCCCTCGGCGGTCCGGTTGTCGGCGATCGGCACGTCCTCGCCGTACCCGACGGGGGTCATCCGCGCGGTGTCGATCCCCTTGCCCTTCAGGTACGTGCGCACCGACTCGGCGCGGCGCTGGGACAGCTTCTTGTTAAAGGCGTCATCGCCCTGACTGTCGGTGTGGCCCTGGACCTCGACCGCGATCTTGGGGTTGTCGCGCAGCGCGAGCGCGACGTCGTCCAGGAGCGCGAACGAGACCGGCTTGATCGTGGCCTTGTTGGTGTCGAAGAACACCGTCTGCTTGAGCTCGATCTTCTTCTCGGTGACGACGACGAGGTTGTACTTCTTCGGGCAGCCGTCGGGCGGCACGCCGGGCTCGAGCGGGCACTTGTCGTCCTTGTCGACGATGCCGTCCTTGTCGTTGTCGTCCTCGGGGCAGCCGTCGTCGTCCTCGAAGCCGTCCTTGTCCTCGGGCTCGGCCGGGCACTTGTCGATCTTGTCGGCGAGGCCGTCCTTGTCGTTGTCGAGCTCGGGGCAGCCGTCGTCGTCCTCGAAGCTGTCCTTGTCCTCGGGATCGTTCGGGCACTTGTCGATCTTGTCGGCGAGGCCGTCGTTGTCATTGTCGTCGTCGGGGCAGCCGTCCTCGTCGCGGAACTCGTCCTTGTCCTCGGGCTCGCGCGGGCACTCGTCGTCGGGGTCGAGGAGGCCGTCGCCGTCGGTGTCTTTCGGCCCCGGCGGCGGCGGCGGCGGCGGGGCCTTCGGGGCGCACTTCTCGGGCGGCGACTTCTCGAAGGCGAGCTTCGCGTTGACGGCGGCGACGTCCGCCTCGCGGCGCGCCTCGTGGTAGTTGCCCTCGTCGAGCGCGTGGTTCGCGAAGTCGTTGTGCGACTCCGCCATCGCGAGCTCGACGGGCGCGCAGCGCTGCGCGCCGTTCTCGCGCGCGGTCGCGATGACCTTCGAGGTGGCGGTCGCCTTCGAGCGCACCGCGGATCCCGGGCAGCCGGCGAGGGCCGCGAGGGCCGCGGAGGCGGCGAGGACCGCGAGCGAGGCCCGCACGGTCACGGCGCGTCCTTGGCGGGCGCAGGGACCGGCGCCAGGGCGGGCGCCGTCGCGGGCGCTGGCGCGGGGGCCGGGGCCGGGGCCGACGCCGGGGCCGGCGCGGACGCCGACGGCGCGGCCTCTTGCAGGTCGAGCGGCCGCTTCGACGGGTCCTTCACGTCGACGATCGCCTGCTCGGCCGCCTCCCTGGCGAGCCGGCCGTACCGGTTCGCGCCCTGGAAGTCGGCGTACGCCGCGACCTCGCGCGCCTTCTTCAGATACTGCGTCGCCCGCGTCCACCAGTACGGCGCGTACTTCTCGGCCTCGGCGCGCCGCGCCTCCTCGACCGCGTCGTCGGCGCGCCGCGTGACCTCGTTGACGTACACGATCGGACCGCACGCGGACAGGCCGAGCGCGAGCGCGAGCGCGAGGCGAGGACGCAGCCGCATCGGCGCTAGCTTATCACCGCGACCGCACCCGCACTCCATCGCGGCTCAGCTCGATGGAGATCAAGATGGCGGAGCCAAACAGCGCCATGACCGAGACCAGGATCGCCCAGCCGAGCTTGACCTCGAACAGGGACGCGCCCGTCTTGTCCTGCCAGCCGGGGTAGTCGGCCGCCACGCCCAGCCGGTCCCTCGCCCCGACGACCAGGATCAGCATGAACAGCGCGATCGCGCCGCTGGCGTAGTACAGCGCGCCCTGGTGGCCGGCGCGGAGCAGCATCGCCGCGACGTACCAGCCGCCGATCACGAGCGCGGCGTGCCCGACCATGAGCGGCACCACGGCCACGCCCGAGAGCTTGCGCGGGTCGAACCAGTACATCCAGCTCCACGCCGGGTGCACCGCATAGAAGTAGAGCGCGATCGGCGCCACCACGGCGGCGGCGTGCTGGAGGACCAGGTGGAACGCCGGCGCAGCGAACGGGCCGTCTGCACGGATCCGATCGCGTGCGACGAGCGCGAACCCGATTCCGAAGAGCAGGTTGACCAGCGCGACGACCGGAATGGGCGGCCTCCGCGCAGCACGGTAACACTATCCGCGGTTATCCGCGCTCATTCGCGCTCATCCGCGCTCATCTGCGCTCATCTGCGCTCGATCGGCGGTGTCCGCGATCCGGTGTCCGGATCGGCGTCCGTCCCCATGAGGTTGCCCGCGCCCCGGAGGTCGACGCTGGACGAGTCGCGCCCCCGCTCCGGCGGCGGGGCCGGGACATCGATCTCGCCCGCCACGAACACGCCGGTGACCGGCAGCGCCGGAGGGACCACGGCGACGCCCTCGATCGGCGTGCCGTCGTCAGCGTCGGGGCCGCCGTCGTCGAGGCCGCGCCCGCCGGCGCCGACGCTCTGGTTCCGCCAGTCGCCCCGGCCCGGGGGCGCGGGGGGCGCGGCGATCGCCGACACCGTCCAGGCGTCGGAGTCGTTCCGGCGCGGCGGCGGGACAGGCGCGCGCTCGGCTGTCTCGTCCGGCTCGGCCGACGATGGCGGCACGATCACCTGCGCGGAGCTCGTGCCGCCGGCCCCGTCCTCCTCGATCTCGACCTCGAGCATCTCGATCGAGGAGTCATCGAGCGCCTCCAGCTTGTTGAGCGCGGTGTCGACGGGCGGCGGCGCCGGCGCCTCCTCGAACACGGTCGCCTCGAAGTCGTCGTCAGCGATCACCTCGCTCTTCGGCACGTCGTCGTCGGGATCGTGGGCCGCGAGCTCGAAGCGCTCGGACAGGACCGTGTACGCGGCGCGGAGCGCGCGCCGCGCCGCGCTCGCGGTGAAGTCGCGCCGCACGCGCTCGTAGGCGTTCTGCGCCAGCCGATCGCGGAGCAGCGGCTCGCCGAGCAGGCGCAGCACCTTGCGCGCGAGATCGACCGGATCGCCCGGCTCGAACAGGAGCGCCTCGCGGTTGTTCTCGACGACCTGCGCGACCGTCTCACGGCGCGGCGCCACGATCGGCCGGCGGCACGCCATGTACTCGAGGATCTTCGTCGGGTAGACGACCGTCGGGTTCGGCGTCAGATCGGCCGCGGCCGGGACCACGCACACCGTGGCCGACGCGATCAGCGCCGGCATCTGATCGTGATCGACCGGGCTCAAGACCTCGATCTTGTCGGCCAGGTTGAGCTCGCGGATGCCGTCGCGCAGCGCCTGGTCGAACTTGGGCGCCATCGAGCCGGCGAGCACGAGGCGCGCGTCGACCTCGCGGACGATCGCCGCCATCGCGCGCACGAGCACGCGCACGCCGCGGCCCGGATCGATCGAGCCGGCGTACAGGATCTTGGGGACCGCGCTCTTGTCCACGTGCTCCCAGTCGAAGCGATCGACGTCGACGCCCGGCGGCGAGAGCACCACGCGCTCGGGCTTGCCGCGCTGCTGCAGCGCCTTGACGGCGGCCGGCGTCGGCGCGAGCACCATGTCCGCGGCGAGCAGGCACGCGTCCTCGTCGCGCGCGTACTGCGCGTCGAGCTCGCTGTCGAACGTGGTCTCGCCGAGCGGCGACCGCGTGAGGTCGTAGACGACCGCGTAGCCGAGGCGGCTCCGCGCGTCGAGCACGGGCACCGCGCTCCAGCTGTCGCGGCAGTGCACGACGTCGTAGTCGGCGCCGTCGAGCTGGCGCTTGAGCGCGCGCTGGAACGCCTGGATCTGCGAGCGCAGGTCCGCCTCGTGCGTCGGCACACGCAGGACGCGCACCGAGCCCTGCCGCTCGACGTACGCCTGCTCGCCCTCGCGCACCACGAGCAGGTCCACGCTGTGGAGCGACGTGAGCGAGCGGATCACCTGGCGAAGCTGCACGCCCGCGCGCCGAGGGCCGGGCACCGCGCAGAAGCCGGTGAGCAGCACGCGGGGCATGGGTCATCGTCGGGCACTTCGTGAGGTCACGCAAGGGCTACGGGTGCCGCGCAGCGCCCGCGGCGCTCGTCAGCTTGATCCCGATCATGCGGTCGTGTATTCCCGACGGGTGCAACGCCTGATCGAGTACCTTCGCAGTCATCTGATGCTCGACTTCCAGGGGGAGCTGGAGGTGGCCGACGTGCGGGATCTCCTGGCCGGTGACGATTCGAAAGACGCCAGGCAGCTCATGGCGAAGCTGGTGGCCGCCAAGAACACCGAGGACATGATGCTGGTCCTGGCCGACTGTCTGCTCGAGCACGTCCAGAACTCGCTCACCGACGACGTGATGCGGGAGAACATCCGGACGTACGCGGAGAGCTAAGACCGCCACCACCACCTCGCTGCCCCACCTCGCTGCCCCGCATCCCCGCCACGAACGGCCCAGCGCCGCGGCCGGCGGCGTGTGCTAGCCTTCGACGCCATGGGGACTCCGGTGGCTGACAGCAAGACGCCCGCGTTCGCCGCGTTCGGCCTGGTCGTGTTCGGCCTGGTGATCGCGGCCGTGCAGGGCCTGACGAGTGGCTCGATCGCCGGCGGCGTGATCGCCGGCCTCGGCGCGATCCCGGCCTGCTACGGGATGTGGAAGGGCATCCAGCAGGAGACGCAAGGCACGCTCGCGATCTCGGTCACCGCGGTGCTCGCCGCGCTCGGGGTCGGCGGTGTCCTGATCGTGCTGCGCGTCGTCCACTGGATCCGGTGATGCGCCGCGCGAGCCTCGCTGCGCTCGCCGCGGGCGCTGCGCTCGCCGGCATCGGCGGGTGCGGGGAGTCCGGACAGGCCGCGGCCTCGGGCGGCAGCGCCGCGGCGGGCAGCGCCGCGGCAGGCAGCGCCGCGCCCGCGCCGTCGCGCGACCACAAGGTCGAGCGCCACGGCAAGGCGATGGGGACGTCGATCTCGGTCTATTTCTGGACCGAAGACGACGCGAAGGCGGTGGAGGCCGCCGAGGCCGTGTTCGCCGAGATGCAGCGGCTCGATCGGGTCATGACGACCTGGCTGCCGGACTCCGAGGTCTCGCAGGTCAACGCCGCTGCCGGCGTGAAGCCGGTCACCGTGTCGGAGGAGACGTTCACGGTGATCGCGCGCGCCCAGGACATCGCCGTGCGCACGCGCGGCGTGTTCGACATCACGGTCGGCGCGTTCAAGGGGCTGTGGAAGTTCGACGAGGACATCGACGGAACGCTGCCGGATCAGGCCGAGGTCAAGCGGCGGCTCGCGCTCATCGGGTACCAGCAGCTCGTGCTCGATCGCGCCAAGCGCACCGTGTTCCTGAAGAAGCGGGGCATGTCGATCACGCTCGGCGGGATCGCCAAGGGCTACGCCGTCGATCGCTGCGCCGACCTCCTGCGGAAGCGCGGCTACAAGGACTTCATGATGCAGGCCGGCGGGGACATGTACGTCGCCGGCAAGAAGGGGAGCAAGCCGTGGGTCGTCGGCATCCGCGATCCGCGCGACCAGGAGGGCCGCTACTTCGCGCTCGCGCCCGTCGAGGATCACTCGTTCTCGACGTCCGGCGACTACGAGCGCGGCTTCGTCAAGGACGACGTCCGCTACCACCACATCCTCGATCCGCGGACCGGCCAGCCGGCGCGCGCGTCGCGCTCGGTGACGATCCGCGCCAAGGACGCGTTCACCGCCGACGCGTGGTCGAAGGTGATGTTCATCCTGGGGCCGCAGGAGGGGAACCAGGTGATCCAGCGCGAGAAGCTCGAGGACTTCGAGGCCCTCTGGGTGAACGACAAGAACGAGGTCGTCGTGACCAAGCAGCTCGAGTCGTCGCTCCAGATGCTGCGGAAGCCCACACCGGGCATCTGACGCCACTCCCGCCGGCACGCGTAACCTATTGATTCGATGACGCAGCGCGCCCTCATTATATAGGACGAGTGGCCGGCGCTAGCGCGCGTCGCGCGCCATGACGTTGACGAGGCAGCCGAGCGAGCCGTTCATCCGGTACACCGTCGAGACGTCGATCGGCACGACCCGCACGCCGAGCGACTCGTAGAGCGCCGCCGCGGCGCGATCGAGCGCCGGCACGTCGTACGTCGGCAGGTAGACCACCGGGCCGCGCGCGTCGCGATCGAACAGCGCGTTCGTGTACGTGACGTACGAGCCGGCGCCCGCGAGCACGACGACGGGCGCGCGGACCACGCGGAACCCGCGCGCGGCGAGCTGCGCCGCGGCGCGATCGAAGCGCGCGGCGTGCAGCTCGAAGTCGGGCTCCGGATCGAGCGCGTCGAACGCCGCCCCCGCGAGCTGGCGGCCGAGGCGCGCGTCCCCGACGATGACGGTGCGATCGTCGAGCGGCACCATGTACATCATGATGTGGTGCTCGGGCACGTCGCCCGGCGCGTCGCCGAGCCAGACGACCTCCTGGCGGAACGTGCGCCCGAGCGCGGCCGCCAGGTGGGCGCGCGTCGCGTCGCCCCGCCCGACGTTGCGGCCGATCAGGTTTCCGTCCGCGAACAGGAAGCTGCGCGACGCCGCGAGGTCGCCGCCCTCGAACACGTATTCGGCGATCCGCGGCCCTTGGCCGTAGACGGCGCGCGAGATGGCGAGCGGCGCGTCCCAGTCGCCCGCGCGCGCGGCCGACGCGACCGGGACGCGCGGCGGCGCGAGCACGCCGCCCTCGAGCGCGGCCATGCGATCGCGCGACCACGTGGTGAGCGGGCGCTCGACGACGGCGGGCCGAAAGCGCGCGAGGCGCGGGACGGAGTCGGCGCGGAGGCGCGCGATCAGGCGATCGAAGTCGGCGGCCCGCGAGACCGCCACCACCACCTCGACGTCGTCCGGCAGCGCGCCGAACAGCTCGCGCCACACGGGCATCACGCGGCCGTCCATCCCCGGCACGTAGTGGATCGCGATCCGGCGCAGGTGGCCGCTGCCGTCCTCGGGCACGAGCCGCGGCGCGGACGGCACGGGCGCGACCGCCGCGGCGAGCAGCACGGCGAGCACGCTCACGAGCACGCCGGCCGCCGCGCCGGCGAGCATCCGCACGATCGGCGGGGCCTCGCGCACGAGCGCCTCAGCGCGCCGCCGCCGCGACCGGCGCGGCCGCGGGCTTCGGCGCCTCGGCGATGTCGATCGCCTCGAGGCTCCCGTCGGAGAGGCGCTCGTCGTACTCGCACTCGCTGCACGAGATCGACGCGTACAGCCCGAGCGTCCCCGCCTGCTTCGGGGTGAGCTTGAACGCGACCTGCTTGGTCTCGCGCGGCCCGAGCGCGAGCGTGGCGGTCACCTCGTCCATATCGATCTGCTCGAAGCCCATGCCGCGGTAGTTCTCGGAGAACGGCGGCTCCTGGAGCTGCACGGCGAGATCCTCCACGCGCTGCTTCGTCGGGTTCGTCACCTGCACGACGACCGAGAGCTCCTGGCCGACGACGCCCGTCTCGGGCGCGCGGATCGCGACCGCGGCGGAGGCGGCCCGCGTCATGACGTCGAGCCGCGCCGCGCTCCCGGCGGCGACCTCGGTGCCGCCTTCGTCCTCATCCTCGTCCTCGGTGGCGTCGGGCATGATGAGGTCGTAGTAGAGGCTGTTGAACGCCCCGTGCCGGGGCGATGGGTCCGCCATCGGATCGAAGCCGGGCGCGGCCCCCTCGCGCTTGGCGCCGCGCCGCAGCCGGTCGAGCTTCTCGGCGGTCTTCGGCGGCAAGACGAGGATCGTGTAGTGGCCGAGCCGCAGCCCATCGAGGCCGTGCTTGCCGGGCAGGCGGACGGCGAGCTCCTTCGCGGCGCCGCCCCCGGGCGCGGCGTCGAGCGTGAGCGTCTCGAGGAGGACCCGATCGGGCGGCTGCTCGACGCGGCCGTTGTACGTGCCGAGCTGCTCCAGCACGAGCACCGAGGCGGTCACCTTCGACGCCTTCGGCGCGGTGGCGCGGAGCGTCACGTGCACGACGTCGCCCGCGTCGGTGATCGCGCGATCGACCGCGGCGTCGATCTTGGCGTCGCCGATCGCGAGCGAGGACGAGCCGGGCGCGATCAGCTTCGCGACCTGCTGGGAGCCTGCTGTGATCTCGTGGAGCACAACGGGGACGAGGAGGAGCGACGTGACTCCGAACGCGAGCAAGCCGACATGGCGCATGAGGCTCGGCGCCGTACAAGACGGAGGCCGCCCGGCGCCTTCGGGAAAACGTGCGGTTGGATCGCCCGCGTGGCTCGCGGGACACGCACTTTTACCGGAGGGACACGGCGGGCGTGACCCGCGGCGGATCGGGAGCCGTGCGCGCGACGCACCGCGGCGCTGCCGAAGATCCGACCACTGCCGCGCGCGCGGCGCTGACGCAACGCGACGCGACGCGCGGCCGCCCTTCCCCACCCCGCCCCTCCGATCTCCGGCTGCGCGAGCGATGGTACCGTCTCGCCCGATGAAGCTCGCTGACGAGCTCCATGCCATCGTCGCGGCGCTCCGGTCGGCTGGGGTTCGCCACGCCGTCTGCGGCGGGGTCGCGGTCGGCGTGCACCTCGCGACGCGCGCGCCGAAGGACCTGGACATCGACGTCATCGTGGCGCCCGACGACGTCGGCCGCGTGCTCGACGCCGTGCGGCCGCTCGGCTACCGGTTCGTCGCCGCCCTGGCGACGTTCGACGCCGGCACCCGGCGCGAGCGCACCGAGCAGAGCGTGGTCAAGCTCGAGGGAGGCGGCTACATGCGGCTCGACATCTTGCTCGCGAGCGCGTCGCTCGCCGACGCGCTCGATGACCCGATCGAGGTGCAGCTGCCGCGCGGCCCGCTGGCGGTCGTCTCGCGCGCGACCCTGATCCGCATGAAGCAGATGGCGGGCCGCGCGCAGGATCTGATCGATCTCTCGACGCTCGAGCGCGACCTCGGCTGAGGCGGGCCTACGGCGCGGCGGCGGTGGCGGCGGTGCCGATCGTCTCGACCTCGATCATGCGGGCGGGGTCGAGCCAGCGGCTCATCGCGGCGGCGACGGAGGCAGGCGTGACGGCGCGGTAGCGGAGGAGCTCGGCGGCGAGCCCGTCGGGCTCCTCGGAGTAGAGCACGTGGCGCTGGATGATCTGCGCCCGGCGCGCGAGGCCGGTCAGCGACCAGACGGCGCTGGCCTCGCGGCGCGTGACGGCCCGATCGATCGCGAGCTGATCGATGCCCCGCGCGCACTCCTCGTCGAGGATCGCGCGCACGGCGGCGGCGGAGGCGCCGGTGCGCAGGTCGACGGCGACGTGGACCTCGCCGCCGAGGCGGCCGCCGAACGACCAGGCGGAGACGCGCTGCGCGAGCTGCGTCTCGTAGACGAGGCGGCGCCACAGGGCGCCGGTGCCGGTGGTCGCCCACGCGGAGGTGAGGACGTCGAGCTCGGCCTCACCCGCGGCGCCCGCGGCGGGGCCGAGCCACGCGCGGTGGATGCGCCCGAGCGCCGCGAAGCGATCGGTCAGCTGCTCCGAGGCGCGCGCGGGCACGGGCACCGGCGGCACGGCGCGCGGCGGGCGCCGCGACGCCGGGAAGCTCCCGAAGTAGCGGTCGACGAGCGCGTCGACGTCATCGGCGACGTCGCCGGCGATCACGAGCACGGCGTTCGCGGGCACGTACCACGTCCGGTAGAACGCGAGCACGTCGTCGCGCGTGGCGGCCTGGATGTCCTCGTGCAGGCCGATCGTCAGGTGGCGCAGCGGGTGCCCCTCGGGGTAGAGGCCGCGCGCGATCGCGAAGCGCTCGGCGCCGTAGGCCACGTCCTCGTAGCGCTGGCGGCGCTCGGCGCGCACGACGTCCTGCTGCATCGCGAGGCGCGCCGGCGCGAAGCCGTCGGCGAAGTAGCCCATGCGGTCGCTCTCGAGCCACAGCGCGAGCTCGAGCTGGTGCGACGGCACGACCTCGTGGTAGGCGGAGCGATCGGCGCCCGTCGAGGCGTTGGCGTCGGTCCCGCCCGCGCGCTTGAGGATCTCGTAGTGGTGGCCGCCGATCCGCTCCGGCGGGCTCTTGAACAGGTGCTCGAACAGGTGCGCGAAGCCGGTGCGGCCGGGCCGCTCGTCGGAGCTGCCGACGCGGTACCACACGCTGACCGCGGCGCTCGGCGCGCCGGCGTCGGGGTGCACGATCACGTCGAGGCCGCACGGCAGCGTGCGGCGGACCGTGGTGAGGTGCGGCAGATCGCCGTCGAAGTGGAATGGCTCGATCATGACCTGGTCCGCAGGAGCGACAGCGCGAGCTGGTAGAGGTGCCGGCGCGGCTTGCCGGTCAGGATGACGAGCCGCGCCGCCGCGTCGCGCGGGCCCAGGCCCTCGCCCAGGAGGCGCCGCAGCTCGGCCTCGATGTCGACCGCCGCGGCGGTGGCCGCCGCGCCCGCGGGCGCGCCCTCGACGACGAGCGTGCACTCGCCGCGCGGCGGGGCCTCCGCGTAGCGGGCGGCGAGCGCCTCGAGCGTGCCGCGCACGTGCTCCTCGTGCACCTTCGTGAGCTCGCGCCCGAGGCTCCCGCGCCGCGCGCCGCCGAGCGCGGCCGCCAGATCGGCGAGCGTGCCGGCCACGCGATCGGGCGCCTCGTAGAAGATCATCGTCGAGACCTCGCCGCGCAGCGCCCCCAGCAGCTCGCGGCGGGCGCCGGCCTCGCGCGGCGGGAAGCCCAGGAAGACGAAGCGCTCGGCCGGCAGCCCGGAGCCGAGCAGCGCGGCGAGCGCGGCCGACGGCCCGGGGATCACCTCGACGCGCGCGCCGGCGGCGATCGCGGCGTCCACGGCGCGCGCGCCGGGGTCCGAGACGCCGGGCATGCCGGCCTCGCTGATCACCGCCACGCGCCGGCCCGCGCGCAACGCCTCCGCCAGCTCACCGGCGCGCTCGGCCTCGTTGCCCTCGAAGAACGAGACGACGCGGCGCGCCGGGTTGACGCCGCCGGCGGCGTCGGCGTGCGCGAGCAGGACCTTCGCGGCGCGCGTGTCCTCGGCGGCGACGAGCTCCACCTCGCGCAGGACGCGCGCCGCGCGCGGCGAGAGATCCTCGAGGTTCCCGATCGGCGTGCCCACGATGTACAAGGTCCCCATGACCATGACCGGGCCGGGCCGCCCGTCACTCACGCGTCAGCGCGCCGATGTCGACGGCGGTGCCGAGCTCGGACTCGAGGTACTTCTTCAGCCGATCGAGCATGCGCTTCTCGAGCTGGCGCGCGCGCTCGCGCGAGACGTTGTAGCGATCGCCGATCTCCTGCAGCGTGAGCGGATCCTCGGTGAGCCACCGCTCGCGGAAGATCGTCTGCTCGCGGCCCTCGAGCGTCTGCGCGAACGCCTCGAGCTTGCCGCGGACGAGCTCGGAGAACTCGCTCTGCGCGACGGCGCGGTCGGGCCGCACCTCGTCGGAGGGCAAGAAGTCGAGGCGCGTGCGCACGCCGTCGTCGTCACCGCCGCCTAGCGGCGCGTCGAGCGAGGCCTCGGGCGCGGCCAGCCGGCGCTCCATCTCGATGACCTCCTTCTCGGGCACGTCGAGCTTCTCGGCGAGCAGCGCGGTGGTCGGCTGGAAGCCCAGCTGCTCGAGCTTCTCGCGCTCCTTGCGCAGGTTGAAGAACAGCTTGCGCTGCGCCTGCGTGGTGCCGATCTTCACGAGCCGCCAGTTGTTGAGGATGAACTTGAGGATGTACGCGCGGATCCAGAACGCGGCGTAGCTCGACAGCTTGACGCCGCGGTACGGATCGAACTTCGAGACGGCCTGGATGAGGCCGATGTTCCCCTCCTGCACGAGATCGAGCAGGTTCTTGTGCGCCCGGCGGTACTCGTACGCGATCTTCACGACGAGCCGCAGGTTCGCCTCGATCAGCCGGCGCGCAGCGGCGCTGTCGCCGTGCTCGACGAGCTTGACGGCGAGCGCCTTCTCCTCGTCGGGCGTGAGGAGCGGGTAGCGCCGCGTCTCGCGCATGTACACGGCCATCGGATCGCGCTTCGCGAGCGAGCCGCCCTTGCTCGCCGAGGTTTCGACGGCGGCCTCGACCTCCTCGTCGCTGGCCTCGGGCTCCTCGCCAGAGACGTCGATCGCGCCGGCCGCGGAGGCGAGATCGGTGTCGAGCCCCTCCTCCGCCTCGGAGGCCTCCTGATCTTCCTCGGACTCGGAGCCCTTCTCAGGCTCGTCCGCGTCCGCGGGTTTCTCACCGACATCGATCACGTCGGGCTTCGATCGCTTGCCGCGCTTGCCCGCGGTTCCGGGCGCTTTGCTCTTCCGCTCGGCCATCGACGCAGAGGACTCTACTACATGCGACCACTGGCCGGGGTCGCGCGGCTGCCGCATCGACGCTGCATCGCGGGCGCCGCGAAATCTGAGGGTGGCACCTCGACGCTTGCCTCCTATAATCGGTGGATATGCGAAGCCGGTTGAATCTGGCCCTGGTGGTGGGGGCCGGAGCACTCGCACTGGTCCTCACGGTCATTCGTCAATCGCCAGAGGGCGTCGTCTCCCTCGAGCTCGACACACAGGAGGTACGAGCCGCGCCCGGCAAACAGGTCGAGCAGAAGCACGACCTGACGGCGCTCAAGATCCTCAACATGACGCTCCTCCACATCAAGGAGCGCTACGTCGATCCAGGGCGCGTCGACCCGCGGAAGATGTTCTACAGCGCCCTCGACTCGGTGCAGTTCAACATCCCCGAGGTCCTCGTCGAGCCCGACGTCGCCGGGCGCAAGGTGAAGATCACGGTGAACGACAAGCCCGAGGTGTTCGACACCGACGACGTCGACTCGCCGTGGCGCCTCGCCAAGAAGCTCAAGCGGGTCTTCCAGTTCATCGAGGTGAACATGAACGCCGGCGCCGATCTCGCGAAGGTCGAGTACGCCGCGGTCAACGGGATGCTGAACACGCTCGATCCGCACTCGATCCTGATGGACCCCGAGCAGGCCCGCGACATGGACGTGTCGACGAGCGGCAAGTTCGGCGGCCTCGGCATCGTGATCCGGATGATCGAGCGCAAGCTCACGGTGGTCCGACCGATGAGGAACACGCCGGCGTCCCGCAAGGGCATCAAGGCCGGCGATCACATCGTCCGCATCAACAACGAGCCGACCGAGAACCTGACGTCGAACGAGGCGGTCGATCGGATGCGCGGCGACCCCAAGACGGGCGTCACGCTGTGGATCGAGCGCAAGGGCACCGAGGGGCTGCTCCGCTTCGATCTGATCCGCGACGTCATCCGGGTCTCGCAGGTCGAGCACAAGCTGCTCGACAAGAACGTCGGCTACATCAAGGTCAAGCAGTTCTCCAAGGGCATCACGAACGACGTCGCCGACGCGATGAAGCAGATGTCGGCCCAGGGCGCCACGTCGTGGATCCTCGACCTGCGCGGCAACCCGGGCGGGCTGCTCGAGGAGTCGGTCCAGCTCTCGGACCTGTTCGTCGACTCGGGCACCGTCGTCACCACGGTCTCGGGCCGCGACCGCGAGGCGCGCCGCGCCGAGCACGGCTTCGGCGACACCACGTCGCCGCTCGCGGTGCTCGTCAACGGCGGCTCGGCGTCGGCGTCGGAGATCGTCGCCGGCGCGCTCAAGAACCTCGACCGCGCGATCATCATCGGCACGCGGACGTTCGGCAAGGGCACCGTCCAGGAGCTCTACGACAACGAGGATCGCTCGAAGCTGAAGCTCACGATCGCGCAGTACCTGACGCCGGGCGATCGCTCGATCCAGAACCTCGGCATCGTCCCCGACATCGCGCTGCAGCGGATGTACGTCCCCGACAAGAACGACGCGCCGGAGGACTTCGTGCGGCTCCTGCCGCCGACCCGCACGTACGGCGAGAAGGACCTCGACGCCACGCTGGTGTCGACCTACGCCAAGGACACCGACAAGCCGGCGCATGAGGTGCCGTTCCTGGTCGAGCGCAAGAAGCCGGCCGCCGGGGCCGCCGCGCCCGCGCCGCCGTCGCCGGACGAGGACGACGACGAGGACGACGACGACGAGATCGTCGAGGACTTCGAGATGCGGTTCGCCAAGGAGGTCGTGGCGGGCGTGAGCATGCCGGTCGCCAGCCGGCCGCGCATGGTGACCGCCGCCGCCAAGGTCGTGGCGCGGGTCCGCGCCGACGAGGAGAAGAAGCTCGTCGCGGCGCTGCAGACGATCGGCGTCGACTGGTCGGCGGCGCCGGCGCAGGCCGAGGCGGCGACCGCGAACCTCGAGGTCACGCTCACCACGTCGCCGAGCGGCACGGTGAAGGCCGGCGACGTCGTCAGCGTGACGACGACGGTGAAGAACCACGGCGCGGGCGCCGCGTGGCGCGTGCTGCCGCGGCTGCGCGCCGACGACAACGTGTTCGAGGACACCGAGCTGCCGATCGGCAAGGTCGGGCCAGGCGAGACCAAGTCGTACACCACGAAGCTGAAGGTGCCGCGCGACGCGCTCGATCGCGTCGACCGGCTGGGCCTCGAGGTGCGCGAGGCGCGCAACGCCCAGGCGAAGATCGTCCCGAGCATCCTTGCGGTCGAGGCCGCGCCGCGCCCGATCTTCTCGTACGCGTACCAGCTCATCGACGAGGGCAACGGCGACGGCCTCGTGCAGCGCGGCGAGCGGTACCGGCTCCTGGTCCAGCTCAAGAACACGGGCGCGGGCCCGACGCAGGAGGCGACCGTGCTGCTCCGCAACGCGACCGGCGACGGCGTGGTCCTGAACAAGTCGCGGCACGAGCTGAAGGACAAGGACTCGCTCGCCCCGGGCCAGGTGAAGGAGCTCGAGTTCCCGCTCGCCACCGACGCCACGCTGCGCAGCGACGAGCTGATCGTCGAGCTGATGGCGTACGACGCCGCGCTCGACGTGCAGTCGAGCGAGAAGCTGCGGTTCAAGGTGCAGCCGGCCCTCGTCCAGGTGCGCGCGCCGGGCGAGGTCACGGTGAAGGCGTCCGCGGCGACGATCCGCGCGGGCGCCGCGCTGGACGCGACGGTCGTCGGCGCCGCGCTGCGCGGCGCGAGCTACGCCACGCTCGGCACGTACGGCGCGTTCACGAAGGTGAAGCTCTCGCAGGGCGGCTCCAAGATCGGGTTCATCCAGACCGAGGCTTTGTCCGCGGGCGGCTCGGGCACGGGCGCGTACCAGCCGGTGTGGAACTCGACGCCGCCGATCATCACGTTCGGCACGAAGTCGCTCGAGACCACGGCCGACACGTACAAGCTGTCGGGGACGATCACGGACGAGCAGAAGGTGGAGGACGTCTACGTCTTCGTCTCGAACCAGCAGTCGAAGATCGAGAGCCGCAAGGTGTTCTACCGGTCGAACCGCGGCGGTAAGGACGCAAAGAACATGGCGTTCTCGTCCGACCTGCCGATGTGGCCGGGCTCGAACATGGTCACCGTGGTCGCGCGCTCGAACGCGGAGGTCAAGTCGGTCAGGACGATGTTCGTCTACCGGGAGACGCCGCGGACGGCCCAGACGGCGCCCCCCGCCGCGAGGTAGGGCCAGGGCCCGGGCCGGGATCGGGCCAGGTCGGACCAGAACGCTGGCGCAAAGTGCCGGGAGCTCTGGCAAAATGCGCGACTGAATCCCGACGCCCCTTCCGGCGTCCGAGACAGTGACCATGCGCACCACCTTGAAGCTTGCCGTGCTCGCCAGTGTCCTCGCCGCGACGGGCGTCGCACACGCTGATGTCGCGGGGACCTACGAGGTCAAGTACGAAGAGGTCTCGTCGAACTGCACGACGACCAAGCTGGCCTACGCGCCGGGCCCGATCTCGGTGAAGGTGAAGGCCAACCAGCTCATCGTCGACATCGATCGCACGCCGGAGATGATCGGCGCGCTCCCCAAGAACGGGAAGCTGAGCGCGAAGTCCAAGCTCGGCAGCACGATGATCGATGGCATGAAGGGCGTGTTCTCGGTGGCGGGCCGGATCACGGCGGAGGACACGCTGTACCTGGTGATGATCGGCGAGTACAGCGCGAACGGGAAGCCGCTCTGCACGCAGACGTGGAACGTGAGCGGCGCGAAGCAGAGTGCCCCGACGACGCCGGCGACGCCGGCCAAGCCGGCCAAGTAAGCGCGCGCGGCGCGCGGAGACCAGCGCGCGGCGACCCGCGCGCTCAGGGCCCGCGGCGGTACACGGCAGCCAGGACGGCGCCGTCGTGCGCCACCTCGAAGACCTTCTGCGCGCCGGGCGGGACGGCGCAGGGACGCTGCGCGGGCGCGTACCAGACGGTCCACTCCTCGCGCTGATCCTTCGCCGGCGGCCCCCACAGGTCCTCGCGGAACCACGCGAGGTGCGTGGGCGTGATGCACTCGCGGCGGACGACGGCCTCGGGGGCCGCGTGCTCGTTCACGTACGCGACGGCACGATCGAGCCCCTCGCCCCACCACGCGACCTCGAACCAGCCGCGCGCGGCGACGGTGCCGGCGCCGCCGACGTGCTCGCCGAAGTAGTCGAGGTAGTACGGCGCGGTCCGCGCGAGCGTGACGCCGAGGTAGATCGCCGTCGCGCCGGAGAGCGCCAGGAACGGCAGCCGGCCGCGCGCCAGCCGCATCGACTGGCTGGCGCCGGCGCGCCCGGGGCTCGTCGGCGCCCGGCCGGCGGGCCCGTCGCTGCGCCCGAGCAGGCCGTCGATCGCGACGGCGAGCGCGTCGAGGCCGGCGGCCGCCATCAGCGCGAGCGCCGGCAGGCACGGCATCACGTAGCGCACGCCGTCCTGGCGCACCGGCGAGAGGCTGGCGATGAGCGGCACGACGAGCCAGGCGAGCATGATCAGCGCTGCGCGGTCTCGCTCGCGCCCGGCGCGCACGCCCCACGCGAGGACCGCGGCGAGGATGCCGGCCGGCAGCGTCGCGACCAGGTAGACGACGAAGTAGTAGTGCGGCGGGCGCGCGGTGACCTCGCCGAGGAACGGCTCGGGCGCGTGCAGCGTGCCCAGCTTGTCGAGCGACGCGCCGAGCGCGGCGAACGGGTGCCCCCACAGCCGCGGCCACAGCACGCAGAACGTGACGATCGCGAGGAGCGGCATCAGGATCGCGCCCCACGCGAGCGTCGGCTTGCGCCAGCGCTCGGGCGCCTGCACGACGACGATCAGCGCGCACAGCAGCCCGAGCAGGCCATTGACGAAGCGCGACGCGACCGCGACGCCGACCAGGGCGCCGACCCACGCGAGCCGGAGCCGCAGCACGGGCAGCCCGCGCTCGTCGTACGGCAGGTAGTCGTGCACGCCGAGCGCGAGCAGGATGGCGAGCGACCACCACAGGATCGTCGGCGACTCGTGGCCGACGATCTGGCCGTGCGCGACCAAGGGCGGCAGGAGCGTCGCGATCAGCGCGGCGAGCACGCCGGCGCGGAAGCGGTACAGCCGCGTGCCGATCGGCACGAGCAGCGCGCAGCCGAGCGAGATCCAGAGCGCCGACAGCGCGCGCGCCGGACCGTAGCCGTCGGCGAGGTGCGCGCCGATGCCGGCGAGCAGCTTCATGACGGGCGGGTGCTCGTAGTTCCAGCTCCACGCGGCGTCGGAGAAATCGAGCTCGAGCAGGCTCGTGAGGTAGTTGCGCCCGGCGGACCAGTTGGTGTCCTCGTCCCAGGTCTGGCCGGCGGCGCCGAGGCCATCACCGAGGCCGGCGCCGAGGCCAATCAGCCGCACCGCGAGCCCGGCGGCGAGCACGCCCGCCATCGCGATCCACTGGTTGCGCGACACGGCGGCGAGCCGCTTGCGCGCCAGCACGCCGAGCGCGCCGACGAGCGTGGCGAGGAGGCCCAGGCCGATCGCGCCGTCGAGCGGCGTCCTGCCGGGCGCCTCGAACGCCGCGCGCTCCGGCGGCTCGGGCGACAGCGAGCTCGCCGGCACGTACTCGGGCGGGCCGCGGCGGCCGACGGGGCTCCACACGAGGCGCGCGCCCGGCGGCGCGGCGAACCGGAGCGCGGCGGGGCCGTGCCGCAGGATCAGCCGCCGGGTGGTCGCGTGAGACGGCGCGGGCCCAGGCGCGGCCGCGGCGATCTCCTCGCCGGCGACGGTCAGGCGCGCGGGCGCGGTGGCCACAAAGCCGATGATCACGGGGCCGCCGCGCGCGATCAGGATCGAGCCGGCGTACGCGGTGGTGCCGGGCGGATCAGCCGGATCGGCGGGCGCGCGCGCGAGCTGATCGAGCGGCGCCATGTGAAGGAACGCCCGCAGGACGATCAGGCCGGCGGCGATCGCGAGCGGGATGACGCCCCAGAACCGGCGGATCCCGGGCCCGCGCGGGACCCCGGCGTGCTGCTCGGCCGTGACGCGCACGGCGCCGGGATCGGTCAGTGCACGCGGCCGGGACATTGGAAGTTGCGCGCTTTCTTGGCGAGGAAGGTGTAATAGGTGCCGCGCTCCTCGAGGCCGGGCACATGCAGCGTGACGAGCTCGTAGCCGCGCCCGAGCCAGAAGCCGGCGCACGGCAGGGACGGCGGCCGGTCGTCGGCGCGCAGATCGTAGCAGCTCAGCACGAACGTCGGATCGTGCTCGGCGAGCAGGCGGTCGGAGCCCCACTTCGTGTGCCCGGCCCGCGCGCGGATGCGCGGCTCCTCGTGCGCGATCCGCTCCGAGACGAGGCCGAACACGTCGATGGCGCGCATCCGCGCATAGTATGGCTGCGCGCCGGCACCGCCGACGATGCTGAAGTCGTCCTCGCGGAGGCACGGCGCCATGGCGCGGCCGATCTTCGCGCGATCCTCGGTGTAGACGATCAGGAAGCCCGGGGTGTCGATGCCGCGATCGGAGGCGCGGCGTGCGATCGAGGCCCGCGTCAGCGCGAGCTGCGTGGCCGCGAACGCAGCGACGACGAGCGCGCCAGCGAGCGCGGCGGCGACGGCGCGGAGCGAGGTGCGGAGCGAGCCCGCCGCGAGCGGTCGCGGCGGCACGAGCGCGGCCAGCCGATCGAGGCCGAGCACGACCGAGACGGCGGCCACGACGAACAGCGGCATGATGAAGCGGTGCAGGCCCATGAAGTCGCCGCCGACGCTGACCGTGTACGGCACGTAGACGAGCGCGAGGAGGCCGCACGCCGTCGCGAGGACGCCGCGCGGCGTGCGCGGGCGGACGGCAGCGAGCCCCACCGCGGCGAGCGGCAGCGCGTAGAGGAGCCGCGTCTGGCGGAGCCAGATCCAGACGTAGTAGAGGCCGTTGTCGATCATCTGCGCCGCGAGCTGCGGCGTCTTCGAGCGAGCGTCGGCCCACTCGCCAGCGGCCTTCACGTAGTACGTGTTCGGGAACGGCCAGCCGTAGTACCACCAGCGCCAGAGGAACCACGGCAGCCAGAGGGCGAGGAAGAGCGCCGCGGCGGCGAGCTCGTCGCGGAGCGGTAGGCCGCCCGCGGCCGGCGGCGGCGGCCCGGCGGCGGCCGCCGCAGCAGCAGCGCGGCGCGCGTGCAGGTGGACGAGCGCGCGGTAAACGAGCCAGGAAGCGCCGAGGACAGCGGCGACCAGCGGCCCCTCGGGCCGCGTCATCGACGCGAACGCGCAGAGCGCGGCGGCCCGGCGCAGGGCGCGGCTGCGCAGCGCGGCGGGCGCGGCGGGCGCGGCCGGGACGACGGCGGCCGGAGCGACGGGCGCCGAGCCCGCGGCCGCGGCCGCGACCACCGCGTCGATCGCGCCGGTGACGAGCATCGTGAACAGCTGGGTCTCGAGCCCGCCCGAGCTCCAGCACGCGAAGCCCGACGAGCACGCGAGCAGGAGCGCGGGGACGCCAGCCCACGCGCTGGCGCGCAGCGGCGGGCCCCCCAGCGCCTCGGCGTCCCCGCCCGCCCCCTCCCCCGTCGGCTCGCGGCCCGGCGCGAGCACCCGCGCCATCACCCGCGTCACCAGCCACAGCGTCACGAGCGCGCACGCCGTGCCGAGCACGCGCGACGACAGCTCCGGCGGGATCCCGACGACCATCAGCGCGCCGAGCAGCACCGTCCACAGGAAGTTCGTATAGCCCTCGACCGGCGCGCCGAGGTTGAACGACAGCTCCCCGTGCTCCGCGAAGCTCCGCGCGTAGACGAACGAGATGTACGCGTCGTCGGTGACGAAGTTGTACGCGAGCGAGTGAACGACCAGCACGATCGCCGCCGCGGCGAGCAGCACGCCCGCGGGCCCCGGGACGCGCGCCCGGAGGGCTCCCCGGCGAGGGCGCGCGCGATCGGCCATGCGCCCGACATTACCCGTCGCCGTGCCGGCGCGCAGCGCGCGAGCGCCGTTCCCGACCGCCGCAACGGCGCGCAGCGCGCGAGCGCCGTTCCCGACCGCCGCGGGCGCCCGTTCCCGGCCCGCCGTGGATGGTAGGCTCGCCCTGCTCCATGGCGCGAATCGAAGGGCCGGCGCGGCGACCGCTGCTCGAGGTCCTCGGCACGGGTGTCGTGACCGGGGCGATCGCCGGGCTCGCTGCCGGGATGATCGACGCGCTGTGGTCGTGGGAGCCGGCGGCCCAGTTCGTGCCGCGCTTCTTCGCCCGCACCCGGCTCGTGCTGTTCTCCGGCGCGCTGCACGCCGCCGCTGGCGCGGCGCTCGGGCTCCTCCTCTCGCTCGCGCTCCTCCTCCTCTCGCGCGGGACGCGGCTCGGCGATCTCGCGCGGTTCGCCTGGCGCGATCACGCCGCGCGCCGGGCGCGCGATCCGCGCGAGGCGCTCGCCGGGCTCGCGATCACCCTCGCGGCGCTGCCGTGCCTCGCGCTCGCGCTGTGGGTCGCGTTCCGGCTCACGGTGCCGTACGTGACGGGGCGCAAGGAGCTCGGCCTCGTCGTCGTGGTCGCGATGAGCGCGGCGCTCGCCGCCGCCGCCGCCGCGCTCGTGCTCGGCTTCGTGCTCGGGCGCCGGCTCGAGGATCTCCTGCGGCTCGCCGCGGAGCGGCCGCGCCTGGGGCGCGCGCTGTCATCGCCGTACGCGCCGCTCCTCGCCGCCGCCGCGCTCGTCGCGCTCGGGCTCGCCGCGTGGGCGATCACCGCGTGGGAGACGGCGCGGGTCTTGCCGCTGCGCGGGCCGCTCGTCGCCGCCCTGGGCCTCGCGCTCGCGATCCCGGCCACCCGGCTGGCGCGCACGGCCACATCGCGGCTCGCGGCGCTCCGCCCGGGGCCGCGCGCCGCCGCGTGGTCGGGCGGCGCCGCCGCCCTGATCGCGCTCGCGCTCGCGCTCGGCGGCGACGCGGCCGTCATCAAGGGCGCGTCCGCGTACACCGGCCTCGGCGGCCCGATCGCGCGCGCCGCGCGCCGGGCCTTCGACTGGGACGGCGACGGCTACGCGCGCTTCCTCGGCGGCGGCGACTGCGACGACGGCGACCGCACCGTCCACCCCGGCGCGCCCGAGCGGCCCGACGACGGCATCGATCAGAACTGCGTCGGCGGCGACGCGACGGCGCGGCGCTCGCTCGACGAGGTGGCGTTCGCCCCGGTGCCGCCCGCCGTGCCGAAGGACTTCGCCGTCCTCTTCATCACGATCGACACGATCCGCGCCGATCACCTCGGCGCGTACGGCTACCCGCGCCAGACCACGCCCCACCTCGACGCGCTCGCCGCGTCCGGCGCGCTGCTCGAGCACGGCTGGGCGCACGCGCCGTCGACGCGCTACTCGATCCCTGCGATCCTTACCGGCCGGTTGCCGCTCGACGTCCGCTACGACACCTCGATCGAGGGCTGGCCCGGCCTCGCCGCGGACGCCACCACGATCGCCGAGGCGCTCGCGCCGCTCGGCTTCACCGCGCGCGGCGCGATCACGAACTACTGGTACTTCGATCGCGCCCGCCGCATGGACCAGGGCACCACCGAGTACGACAACGACAACGCGCGCCTGCACACCGGCGCGCCCGGCGCCGGGCCGGAGCAGACGCGCGGCAGCTCGTCGCGCGAGCAGACCGACAAGGCGCTCGCGTTCCTCGATCGCAACGCCGACAAGCGCTGGTTCCTCTGGGTCCACTACTACGATCCGCACTACGCCTACGAGCCGCACGCCGAGGTGAAGCCGTTCGGCGCCGACCGCGTCTCGCTCTACGACGGCGAGCTCCTGTTCACCGATCTGCACATCGGCCGGCTGCTCGACGGGCTGCACGCCAAGGGCCTCTACGATCGGACCGTCATCGTCGTCACCGGCGATCACGGCGAAGGTTTCGGCGAGCACGGCGTCGAGCTGCACGGCTACCACCTCTACGCGCCGCAGACGAAGGTGCCGCTGATCGTGCGCGTGCCCGGCCTCCCGCCGCGCCGCGTCCAGCTCCCCGCCGGCCACGCCGATCTCCTGCCGACGCTCGTCAACCTCGCCGGCGGCGCGCCCTCCGCCGAGATGCAGGGCCGCTCGCTCGTCGACGCGCTCGCGGGCGCAGGTCCCGCCGCGGGCGCCGCCCCCGCCGCGGGCGCCGACCGCGTCGTGTTCCAGCAGCTCTCGTACGAGAACAACCACGAGATGCGCGCCGGCGCGAGCCAGCGCTGCCACGTGATCTACAACGTGAGCCCCGATCCCGGCTGGGAGGTCTACCGGATCGATCGCGATCCGGGCGAGACGCGCGACCTCGCCGCCGACGACAGCGAGTGCGCCGACACGCGGCGCGCCGTCGAGCGCTGGTACGACGCCGAGCAGATCCCCGCCGGCGCGGCCGAGGCGCTGCTCGCGGCGCGGCCGCCGATCGAGCGGCCGCTCGACGCCGACCTCGGCACCTCCGTGCGGCTGCTCGCCGTCGACGCGCCTGCGCAAGCCAAGGCCGGCGAGCCGCTCCGGCTGACGTGGACGTTCGAGTGCCGCGGCCGCGTCGAGCCCGGCTGGAAGGTGTTCGTCCACGTCGAGGGGCCCAATCGCAACATGCTCGCGAACGGCGACCACGCGCCCGCGCGCCCGCTCGAGTGGTGGCAGCCCGGGCAGCTCATCCGCTACACGACGACGGTGACGCTCCCGCGCCACGCGCGCGGTACGCTCACGGTGTGGGCCGGCCTGTGGAAGGGCCAGGCGCGCGCCCGGGCCGCGTCGCCGCGCGCCCGCGTCGAGCGCGACGCCGTCGCCGCCGCGAGCGTCGAGGTGATCCCGTGACGACGTCCCAGGCGGCGCGCACCGCGCTGTGGACCGGCGTGTCGCTCCTGGCCGTGTACCAGCTCGGCCTCCTCATCACGGCGATCGCCGCGCGGATCAGCTACCCGTACGACCTCGAGTGGATGGAGGGCGGGATGCTGCACCACGCGCAGCGCATCCAGGATGGCCAGGGCATCTACGTCCCGCCGTCGATCGACTTCATCCCGTACCTCTACACGCCGCTCTACCCGGCGATCCTCGCCGTCGCCGGCGGCGTCTTCGGCATCTCGTACAAGATCGGCCGCCTCGTCTCGGTGCTCTCGCTGCTCGGGATCGCCGTGGTGTCCGCGATCCAGATCGGGAACCGCCGCCACGAGCACGCGGACACAGCACCGGTCGCCGCCGGCATCGTGCTCGGGCTCGGGCTGTTCGCGGCCGCCTACCCCGCCACCGACGGCTGGTACGACCTCGTCCGCGCCGACACGCTGTTTCTGTTCATGGTCACGTCCGGGATCGCCGCGCTGCCCGCGTGGTCGCGCGACGGCGCCGGCCTCGGCGGCCACGCGCGCGTCGCGGCCGGCGCGGTGCTGCTCGCGCTCGCGTTCTTCTGCAAGCAGACCGGCATCATCTACGTCGCGCTCGGCGGCGGCATCGTGCTCGTCTGCAACTGGCGCCGGCTGCCCACCTACGTCGTCGCGGCCGGCGCGATCGGCCTCGGCTTCACGTGGCTCTTCCAGCGCACGACGCACGGCTGGTTCTGGACGTACGCGTCGCAGATCCACCGCGCGCACGACTTCAACATGGACCGGTTCTGGAAGTCGTTCACGAACATCCTGTGGCAGCCGGAGCTGCACGGCACCAAGTGGGCGCCGCTCGGCGCCATGATCTCGATCGCCATCGGCATCGGCGTCCTCGCGCTCGGCGCGGCGTGGTGGCGCAGCCGCCGCTTCCCCCGGCAGGCGCAGCCGTTCGTGCTGTGGACCGTCACGTACGCCGTCTCGACGGTCGTCGGCGCCGTCGGCTGGGGGACGGAGTTCGCGCACTACAACGCGTACATGCCCGCGTTCCTCCACGGCGCGCTCGCAGCCGGCGCGGCGGTGCCCGCGATCAGCGCGTGCGCGGCGATCCTCACCGAGGGCCGGCGGCACACCGAGCTCGTCACGGCCGCCGCGGGCCTCGCCGCCGCGGGCGTGCTCGCCGCCGCGTGCTGGCTCGGCGTGTGGAAGCCGCTCCAGTTCTCGCCGACCGTCGAGGACCTCGCGGCCGGCGAGCGGCTGATCGCGCGCATCCACAAGACCGAGGGCGAGGTGTGGATGCCGTCGCACCCGTGGTACCTGCACCTCGCCGGCAAGACGCCGCGCGTGCACCGCATGGGCATCCGCGACGTGACGTGGCGGCAGACGCGCGTCGTCCTCGGGCTCGAGGCCGCGCTCGATCGCCACGCGTTCGCCGCGATCTTCCTCGACGAGCCGGACATCTACAACCGCGAGGTCACCGGCCTCGCCCGCCACTACCGGCCGGTGTTCAAGCTGCCGCGCCCCGGCCAGTGCCCGCCGCCGTGCCGCGACGCGACCGGCGCGGTCTGCGAGCCGTGCGCCGCGCCCGCGTGCGTACCGGCGCCGTGCACCGAGCGGCCGCGGCTCTACAGCGGCGCGCGGATCCAGCCCGACTCGATCTGGATGCCCATCGCGCCCGCGACGCCGCCCGAGGGCGTGCGCGCCCTGATCGACTTCGAGTACGAGACGTGGGCCGGGTGGACGGTGACCGGCGCGGCGTGGGGCACCGGGCCCGTGGCGACGCCGGTGCCGGGCCAGGCGCTGGTGAGCGGCGCGACCGGCGCGCGCTTCGCGACCAGCATGCACGGCGGCGATCGCGCGACCGGCCGGCTCGTGTCGCCGGAGCTCACGCTCGACGGCACGCACCTCTCGCTGCGCCTCGGCGGCGGCACCGACGAGCAGCTCCGCGTCGAGCTCCTGGCGCAGGATCTCGAGCGCGACCCGAGCGGGGCGCCGGTCCCGGTGGTGACGGCGATCGTGCCCCCGCCGGGCGGCGACACGCTGCGCGAGGTGACGCTCGACGTGTCGAAGCACCGCGGCGAGCCCGCGCGGCTCGTGCTCATCGACGACTCCGAGGTCGGGCACCTCGTGATCGACGACGTCTGGCTGCGGCCGTAGCCGGTCGCGGCGCGTGTCGCCGGGGCGCCGCGGCCGCGCCCGGTGGAGGTAGATTCGGCGCGGTGCCGCAGATCGTGGTCGAGGACCTGGTGAAGGCGTACCGGATCGCCGAGCGGCGGCCCGGGCTCTGGGGCGCCGTGCGCGGCCTCGCGCGCCGGAGGTACCGCACGATCCGCGCGCTCGACGGGATCTCGTTCTCGATCGACGCCGGCGAGCTCGTCGGCTACATCGGCCCGAACGGCGCCGGCAAGAGCACGACCGTGAAGGTGCTCGCCGGCATCATCGTGCCCGACGCCGGCCGGTGCGAGGTGCGCGGCCGCGTGCCGTGGAAGCAGCGGATCGAGCACGTCGCCGAGCTCGGCGTGGTCTTCGGCCAGCGCACGCAGCTGTGGTGGGACCTGCCGGTGATCGAGTCGTTCGAGCTCCTGCGCGATATCTATCGCGTGCCCCAGCCGAGCTACGCGCGCGCGCGGGACGAGCTCATCGCCGCGCTCGAGCTCGAGGCGCTGCTCGACGTGCCGGTGCGCCAGCTCTCGCTCGGGCAGCGCATGCGGTGCGATCTGGCCGCGGCGCTCCTGCACGCGCCGCAGATCCTGTTCCTCGACGAGCCGACGATCGGCCTCGACGCGGTGAGCAAGCTCGCCGTGCGCGACTTCGTGAAGCGGCTCCGCCGCGAGCGCGGCGTCACGGTCGTCCTGACGACGCACGACATGGACGACATCGAGGCGCTGTGCACGCGGGTGATCGTGATCGGCGCGGGCAAGATCCTGTCCGACGGCTCGCTCGCCGAGCTGCGCGCGCGCGTGACGCGCGAGCGCTGGCTCACCGTGGATCTCGATGACGGCGCGGCGTGGACCGACGAGCCGGAGGCGGAGGCAGCGGCGGAGGCAGCGGCGGAGGTGAAGGTGATCCGGCGCGAGGGCAGCCGGGTGTGTCTGGCGTTCGATCCGCAGCGGATCCCGCCCGCCGAGCTGATCCGGCGGGTGACGAGCCGGCACGCGGTCCGCGATCTGTTCGTCGAGAACCCGCCCATCGAGCTCATCATCGCGCGGCTGTACGAGGCGCAGGCCCAGCAAGCAGCCGCGGCTGCGCCGGCGCCAGCGACGGACGCGAACGCCGCGCGGACCTCCGCGTGCGCGGAGCCCGCGGAGCCATCCGAGCCGTGAGGGGGCCGTACCTCGCGATCGTCAGCGCCCGGTTCCGGATGCTCCTCCAGTACCGCGCGGCGGCGCTGGCCGGCCTGTGGACGCAGATCTTCTTCGGCTTCGTGCTGATCATGGTGTACGAGGCCTTCTATCGCTCGACCGATCGGCCGCAGCCGCTCGCGTTCCCGGAGCTCGCCAGCTACGTCTGGCTCGGGCAGGCGCTGCTCGCGACGCTGCCGTGGAACGCCGATCCGGAGATCCGCGCCATGGTGCGCTCGGGCGCCGTCTCGTACGAGCTGTGCCGGCCCGTCGATCTCTACAGCCTGTGGTTCTCTCGCGCGCTCGCCTGGCGCACCGCGCCGACGCTCCTCCGCTCCGTGCCGATGGCGGTCTTCGCGATGGCGCTCCTGCCGTGGCTCGGCCTGCCCGAGTGGCGGCTCGCGCCGCCCGCGCCGCTCGCCGGGCTCTGCTTCGCGCTCGCGCTCGCCGCGGCGATCGCGCTGTCGTGCGCGATCTCGACGCTCGTGCACATCAGCCTGCTCTGGACCGTGGCCGGCG
>Ga0247790_10000029_pt1 | contig 76673 bp, 56 predicted proteins | sample UWRJS171409R4_FD_179913 | JGI IMG/M metagenome (GOLD analysis project Ga0247790, IMG submission 179913) | Soil microbial communities from Arlington Agricultural Research Station in Wisconsin, United States - UWRJ-S171-409R-4 | ecosystem: Environmental > Terrestrial > Soil > Agricultural land...
CCGGGGCCGGCTCGGCCGGCTCGGCCGGGGCCCCGGTCGCCGAGCCGCCCGCGCGCCGCATGTTCACGCCGAAGATCGGCGACGCCGAGACGTTCGAGGCGTTCTCGAAGGAGCTCGGCAACGAGCGGTTCGCCAAGCTGGTCCTCGATCTCAAGACCGACGCCACCTACTACTTCGACGTCTCGGTCTACCCGATGCACAAGGACTTCGTCTTCGCCGAGCTCTACAAGAAGCCGCGGACGCCGGCCGCGGTCCGGATCTTCGACCGCAACTACGGCGCGAAGAAGACCGACTTCATGATGGTCTACCTCGTCCACCACCTGCAGCAGGATCTGTGGACGTTCGCGTTCTGGGACGGCGACCTCGCGACCGAGGAGCACGTGCGGCGCGCCTACCGCCGGATCGGGGAGACGTTCTTCCTCGGCGACAAGGTTCGCTTCCGCCCGGACTCGAACTACCAGGAGGCGGTCGCGCGGCGCACGCCCGACGTGCCACACGTCCAGAACGACGAGATCTACAAGTCGGCCGAGTACCAGCCGTTCAACAAGGGCACCGCGGTGGGCACGCTCCGCGTGATCCCGAAAGGCGTGCCCGAGGAGCAGCTGACGTTCGCGCCAGACGAGATCGTCGTGCTCGCCGGGACGATCTCGGACATCACGCCGGTCGCGGGCATCGTCTCCGAGACGTTCTCGTCGCCGCTCTCCCACCTGAGCCTGCGCGCGAAGGGCTGGCGGATCCCGAACATCGGCCTGCGCAGGGCGTCGGAGAAGCTCGCCGCGCTGGCCGGCAAGGTGGTGTACCTCGAGGCGGGCGACGTGAGCCCGGTGATCCGCGCGGCCACCGACGCGGAGATCGCGGCGGCCCGGGCGCGGCGCGAGACGAAGCAGCGCGTCGCGATCCCGATCCCGGACCTGTCCGCCACCGAGCTGCGCCCGCTCGAGCAGCTGGGCGCAGCGGACTTCCGCACGGTCGGCCCCAAGGCGGCGAACCTCGGCATCATCCACCGCGCGCAGCTCGCCGGGGTCTCCGTGCCGGCGGGCTTCGGGGTGCCGTTCCATTACTACGACGCGCACGTCCGCGCGGCGGGCGCCGACAAGCTGATCGCCGCGCTCCTCGCCGATCCGGCGATCAAGGCGTCGGCCGAGCTGCGCAAGCAGCGGCTCGCGGCGGTGCGCAAGGCGATCACCGACGCGCGGCCGGATCCGGGGCTGTGCAAGCAGCTCGAGGCGGCGCTCGCGGCCCTGCCGGAGGATCGCGGCGTGTTCGTGCGCAGCTCGACGAACGCCGAGGATCTGGACGACTTCTCGGGGGCCGGCCTCCACGAGACGGTCCCCAACGTCCGGGGCGCGGCGGCGGTGTGCGACGCGCTCCGGGTGGTGTGGGCCAGCGCGTGGCGGCTGGGCGCGTACGACGCGCGCGAGCACGCGGGGATCGATCAGCGCGCGGTGGCGGCGGCGGTCCTCGTGCAGACGGCGGTCGACGCCACGGCGGCGGGCGTGCTCGCGACGGTGCACCCGACGGATCCGACCGACGACCGCAACTACACGATCAACGCCAAGAGCGGCCTCGGCATCGCCGTCGTCGACGGGCGCAAGGTCCCCGAGAGCCTGATCGTGAGCTGGTACAACAGGGGCATCCGCGTGCTGAGCCGCTCCGACGAGGAGACGCGGCTCGTCTACGACGAGCAGGGCGGCGTCCGCGAGGTGCCGAACGAGCACCGGGGCAAGCCGGTCCTGACCAACCGCATGGCGGTCGACCTGGCGCTCGCCGGCAAGCAGCTCACGCGGCTGTTCAAGAACGACCGGCTCGACGTGGAGTGGGTGTACGCGGGGGCCCAGCTCTACATCGTCCAGACGCGTCCGCTCGTCGGATCGTGAGAAGGGGGATTTCTCTGCCGCGCGTTTTGTGATTGACTACAGGTGATGGGCGAGCGGCGTGTGATTCGGAGTGTGTTGGCGGTCGACGATGACGAGCAAATCCTGGGGGGGTACCGGCGGGGGTTCGGGAAAGAGCGAACCGTGCTGACGACGGCGGATCCGGCGACGGCGCGGCAGATCGCCAGGCGAGAACGGTGCGAGCTGGCGATCGTCGATCTGCGGCTCAAGGGCGAGTCTGGGATCTCGCTGACGCGCGATCTCAAGGTGGACGTGCCCGAGATGCTGATCGTCCTGTGCAGCGGCTACCTCTCCGTCGAGGTGGCGGTGGCCGCGGTGCACGCGGGCGCAGACGCGGTGCTGTTCAAGCCGATCACGGCGCGGGACATCCTGCGGCGGGTCGAGGAGGGCACGGTGGTCGAGCCAGACCTCGAGGACACACCGACGCTGGCGCGCGCCGAGTGGGAGCACATCACGCGGGTGCTCGCGGACTGCAACGGCAACATCTCGCTGGCCGCGCGGCGGCTCGGGATCTACCGCAGCTCGCTCCAGCGGCGGCTGCGGAAGTTCGCGCCGCGGCAGTAGCGAGGCAAGCCGAGCGACGGAGGAACGGAGCGCGCCCCTCGAAGGCGAGGGGCCTACGCTCCGATCGTCTCGCCGCCGAGCACCGGCAAGATGATGCCAGTGATGTAGCTCGAGTCGGCCTCCGACGCGAGGAACACGTACGCGGGCGCGACCTCCTCGGGCTGCGCGGGGCGGCCGAGCGGCGTCTTCTCGCCGAACTTCGCGACGTCCTTCGCGGCGAGGCCCTCATCGGCGGGGTTGAGCGGCGTCCACACGGGGCCGGGCGCGACGGCGTTCACGCGGATGCCGCGCTCGACGAGCTGCTGCGCGAGCACCTTCGTGAGCTGGTTGATCGCGCCCTTGGAGGCGGAGTAGTCGGGGAGCGACTCGCTGCCGCGGAAGCCGGTGCTCGAGCTGGTGACGATGATCGACGCGCCGGGTGCAAGGTGCGGGAGCGCGGCGTGCACCAGGTGGTAGTACGCGTAGACGTTGACCCGGAACGTGCGATCGAGCTCCTCGGGCGTGAGGTCGTCGATCGACTTGCGGTTCTGGTGCGCCGCGTTCGACACGAGGATGTCGAGGCCGCCGAGCTCCCGCACGGTCCGCTCGACGAGCTCCTTGCAGTACGCGGCGTCGCCGAGGTCGCCGGGCAGGAGCACGCAGCGGCGGCCCTCGCGCTCGACGGCCGCCTTGGTCTCTTCGGCGTCGCCCTGCTCCTCGGGCAGGTACGCGATGGCGACGTCGGCGCCCTCGCGCGCGTAGAGGAGCGCGACGGCGCGCCCGATGCCGGAGTCGCCGCCGGTGATGAGCGCGCGCCGGCCGGCGAGCTTGTCCGCGGCCTTGTAGCGCGGCGCCTCGTAGCGCGGCCGCGGCGTGAGCTCCGACTCGAGGCCGGGCTTCTCGAGCTTCTTCGCGGGGAACGGCGGCATCGGCTCCTGCATGGGAGGAGCGGGCTGGGACGCTGGCTCGGTTCTGGACATGCGAATCCTCCGACGAGGATCACGTGCAAGCGGGTCGCCAGCGTTCGCCCGCGCGCGCCGATGCGGACCTCTGGGCAGCGCCGTGCGTGAGCGCACGGCGGTGGGCGCTCACGACCTCGTGGCGGCGCGGATCAGCGCCACGGCGACCACGGGCGCGGTCTCGGCGCGCAGGACGCGCGGGCCGAGCCCCACGGCCGAGAAGCCGGCGCGCGCGAGGAGATCCAGCTCGCTGGGCGCGAGGCCGCCCTCGGGCCCGCTCGCCACGGTGACCTCGGCGGCCTCGCCGAGCGGGAGCCGGGCGAGCTCGCCGTCGGCCGCGGGATCGAGCACGACGCGGAGGCCGGCGGCGCCGCGCGCGATCGCGGCGGAGAGGTCGTCCGCGAACGCGAGGGCGGGCACCTGCGCGCGGCCGGACTGGCGCGCGGCGGCCTGGAGCGCGGCGGTGAGCTTGGCGCGCCGGGCCTCGCGCCGGGCGTCGTCGCGCGCGCCGTCCCACCGCACGACGGCGCGCGCGGCGGGCCAGATCACGATCTCGTCGACGCCGACCTCGACGAGCTTCTCGAGGCAGACGTCCATCCGATCGCCCTTGATGGGCGGCACGAGCGCGCGCACGAGCGGCGGCCGCGGCGCGATCCGCTCGGGTGCGCCGACGCGGAGGACGGCGGCGTCCTCGGAGATCGCCGTCACGACGGCCGCGGCGCGGGTGCCGGCGCCATCGACGAGCTCGACGGGATCGCCGATCCGCGCCCGCCGCACGCGCGCGAGGTAGTGGTGCTCGTCGCCGGTGACGCGCAGCTCGGCGGGCCCCGCGAGCCCTGCGAGCCCTGCGAGCGCGCCGGGCGCGACGAACAGCCGCACGGCTACGGCCTGCCGAGCACGACGACCGACCACTCGGGGTCGTGGCTGCTCGCGCGGACGCGCTGGAGGTGCATGCCGGCCTCGACGAACTCGGCGGCGAGCGGCTCGGCCTGCGGCGTGAGCAGGCCGGACAGGATCAGCGTGCCGCCGGGCGCGGTGCGCGCGATCAGGTCCGCTCGGAGCTGACGCAGGACGTGCGCCTGGATGTTCGCGAGCACGAGCGGGTGCGCCTCGCCGAGCTCGCCGGCGGGCGTGGGCAGAACGGCGATCCGATCGGCCACGCGATTTTGGGCGGCGTTCTCGCGCGTCGCGTCGAGGCACAGCGGATCGACGTCGACGGCGACGCACGCGGCACCGGGCCACAGCTTGGCTGCGGCGATCGAGAGGATCCCCGAGCCGCAGCCGACGTCGAGCACGCGGGCGGGGCTCGTGCCGGCATCGGCGAGCGCCTGCAGCTCCTCGAGGACGAGGCGCGTGCTGGCGTGCGTGCCGGTGCCGAACGCCATGCCGGGATCGAGATCGATCACGAGCTCGTGGGGCGCGGGCGCGTACGTCTCCCAGCTGGGCACGACGACGAGCTGGCGCGTGATGTGGCTGACCTTGAAGTAGCGCTTCCAGGCGTCGCGCCACTCGGCCTCGGGCATGGCGGCGGCGAGCCGGACCTTGGCCGGATCGACGGCGGCGCCGTGCGCCTGCCAGCGCGCGACCGCGTTCTGCGTCTCGATCAGCGCGGCGGGGGCCGCCTCGCGGGGCGCCCAGAACACGATCTCGTCGCCCCGCTGCTCGGTGCCAGCGGCGGCCGCGGGGACCTCCGCGACGATCAGCGCGGCGATGTCATCGACATCGGCGGCGCTGACGGGGACGATCACCTCGAGCCAGTCCGTCACGGATGCGCTCGCCTTCGGCCTTCGCTACCCTGCGGCAGGGGCGTGCAGCCGCGAGCTCAGCGCCCGGGCGCCTGGCTCGGCGTCACGCGGCGCTTCATCTCGCGGCGGAGGCGCTTGCGAGCCTCGCGCGTCTTGCGCTTGCGCTTGACGCTGGGCTTCTCGTAGAAGCGGCGACGCTTGAGCTCTTGCAGGATGCCCTCCTTGGACATCTTCTGCTTGAGGATCTTCATCGCCTTCTCGAGGCTGTCGCGGACCTCGACCTCGACGGGCTTGCCGAACGTGTTCTCCATGGGGAGGTGTGTGGGTACCGCAAGCGAGCGGCCGGGTCAATCGCGAACCTCGCGATCTTCCTCGTGGCCACCTCGTGGCCGGCTCGCCCGCGCCGGACCCTAGGCGCTCACGCCTTGTTGTGCTTGTAGAACAGCGTGATCGTCAGGCAGTGGAACTCGGAGTCCGAGCTCTGCGTGACGATCTTGTCGACGATCTCGTGGTCGGGGTGGCTGCGGATCCAGTCGGTGATGAGCTCACCCAGCAGCTCGCGCTCCTTCGCCTTCGTCGCAGAAAAGACCTTCACTCCAGTCACGTCGATAATCCGTCCCTCGTCTGGGGCAGCTGATGCTCGTGCCACGGCTCCACCTCACTCGAGCGGCACCAATGGCCGCAGTTGGTTCGCTCCACTGTACTCGCAACCCCATTTCAGTCAACCGACACAATTCCAATAATGGTGAACTCGGGGGTACCCTGTGCTTTCGTCGACGCGGCAGGGCGCGCTCAGGGCGCGCGCAGGACGCGCGCAGGACGCGCTCTTTCGTAAGTGCGCGAACCAGAGCCGCCATCCATGGCAACCCCGACGGGCCTTGGTAGTGTCTGCACCCTTGAAAGGGAGACTTCCATGGGTCGAGTGAGCCTCTCGATCGCGGCGGCGCTGATCGCCGCGATCGCGCCTGCGGTCGCTGGCGCGCAGCCGGCGCCACCCGCGCCGAAACCGCCGGCACCGACGACGCCTGCGCCTGCGCCTGCGCCGCGGCCGGCCCCGGGGCCAACTGCGCCCGGCGCAGCTCCTGCGGCGCCCGCAGCTCCTGCGCCGAAGCCGGCTGCCTCGGCCGCGAAGCTGCCCACCGTCGAGCAGGCGACGCTCCCGAACGGTTTGCGCATCGCGGTGCTGCGCAACGACGCCGCGCCGGTGGTCGCGGTCCAGCTCTGGTACCGCGCGGGCAGCAAGGACGAGCCGCGCGATCGCCGTGGCTCAGCGCACATGTTCGAGCACATCATGTTCAAGGGCACCAAGCGCGTGCGTGGCGAGGCGCACGCCCAGTTCGTGAACGGCGTCGGTGGCTTCGTCCAGGCGCAGACCGAGGAGGACGCCACGCACTACATCAACACGTTGCCGGCGGCGTACCTCGACTTCGCGATCCAGCTCGAGGCCGAGCGCATGCGAAATCTTCTGTTCCGGCCCGAGGTGATCGCGCGCGAGCGCGAGGTCGTGAAGGAGGAGATCCGGCAGCAGGAGAACCAGCCGCTCACGAAGGGCTTCCTGCGCTTTTTGGGGATCGCGTTCACGAAGCACCCGTACGCGTGGACGGCGGGCGGCAGCATCAAGGACCTCGACGCGACGACGCCCGACGACCTCAAGCGGTTCTACGACGCGTACTACCAGCCGAGCAACGCGCTGCTCGTCGTCGTCGGCAAGACCACGCTCGAGGCGGTGCGGGCCGCGGCGGAGCGGCACTTCGGGCCGATCGCGAAGGCGCCCGAGCCGCCGCGCCCGGCGCTGGCCGCGCCCGAGCCGCCGCAGACGAGCAAGCGGCGCGAGGTCGTCGAGCCGGGCGCGATCGGCCTCACGCTGATCGGCTTCCACATCCCGCCGGCCAAAGATCGCGACATCTACGCGCTGCAGGTGGCGTCGATCGTCCTGGGCGCCGGCGAGTCGTCGCGGCTCAAGGCCCGGCTCAAGTCGAACGACCCGAAGGCAAACCCCAAGCGCCCGTACGCGCTCGACGGCGGCGTCGAGGCGCTCATCCGCGAGGAGCCGGGGATCCTGATCGCGCTCGGCGTCTACCTCGAGGCCGCGCAGGCCGAGGGCGTCGAGGCGGCGATCTTCGACGAGCTCGGCAAGCTGGCGGCCGCGGGGCCCACGCCCGACGAGCTGCGCAAGGCCAAGAACCAGGTGCAGTCGGGCTTCACGTTCTCGCTCGAGAACGCGCAGGGCCTGGCGCAGGCGATCGGCCGGTCGTGGATCCTGGTCGGCGATCCGGGCGCGTTCCTGCGCGACGTCGACGAGATCGAGAAGGTCACGGCCGCGGACGTCGCGCGCGTGGTCAAGCAGTACCTGGCCCAAGACAAGGCGACGATCGTCGTGATCCCGCCGCGGGGGAGCAAGTGATGCGCGGTCCTGCGAAGTCCTCCCGCGCGCGGCGCGGCGCGGGCGCGGCGGTGTGTGGGGCCGTGGCCCTGGGCCTGGCCCTGGCCGCGTGCGTCCCCAAGCCGGCGCCGATCCCGATCCCGCTGCTCCCGGGCGACGGCACCGAGCACATCGCCAAGCCGCCCGCGCCGAAGCAGCCGGTGGCGGCGGATCCGTGGACGGGCCGCACGGACCTGATCGTCCCGCCCGCGCCCGAGCCGCCCGCGCCGGTCGAGCTCCCGCCGATCGAGGAGCTGACCCTGCCGAACGGCCTCAAGGTGTTCGTCATCAAGAGCGAGCGGCTGCCGGTGGTGAGCGTGCAGCTCGCGATCCGCGCCGGCCGCATGCACGAGCCGCGCGCGCGGCTCGGCGTCGCCGAGATCACGGCCGACATGCTCGTCAAGGGCACGGCGCGGCGCGACGCGGCGGCGCTCGCCAAGGCGATCGACTTCGTCGGCGGCACGATCGCCGTCGACGCCACGTTCGAGGCGACGCTCCTGTCGTGCAGCGTGCTGAAGAAGAGCCTCGGCACGTGCCTCGAGCTCCTGCCGGAGCTCCTGACGCAGCCGGCGTTCCCCGAGGCGGAGCTCGCCAAGGTGCGCGATCAGATGCGGGGGCAGATCCGGAACCGCTTCGACGACGCGGGCGCGCTCGCCGCGCAGCACGTGCAGCACCTCCTGTGGGGGCCCGAGCACGTCCGCGGCTGGGTCCCGAGCGAGCCGGGGATCGCGGGCCTCCGGCGCGAGGACGTCGTCGCGTGGCACCGGACGTGGTTTGTCCCGAACAACGCGATGCTGGTGATCTCCGGCGACATCGATCCGGCGCGCGTCAAGGCTGACCTCGGCCGCGCGTTCGGCGGCTGGAAGCGCGCGCCGGTGCCGCCGGCGCCGGCGTACCGGGAGCCGGGGCTGTCGGGCAGCCGGATCCGGCTCGTCGACAAGCCGGGCCAGACGCAGACGCACATCCGCGTCGCGCAGTTCGGCATCAAGCACGACGACCCGCGGTTCTTCGACACGCTGGTGTGGAACTACGCGCTCGGCGGCGGCGGCTTCAGCTCGCGCCTCCTGAAGGTGGTGCGCGTCGATGGCGGCAAGGCGTACGGCGCCAGCTCGAGCTTCGATCGGAACCTCGACAAGGGCTCGTTCGTCGCGCAGACGTTCACGCGCAACGATCATGCGGTCGCGACCACGAAGCTCGTGCTCGCCGAGATCGCGAGGATGGCGAAGGAGGGCCCGACGCAGGAGGAGGTGGCGGCGGCGATCGCGAACATCGCCGGCGGGTACGGCCTCCGGTTCCAGGCGGCCTCCGACGTCGGCGCGGCGCTGATCGGCGCCGAGCTGCACGGCTTCGGGCGCGAGTACCTCGCGAACTTCCCGATCGCGGTGGGCCGCGTCGACGCGGCGAGCGCCCGGCAGGCGGCCGCGGAGGTCCTCGATCCGCGGTCGTACGTGGTGGTGATGGTCGGCGACGCGAAGGACCTCGAGCCGCAGCTCAAGAAGGAGGGCTGGCGGTACCAGAAGGTGTCGTTCGCCGAGATGATCACGCCGCCGGAGCCGGGGGCCGAGGCGCCGGTCGATCCGAAGGCGGCGGAGGCGGCGCGCAAGGTGATCGACGAGGCGCTCGCCGCCAAGGGCGGCAAGGCGCGGCTCCTCGCGATGAAGGGCTTCAAGATGGTCGCCACGGGCACGACGTCGGCGCCGCGCGGGGGCAGCGTGCCGGTCGAGATCGAGCGGCTGTTCGTGCTCCCCGACAAGATGCGGATCGACGCGACGCTCGACGGCAAGGTGAAGGTGACGATCGCGGTGAACGGGCGCGCGGGCTGGCAGCTCGCGCCGGATCCGACGGGGCAGGGGCAGGCGCTGACCGAGTTCTCGCCGGCCGAGATCGCGCAGATCGAGGTCGAGCGCTGGCGCGAGCCGGAGCTGATCCTGCTGAAGGCGGCGGAGCCAAACGCCAAGGTCTCGCTCGCGCCCGACGAGAGCCTCGCGGGCGCGCCGCACGCGGTCGTGAAGCTCGGGACGCCGTTCCCGGGGCTCGAGATCGCGCTGTACATCGATCGCAAGACGAAGCTCGTCTCGAAGATGGTGTACAGCGAGGGCAGGAGCGCGCAGACGGACGTGTTCGGCGACTACAAGGTCGTCGGCGGCCTCAAGATCGCGCACCAGCGGCAGAGCACGGGCGACCGCGAGACGAAGCTCGAGATCAAGACGGTCGAGCTGGATCCGAAGATCGATCCGAAGCTGTTCGACAAGCCGGTGGGCGCCCCGGCGGCGGCGCCGGCGCCCGCGGCCCCGACGGCCCCGAAGAAGTAGCCAGCCGGCTACGCGGCGCGCCGGCCGCGCGTCGTCGTCGTCCGGCGCGCCCGGGGCTTCTTGGCCGCGGCGCGCGCGGGCTTGCTGCCGATCGCGCGCGCGGGCGTGCCGCCGACGGCGCGCCACGCGGCGGCCGTGATCGACTGGTGGATCTTGTCGATGTCCCGCCACGGATCCTCGCGGAGCTCGCCGAGGCGCCTGGGCACCGTGCGCGTGTCGAACGCCGCAGGATCGATGCCGCGCGCCAGCTCATCCCACGTGATCGGCACGGCCACCGGCGCGCCGGGCCGCGCGCGCACCGAGTACGGCGCGACGAACGTCGCGTTGCGGCCGTTGCGCAGGTAATCGAGGAACACCTTGCCGCGGCGGTGCACCTTGCCCATGTTCGTCGTGTAGCGCTCGGGCTCGTCGCGCTCCATGCCCTCGACGACGGCCTTCGTGAACGCCTTGAAGTCGTCCCAGTCCAGGCGCCGCTCGATCGGCACGGCGACGTGGAGGCCCTTGCCGCCGGTGGTCTTGACGAAGCTCTCGAGGCCGAGCTCGCGCAGCCGGCGGCGCAGCTCGAGCGCGCCGAGCGCGACCTGGTCCCACGCAAGGCCAACGTCGGGATCGAGATCGAACACCATCAGGTCGGGCCGCTCGGGCTTGTCGATGTGCGAGCCCCACGTGTGGATCTCGAGCGTGCCGAGCTGCGCGAGCGCGACGAGGCCGGGCATGTCCTCGATCGCCATGTACAGGGCGGTCTCGCCGTCGACCTCCTCGATCGGGACGCGGTGGATCGCGGGCGGCGAGCCGGGGAGCACGTGCTTCTGGAAGAAGCACGGCTTGCCGCGGCCCTCGGGGCAGCGCACGAGCGTGAGCGGCCGGTTCGCGACGTGCGGCAGCATGTGCTCGGCGACGACGGCGAGGTACGCGATCAGCTCGCCCTTGGTGAGCCCCTGCTCGGGGAACAGCACCTTGTCGAGGTTCGTCAGCGCGAACCCGAGCGGCAGCTGCGCGACGAGCCCGTGCAGGTCGGCCCCGGCGGCCTTGGCGCTCACTTTCGGCGTGGCTGCGGCCGCGGGCGCGCGCGCGGGGGCCGCGGCCGCGGGCGCCGACCCCTTGCGGTTCGACTGCCAGGTGCGCGCCGGCGCCTCCGCCACCTCCTCGAGCGTGCGGCCTGACAGCACGCTCTCTGGGTGCTCGGCGACGACGTCGGCGGTGTCGCTCGCGGCCTCGTCTCTACCCTTGAACAGGAGCCACTGCTCCTGCTTGCCGGCACCGCGCGTCTTCACGAGGTGCCAGCGGCCGGCGAGCTTCTCGCCGCGCAGCGTGAACGTCAGCCGGCCCTTCTTTATAGCGACGCCGGGGTCGCCCTCGGGCTCCCACGTGCCGTGGTCCCACACGACGACGGTGCCGCTGCCGTACTGGCCTGGCGGGATGATGCCCTCGAAGTCGGCGTAGTCGAGCGGGTGATCTTCGGTGCGGACGGCGAGCCGGCGCTCGGTGGGCGACAGGCTCGGGCCCTTGGGCACCGACCACGACCAGAGGACGCCCTCGTGCTCGAGCCGGAAGTCGTAGTGGAGCCTGCGCGCGGCGTGCTTCTGGATGACGAACGAGCGGCCCTGGCCGGGGCGTGGCTCTCCGCCGCTGGGCTCGGGGGTCTCCTCGAAGTCGCGCATCGAGCGGTACTTGGCGAGCTTGGTCGCCGCGGAGCTTCGGGCCATGACTCCGGAACCTGCAGACGCGGTGCCACGGGCGCGCGGCGCGCGCGGCGCGCGGCGTGCAGGATCGCCTGGCATGCCGACGGCATGGATCGGGACGAGCGGCTGGGTCTACGCGGGCTGGCGCGAGCACCTCTACGCCGACGCGCCGGTGCGGCGGTGGCTCGAGATCGCCTCGCGCGCGTTCGACGCGCTCGAGATCAACGGCTCGTTCTACACGCAGATCAAGCCGGAGACGTACGAGCGGTGGCGTCGGGAAACGCCTGACGGCTTCAAGTTCACGCTGAAGGGCCACCGCTTCGTCACGCACTACAAGCGGCTGCGCGACGCGCGCGACTCGATCGTGCGCCTGCGCGATCAGGCGAGCGGGCTCGGCGACAAGCTGGCGGCGGTCGTGTGGCAGCTGCCGGCGCGGTTTCCGATCGACGTGCCGCGGCTCGACGATTTTCTGGGCGCGCTCGAGGCGTGGCCGGGCGCGCGCCACGCGCTCGAGCTGCGGCACCGGTCGTGGTTCGTGCCGGAGGTCGCCGATCGACTGCGCGCGGCGCGCGTGGCGGTGTGCATCTCCGACGCGCCGGACTTCCCGATGTGGCGCGAGGTGACGGCGGACCTGGTCTACGTGCGGCTGCACGGCCACACCCGCAAGTACGCGTCGCAGTACAGCGCGCAGAGCCTCGCGCGGTGGGCGGAGGACACCCGGCGCTGGCTCGCCGAGGGGCGCGATGTCCACGTCTACTTCGACAACGACGGCGAGGGCCACGCCGTCCACGACGCGCTCATGCTGCGGGCGATGCTGGACGGATCGCCCGTGCCAGCTCGTCCACGGGCAACGCGTTCAGGACGGCCGATTTCCGGATCCTCGCGCGGCGCGCCATGGCGACCGCGTAGCGCGTCATCTCGAGCGCCTTCGTCGAGTGCGCATCGCAGGACAGCACGAACTTGATGCCGCGCGCGGCGGCCCGGCGCGCGTTCTCGGGATCGAGATCGAGCCGGTACGGATCGCCGTTGATCTCGATCGCCGCCGGGGACTCGGCGACGGCGTCGAGCACCTCGTCGAGGCGGACGGCGATCGGATCGCGGCGCAGCACGAGGCGGCCGAGCGCGTGGCCCCAGATCTTGAAGAACGGCTGGCGCATCGCCGCGACGAGCCGCGCGGTGGTGTCGTCCTCGCCCTGGCTGTAGCGCTGGTGCACGCTCGCGATGATGAGATCGAGCTCGGACACCATCTCGCGCGGCACGTCGATCGTGCCGTCGGCGAGGATGTCCGCCTCGGTGCCGCGCAGGATGCGCGCCTCGGGCTGAAGGCCGGCGATCTCGGCGGCCTGCTCGCGCAGCCGCGCGAGGTCGAGGCCGTTGGCGTACCCGGCGGCGGCCGAGTGATCGGTGATCGTGATGCCGGCGTAGCCGAGCTCGGCGGCGGCCTGCGCCATCTGCGCGATCGTCTGCTTGCCGTCGCTGTACAGGGTGTGGCAGTGGAAGACGGTCGTCAGGTCGTCGAGCGTGATGAGGTCGGTGAACCGATCGCCGGCGAGCGCGGCGGCGATCTCGTCGGTGCCGTCGCGGAGCTCGGGCGGGATCAGCGGCAGGCCGAGCGCCGCGTACACGAGCTCCTCGCCTTCGGCCTCGAGGCGGGAGAGATCGATCCCGCGCTCCGCGGCGCGCGCGCGGAGCGCGGCGACGTGCGCGGGCGAGCCGGTCGCGACGATCTGCGCCCAGCCGAGCCTGGCGCGCGGCGCGACGTGGACCTCGGCGCGCATCCCGCCGATGAGGAAGCCGACGAGCGGCTCCTCGGGCGACGCGGCGGGCGACGTCGTGTCGCGCGAGGCGCGATCGACCGAGGTGACGAGCGCGAAGCTCGCGAGCCGGTCGGCGATCGCGTCGCGGCTGTCCGCGGCGACGGCGAACGCGAGCCGGTCGACGACCTCGCACCACCGGCGCACCGGCCCGCAGATCTCGACGACCTGCGCGGCCGGATCGGCGCGCAGGTGGTGGGCGAGCGAGGCGGCCTGATCCTCGGCGTCGATCAGGATCTGGCGGGCGCCGTGGCGGCGCCGGTCCTCGATCGCCTGCAGGATCTTCTGCTCGCTGATCTTGCCGAGGCCGGGGAGCTCGCGGATGAGGCCGGCGCTGCACATCTCGGCCACAGCCTCGAGATCGGAGGGCGCGAGCGACTGGAAGATCCGGCGCGCCTTGGGCACGCCGACCTTGGGTAGCTGCGCGAGCTCGATCACGACCGGCGGCCACTGGGCGCGCTGGCGCTCGAGGACGGGCACGGTGCCGGTCCGGGCGAGGTCCGCCACGACGCGCGCGATCGACGGACCGACGCCGGGCAGCTCCTCGAGCCGGCCCTCTTCGATCAGCCGGTGCAGGCCGTTGGCGGCCTCGATCGACTTGGACGCGCGCTCGTAGGCGAACGCGCGGTGCTTGTCGCCGTCGAGCTCGTAGTAGACGGCGAGCTCGCGGAGCAGCGCGGCGATCGTCGTCGGCTCCAGCATCCGGTTGTTGTAGCGCGTGGATCGCGCCGTAGAAACAGGCGCCGACCATGCTGGCGCCAGAGATCGCCTGACGCGCGTTGCTGGCACGCACATCGCACGCGGATCTTCGTATGCCAGCCCGCGCCATCGACACCGCCCGGATCTCGTTCGGCCTCGTCACTATCCCCGTGAAGATCTACTCGACGAACATGCCGTCGCAGGAGATCCACTTCCACCTCGTGCACGAGGGGTGCGGATCGCGCCTCAAGCAGCAATACATGTGTCCCAAGCACGGCCCGGTCGACCGCTCGGAGATGGTCAAGGGCTACGAGCTCACGAAGGGCCGCGTCATCGAGCTGACGAAGGAGGAGCTTACGGCCGTCGAGGCCGCGGCCTCCGACGACATCGGCCTCACCGAGTTCGTGCCGATCGCGGCCGTCGATCCGCTGTACGTCGACGCGAGCTACTACGTCGCGCCCGACAAGGGCGGCGAGCGCGCCTACCGGCTGTTCCGCGACGCGCTCGAGCACGCCGGCATCGCGGGCATCGCGACGTACGCGGTGCGCGGCAAGGCGTACATCGTCATGCTGCGCCCGTTCGAGGACGGCCTCGTCATGCACTCGCTGCGCTACCCCGACGAGGTCAAGCCGTGGAGCGAGGTCCCGCTCCACAAGCTGCCGGTGCCGCCGCGCAGCGAGCTCGCGCTCGCGGGACAGATCATCGACTCGCTCCGCCACGAGACGTTCGATCCGGACCAGTACACCGACGAGGTGAAGGGCCGCGTCCGCAAGCTGATCGCGCAGAAGGCCAAGGGCAAGGAGATCGTCGTCCCCGAGCCCGCGCCGACGACGCCCGTCACCGATCTGATGGAGGCCCTCAAGGCGTCGCTGTCCGGCAAGGCCGCGGGCGGCGGCAAGGCCGCGCACGCCGCGAACGGCCACCGCGCGTCGGCGAAGCCGAGCGGCCGCCGGGCGCACTCCCGGCCGGCCGGGAGGCGCACCGCGCGGCAGCGCCCGCATGCAGCGCGGGCGCGCACCAGCGGCGCTCGACGGGCGCGCGCGGATCGCTGAGCGGCCGCGCAGCGGGCGCGCCAGAGGGCCGCGGAGCGGCGCGCCAGAGGACCGCGCAGCGGGCGCGCCCGAGCGCCGCGGAGCGGCGCGCCAGAGGACCGCGCAGCGGGCGCGCCCGAGCGCCGCGGAGCGGCGCGCCAGAGGACCGCGCAGCGGGCGCGCCCGAGCGCCGCCGGATTACTGCGTCACCGGCTCGGCGCGCCCGTCGGGCGGCACGCCGCCGTCCGGGATCGGCGGGAGTTCCGGCCCGTCTTCAGGCGCGGGCACCCCCGCGTCGGGCGGCGGCTGCTGGCCCGCGCGCGCGAGCGGATCGTGCGCCGGCACCGTCGCCGCCCCGGCGCCCGCCGCGCGAAACTGGTACGAGTACGAGATCGGCGCGGGGCCCGTGGACTGCTTGTCGACGGGCTGGTTCTTGGTCGGCGCCTCGCCGACCGGGGTCGTCGGGTCGGGGCTCGGGCCCGGCAGCGGGGACTTGTCCGGATCGGGGACGCCGGGGATCGGGGATGGCGCGACCGGACCGCCCGGATCCGGGCGCGGGGCGAGCGGCGGGATCTCGCCGGGCTTCGTGGGGCCGCACGCGGCGCCCAGCGCGAGCGCGACGAGCGTGCAAGCGAGGCGTTTCATGAGCAGGGACCTCCGCCCCCGAGAAGTTGCCAGCCTCGTGCCGGGCCTTCTGTCCGAAATCCGGACCTGCAGGCACGGTGCCGCCGCGCGCGGGCGCCACGCCGGGCGCGCCGGCACCCCGGGAGCTTCCCGGTGCTACGGGGTCTTCGCCGACGCGATCTGCTTGAGGAACGGCATGACCTGCCGCGACGTGACGTCCTCGGCCACCGCCTCGACGCAGTCGAGCAGCCCGTTCTGCACGTCGCGCTCGCGGTTGCCGGTCATCGCCTTCGCCGAGCCGCTCGCCGACGCGGCGCGGTTGGCCTCCCACCGCTCGCCGCCATCCTTGCCCGTCCAGGGCGCGACGCGCACGGCCACGGTGCACGCGATCTGCGTCTTGCCGCCGACCTTCGTGATCTCGACCTTCTTCACCGTCCCGGCGACGATGAACCCGCGCGAGCGGCTCGAGGTGAGGTCCGCCTGCGTCGGTAGCCCGCCGGGCCACGACGTCGCGTAGCCGGTGCTCTCGACGTTCTTGCGGAGCAGCTTCGTCAGCCGATCGCTGGCGTTGCTCGGCAGCTGCTTCTGGTGGCTCGTGGCGACGTCGATGTTGACGAACACGGGCGGCGCCTTCTCGGTCTTGCCGCGCTTCTTGCGCAGCCCGGCGAGCGCCTTCGCCGCGCGCGCGGAGGTCTGGCGCACGCCCTGGTCCTTGTCCTTGTCCGCGGCGTGCTCGAGCGCGCCGATGCCGAGGTCGCGCGCGTCCTCGGCGGTGCCGCCGTCGATCATCTTCTCGAGCGCGATCGCGGCGACCCGCCGGATCGCCACCTCGCGCTCACCGCGGAGCGCGCCCGCGAGCGCGATCACCGCGCGCGGATCGGTCGACTTCGAGAGGGACAGCGCGGCGGCGAGGCGGACCTTGTAGTTGCCGGTCCCCTGCAGCTGCTGGACGTTCGTGTCCACCGCGTCGGCGGCCGCCGCGCGCGTGCACAGCACCAGGCAGGCCGTGGCGACCGCGAGCGCCCGCAACATCGTCTCGAAGCCTAACACGCGCCATCGAGCGAGGAGCGCGATCGTTTCTGGCTCCGCGGGTCTCCCCTGCCGGGCGGGGCTCCCCTGCTTCCCCTGCCTCACCTGTCTCCCCTGCCTCACCTGTCTCATCATCCTCACCTGCTTCCCAGGCCCCATCTTCGCACCTCTTGGAGCTTGTGTAGGATGATCTTCATGTCCTTGCTGGATAGCGTCCGCGTCCTCGGCGCGATGGCGCAGATCTCCGCTCCCTCGCTCCTCGAGATGATGCGGGGTGACCTGTCGCGGGCCTCCATCGACGAGCGCGCGCGCTGGTTCGGTCGGCGCGTCGTCGAGCTGCTCGACATCCGGCTCGACGCGCGCGGCGCCGAGCGGGTGCCGCCCGGCCGCGCGTACGTGTACATGTCGAACCACCAGAGCCACCTCGACATCCCGGTGCTCTACGCGACGCTGCCGTCCCCGACGATCCGCATGCTCGCCAAGAAGGAGCTGTTCAAGATCCCGCTCTGGGGCCGCGGCCTGCGCGCCGCAGAGTTCGTGGAGGTTGACCGATCCGACCACGCGCGCGCCGTGCAGTCGATCGATCACGCGGCCACGCTCGTCCGTGACGGCGTCAGCATCTACCTCGCGCCGGAGGGGACGCGCTCGCGCGACGGCCGCATCGGCCCGCTCAAGAAGGGCGGCTTCCACCTGGCCCTCGGCACCGGCGCGCCGATCGTCCCGGTCGCGGTGTCCGGCACGCTCGCGATCCTGCCGCGGGGGACGCGGGCCATGCAGACCGGCATGCCCGTGCGCGTGCGGATCGGCGCGCCGATCGCCGTGGCGCACCGCGATCTGGACGGCCTCATGCGCGAGGTGCGTGACTTCCTGGTCGAGAACGTCGAGGGTGGCAACGCCGGGGACGCCGCTCGCTAAAGCCCTCATCAGCCCTCATCGATTAGCACGTCGATGCTTCGGCGCGGCGCTACGGCTTCTTGCCCTGCTGCGCGTCGTTGTAGAGCTTCTCGACGTCGACCCAGCCGAACAGCATGCGGTCGCCGTAGGCGCCCGTCGCCGGAGCGAATTTGCCCGTCCGCTCCGCGGTCGGCGCCTCCTTGTCGGCCGTGGTCGACTCCTGGCCGCCGTCGACGGTGTACCAGGTCTCGGTGCCGTCCGGCCCGGGCGGATCCATTCGCCGGATCACGTTGATGTGCTGGAAGGCCGGCTGGCCGCCCTTGTCCTTGGCGTAGATCGCGAAGTCGCCGACCCGCGGGCGGTCGCTCGATCCCGGGACGAAGCGCGTGAACGCCGGTGAGTTCTGGACCTCCAGCGTGCCGATTCCGGCGAGCACCGGGCGCTTGGCACCCTTGGCCACCTTCGTGCTGCCGATCTCGTTGCCGGCGGTGTCGATGCACGACGTGTAGCCGGGCATGGCCTTGGGGATCACGCCCTTCTTGTTGGGCTTGGTGGGGTGCCGGATCTCTTTGAGGTCTTCCGTCGAGATGATCACCTTGCCCACGGTCTTGTCGGCCTGGTTCACGAGGTCCTCGCGGAACTGCTCGCCCGCGGTCTTCGGCGCGACGGCGTCGCACAGCTTGCGCGCGACGGTCGCCTGGCGGATCTCCTTCTCCGACGCCTCGGGCAGCTTGGTCAGCGGCTTGTACTTCTTGTCGACGGGCGTGGTCCGGACCGCGAGCGCCCGCTGGCGGAACTTGGAGACCCACAGGGGCACGCCGGAGTTGGCCGCCGGGACCTCGAGGCGTGCCTCGGGCGAGCCGTCCCACTGGTTCGTCAGGTGGCCGAGCAGCTTCTCGGCATCGGGATCGTCGAAGAGGAACTCGCGGGGCTTGTCGGTCGAGGCATCGGGGTACCAGTGGTACTGCGTCCTGCCGTCGGCGATGGCCTGCTCGCCCTTGGCGAGCACCTCCAGGTCCGGATCGGCGGCGGCCGCCGCCCCATCGGCCGGGCTCGGCGACGGCGCCGTCTGCTCCTGCCGCTGGATGGCCGCGGCCCCCGATCGCGCTGGACCGCCGGCCATCTGATCGAGCAGGCCCTCGGCCGAGCCGCCCGACACCACCGCGTCGGCGACCGCGTCGGCGTGGCGCTCGTACGGATCGCCCGCCTCACCGATGCCGCCCTTGAGCTGGACGCCGCCGCGCTGCTGGACGACGTGCGCCGCCTCGTGCGCGGCGGTGTGCAGATCGGGCGAGGCGCGAAACGCGACGTGGCTCCCGGCAGCGTAGGCCTCGGCGCCCATCGACTCGCTCGCCGCGGCGGCGGCGCCGCCGACGTGCGCGGACACGCCGCTCACGTCGTGACGTCCGAACGCTTGCTGGATCCGATCCAGATGAGGCAGCGAGCCGCCGCTGCCCTGGATGCCTTGCTGGGCAGCCTCGTGGACCTGCGCTTCGCGGCCACCGGCCTCCTCGGTCTCTGTCGATGCTCTCTGCTGGACCGGACCCGCGGCCGCCGGTGGCTCGGTCGCGAGCCGCTTCTGCTGCAGCTGCTGCGTCAGCGTGGCCTTGCCGGGCGCGCTCGCGGGCCCGACGGAGCTCGGCGCGCTCGCGCCGCGCTCGTGATCACGATGGACCTTCATGCGATCCTCCCTCGTAGAGCATTCACTACGCGGCGGGCTCTCGCCGCCTTCCTGCGCGCACCGCGCTGCGAACTCTTCGGGGGACGCGACCTCCTCTGCGGGGATGGATCCGGCGCCGCCGGTGGCGCGCCCCCGCGCGCGCGCTCGACGGTGAGGTGCGCTCGATCGCCGTGGTGACGGCGGGGCGGCGACGTGACAAGCGGGCGAGCAGACTGCGGGATTTCCCGGCCAAGAACGCCCCGCAAGACGTGGGCACGGCGGCGCCGTTTCAGGGTATCCTCTTCCGACTGTGACCTGGGTCGTCCCGCTGGCGCTCGGGGGCTTCGCCATCCTCTTGATGGCGGTGTTCACGATGGTATCCGCCCGCAGGCGGCATCGGATGATGGTCTCGCCTCAAGTCGTGCAGACTGGGCCGCGGATCCTCGTCCACGACATCAACGACGACCGCTGCACCGGCTGCGACGCGTGCGTCGCCGTGTGCCCGACGAACGTCCTCGACCTCGTCGCGAACAAGAGCCGCGTCCTCCGGTTCCAGGACTGCATCCAGTGCGAGGCGTGCATGATCGCGTGCCCGACGGAGGCGCTCGTCATGTTCCCGGAGGGCGGGGTGCCGCCGCCGCTGAAGGTGCCGGAGGTCGACGAGAACTTCCAGACGATGGTCCCCGGCCAGTACCTGATCGGTGAGGTCGCCGGCAAGCCGCTCGTCAAGAACGCCGCGAACCTCGGGCGCGCCGTCATCGAGCACATGCTGGGCACCGGCCTGCGCGGCGGCGCGCTCGGCCGCGGCGAGACGATCGTCGACGTCGCGATCGTCGGCTCGGGCCCGGGCGGCCTCTCGGCGGCGCTGACCTGCGTGCAGAAGGGCCTGTCGTACGTGCTCCTCGAGAAGGAGCAGCTCATCGCCTCGACGATCTCCCGCTACCCCAAGGGCAAGCTGGTGATGGCCGAGCCGTACGACACGGTCAACCTCTCGCTCCTGCCGGTGTTCGACTCGGCGAAGGAGCAGCTCATCCCGATCTGGCAGGAGCTGCTTGATCGCGTCGGCATCCAGGTGAAGCGCGGCGAGTCGGTCGAGACGATCGGGCGCGGCCCCGACGGCGCGTTCGAGATCCGCACCACCGTCGGCTCGTATCGCTCGCAGCGCGTGGTCCTCTCGATCGGCACGCGCGGCAAGCCGCGCACGCTGCAGGTGCCCGGCGAGAACCTGCCGAAGGTGTTCAACCTGCTCGAGGATCCCGACGAGTTCCGTGGCAAGGCGGTGCTCGTGATCGGCGGCGGCGACTCGGCCTGCGAGGCCGCGCTCGCGCTCGCCGACTCCGGCGCGAAGGTGATGATCTCGTACCGCGGCAAGGGCTTCAACCGCGCGGCGCCGCGCAACAAGCAGGCGATGGAGCAGTACGCCGCCGAGGGCCGCCTCAAGGTGAAGCTCGGCTCGCAGATCCTCGCGTTCGAGCAGGACACCGTCACGATGGCGCTCGGCGACGGCTCGCAGAAGCGGTACCCCAACGACGCCACGTTCGTGCTGATCGGCGCCGATCCGCCGATCCAGTGGCTCGAGAAGGTGGGCGTCCGGTTCGTCGAGCGCCCGCACCAGCACCAGATGGGTAAGACCGACGACATCCTCCGCCGCTACGTGCCGCAGGCGATCGAGTGCCCCGAGGATCCGGCGCGCGCGGCGGCGCAGGTGCTCGGCGGCAGCGTCGGCGTCGCGCCGCCGAAGATGCAGCCCGTGCCGCAGGTGGGGCCCCAGGCCGCGACGATCGCGCTGCAGGTGAACGAGGCGGTCTCCGGCCCGAAGAAGTGGCTGCGCTCGGCGACCAGCATCTTCTCGAGCAAGACCGGCACGAACCCGGGCATCCAGGCGGCGCCGCCGCGGCAGGACGCCAAGGTGGCGTCTGCCAAGCCCGGCGGCAAGAAGCTCGACGCGCCGGTCCCGCTGTCCGAGTTCGCCAAGCGCGGCAAGTCGGGCGGCTCGCCGGACCCGAGCCAGAGCACCATCCATCACATGCACACCGGCCACGGCCGCCGCGATCAGCTGAGCGCCGGCGAGCGCACGCGCATCCTCCGCATGCTGCGCGACGAGGGCGGCCGCCTGGCCGACGAGGACTCGAGCGTGTACATCGGCGCGGTGCCGCCGCGCGCCGGCGACGTCGACTTCGATGACTCGCCGGCCCCGGCGCCGATGCCGATGCAGCCGCCGATGTCGATGCAGCCGCCGATGCACATGCAGGCGCCGATGCACCTGCAGACGCCGATGCCGATGCCAGCGTCGATGTCGGCGCAGCCGCCGATGCAGCTGCGGCCGGACGTGCCCGCGAAGCCGGCGGTCGTCGTCGGTCTCGATCAGGCCAGGCCCAACAGGAAGACGGGCGCGCCCCCGATGCCGCCGCAGCGGCCGATGACCGCCGCGAGCGCCGGGATGGCGCCGCCGCAGCCGCGCGCGGCCGCCCCGCAGCCGCGTGCGGCCGCCCCGCAGCCGCCGCCGACCGCGCAGGGCCGCTCGCCGCGCAAGCCGGTGCCGCCGCCGTTCGGCGACGAGCCGACGCGCCAGGTCGACGACGAGCTCCTGTCGTCGCTCCGCTCGCAGCAGCAGGTGCGCCCGGTCCCAGCGCCGGCCCCGGCGCCCGCGTTCGTGCCCGCGCCCGTCGCGCCCGGGCTGCCGCGGCCGTCGTTCCACGACGAGCCGACGCGGATGCAGAACATCGATCCGCGCGCGTACGACGAGACCGGCCCGGCCCCGGGCCCGTACGGCATGCCGCCGGGGCCCGCCGATCCGAGCGGCTTCGGCCTCGAGAACAACTACGACGAGGCCACGAGCATCGGGAGCTTCGATGGCATGTCCGCGATGGAGCGCGCGCGCCAGCAGGTCCCGAGTCACGAGGAGCGGACGCGCGCGGTGAACATCCGCAGCGATCCGAGCATCTCGGACATCGACTGGGATCTGGACTAGCGAGGCGATGGCAGATACGCCGACGAAGGACGAGCGCCCCGGCAGTCCATTCGACGACGACACGCTCCCGGCCAGCGATTCCCCGGCCGATCCGGCGGCGAGCCGGCCGAGCACGCCGCAGGAGCGCTACCGCCTCGGCGCGGAGCTCGGCCGCGGCGGCATGGGCCGCGTCGTCGAGGCGTTCGATCTCCAGCTCGGCCGCTCCGTCGCGCTCAAGGAGGTGCTGCCGAAGGTCGCCTCGGGCACGTCGCGCCGCTTCGAGCGCGAGATCCAGCTCACCGCGCGGCTCGAGCACCCGTCGATCGTCCCGATCTACGACGCGGGCTTCACCGCCGACGGGCGGCCGTTCTACGTCATGCGGCGCGTCTCGGGGCGCCCGTTCGACGAGCTGATCGGCCGCGCGCGCGGGCTCGACGAGCGGCTCACGCTCGTGCCGCCGCTCCTCGCCGCGATCGACGCGGTCGCGCACGCGCACCGCCGCGGCGTGATCCACCGGGACATCAAGCCGCAGAACATCCTCGTCGGGGACCTGGGCGAGACGATCGTCATCGACTGGGGCCTCGCGAAGGTGCTCGGCGAGGAGGACGCGCCAGCGGACGAGGACTCGATCTCGCCGGCCGACTCGCTGAAGACGCAGGTGGGCTCGGTGTTCGGTACGCCCGGCTTCATGTCGCCCGAGCAGGCGCGCGGCGAGGAGCTCGGCCCGCGCGCCGACGTGTTCGCGCTCGGCGCCACGCTGTACCAGCTGCTCGCCGGGACGCCGCCGCACCAGGGCACGAGCGCGACGGAGGTGATCGACAAGACGGCGCGCCACGACGTGCGGCCGCTCGCCCAGGTCGCGCCCGGCGCGCCGAGCGAGCTCGTCGCGATCGTCGAGAAGGCGCTCGCGTTCGACGCGGCGAAGCGGTACGCGAACGCGGGCGCGCTCGGCGAGGACGTCCGCCGCTTCCTCGCCGGCCAGCTCGTCGCCGCGCACCGCTACACGAACCTGCAGCACGTCGCCCGGTTCGCGCGGCGGCACCGCGCGCCGCTCGGCGTCGCGGCGCTCGCGCTCGTCGCGGTCGCGGCGCTCGCGTGGATCTTCGTGGCGCGGATCATCACCGAGCGCGACGCCGCCGATGTCGCGCGCGGGGCGGCCGTCGAGCGCCGGCGCGAGGCCGAGGCGGCGCGCGACGCCCTGGCCGAGCGCAACGACGCGCTCCTCCTCACGCAGGCGCGCGCGCTCCTCGATCACAGCCCGACCGAGGCGGTGGCGACGCTGAAGTCCTTGGCGAAGACCTCGCCGCGCCAGGCCGAGGCGCGGGCGATCGCGCAGGCCGCGGTGACGCGCGGCGTGGCGTGGGCGCTCGAGAGCACGCCCGCGATGACGCTCGTCGCCGAGCTCGAGCCGGGCGGGCGCCGCATGCTGCAGGTGTCGATCGACGGCGTGCTCCGCATCTGGGACCTCGAGCTGCGGCGCTCCCTGCTCGCGCGCACGTACGTCCGCGGCACCCGCGCGCTGTGGGTCGCCGGCGGGCGCGCGCTGGTGATCCCGCCCCAGGCGTCGCCGCAGCTCCTGGATCCGGCCAAGAACACGTCCGAGCCGCTGGCGATCGATCCGATCACGACGGCGCGGACGACGGCCGCCGGCGATCGCGTGCTGCTCACGACCGCCGCCCGGGGCGCCAAGCTCCTCGACGTCGAGCGGCGCGCGGTGACCGACGTCGACACCGAGGGCGACCTCGACGACGTGGTGATCGCGCCCGACGGGAGCTGGATCGCGCTCCTCGATCGCAAGCGCGACGTGCGCGTGCTCGACGCCGCTGGCAAGGAGCTGGTCCGGCGCGCCGGGGCGCACCCCCGCGCGGTGGTCTCGCCGTCAGGCGCGCTCGCGCTCCTGACGGACGACGGCAAGGTCGTCGCGTGCCGGCCGGCGAGCGCTCCGGCGTGGATCGAGGTGCCGCTCGAGCTGCCAAAGACGCACCGCGTGCTCGATCTCGTCTACCGCGGCGAGGAGCTCGACATGTGGGCGTCGACCGGCGCGCTGCTCGCGTGGAACGGCAAGCGCGTGTTCCAGCGCCTGCAGGTCGACAAGATCACGAGCGGGATGTACGTCGCCGGCGGCGACACGCTGATCCTGCCGGGCGTCGACGGCAAGCTGCACTTCCTGAACGACATCGTCCGCGGCACGCTCCGCCTGCCGAGCGTGGTGCCGCACCCGCGGCTCGCGGCGCACCGCGGCTCGCGCCGGCTGATGGTGGCTGGCGACGGCGTGATCCTGGGCCTGGATCTGGCGAGCGTGGTGCCGCGCGCGGTGCCGCAGCCGATGGGGCTCGTGGCCTGGTTCGTCGACGATCACACGCTGCTCGGGAGCCTGAACATCGACTGGCAGTGGATCGACCTCGAGACGGGCGCGGCCAGGCCGATCACGTACCTGCCGCACGGCGTGCCGCTGCTCGGGCAGATCGACGCGCCGACCGGCCGCGTGCTGGTGCGCGAGGGCATGGGGCCCGCGCAGCGCCTGATCTTGCTCCAGAAGGGCGCCACGGAGTCGCGCGTCGTCGCGGAGGGCCGCGCCGTCTGGGGGCGGCTCATCGCGGGCGACACGATCGTGTTCGGCGTCGGCGACGGCCGGGTGCTCGCGCAGGTCGGCACGGCCGAGCCGCGCGAGGTGGCCAAGCTCGATGGCGCGGCCCAGAGCGCGATCGGGCTCGGCCACCGCCGGTTCGCGGCGCACAGCAGCGGCGGCGAGCTCGTGCGGAGCGATCTGGCGACGGACGAGCTTACGCGCGCGCACGTCGGGGGCAGGCCGGAGGCCTTCGTGGAGACGGACGGCGCCGGTCGGGTGCTCATCGCCGACGAGCGCCGCCTGCTCCTGTGGGACGGCGCGGTGAGCGAGCTCGCGCGGTTCGAGAAGCCGATCGGGAGCATCGATCCGTACGAGGGCGGGGTGGTCGTGCACCTGTCGGACTTCGAGGCCCAGGCGCTCGAGCTCTCGCCGGCGGCGGGCGCGTCGGCGTCGGTGCCGGTGCGCCTCCTGCCGCCGAGCAAGCGCTCCGCGGCGGTGAGCGCCGACGGCAAGCTGCTCGCGGGGCTCGGGCCCTCGCAGGAGGTGACCATCGTCGAGCTGCCGGCGCGCGCGCGCTGGACGCTGCCGGTCCTCTTCGAGGCCAGCGCCATGCTCCCGGTGCTCACGCTCTCGCCGTCCTCGCGCCGGCTGGTCCAGAACACGGATCGCCACCTCGTGATCTGGACGCTGCCGCAGGCGGGGGCCGATCTCGGCGCCTGGCTCGACGAGCTGACGAACGCGACCATCGACGGCGGCGTGCTCGCCTGGCCGTGGCAGCGCCCGCAGGCGCCGTAGCGTCGGGGCGCGTCGGGGCGCGTGCGCGAGCTCGTGCTCTGCCACCACGAGTACTGGGACGGCAGCGGCTACCCCGAGGGCCGGCGCGGCACCGAGATCCCGCGCGCGGCGCGGATCTTCTGCCTCGTGGACTCGTACGAGGCGATCGTGCGCGACGACGTCGGCTACCGCGCGCAGCGCGATCACGACGCCGCGCACGCCGAGATGCTCGAGCTCGCGGGCATCCGCTACGCGTCGGCGCCGCCGCCGCCGCGGCCGGATCGAGCTGCTCGTGAGTGGCTGAGTAGCTGATGTAGCTGCAAATGCTACGACGCGGCGCGTCTCCACATTATATAGAGTGCTGCGCGCGCTGCGTGGGGCGCTCTTCGCGGTGGCGGTGCCGCCGCCGCCGCTCACTTCGGCAGCGCGCCGATCTGCGCGAGGAAGTCGTCCATCTGATCGGCGACGCCGCCCCAGTGCTCGACGAGCTTGTCGTCGGCGACGCGCAGGATGTCCATGCCGGACACCTGGATCGGCTTGCCGGTCGGGGCGACGCCGAAGAACGTCCCGGTGTGCGTGCCGGTGATGGTCCACCGGAGCGTGACGAGATCGCCGTCGCCGATTAGCGCGTCCTCGTGCGAGCGCAGATCGGGGAAGCCGGCCCAGAACTGCGCGAGGAAGTCGGGCCCGGGGTACTGGCCGGGCGGCAGGGTGGTCACGGTGGCGTGGCTCGTGAAGCCCTCGCCGAGGTACTTCCAGGCCTGATCGAGGCGACCCTCGTCCCACACCTCGACGTGGTAGCGGTGCAGGAGGTCCTTGTTGCGCGCCTCGAGGGTGCGCGCGACGACGTCGCTGCCGACGTCGCCAGCGACGTCCCCGGCCGGGGCCTCGGCCACCGGCTCGTCGTCGGTGGTGACACAGCCGGTGAGCAGGGCCGCGCTGGTGATGAGACCGAAGCCGATGTTGCGAACGCCAGAGACGAGAGTGTTGTTGGTCATGCGGTCATTCTTAGTCCGCGGCGCGCGCCGTGGTCGTGAAAGGTCGTCAGCTGCCCCGTGCACGCGGTTCACGGTGATGGCGCAGGCGCAGTACGCTCGGGCATGGCGCAATCGAAGCGGCTGCGCGAGATCGATCTCAACCTCCTGCCGGTCTTGCGCTCGCTGCTCGAGACTCACAGCGTCGCGCGCACGGCCGCGGCGCTCTCGCTCACGCCATCGGCGGTCAGCCACGCGCTCGGCCGGCTGCGCGCGGCCCTGCAGGACGAGCTCTTCGTCCGCGCGCCGGCGGGGCTCGTCCCCACGCAGCGCGCCGCCGCCCTCGCCGATGAGCTCGGCGCCGGCCTGGCCACGCTCGAGCGCGCGCTCGGCGGGGTCGCGTTCGAGCCGCGCACGGCGACGGCCTCGTTCCGCGTCGCGACGACCGACTTCGGCGCGCGGCTGATCATGCCGCGGCTACTGGCCCTGCTCGACACCGAGGCGCCGGGCGTGCAGGTCCAGATCCGCCCGCTGCCGCTCGACACCGAGGAGGCGCTCGCGGGCGGCGACGTCGATCTGATGATCGGCGTCTACGCGGGCGCCTCCACGACGATCTACCGGCGCGCGCTGTTCACGGAGGAGACGGCGGTGCTCGCGCACCGCGATCACCCGCGGATCGAGCGGGGCGCGCTCACGCTCGAGGACTACCTCGCGTGCGGCCACGTGCTGATCGCGCCGCGCGGGCGGCCGACGAGCCGGATCGACAGCCTGCTCGGCGAGCGCGGGCACTCGCGCCGCATCGCGGTCACGATCCCGGACTTCCTGCTCGGCCCGTTCGTCGTCGCCGAGACCGAGCTGCTCTTGTCGGCCGGCCAGCGCATGCTGCACAGCTTCGTCGGGCAGCTGCCGGTGCAGGTCGTGCCGCTGCCGCTCGAGCTGCCCGCGTTCGACGTCTACATGGTGTGGCACGCGCGCGTGCACGGCGATCCGGCGTTCGTCTGGTTCCGCGAGCAGCTGGCCGCCGTGCACGACGCGGCGTACGGCGGCGCGCCCGGGGCACTGGCCAAGGCGCAGGCCAAGGAGAAGCCCAAGGCGCCGCCCAAGGCGCAGCCCAAGGCGCAGCCCAAGGAGAGACCAGCCAGCGCCGCGCGGCGGGCGGCGCGATAGGCTCGAGTCCACACGCGCTCGACTTCGCGCGTGGCAAGGCGAGGGCGACGGTCGCGCCCGAGCGCTGTGCGCTGATCCCAGGACGGGGCCGATCGTTACCTCGTGTCCGGATCCGTGGCTCCGGCCACGGCTGGCTCGGGCAGGGGCCGCCCGAGGGCGGGGACTACCAGAGGTTCTGGATGCTGCGCGGTGACGGCTCGCCGCGGCGGCGCGAGAGCTCCGAGGGCTCGCTGCTACATCGTGAGAGACGCGCGTCACCGCAGCCCGCTGGTCGACACCGACGACCACGGCCGCCCCGGCGCCCGATAGCGCCGCCTCGGCGTTTCCGTGGGCGCGACGGCAGCTGATTGCGCGTGGACGGATTTCACGGCCGAGCTGTCGTTTGCTCGTTGGAGCGTTCTCGCGGACAGAAGGCTGCGCGTAGCGGTCGCTCCGGCGCCTCGATAGCGCTGCCTCGGCGTCCCCCGTGGGCGCGACGGCAGTTGATTGCGCGTGGACGGATTTCACGGCTGAGCTGTCGTTTGCTCGTTGGAGCGTTCTCGCGGACAGAAGGCTGCGCGTAGCGGTCGCTCCGGCGCCTCGATAGCGCCGCCTCGGTGTTTCCGTGGGCGCGACGGCAGCTGATTGCGCGTGGACAGATTTCACGCTGAGCGTTCGTTCGCTCGATGGAGCGTTCTCGCGGACAGAAGGCTGCGCGGCGGTCGCTCCGGCGCCTCGATAGCGCCGCTTCGGCGTCCCCGTGGGCGCGACGGCAGCTGATTGCGCGTGGACAGATTTCACGGCCGAGCGTTCGTTCGCTCGATGGAGCGTTCTCGCGGACAGACAGAAGGCTGCGCGGCGGTGCGGTCTGTGCGCGGTCATGAGGCTCGCATTGGTCTGGGTGCGGCGCCCGCGTGGGACTGATCGGCCGGCGGTGCGGTCTGTGCGCGGTCATGGCGGCTCACGTTGATCTGACAGGGCGCCGGCGTGGGACTGATCGGCCGGCGGTGCGGTCTGTGCGCAGTCATGAGGCTCGCATTGGTCTGACGCGGCGCTCGCGAGCAGCTGTCCGGTCAGTGCGGATAGAGAGGGGGGAGCTGGGCTCGGCAGCGACACCGAAGGCTGGCGGTGCGACGGCGACGCGCGGCCGTAAATCTGCCGCGCCGGTGGGATTGGCTGGTGAGGTGCTGGCGTTCGGAGCGCGCTCGGCATGAGTGGGGGAGGGCGGGATCTCCGAGCTCGAGGCGCACGAGTTGGGCGGGGTGGAGCTGTCGTCGTCGGTGACGTTGCGCCGATCTCGCGGCTTGCGGAACTCGAAGCTGACGCGGTCGGGCGCGATGCCACGAATCGCGAGCTTTTCGAGGTGGACCGCGCGGTGGTGCAGATCGCAGAGGGTCGTGAGGTTGCTCAGCTCATGGCTGCCGCCGTGGCTCTGGTATTCGATGTGGTGCAGATCGAGCCCGACGGTTCGGCGGCACCCGGGTACAGTGCAGCAGTAGCCGTCTCGCGCGAGCACGTGCTCGCGCTTGCGGGGCGTGACGGTCGTGGTCGCCCGCTCCGGTGCGGCGGCGTCGAGGGAGCCGAGGTCGACAGCGTCGCAGGCAGCGCACTCGGCTACCGCCGGGTCGATCTCGATATCCCGGCCGCCGCTGTATTGCCATGCACGTTTGCAGTCCGGGCACTGTTTGATCGCGATCTTGTAAGCAGGCGAGCTGACGCTATTGCCGCTGATATTGCCGCTGGTGCTGACGTCACCATGGTCGATCGCGGCGTTGCCATAGGCTCTGCGGAACAGCGACAAGATCAGCTCATCATCGGACAGTCGCTGACCGTGCTCCTCGGCAGCGAGCGCGTGCAGCTTGCGCCAGATGTCGTATGTCTCGGGTGAGACCTCGAGCACGAGCTTCTTGCGGTGAAGCCGCGGCTCGGTCTCATCGGTGGGCAGATCGCCGGGCTTGTGGCCGGAGACCATCGCCTCGATCTCGCGCAGGCTCTTGCCCTTTGCTGCTTCCAGCCAGGCCGCTTCGGTATCGGGCACGACCACTCGAGAGAGCTCGCGCACTGCCGAATGCGCGAGCGCACCTTGCTCCAGCGCCTCTGTAATCAACGGCAACTCGGCGATCGCGCGTGCCACCCGGAGGCGCTCAGACGCCGTATGTGGCGCATACCCCATGACCCGCTCCATATACTCCAGCATGGAGCCGAAGCCCCAGCCTCGCCACAGCTTCAGCTCCTCCGCATAGCGCAGCAGGTTCGCTTCCTCGGCATCGAGCGCAGCCCGCCGGGCCGCGATGCCACGAAGCTTTTCGTCCACTCTCACCCACTCTGCTTCGTGCTGGCGCTCCCACGCGTTGGCATTCGCCGCGAAGTCTGTCCATGAAACGGTGCCTCGCTGCTCCAGCAGGCGAGTTGCCATGACACCGCCATCGACCTCAGTGCCGGAATATAGATTTGATCTGTGTTGTCCCGTTCTCATTTCCACGTGATCCTCACTGCGGAAGCTTTAATCGATGGATCGACGACGTCGGCGGAGATGGCCTTGAGGCGAGCGCCTGTGGTCAAGGCACCCGGACATCGACGCCCATGCTTTGAGTTCATAGTTTTATAGACGAGCAATCCTTGGCTGTCAAGCAATCGGGCAATGATCGAACGAATGGAATATTAAGTGCGCCGTGCACCGTTGTTGTCCAAGAGGGCGGACATCTCGGGGGGCGTATGGGTCGTATGACCGTGATGAAGGAAGCGGCGAAGTGGGACATGTCCAGTGTCCGAGTGCAGTCCCGCCGCTTCCTCTCGCGGCATCGACGTGGCTGCAGAGCAGGAGCTGCGTTGAGAGGGCGAGCGCGCCAACGTCTGCGCGGCATCAGCATTGGCCACGTGGTCACGGAGCAGGGCTGCTCTCAAGTGCGCCACGTCGGCGTGCGGACGACAATGGGCCGCGTGGCGGCGCAGGCGCCGCGTCCCACGTGGACCAGCATTGGGCGGCGCGGCTCGCTGGGCGCGCGCGCCACGTCGGCGTGCGGACGACAATGGGCCGCGTGGCGGCGCAGGCGCCGCGTCCCACGTGGACCAGCATGGGGCGGCGTGTCTCGCGGGCGAGCGCGCCACGTCGGCGTGCGGACCGGCAGTGAGCCGCGTGGCGGCGGCACAATCGCGCCGCGTCCCACGTGGACCAGCATGGGGCGGCGTGTCTCGCGGGCGCGCGCGACGTCGGCGTGCGGACCGGCAGTGAGCCGCGTGGCGGCGGCACAGTCGCGCCGCGTCCCACGTGGACCAGCATGGGGCGGCGTGTCTCGCGGGCGCGCGCGCGACGTCGGCGTGCGGACCGGCAGTGAGCCGCGTGGCGGCGGCACAGTCGCGCCGCGTCCCACGTGGACCAGCATTGGGGCGTCATTGGGCGGCGTGGCTCGCTGGGCGAGCGCGCCACGTCGGCGTGCGGACCGACAGTGGGCCGCGTGGCGGCGGCGCAAGCTCGCCCCGTCCCACGTGGACCAGCATTGGGGCGTCATTGGGCGGCGTGGCTCGCTGGGCGAGCGCGCCACGTCGGCGTGCGGACGACCATGGGCCGCGTGGCGGCGGCGCAAGCTCGCCCCGTCCCACGTGGACCAGCATTGGGGCGTCATTGGGCGGCGTGGCTCGCTGGGCGAGCGCGCCACGTCGGCGTGCGGACCGACAGTGGGCCGCGTGGCGGCGGCGCAAGCTCGCCCCATCCCACGTGGACCAGCATTGGGCGACGTGGCTCGCTGGGCGAGCGCGCCACGCCGGCGTGCGGACGACAATGGGCCGCGTGGCGGCGGCACAGTCGCGCCGCGTCCCACGTGGACCAGCATTGGGCGGCGTGGCTCGCTGGGCGAGCGCGCCACGCCGGCGTGCGGACCGACAGTGGGCCGCGTGGCGACGGCGCAAGCGCCGCGTCATGCGGGCGAGCGCGCCAACCTGCGTGGCACCGATTCTCTGGCCGCTGCCGGATCTGACTTGCATGAACGCTGTAGACCGCTCCAGGTCCGTCGATCGTCAGCTTTGACGACTCGCATATTACCGGCCATGGCACGGCAGCATCTCTCCAGATCGCGACTCACCCTCATGCTGCTCGAGGGCTACTGCATGGCACGACATGACACTTCAGCCCCCTTGACCCCGGAGCCTCCGAGCGGCGGCGGGCCTCTCGCCCGTCAGCGCGCTGCGCGCTCGTCCCGTGACGAGCGCTTACTCTAACGCTCGCGTTCTTCTGTTCAGTCAATCTGTGCGGCGGTGCTTCGCGATTCGCCGCCCTTCAAGCGCTCGGCGCGGGACGAGCGCGGAAGCGCGCGCGGGCGAGGCCCGCCGTCGCGAGGCGGGAGCTTTTGCGCATCGAACGCTTGAGCCGATCCGGCTCCACTGGCAGTCGCGTGCGCGTGCGCATCCGCGTCCGCGTCCGTGCGCGCCGTAGCCGCATGCGAACCGGCGAGGGCGTCGACCAACGCCGTGAACGCCGGGCCCGCTGCGACTGTGCTCCGCAGCCGTAAACGCACGACCGCACATCCAAATGGCCCTGTCTCGTGACTGCCTGAACCCCGCTGCTCCTGCTGCTCACTTCGGCAGCGCGCCAATCTGTGCCAGGAAGTCGTCCATCTGATCGGCGACGCCGCCCCAGTGCTCGACGAGCTTGCCGTCGGCGACGCGCAGGATGTCCATGCCGGACACCTGGATGGTCCGCCCGGTCGGGGCGACGCCGAAGAACGTCCCGGTGTGCGTGCCGGTGATGGTCCACCGGAGCGTGACGAGATCGCCGTCGCCGAGCAGCGCGTCCTCGTGCGAGCGCAGATCGGGGAAGCCGGCCCAGAACTGCGCGAGGAAGTCGGGCCCCGGATACTGGCCGGGCGGCAGGGTGGTCACGGTGGCGTGGCTCGTGAAGCCTTCGCCGAGGTACTTCCAGGCCTGATCGAGGTGGCCCTCGTCCCACACCTCGACGTGGTAGCGGTGCAAAAGGTCCTTGTTGCGTGCCTCGAGGGTGCGCGCGGCGACGTCGCTGCCGACGTCCCCGGCGACGTCCCCGGCCGGGGCCGGGGCCTCGGCCGCCGGCTCGTCATCGGTGGTGACACAGCCGGTGAGCAGGGCCGCGCCCAGCACGAAACGGAATCCGACGTTGCGAATGCGAGAGACGAGAGCGTTGTTGGTCATGCGATGATTCTTAGTCCGCGGCGCGCGCCGTGGTCGTGAAAGGTCGTCAGCTGCCCCATGCACGCGGTTCACGGTGATGGCGCAGCCGCAGCACGTTCGGGCATCGCGCTGCGCCCGGGCGCAAAGCCAGGCGCCGCCCCAGGCACGATCAGCCAGCGCCGCGCGGCGGGCGGCGCGATAGGCTAGCTCTCATGAAGCGAATCCTCCGAATCCTCCTGGTGGTGGCCGCCGCGAGCGTGCCCGGCGTCGCGCGCGCGGACCCAGTGCCGCCTGCACCGGCGCCTCCCGCGCCCAAGGCGCCCATCGCCCCGAAGGTCCCGAAGGAGTGCGGCGCGTACGTGCACCTGGCCGACGCCAAGGTCTCGACGCTCCAGGCCACCGGCAAGGTGAAGTCGATCACCGCGCGCCAGGAGCCGCGCCGCTTCGAGATCGTCGTGGCCGACGCCAAGGGCGATCAGTCGTTCGCGCTCTCGATCGTGCCGGAGCCGCTGCCGTTCAAGGTCGGCGACGCGCTCGACGTGAGCGTGCGCCGCGGCGGCGGCTGGCACCGCGTCTACGACGCGCTGATCAAGGACGGCAGCGGCAAGATCCTGATCGTCGCGTCCGGCTCGGGCGCGGACGACTGGGCGGATGGCTGGAAGGTCACGACCGGCAAGGTCGTCCAGAGCGAGCAGAACCCGAACACGAAGCAGCAGTCGCTGCGGCGCACGCACGCCCTCGACTTCGCGCGCGGCAAGGCGAATGCGACCGTCGCGCCCGACCGCTGCGCGCTGCTCCAGGACGGGGCCGATCGCTACCTCGTGTCCGGCTCCGGCCACAGCTGGCTCGGGGAGCGGCCGCCCGAGGGCGTCGACTACCAGACGTTCTCGATGCTGCGCCGGTGACCGCCCGCCGCGGTCGCGGCTCGCGGCTCACGGCTCACGGCTCACGAGTGCGGCGTGCGTCGGCGCCGGCGGCGGCCTCGCGTGGACGTGGGCGCGAGCGTCGACGCGATGCGCTGCTGCAGCTTCGCCGGCACGCCGGCTTCGTCGGCGTGCTCCCGGAAGCGGCTGACCGCGGCTCGGACCTCGTCGACGATCTTCGCTCCGTGCGTCAGCTCCGCGCGCCCGGCGAGCGTGAGCAGGTGCTCGGTGCCGGGGTTTGCGCCCTCGCCAGCCACGAGCAGCGTGTGCTCTCCGCCGGGGCCCTCGGCGAAGGTGAGATCGTAGGCGGGGCTGGGCCGCCAGCCCCCGCGCTCATTCATGAGGAAGGCGAAGTTACGGCTGTGATCGTCACGGTTGTGGGCCAGGACGTTGAAGCACGCGCGGCGGAACATCTCGGCCACCGCTGCTTCGTTGCGCGTGAGCCTGCGGGTGATCTTGAGCAGGTCGCCGTAGTCGAGCGCGGCGTAGCCGTGCGGCAGCTGGAGCAGCCCGCCGAGCGTATGGGAGTGGATCCGCACCGCGCCGTCGCGATCGAACCGCTCGATCGCGAAGTAGCCAGCGCTCCGCTTCGTCTTGCCCAGCACCTGCGTCCGCGGGACCTCGAGCCCCGCGGCCTTCGCCATCAGGAAATAGGCATGCTCCAGCGACGCGACGTGCGGGTCATCCTCGGGCGCGCGGAACTTCACGAGCCAGGCGGTGAATCCGGGCTGGATGTCCCTGGCGCCGAAATGCACGTCGCCGCTCGGGGCGAGCTGGACGAGCGCCTTGGGCCGGGCGCCCTTCGGTGATCCGCCGATGGCGATCAGCCGCTCGAGGTCAGCTCCGCCGCTTCCCCCCATGAGCACCAGCTCGACCTCCTTGGCGAGCTCTGACAGCTTCACGACCGTCGGGTCCTCGAGCGCGAGCTCGGGCTCGTAGATCAGGGCGCCCATGGAGCGCGCGCCGACGAGCGCGAGGCGATCGAGCGGCGTGAGCGAGCTCCCGGAGAGCCCGAGCTCGGCGGCGCGGCGATCGATGAGCAGCCGCCCCCAGCCGTCGGGGAGGCTGTCGTCGAAGAGGCCCATCAGGCCATCGAGACGAGCCGGCTGCCCCACCACGACGCCGGGGCGGAGCGGCAGCTCGAAGGGAGAGAGCTCGAGCTGCGAGCCGAGGAACGCCGCGTCGTACTCGAACAGGATCTCTCGCCCCTTGAGCGCGAGCCGACCGACCTTCCTCCGGCGCGCTGGCGCTGGCTCGTAGAAGACCGCGACTTGCTCGATTCGCTGAAGCTTCATCTGGATCGGATCTGCCGGCGCTGCCGCGGCGCTCGTTGCCGCTTGGTGATCTCGGGACGCGCCAGCGCTTCATCGAGCGACGCGTACGGCGGTGCCTCGAACAGCTTGTCGAACGCCTGCTCCGCGTGCAGCGCCATCGCGATGCGGAGCACGTTCTCGAGCGAAGCCGAGCCCGTCTTCTCGAAGCGGTGGACCGTCCCGAGGCCGATCCCTGCGTGGGCGGCGAGCTCTGCCTGGCGCAGGTTGCGCATCAGCCGGAGCTGCTTCGTGCGGGCCCCGATCGCGCGGAGGATCTCCTGGTAGCTGAGGCCGTAATGTTCCATTTCTGGTCAATTATGGCCCGAAAACGGTCCCAATCAATCAAATTTGATGAATTAAGGACCCAGGGTTTCCCCGAGCGGGCGGGGGCCTCCTGCCTGGCCTCGGGGGCAGCGCCTCCTGCCTGGCCTCCAGACGGCAGGGCGCGCGGGCCCGGGGCCAGACCCACGCGCGCCGTGGCGCGGCGATCCGGCGCATACTCGCGCCGTGGAGCGCGCGTACTTCACGTGGCCGGATCGGCGGTTTCAGTACGAGTGCCGCGGCTGCGGCGCGTGCTGCAAGGGCCACGGGATCGGGCTCGACGTCGCCGGCGGCCAGCTCGTGCAGCTGATCGCGCGGCGGCCGGAGATCGTGCCGTTCCTGCGGCGGCGCGGCGAGGCGATCACCGCGTTCAACCCGCGTGACCGCTGCTGGTTCCTCGACGACGTCGGCCTGTGCCGGATCGAGCTCGAGGACGGGCGCGCCGCGAAGCCGGCGTCGTGCCGGCTGTTCCCGTTCAACCGCGTGTTCCGCCTCGGGAGCTACACGATCGTCGACTACAACAGCGTGCTCTGCCCGCTCACGGTGACGCAGGCCGACGGGGCCGCGGCCGGCATCGCGCACGCCGACGTGCTCGCCGAGATCGAGGCGATCGCCGATCCCTCGATCGTCGGCACCGCGCTGCCGGCGCGCGACGCGGAGGCCGAGGGGCGCGAATTCGTCGCGACCGAGCGCGCGATCGCCGCGGCCGCGTTCGCCGCGACCGCGACCGCGGCTGCAGATCCGGCCGCCGCGCTCGCGGCCGCGTGGGGCGCACAGGCCGACGCGGGGGCGCTCGAGGCCGAGCGCGCCGCCGCCGACGCCGCGCTGCGCGTGATCGCGGGAGCGTCGTGGCGGATGCCGTCGGGGGCGACGCTCGCGGCGGCGCTGTGGCTGACGCCCTCGATGCGGTTCAACGAGCTGTACGGCCCGCGCCAGTACGCGCCGCGCTCGGCGATGCCGCCGGTGCTCGTGCGCATGTGGCTCGCGTGGCTCGGCTTCGCGGCGCTCGGCGAGGTGCTCGCCGGCCGCTCGCTCGGGCTGCAGGAGCTGACGACGCTGTGGTCGGAGCAGGCGCCGCTGATGCACGCTGTCGCCCGGTGGACCGAGGCGCCCGCGCTGAAGCCGGGGCCGGCCGAGCTGCCCGGCGTCGACCCCGGCGGGCTCGTCCGGCGGCTCGGCCAGGCGTTCGTCGACAACCGCAAGGCGAAGCGCCCCCTCGCCGAGCTGGTGGAGCGGCTCGGCGCGGACCCCGCCGCGCGCGTCGCGGCGCTGAAGTCGGCCGACGCCCTGCTGCGAGCCGGCTTCGCGCGGTAGCGAGCCCGACCGACCGACCGGCCGGCCGGTCGATCGGCAGGCAGGACCCGTCCCGGCCGGCCGGACCAGCCCGGCCGGCCGGGACTGCAAACCGTAGTAGTCGATCGCTGAGTGCTGTCCCCACCCTGGAGGAGAGCGGACACCCCACAGCGCAATTCTCGGCCAGGGCGCGCCAGTCCGGTCGCGAGGTTACCCTGAGGATCATCAGGAACGACCGTTGCAATTGCTCGGTGCGAGATGTCCGCGGTCCTGATGACACTGTTCGCCGTGTCGATCTTCGGCGCGCTGAGCATGGCGCTCTACGGTCTGCGCGTGCTCGTGAGCCGGTGGGACCAACCCCGGCAAAGCGCAGCGCTGCGCCCGGTGCCGAAGCTCCCCCCGCTCGGCCCGCTGCAGCCCCAGGTGGCGCGCCCCACGCAGCCGCCGCCGGTCTGGGTCTCGCCGGCCGGCACCGCGCCCGTGCCCGCGCCGCTGGTCGTACCGGTCGGGATCGCGACGCCGCCGCCGATGATGATGTCGCCCGCCGGCCCGTCGCCGATCTTCATGCCCCCGCTCCCCCCGAAGCCCGTGGCCTCGGCTGCGCCGGTCTTCATGCCTCCGCTGCCCCCGCAGCCCGCGCCGCAAGCCGCGCCGGTCTTCATGCCCCCGCTGCCGCGCGCGCCGTCGCCCGGCTACCCGGCGGCCGGCGCGCTCGCGCCGCGGATCGCCCGCGGCAGCATCCCGCCGGACTACGCCGGGGTCGAGGCGCCCGAGCTCGAGCTCGAGCCCGAGCCGGACACCGATCCCGGCGTGCCCCTCGAGGCCGTCACCGCCGGCGCCGCGCCGGCCGTCGTCCAGCGCGGCGCGCGCTTCAGCGTCGTCCGCTCCAGCCGCCGCTGACCCGCGCCCCGCGTTCCGCGCTCCGCGCCCCCGCGCTCCGCGCTCCGCGCTCCGCGCCTCGCGCTCCGCCCCCGCGCTCCGCGCTCAGTACCGCGCGAGGAAGCGGCGCAGCGCCGGCAGCTGGCGGCGCGCGTTGTCGATGCACTGCTGGCTCTGCTCGAGCCCGCGCGTCACCGCCGCGACCGCGCCGCTGTGCTTGCCCGCGCGCGGCACGAGGAGGCGCTCCATCAGCGCGCGCTGCTCGGCGACGCAGAAGCCGCCCGCGAGCGCGCCCAGGAACCACGACGCCTCGTCGTCGCGCATCCGGGCGAGCAGGCCGTCGAGGTTCGCCGTGACGAACTCCAGGCCGAGCGCGCGCGTCTCGCGGCGGAACACGACCGGGTAGAGGATGCCGAGCGAGTCGCGCAGATCGAGCTCGGTGCCGCGCACCAGCTCGAGCGCCTGCCGGGCGAGCGCCGGATCGCGGAACGCGCCGATCGCCGACAAGATGCGCTGCTGCTCGGCCCGATCGCGCGCCGTCTTCGAGGCGGCGAGCAGCTTGTCGAACCGCGCGCGATCGCCCCGCGCCGCGTACACGTACAGGGCGCTGCCCACGAGGTCCGCGTCGAGGCCCTTGCGCTCGGCCAGCCACCGCTCGGCGAGCGCGGCCGCCTCCTTCGCGAGCGGCGCGTCGCGGTCGGCGATCATCGGGACCAGCGTGCGGCGCAGATCGTGCCGCTCGTCGGAGTCGTCCTTGCCGCGCGCCCAGCCCAGGCGCCGCGCCGCCGGGCCGAACGTGCGCTGGTAGTAGCGCCGCGCCTGCTCGTAGAGCGCGTCGTCGAGCGCGTCGGCGCGGAAGCTCGCCGCGTAGAACGCCCACCGCGCGAACAGCTCGTCGGGATCCGCCGCCACGATCGGCACCAGCTCGAGCAGCCGATCGAGCGCCAGCTCGTCGCGTAGGGCCATCGCGCCCAGATCGGCGAGCAGCATCATCTTCTCGCTCACCGTCGGCTGGGCGGCGCGCGCCGCCGCCGAGCCCCTGGTGAGCAGCGCCCGCGCCGCCGCCGGATCGACCACCGAGCGGTAGTAGCCCGTCGCGTCCGCGTTCGGGATCACCCACGTCGGGCAGCTCCCCTCGAGCAGAAGCTCGCCCTCGGCGCCATCGAGCTGCGTGCACGCGCGGTGGGCGCGCCGGCCATCGCCGTACCGCACGCAGACCGGCACCTTCCACAGGCGCGGCGTCGGATCGGTCGTCCCCGCCGGCAGCGCGCGGCGCTGGCCCAGGCGGAGCTTGGCCGGCGCGCCCGCCTTGCACTCGAGCGCGGCGGCGATCCGCGGCACGCCCGGCTGCTCGACGAAGCTCCGCATCGCCGCCTCCGTCCACGCGCCGTGCCGCTTCTGCACGAAGGCGAACAGGTCGTCCGCCGCCGCGTTGCCCCACTCGTGCGCGCGCAGGTACGCGCGGATCGTCTCGCGCCAGACCTCGGGCCCCAGCGACGCCTCGAACATGCGCAGCACCGAGGCGCCCTTGGCGTACGTGATCTCGCCGTCGAACGACGCGGCGATCTGCTCCTTCGTCGTCACCGGCAGGCGCACCGGCTGTGTGGCGAGCGCCTCGTCGGCCTCCATCGCGGAGGTCGCGATGCCCACGCGCGCGTCGCGGTGGCGGAAGCCCGGCTCGACGGCCTCGGTGATGATCATGTCCATCCACTCGCCCAGCGCCTCGTTCAGCCAGGTGTCGTCCCACCACGCCATCGTGACCAGATCGCCGAACCAGTAGTGCGCGAGCTCGTGCGCGAGGATGTTCGCGTACGCCTGGCGCCGCGAGCGCGTCTCCTCGTCGGGCCGGATCAAGGTCAGCGGCTGGCCCATCGCGACGATGCCCGGGTGCTCCATCGTGCCCCAGAATCGCGGCACCACGGCGACATCGAGCTTGTGGAACGGGTACGCCATGTCGAAGTAGTCCTCGAGCGCGGTGACCACGCGCGGCGTGACCTGCTTGGCGTAGCGCAGCTCCGCGGCGCGGCCCTTGGGGATGACGAACCGGATCGGCGTCTTGGCGCGGCCCGCGGTGCCGCCGTCGACAAGCTCGAACGGCCCGACGACGAACGCCACCAGGTAGCTCGGCAGCGGCCGCGACGGCACAAGCTCGACGCGCTTCATGCCCGCGGCCTCCGGCACCTCGCGCGCGATCGGCGCGTTGCCGAGCGCCACGTGCCCCTCGGGCACGTGGAACGTGAGCTGCCACGGCACCTTGTAGGCCGGCTCGTCGAAGCACGGGAACGCGCGGCGCGCGTCGATCGGCTCGAAGAACGTGTACGCGTACCAGTCGGCGCCCTCGCGCTCGGCGTACAGCGCGCGGCTCTTCGTGCGATCGATCGGCGCGCCGAACGCGATCTCGATCGCGAGCGGGCCCGCCGGCAGCTCGGCGCCCGAGGTGAGCCCGATGAAGTCCTCGCCGCCAGCGATCACGCGCGCGGGCCGGCCGGCGAGCGTCGCCCTGTCGATCGTGAGCCCCGTCGCGTTCAGCCAGACCACGCGCGTCGGGCGCACCACCTGCGCGTCGATCGCGACGCGCCCCATCGCGCGCTCGCGCTCCGGGACAATCGTCAGCTCCAGCGCGTAGCGCGTCGGCCGCACGTCACCCGGCAGCCGCAGCTCCGGTGGCGGCGGATCCGGCAGGGCGGCGCTCGCGGGGGCCGCGGGTGGCGGCTCTGGCGGGGCCACCGGCGGGGCCGGCGGGGCCGGCGGGCGCTGGGCCGCGGGCGGCGAGCACGCCGAGGCCCAAAGGCCCAGGCAGAGGAGGCTAAAGCCGAGCGCGGCGATCCGCATCGCCGCGGAAGATAGCGCGCGGCGGCTACTTGCTGTCGGCCGGCTTGTCGGCGGCCTTCTCGTCGGCCGGCTTGTCGGCGGCCTTCTCCTCGGCCTTGTCCATCTTCTCGCCCTTCTCCTTGTCCATCTTCTCCATCTTCTCGCCCATCTTGCCGAGCCGGGCCTTCATGATGCAGCCCATCATGCGGGTGGCCGACTTCTTGGCCTTCTCCTCGTCGCCCGTGGCGTCCTTGTTGTCCGCCAGCCACTTCTGGAAGTCGTCCTCGACCCTCTTGGCGCAGGCCTCGTCGGAGCAGGCGCACGCGCGGTCGGCGAACTCGTCGAGCTTCTTGTTCGCAGAGCTCGAGCAACCAGCGGCAAACAGCATTCCCAGGAGCAGGGCGGAAATTCGCATCCGCACCACGTATCACAAAAAGCCGCACGCCCCGCGCCATTTTCGTGCGCCTGCGCACGGTTAGGTGCTTGCCGGGCCGCGGCGGTGCGTGCTAGATCGGCCCCTCCTCGGGATTCCGGGGAGATCACTCACTCACGGCACCCGAGATCGGCGGGCGTGGCTCTCGACGAGAGTTTCCGCCGATCGACGACGGCGCCGGCGGTCACCAACGCAAAGGACTGACATGGAGACGATGGCAGAAGCGACGGCGCAAAACCCCATCAGCATGCGCGCCCTGCTCGAGGCGGGCGTGCACTTCGGGCACAACACCGGGCGCTGGAACCCGAAGATGAAGCAGTACATCTTCGGCGCGCGCAACGGCATCCACATCATCGATCTGCAGCACACGGTGAAGTTGTTCCGCCAGGCGTTCCAGGCGGTCATCGACACCACGGCGCGCGGCGATACGATCCTGTTCGTCGGCACGAAGAAGCAGGCGCAGGACGTGATCGTCGAGGAGGCGACGCGCTCCGGCCAGCACTACGTGACGCAGCGCTGGCTCGGCGGCACGCTGACGAACTTCCGCACCGTGAAGGGCTCGCTCGAGCGGCTGCGCTCGCTCGAGAAGATGGAGGAGGACGGCACGCTGTTCGCGCTCACCAAGCGCGAGCAGGTGATGATCCGCCGCGACCGCGACAAGCTGCTCAAGTCGCTCGGCGGCATCAAGGGCCTGTCGAAGGTCCCCGGCATGCTGTTCGTGATCGATCCGCACAAGGAGCACATCGCCGTCGACGAGGCGCGCAAGCTCGAGATCCCGGTCGTCGCGATCACCGACACCAACTGCGATCCGGATCAGATCGACTACGTGATCCCCGGCAACGACGACGCGATCCGCGCGATCAAGCTGTTCGCGTCGAAGATCGCGGACGCGGCGATCATCGGCAACAAGGTCTACAAGGAGAACGCGCGCACCCGCGGCCAGGAGCGCGAGGAGACCGGCGAGCGCGTCATCCACGTCTCGTCGGGCGGCGACGGCCCGCGCGTCGAGATGTCGACGGGCGGCAGCATGTTCAACCCCGAGGCGTCGGCCTCGCCGGATCAGGAATAGAGGAGCACCGACGATGTCTGAAGTGACAGCTTCGATGATCAAGGACCTGCGCGAGCGCACCGGCGCCGGCATGGCGGACTGCAAGAAGGCGCTGACCGAGGTCGGCGGCGACATGGAGAAGGCGATCGACTATCTGCGCGCGAAGGGCCTCGCGAAGGCGGCCAAGAAGGCCGGCCGCGAGGCGACCGAGGGCGCGATCGTCTCGTACATCCACGGCGGGGGCCGCATCGGCGTCCTGCTCGAGGTCAACTGCGAGACCGACTTCGTCGCGCGCAACGAGGACTTCCAGGCGTTCACGCGCGACGTGGCGATGCAGATCGCCGCGATGAACCCGCAGTTCGTGCGCAAGGACGAGGTCGCCGCCGACGCCGTGTCGCGCGAGCGCGAGGTCCTGCTCGCGAAGGCCAAGGAGAGCGGCAAGCCCGAGCCCGTGATCCAGAAGATGGTCGACGGCCAGATCTCGAAGTGGATGAAGGAGATCTGCCTCCTCGATCAGTCGTACGTGAAGGATCCGGACAAGACGATCGATCAGCTCCAGCAGGAGCTGATCGCGAAGATCGGCGAGAACATCAAGATCCGCCGCTTCGTCCGCTTCGAGCTCGGCGAGGGCCTCGAGAAGAAGAAGGACGACTTCGCCGCCGAGGTCGCCAAGCAGGCCGGCCTGGCCTGATCTGATCTTCCGCCCGCCCGTGCAGCGCGCTGCGCGCTGTGCGTGTGACGCCGGCCGACCTCAGAGACCGGACAAGACTCACCTCGCCAACCGTTCGGCGAAGCGGTTCGGAGACCGGAATCGGTACGCCGATCCCGCAGTCCCTCGCCGAGGACGTCATCACTCACGGGACCCACGGGCAGGCTGTTCTTGCACGCTCGATCCGCGCCGTGCACAGTACCTCCATGGCTCACGTGCTCGACGTCGCCAGGCACATTCTGGAGCGACAGGGGCCGGTGACGACCCTGAAGCTGCAGAAGCTGGTGTACTACGTCCAGGCGTGGGCGAGCGCGCAGGATGCGCCGCTCATCAGCGACACGGTCAAAGCGTGGGCACAGGGCCCGGTGGTGCCGGCGCTGTTCCAGCAGCACAAGGGCCGTCGCCAGATCTCGGCCGCGGACATGACCGCCCACGGCCGAGGCCTGACGGATCGGGATCGCGCTCACATCGACAGCGTGCTCGCTTACTACGGAGCCATGCCGTCCGCGTATCTCAAGGAGCTGACGCACTTCGAGCGGCCGTGGAAGGAAGCGAGAGCTCGGGGCGAGCACCTCGGCCACGCGAGCCCGACCATCACTGTAGATGCGCTCCGGTCGTTCTACCGCGGTCGCACGCCCGAGGAGCTCGAGGCGGACTTCCAGATGACCGTTGCACACGAGGTGATGGACCAGCACAAGCAGTGCCTCGCCCGACTCGCGCTGTGAGTCGGGACATCGTGTGGATCCGCAAGGCACTGGCGCTGCGCGTCCATGCAGAGCAGCTGCGACGCCATGGGGCGAGGAAGGGATCCTCAACGAGGGCAGGCTCGACAGCGCGCTCGATCGTCCGCGGACGGTCGTCGGTTACGTGCCGGACACCTCGCTCGAGGAGCTCGCCGCGAGCGTGGCCGTCGGGATTGCCAAGGGGCACCCGTTCATCGACGGTAACAAGCGCACCGCGTGCGTGGTGTCGCTGATGTTCCTGCGGCTCAACGGCATCGAGATCGCCGCGGCCGAGGACGAGCTCGCGAGCGTCTTCGAGGACGTCGCAGGCGGCAAGCTATCGGAGGCCGAGCTCGCGCAGTGGTTCACCGAGAACACGATGCCGCCGGAGTGGTGAGCCGCGCCACGATGCAGAGGTCCCGCGCGCGGTGAACGAGGTAGCAACGAGGCTAGCACGACGGGATCCGAGGTCGCCAAGCAGGCCGGCCTGGCCTGATCCGCAGCCCGCAGCCCGCTGCGCCGCTGCCCGTCGTCCGCTTCGCCGGCCGACCTTTCACCCGGATTCCCACCAGGTTACCGTCGGGCGGTGAGCACGGCCCTCGCGATCCAGCGGAGATTCGATCGGAAGAACCTCGTCCGAGAGCTCGCGGAGAACCGGACCGATCCGCTGGAGCTGGTGCGCGAGGCGTTGTCGAACGCCAAGGATCACCTCGCCACGCAGTTCTGGTTCCGCACCGCACGCGACAACCGGAACCAGGTCGACGTCTTCATGCTGGATGACGGTGAGGGGCTGACCACCGAGCGACTCGAGGCGTTCTGGGGCATCGGCGCTTCTTCCAAGATCGAGGGACGGCCGCGCATCGGCTACAAGGGGCATGGCACGAAGCTCTACTTCGACTGCGCTCGGCTGAGCTGCGCGACCAACCCGGACGGCTCACGCTGGGTGCTCACGAGCCTGTCGGATCCCGGCAACTCCGAGGACTCAGCAGTCCCCGTCACCGATCTACCGTCCGATCACCGCCTGCAGCGCGAGATCGCCGCCGTCGGGCTCGCGCGCGGCACGGCGATCTGGCTACAGGGCATCCGATTCCATGACGCGGCGCGACTGCTCAGCAGGCTGCAGATCGAGTCGTACTGCGACTGGTTCACGTTCATCGGTGACGTGCGGAGCGGCCTGTTCGATACGCGGCGGGCGTGGCATGACGCGATCGAGCAGGGGCAGGTCGTCGGGCTACTCACCGAGCAAGTGCCGCTGTCACCAGTGACGGTCTATCTGTGCATCAACGGAGAGACCGAGTACGCCCCGCTGGGCCTTGGAAAGCGCGCGACATCGGATCTGTTCTTTGGAGCCTGGCAGCAGGACGACGTCAAGGTCCATGGCTCGAAGCCGGGGCTGCTCGCGTTCGGCCACCGCTTCGCCGACTTTCACATCGGCCAGAGCGGCGCAACGCGGTCCCGCGACGACCTGAGCTCGATCCGGCTCACGAGCCCGACCGACTGGAGCGATTCGACCACCGGCATCTCGGTCGTCGCGCGCATCGAGGGCCACCGGCGACAGCGCGAGACCTACCGCGAAGCCCAGTGGCAGAACCACCCGGGTGTGTACGGCTTCGAGTCACGATTCGGCTTGTGGCTGTGCCGAGACTTCATCCCGATCGTTCGCCGCAACGAGCTACTCCAGGCGGCGATCGAGCGCGCGACCAAACACCGCCTGCGCTACGAGCTCGGCAGCACGCGCAACTGGCAGGTGTTCGTCAATCACCAGGGATTCTTGCCCACCGCCAACCGCGGCGGCATCTCCAACGAGTCACAGCACATCGAGGTCATGGTCACGCAGCTCGCGGTATTGCTCGAGCGCGCCTTCAAGAACGATGACTTCCGGGAGTGGGTAGATCGGCTTCGCTCCGCGACACTGGCCAAGCGTCGTGCAGAAGAGGCAGCTTACATGGACGAGCGACGCGAGCGGGTGCGCGCCTGGTATGCGACCGCGAAGCGCCCGGACGAGATCGAGCTCACGCAGGCCGACGAGATCCTGGAGCGGTATGACGACGAGGAGTCGATCCTCCTGCGCACGCCGTCCTCCGAGCAGGAGGTGTTCTATGCGTACGCGCTCCTGGCTGGCAGGTATCGACTCCCCATCCACATCGTCGAGTACGACGCACAGGAGGGAGTGGACGCGATCGCGCTATTGCGCGAGAAGACGCTGGTGCCCTCGGCTCCGGGCGGGACCCCGTTCATCCGGCTGGAGCTGAAGAACGTGGTGAAGCCGAACACGTCACTACAGCACTTCTTCGAGGCGATCGATTGTGTCCTGTGCTGGCGCGTCGAGCGGTCCGGCGACATCTTCGAGCGCGACAGCCAGGGCGATCAGGGCAACCTCCGGAAGCGCGCGAAGCCTGTGCTCGCGTCCGGCCTCGACACCTACGAGCTCGAGCACGAGCACAAGGGCACAAAGCGGATCATCCCGGTGCTCGAGCTGAGCCGCCTGTGGCCGGCCACCAAGAAGCCGCGCTCCCGCGGATAGCCGACGGAAACTGATGCGGTATTCTACATCGCGAGCGGGTATCCCCAGGTGAGGGCTTCAGGCACCGCGGCAAAGAGCGGTGCCAGGATGGGAATGTTTGCGTGCTGGCGCCTCATCTCGGACCAGACGGTAGGGTGCTGCCGCGTCCGGATCTCCGTCTCTAGCCGCTGCAGCTCGGCTTCGTCGCCGCCGCTGCTGCGGACCGCGAGGTACTGCGAGAGGTGCGCGCGGTAGTCGCGATATGCGGCGCGCCGGGCGAGTGGCAGGTACTCTCGCTTGTTGAGACCCAGGGTATCGATCGTGTACCTGGCCCGCTCGTGATCGAGCGTGCCTGGGGCGGCGCGCTCGACGAACCAGAACGTATCTTGCAGATCCAGGACGAGTAACCGGGTGGCATCCTCGGTGCGCGGATCGATCAGCCCTGGCCTGCCCGTCGGCGGTGGCGATGGCGCGTCTTCGGAGCGCGTGAGCTCGACCCCCGAGCTCGGGCCGGCTGTGAACACCGTGAACGAGCTCCCCTTGGGACCATTGCAGGGGCCGCAGGCGTAGACATAGTTCGGCCATGCGAACACTCGGTCGGGATAGAAGTGCTTGGGATAGATGTGCTCGACCTCATCGGCGGCTGAGTCCTCGCAGTAGGCGCAGCGTCGCGCGCCCGAGCACATCGCGGTCAGGACCTCCTTGACCGATTTGAACGTCGCGTTGCTCTTGTTGTTGCGAGACCCAAAGAGCCGCTTTCCAGCTTCCACGCGCTCGGCGAACGTAGGAAGGCAATCGATCTCGGTCTGATACTCGACGAGCTGTGCCGCCGCAGGTGCGGGGAGCGGCAGGTCTGGCAGGCGCAGCATGTCAGTCCTCCGGCAGGGAGGCCGTGGGTAGGATCGCGCGTAGCTCGTCCCGCTCACGCGCTTCGTCCTCGGTCAGCGGCTGCTCGAGCTCCTTCACGTTGAGCTCGGCGAGTCGTTGCATCTTGGCCAGCGAGGCCGGTGAGCGTGTGGCGCCGTCTCCGAACGCCCCGGTCGCGTACGCCTCGAGGATGCTGCCGTAGAGCAGGCGATCCCGCTCGACGCCTTCGATCATCCGCGAGGGCGCTTCGCTTCCGGGGCGGGCCAGCTGGTAGATCGTCCCGACCTCGGCGGCCTGGCAGATGAACGGGCTGTGGGTGGTGACGATGAACTGGAGCTTTGGAAAGTGCGTGCTCAGCCACGGCCCAACGCGGCGTTGCCAGGCCGGGTGGAGGTGCGCGTCGATCTCGTCGATCAGGACGACTCCTGGCACCACGATCTTGCTGGCGCCGGAAGGAAACACGCGATGTGGACCGTAGGTCGCCGCGAGCTGTCGGATCAGCTCGAGCGTCATGCTGAGGATCGATCGGAAGCCATCGCTCAGTTGCTCGATCGCGACCTCGCATCGGTTGCCGTCGCGGAACACGACACCCTTCGACGTGATCGAGGCCAGGCGGGTGTCGTGCGGAAGGAAACCGGGCTGGTTAATGAACTGGACCAGCGGATCCAGGAGCTTACCCTCGGGGTCTTTCTCGAGCTTCTTGAACTGCAGGAGCTTGAGCCACTCTAGGCACTCGCTGAGCGCGACTGACTCGCCAAACACCGACAGGTGCCGCGCCAGCTTGGGGCGTGCGTAGTAGAGCTTCTCCTGATCCTTGTCTCCACCGGTGAAGCGACGAAAAGGTCCGTACGATGCCGAGAACCATCCAGATCCCGTACTCCAGAAGGTGCGTTCAGGGTCTCGGCTATCGCTCTCGAGCGTAACGCCGGCTTCGGAGCGCACGAACCGGAGACTGGCTTCAAGGAGCGAGAGCTTCCGGGCACCCGCACCTGCGTACTTATCGTAGTGGTCGTGGGAGTTTGTAAGGATCCTGATTCGCCCCTTGGATTCGTCGGCCCGCAGCCACTCATCCCAATTTTGGCGCAGGGCGGCGGCTTCGCTTGGGCCAACCAGAGCGAGAGCGATGGTGCGCAGGAAGGTGCTCTTTCCGGCGCCGTTGTCGCCGATGATGACGTTCCATCCTGCACGTGCCGGCACCCTCCAGATGAGGTCACCGATCGCCCGGATATTGGAGAGCTTGACGCTCTTCAAGTACATGGCGCGATACTACGCCGGCTCGTCGCGCAGAGCCCTGCGCGCGGTAAGCGACGCGAGCCATGACGGTTGCCGCCCGGCGGTCGCTGCCGGCCCTGCGAGTCGGGCGCGCTCGGGGCCCCAAGGGCCGGCCGGCTGCGGTATGCCTTCGGCTCGCCCGAGGTCCCGCATGTCCAACGCCAACGCCAACGCCAACGCCAAGAAGACGACCGCGATCAGCCCGACCCGCGCCGAGGACTATCCTGAGTGGTACCAGGAGGTCATCAAGGCCGCTGACCTCGCCGAGAGCTCGGAGGTGCGCGGGTGCATGGTGATCAAGCCGTGGGGCTACGCGCTGTGGGAGAACATCCAGCGCGCGCTCGACGACATGTTCAAGGCCACCGGCCACGTCAACGCGTACTTCCCGCTGTTCATCCCGCTCAGCTACTTCCAGAAGGAGGCCGAGCACGTCGAGGGGTTCGCCAAGGAGTGCGCCGTCGTCACGCACCACCGGCTCGCGCCCGGCAAGGACGGCAAGCTCGCGCCGGCCGGCGCGCTCGAGGAGCCGCTCGTCGTGCGGCCGACGTCGGAGACGATCATCGGCGCCAGCTTCGCGAAGTGGGTGCAGAGCTACCGCGACCTGCCGCTCCTCATCAACCAGTGGGCGAACGTCGTGCGCTGGGAGATGCGCACGCGCCTGTTCCTGCGCACCGCCGAGTTCCTGTGGCAGGAGGGGCACACCGCCCACGCCACCGAGGCCGAGGCCGTCGAGGAGACGATGCGCATGCTCGGCGTCTACGCCGAGTTCAACGAGCAGTGGATGGGCGTCCCCGTGCTCCAGGGCGAGAAGACCGCCGGCGAGCGGTTCCCGGGCGCCGTCCAGACGTACTGCGTCGAGGCGATGATGCAGGACCGCAAGGCGCTGCAGGCCGGGACCTCGCACTTCCTCGGCCAGAACTTCGCGAAGGCCTCGGGCATCAAGTTCCTCGACGAGCACAACGCCCAGGTCCACGCGTGGACCACGTCGTGGGGCGTCTCGACGCGCCTCATCGGCGCGATGATCATGACGCACGCCGACGACGACGGCATGGTCTGCCCGCCGAAGCTCGCCCCGGCGCACGTCGCGATCCTGCCGATCACGCCCAAGCCCGACGACCGCGGCCGCGTGCTCGAGTACTGCAAGAAGCTCGCGGCCGAGCTGTCGGCGCAGACGTACGCCGGCGGGCGCGTCCGCGTCCGGCTCGACGACCGCGACCTTCGCGGCGGCGAGAAGGCGTGGGAGTGGGTCAAGAAGGGCGTGCCGCTCCGCGTCGAGGTCGGGCCGCGCGACCTCGAGAAGGACTCGGTGTTCGTCGGCCGGCGCGACCGCGGCGTCAAGGACAAGGCGGGCGTCGGTCGCGCCGAGTTCGTGGCCAATATCGCCGCCACGCTCGACGAGATCCAGCAGAGCCTCCACACCCGCGCGCTCGCGTTCCGCAAGGAGCACACCCGGGACATCGACGACAAGGACGAGTTCTACGCGTTCTTCGCCGAGCCGAAGCGGCCGAGCGACAGCGCCCCGACGCCGATCCACGGCGGCTTCGCCATGGCGCACTTCAATGGCGATCCGGCGCTCGAGGCCAAGATCAAGGACGACCTCGGCGTCACCGTCCGGTGCATCCCGCTCGAGGGCGGCGAGCCCGGCACGTGCCCGTTCACCGGCCAGCCGAGCAAGAGGCGCGTCGTCTGGGCGAAGGCGTACTGACGTGCCACGATGACGACCATGGCCGAGTCGCAGAGCACCCCGAGCTGCCCGAGCTGTCGCGCCGCGCTCCACCAGGCCGGCTTCACCGAGCGCTGCAATCGGTGCGACGGCGCCTGGATCCACGAGGACGTCCTCGTCGGGCTCGTGCAGGAGAAGGCGTCGGCGATCGTGGAGCTGCCGTGGCACCCGCGCGAGCCGGCGGCAGGCGCCGCGCCCGAGGCGCCGCGCCCGTGCGCGGTGTGCCAGCAGCCGATGCAGCCGGTCAGCCTCGGCGAGGTCGCGCTCGATCGGTGCACCGCGCACGGCGTGTGGTTCGACGCGCGCGAGCTCGCCAGCGTGCTCCGCCACGCCCGCGAGTTCAAGGCCGATCCGGCGCAGCACGAAGGCGATCACCGCCACGGGCTGCTCGGCCGGATCGCGCGGCTGTTCGGCGGCTAGCCGCCGGACCGCGCCGCCGGGCGCTCACGCCGCGGCGCGCTCACTCCGGCGCGCGCGCCAGGAGGAGGCGCGCCAGCGCTTCGCGCAGTCGCTGCGGGACCGGCACCGGCATCCGCGTCTCGCGATCGACGAAGACGTGCACGAAGTGCCCGTGCGCCGCGGCGCGCGGATCGGTCTCGCTGAAGATCGCGATCCCGTACGTGACGGCGCGGTTGCCGAGCTTGTCGACGCGCACGCCCGCGCGCAGCGGGACCGGGTACGACAGCGGCACGTGATACTCGCAGCGCGACTCGACGACGAGGCCGATCGCCTCGCCGTGCGCGATGTCGAGCCCGCCCTCGCGGATGAGGAACAGGTTCACCGCCGAGTCGAAGTAGCTGTAGTACGCGACGTTGTTGATGTGGCCGTAGATGTCGTTGTCGCTCCACCGCGTCGTGATCGTCGTGTGGAACGGATACTCGTGCAGGTTGGGGCGTTCTCTCGGCATGGTGTCACCAGTAGCGGAGCGCGCGCGAAAACAGCGCGGCCAGGGTCTCGCGCGGCAGCTCGCACGGCGCGTTGGCGAGCAGCCGCTGCTGCGGCAGTGTGCTCTCGACGAGCGCGTCGATGTCGGCGGCCGTGTAGCCGACACCGCCCACGCCGTTCGGGATCGCGATCGCCTGCATCAGCCGCTCGACGGCGCCGCCGAGCACCTCGCCGGCGTCGGCTTCGTCCGCGCCCCGGACATCGGCGCCGAGCAGCGCCGCGCACTCGAGGTGGCGCGCCGGCGCCGCCCGGGCGGTGTGGCGCACCACCGCGGGCGCGCTCACCGCCACCGCCATCCCGTGCGGCACGAGCGGCGCGTCTGGATAGCCGGCGGAGCGGAAGTCGCGCACGTGCCCGGCGACGGCGTACGCCATCGCGTGCGGCGCGTGGACGCCGGAGTTGCCGAACGCGATCCCGGCGAGCGTCGCGGCCCACATCACCTGCGAGCGCGCCTCCTCGTCGTCGGCGTCGCGCACCGCGCGCACGAGGTACGCGCCGAGCAGGCGCAGCGCCTCGCGGCAGCCGAGGTCGCTCCACGGGTTTGCGCCCTGGCTCATCGGCCGCGCCGTCGGCGGCACCGGCGCGGGCCGGCGCGTGTACGGCCGCGCCGTGTACGACTCGAGCGCGTGGCACAGGACGTCCATGCCGCTCGCCGCGACGACCTCGCCGGGCATCGTCGCCGCGCACCGCGGATCGACGATCGCCTCCGACGGCCGCAGCCGCGGCGACGCGATGCCCGTCTTGGCGTGCAGCGCGAGCCAGTCGAAGATCGCGATCCCGGTGACCTCGCTGCCGGTGCCCGACGTCGTCGGGCAGGCGAGGTGCGGCGCGAGCGGCCCCGGCACCGGCCGCCCGTCGCCGACGGGCGCGTTGACGTAGGCGCGCAGCGGCGCCGGGTACGTCGCGTAGAGGTTCGCCGCCTTCGCCGTGTCGATCACCGAGCCGCCGCCGAGCGAGACGTAGCCGTCGGGGCGCGCGTCCGCGGCGAACCGCGCGGCGTCCTCGAACGAGGCGTCGGTCGGCTCGATCGCCACCCGGTCGTAGAGCACGACCTCGACGCCCGCGGCGACGAGCGACGCGCGCACCTCGGCGAGCCACGGCAGCGCGGCGAGCCGCGGATCGGTGAACAGCGCGGCGCGCCGGATCCCGAGCGCCCGCGCGCGGTCGCCGGCCTCGGCGAGCGCGCCGTGGCCGAACGTCACGCGCGACGCGTCGACGGTGAACGCGGTATCGCAGCCGGCGGCGATCGCCGCGAGCGTGCCGCACGTCATCGGAGCACGTCTCCGCAGGGCGCGGCGGGGAGGGTTGGGCGAGCCCGCATGGCCGCATGATGCCGCTCTCACGACCGCGCTGCCAGGAGGTTCCCTTCGGAGGCGCATGAGGCTAAGGTCGAGCCGACATGGCCAGCGCCGCCTACAAACGCGTCCTGCTGAAGATCTCCGGCGAGGCGCTGATGGGCGACCGTGGGTACGGCATCGATCCCGAGACCCTGGTCCACGTCGCTGCGGAGATCGCGGACACCGTCACCGAGCTGGGCATCGAGCTCGCGATCGTCGTGGGCGGCGGCAACATCTTCCGCGGCGTCTCCGAGTCAGCCCGCGGGATGGATCGCGCCACGGGCGACTACGTCGGCATGCTCGCGACCGTGATGAACGCGGTGTCGCTGCAGGAGGCGATCGAGCGCCGGGGCCTGACGACGCGCGTGCAGTCGGCGCTCCCCATGTCGCAGCTGGCCGAGCCGTACGTCCGCCGCCGCGCGGTGCGTCACCTCGAGAAGGGGCGCGTCGTGATCTTCGGCGCCGGCACCGGCAACCCGTTCTTCACGACCGACACGGCCGCCGCGCTGCGCGCCGCCGAGATCGGCGCCGAGATCCTGCTCATGGCGAAGAACAACGTCGACGGCGTGTACGACAAGGATCCGCGCAAGCACGCGGGCGCCAAGCGCTACGCGACCTTGACGTTCACGGACGCGCTGCGCCAGGACCTGCGCGTCATGGATGCCACCGCGTTCGCGCTGTGCCGCGAGAACCAGCTGGGCATCATCGTGTTCGACATGAACGTGCGCGGGAACATCCGGCGGGTGCTCTGCGGCGATCCGGTGGGCACCGTGGTGGTGAAGGATTCGGAGGAGACGCGCTTCGCGAGCTGAGCGCCGCCGCAACGCCGCCTGTGCGCGGCCGCAACAGAAGAGGGGACCATGATCAACGACATCACCAGCGATTCCGAGGACGGCATGAAGAAGGCCGTCGAGTCCTTCAAGCGCGATCTGCAGAAGATCCGCACCGGCCGCGCGAACACGGCGATGCTCGACGGGATCAAGGTCGACTACTACGGCACGCCGACGCCGGTGAACCAGGTCGCGACCGTGCAGGTCGTGGACGCGCGCCTCATCACGGTGAAGCCCTGGGAGAAGAACATGATCCCGGTGATCGACAAGGCGATCCGCGCGAGCGACCTCGGGATCAACCCGGTCGCCGACGCCGAGCTCGTCCGGCTGCCGGTCCCGCCGCTCACGCAGGAGCGCCGCAGGGACCTCGCGAAGTCGGTCGGCAAGCAGACCGAGGAGGCGCGCGTGGCCGTGCGCGCGGCGCGGCGCGACGCGATGGACATGATCAAGGACGCCGAGAAGGACAAGCAGATCTCCGAGGACGAGCGCAAGCAGGGCGAGAAGAAGGTTCAGGAGCTGACCGACAAGTACATCGCGATGGTGGACGACATCGCGAAGGCCAAAGAAAAAGAGATCATGGAGCTCTAGTCGGCTAGGATTTGGCGATGACCGACGAGCGAGTCCAGGAGGGCGGAGCCCGCCTCGGCGAGGAGGTTAGTTAAACGTGGCCGACGAGCGAGTCCAGGAGGGCGGAGCCCGCCTCGGCGAGGAGGTCGGAGCGCCATGACCGACGAGCGAGTCCAGGAGGGCGGAGCCCGCCTCGGCGAGGAGGTCGTAGCGCCATGACCGACGAGCGAGTCCAGGAGGGCGGAGCCCGCCTCGGCGAGGAGGTCGGAGCGCCATGACCGACGAGCGAGTCCAGGAGGGCGGAGCCCGCCTCGGCGAGGAGGTCGTATAGAATGTCGGGCATTCCGGCCGGGGCCGGGTCGCTGCTCGGGAAGCGACTGGGCAAGTACGAGATCTTGGCGCTGCTCGCCCTCGGCGGAACGGCGGAGATCTACCTGGCGCGGATCGGCGGTGCGGCGGGGTTCGAGAAGTACGTCGTCGTCAAGTGTCTGCACGACCACCTGGCCGACGACGCCGAGTTCGTGAAGATGTTCCTCGACGAGGCGCGGCTCGCGGCGCACCTCGATCACTCGAACATCGTCCAGACCATGGAGCTCGGCGAGCACGAGCACCGCTACTTCATGGTCATGGAGTTCCTCGCCGGCCTGTCGCTGGCGATGATGGTGCGGCGCGCCTCCGAGCGCCTGCCGGGCGGGCGCATCCCGGTCCCGCTCGTCATGAACATCATCGCGCAGGCGTGCGCCGGGCTGCACTACGCGCACGAGCGCGTCGTGAACGGCAAGCCGCTCAACATCGTGCACCGGGACATCTCGCCGCAGAACCTCGTCGTCAGCTTCGAGGGCGTGGTGAAGGTCGTCGACTTCGGCATCGCGAAGGCCGAGCTGCGCGAGACGCGGACGCAGTCCGGAACGATCAAGGGCAAGTTCGCGTACATGTCGCCCGAGCAGTGCATCGCGACGAACGTCGATCGCCGCACCGACGTGTTCGCCCTCGGCGTGATCGCCCACGAGCTGGTCACCGGGCGCCGGCTGTTCAAGAAGCCGTCGCCGTACGAGACGTACCAGGCGGTGATCGAGTGCGCCGTCGAGCCGCCGTCCCGGATCGATCCGTCGATCGATCCGGCGATCGATCCGATCATCATGCGCGCCGTCGCCAAGGAGAAGGAGCGGCGGTACGCGACGGCCGAGGAGCTCGGCGACTCGATCCTCCGCTACCTGCACCAGCGCGGCATCAGCTCCGGCCCCGCCGACGTGTCGCGGTTCTTCGACTCGGTGTTCGGCCAGGAGATCGAGGAGCACGGCGCCCGCATGCGCGAGCTGATCTCCGGCCGCGTGGCCGATCCGGGCGCGACCTGGGGCGAGGGCGACGACGACGCCAAGCAGGCGGTCGACGTCTCGGGCCAGATCGGGGGCGATCAGCCGGGCCCTGAGTCGTCGCTGTCCTCGGTGCTCGGCGATCTCGGCGGCGGTGGCGACGACAACATGCCGGCCGATCGGACGCGCATCGAGACGAACCCGCTCGAGCGCCTCGACGAGATGAACGCCGAGGCCGCGCGGCAGCCGTCGCGGCAGCAGCCGGCGGTGCGGCCGCCGTCGGGACCGCAGCCGGTGGCGCGGCAGCCGTCGGGCGCGCAGCCGGTGGCGCGGCAGCCGTCCGGGGCGCAGCCAGCGGTGCCGCCGGCCGGCCGGCCGACCGGCGGGTCGCAGATGCCGTCGATCCCGTCGGGGCCGCTCACCACGCCGCCGCCCGGGCGCATGAGCGCCATCTCGTCGCCGGTGGTGCGCGGGCCGAAGTCGGGCAAGTTCTCCGACGCGGCGGCGAACTTGCCGACGATGATCGCGCAGCCGGATGGCGGCGGCGCCGAGCAGCCGGATCTGGACTCGCCGGACATGGTGCAGACCGAGCTGATCCCGAATTCGGGCTCGCCGCTCGATCCGCTGGCGGGGCTCGGGCCGAGCCGGCCCGCCGCGCCGCCGCCGGGCCAGCAGTCCGATCCGAACGCGCACACGATGCTCGAGATGGCCGCGCCGAACATGGATCAGGTGCGCGCGAGCATGGGGCTCCCGCCGCGGTCGGATCAGGGCCCGGGCCCGGGGCAGCCGCCGCCGCCGTCGCCGTCGCAGCAGCACCCGCAGATCGGCCCCAGCGGCGCGCAGCAGATGGCGATGATGGACGGCCAGGCCCTGCCGGGCATGCCGGGCGCGCCGGGCGCGCCGGGCGCGCAGCCGAACGGGAGCCCGCCATCTTCTATGCAGCCGCCACGATCGAACATGCCGCCCCTCGGGCCCAGCGGCTACCCGGTCATGGACGCGCAGATGCGCGATCAGCTGGCGAGCGGCGCGACGGTGTTCCCGAGTCTCGGCAGCGGGCAGCACGACTCGCGGGCCGGGGACGTGGGACCAGGCGGGCCGGGGGCGACGGACTGGGCGGGGGGGCCTACCGCGCCGACGCGCGTGATACCGCCGTGGATGCTCGCGGTGCTGTTCGTCGGCGCGCTCGGCGGGGCGCTCCTGATCACGATCCTGATCGCGCAGGCCCTGCGCTAGTTGCGGATCAGCCCGAGCAGCTTCGACATCGTCTTCTCGTCGGCGGGCGGGAAGTCGTAGTCGAGGAACTCGCGCGAGGTGACCCACCGCAGATCGGCGACCGTGGCCGGGTAGGGCCGCGCCTCGGCGGGCAGCTTGCATGAGTACATGGTCAGGTGGACCTGATAGTCGGTGTAGTCGTGCAGGTGCTCGCCGAGCTTGGCGCCGACGATGACCTCGACGCCGATCCGCCCGCGCACCTCGCGCAGGAGCGCGGCCGTCTCGCTCTCGTCCAGCTCGACGCGGCCGCCGGGGAACTCCCAGAGGAGCGGCAGCACGGCGTTGGCGTTGCGCTGGGTGATCAGGTAGCGGCCGTCGTGCTCGATCACCGCGGCCACCACGCGGATCACCTCTTTCGCCATCGCCGCGATTATCGATGCTTTCCGCCCGATTGCAACGCCAGACATCGGGCCGGCGGAGTATGCTGCGCCGCCCATGGCGATCCGGTTCGTCGAGATCAAGGCAGCAGAGGACAAAGAGCAGCTCAACACCGAGTGGGTGGTCCTCGAGAACACCGGCAAGACGCCGTTCAATACGCGCGGCTGCGGCATGACCGTCGGTCGCCGCGGCTCCGCGAAGAAGTCGCTCCTCGGCATCATCGATCCGGGCTTCGTGTTGCAGCCCGGCCAGCGCATGCGCATGTGCACGGGCAACCCGGCCACGCAGGCGCACGGCACCCCGCCCCCCGAGGACGAGGTGAAGAACTACTTCCTGTTCCTGCCGAAGACGTACGTCGCTGGCGCGGGCACCGTGCTCACGCTCGTCCTGCGCGGGCTGCCCGTCTCGAAGGCCGAGTTCGATCCGGCGCAGCCCGGCGGCGTCGCCGCGCAGAAGACGAAGGAGAGCTGAGCCGCGCGCTCCGTTCTGGGCTGGGCTCAGGACATCAGGACCGATCGAGGCTCAGGCCGCCGGGACGCCGATGTAGCGCGCGCGCGGCCGCAGCAGGAACCCGGCCGCGCGCTGCTCGAGCACGTGCGCGAGCCAGCCCGCAGAGCGCGCGACCGCGAACAGGCCCGAGGCGGCGGCCGGCGGCGCGCCGAGCATCGCGGCGACCGCGGCGAGCCCGACGTCGACGGTGGGCGCGGCGTCGGTCGTCGCGTCGACGATCGCGAGCAGCGTGCGCGCGCGCCGCGCGCCCGCGCCGCGCGCCGCCGCGAGCAGCGGCGCCGCCCGCGGATCGCCGGCCGGGTACAGCGGGTGGCCGAACTCCGGCGGCAGCTCTCCGCGCCGCCGCAGCGCGCGGACCGCGGCGCGCGCGTCCTCCGGGGCGCCGATCTCGTCGGCGAACCGCGAGATCTCCTCGGACGCGCAGCCGTGGCGCGAGCCCGACACCGCCGCGAGCGCGGCCGTCACGCACGCGTACGGATCGGCGTCGGTCGACGCGGCGATCCGCGCCGCGAAGCTCGACGCGTTCAGCTCGTGATCGGCGAGCAGCACGAGCAGCTGCTCGAGGATCGGCGGCGGATCGCCCGGGAGCCCGAGCGCGCGCGCGGCGATCTCGGCGATGCTGCCCGCGCCGAGCGCGCGCGTGAACACGGCCGCGCCGAGCCCCGGCGCCAGCGCCGCGGCGAGCAGCGCGCAGAGCCGCCGGCCGCGCGCGATGATCGCGTCGGGCCGCCGGTCGCTGCGGTCCGGATCTGCCAGCGCGGCCACCTGCACGAGCAGCGGCATCACCTCGAGCGGCCGTGCGCCGTCTGGCACGAGCCGCGCGAGCTGCGCGAGCGGGATCACCGGCCGCGGCCACGCGGGGCGCGCCTCGGGCAGGTAGCCCGACCACAGGAGCTCGGCCACGCACTCGAACGGGACGCGCGCGGCCGCGAGGTCGGCCGCGGCGCGCCCGCGGTAGATCGGCCCGCGCGGCGTGAGCGCGGTGATCGCCGAGTCGAGCACCGGCTCGCCCCAGCGCAGCGCGCCCGCAGCGACGGCGCCGTGGCCCGCCCGCGCGTCGCGCCGCGCCCGCAGCCGCTCCAGGTCCTCGCGCGAGTACAGCCGCGGCCGCCCGCGCGCGCCCGGGACGCTGCGGATCTGGCCGCGGCTCACGTACGCGTAGAGCGAGCGGACCGCGATCCCCAGGGAGCGCGCGGCGGTGCGCGCGTCGACCCAATGTTGATCGTCGATTCTACGTTGATCAACCATCGCCTCCGACGTACCACGAGTCGCAGGAGGACACGATGACGATTGCAAATCCGGGGCTCGAAGGCGTGGTCGTCGCGGACACGGCCATCTCGGACGTCGACGGGGAGCGCGGCCACCTGGTGATCGCTGGCGCCGACGTCGAGGAGCTCGCGCGCACGGCGAGCTTCGAGGAGGCCACGGCGCGCGTTCTGGCGGCCGGTGCGGCCGGGGCGGCGGGTGCGGCCGGTGCGGCGCCAGCGGCCGTCGCCGAGCGGCTCGCCGCGGCGCGCGCCGAGGCGTGGGAGCTCCTGCCGCGGCTCGGCGACGCGCTCGAGCACGAGGACGGCATGGACGCGCTGCGCACGGCGCTCGCGCACCTGCGCGCGGCGGGCGGGACCTCGGCCGGCGGCGCCGCGTCCGCCGCCTCCGCCGCGGACGCCGACATGAGCGCCGCGCTGCGCGCGATCGGCGCGGGGCCGGTCTTCGTCGCCGCGTGGAGCCGCCGCCGCGCCGGTCAGGCGCCCGTCGCGCCCGATCCGTCGCTCGGCCAGGCGGCCGACTACCTGCGCATGACGCTCGGCCGGCCCGCGGACGCCGCGGCCGTGGCCGCGATGAACGCGTACCTCGTGACGGTGATCGATCACGCCATGAGCGCGTCGACGTTCACGGCGCGCGTGATCGCCTCGACCGGCTCGGATCTGCTCTCGGCGCTTGTCGGCGCGATCGGCGCGCTCAAGGGCCCGCTGCACGGCGGCGCGCCCGGCCCGGTGCTCGACATGCTCGACGCGATCGGCCGCCCCGAGCACGCCGAGCGCTGGCTGCTCGACGAGCTCGCCGCGGGCCGGCGCATCATGGGCATGGGCCACCGCGTCTACCGCGTCCGCGATCCGCGCGCCGCCGTGCTCGAGGCGGCCGCCCGCCCGCTGTCGAGCGCGCGCCTCGAGCTCGCGCGCGCCGTCGAGGCCGCCGCGAGCAAGATTTTGCGCGAGCGCAAGCCCGACCGCCCGCTCGCCGCGAACGTCGAGTTCGCGACCGCGGTCCTGCTCGACGCCGTCGGCCTGCCCCGCGAGCAGTTCTCGGCGACGTTCGCGATCAGCCGCCTCGCCGGCTGGTCCGCGCACGTCATGGAGCAGCGGCGCACCGGCCGCCTGATCCGCCCCGCGTCGGTCTACATCGGCCCGCGCCCGGCCCAAGGCGGCGGCGCGGCGGCGTGAGCGGCGCGCTCAGACGAACCAGCGCGGCACCAGCTCGTCGGCGAGGCCCGTCTCGAGCTCGCCGAACAGCTCGCGCGCGCCGTCGAACAGCTCGCGGTTGAGCAGCACGGTGCGCGCGCCGTTCAGCGCCGCCCAGCGCACGAAGCTCGACGCCGGCGCGACCGTGCCCGACGTGCCGATCGCGACGAACAGGTCGCAGTCGCGCAGCGCCTGCTTCGCCGCGTGCTCCGCTGCCACCGGGATCAGCTCGCCGAACAGCACCACGTCGGGCCGCATGCGCTCGCCGCAGCACGCGGGCACCGGCACATCGTGGCCCGGCACGGCGTCGCCTGGCGCGTCGCCCGGCACGCGCGCCGCGCCGCAGCGCTCGCAGCGCCAGCGCGCGAGGCTGCCGTGGTACTCGCACACGCTGCGCGAGCCGGCGCGCTGGTGGAGGCCGTCGACGTTCTGCGTGATGATCAGGAACCGGGTCTCCGCCGGGAGCCCCTGCTCGAATGCCGCGAGCGCGCGGTGGGCGGGCGTCGGCTCGGCCTTCACGATGTCGCCGCGGAACCGCCAGAACAGATCGCAGACGCGCTCGCGCTGCTCGAGGAGCCCGCGGACGCTCGACAGCATCGCCAGCTCGGGATCCGACCACAGCCCGCCCGCCCCGCGGTAGATCGGCAGCCCCGCGCTGTGCGAGATACCCGCTCCGGTGAGCACGACGATGTTGCGGTAGCCGCTGAGTCGCATGCGGCTTAGTGTAACAGATACGTCATCTCGCGCTACGGGCGCAGCGCGAGCAGGTACGGGTATGCCGGCGACGTCGGCGCCGGCCACACCATCGAGCGCTCCCAGTAGATGCGATTTCCCGCGCCGATCGCGACGCGGCCGCTGCGCCCCCACTGCTCGTAGAGACCGTGCCGCTCCCGGGCGCCCGGCCGCGTCGGTCAGCCGATCGGGCGGGGTGGGAGCGAGGATGGACACGGCGCACCAAGAATAGACGACAGCAGGTTATTCCGGGGTGGGCTTTTTGATCTGGACCCAGGGCACGAGGTTCCCCGCCGGGACATCGGGCTCCGGCGCGGCGGATGGCTGCTTGTCACCGTCGCTGTCGCTATTGCCGTTTTCACTGCCATTGTCAGTGCCACTGCCAGTGCCACTGCCACTGCCAGTGCGGGCCGCGCGCTTGGGCGGCGGCGCGAACAGCCGGTTCTCGTCGACCAGCGAGGCCGCCCCCAGCGTCACGCTCTTCGTCTTCGAGAACAGCCCGCCGAGGATGGCGGCCGCGGTCGCGGCGGCGGTCTCGATCTTGTGCAGCTTGGGGGGCAGCGGCTTGCGCTGCTCGGGCCCTGGCTGGGCCACCGCGTTGTCGAGCACGGCGTCGCGCTTCTGCGGATCGGCCGGCAGCTCGGACAGCATCGGGATCACCGCGGGACGGGACCGCCCAGCACAACCGCCGAGCAACGCCAGGATGACCAGCGCGCGCATCGCGGGCAACCGTACCATGACGACGGGATCCGGCCGGGGTTGATCTTGGCGAGGGCAAAGACCGCCCTGGCGGCTTGTCACGCCCCGCGCGCGTGGTTACCTGGTTGGAACATGTCGATGCTGTGGGCCTTCGAGCGGATGCTGTGGCGGGACGACAAGGTGGTCGAAGAGCGGCGCGAGCACGCGCAGGCACGGGCGCGCACCGACGAGGACGATGCGGCGCCGCCGGCCCTGCGCTGCAAGGCGTGCGGCTACGAGGGGCAAGACCGCTACTGCCCGCGCTGCCTGGCCGATACCATGGTGAAGCAGCGCCGCCCGCGCTGACCGGTTGATTAGTCGCGGCGCCCGGCGGGGGCGCGCGTCCCGCGGCGGGTCATCACGATCTGGAAGAGCTGCTGGGCGCGCGCCCGGAACGATCCGGCGCTCGCGAGCAAGTAGAACTTCCACATCCGGTAGAACCGCTCGTCGTAGCGCGCGCGCAGCTGGGACCACGCGGCATCGAAGCGCTCATACCAGGCCATCAGCGTGGGGTCGTAGTCCTCGCCGATGTTGTGGATGTCCTCGGGGATGAAGATGTCCTCCATCGCCGTGACCAGCTGCGCGAGCGATGGCAGCGCCGAGTTCGGGAAGATGTACTTGTCGATCCACGGATCCATGTGACCGCGGGCCCGGTTGCCGCCGATCGTGTGGACGAACGCGACGCCGCTCGGCGCGAGGCAGCGATCGACGAGCTCCATGTAGCCGCGATAGTTCTTGGGCCCGATGTGCTCCATGAGCCCGATCGACACGACCGCGTCGTAGCTGCCGCTCGCGTTGCGGTAGTCGTCCAGCCGGATGTCGATCGGTAGGTGCGCGTAGCGCTCCTTCGCGAACCGCACCTGCTCGTGCGAGACGGTGAGCCCGACGACCATGGCCTCGTGGCGCTCCGCCGCGTACGCCGCGAACCCGGCCCAGCCGCATCCGAGGTCGAGCACGCGCATGCCCGGGCGCAGCCCGATCTTCTTGCACACGAGCGCGAGCTTGGCCTCCTGCGCCTCCTCGAGCGTGCGCGCCCCCGTCGACCACAGCGCGCACGTGTAGAGCATGCGGCGATCGAGCATCGCCTCGTAGAGATCGTTGCCGATGTCGTAGTGGTGCTGGCCGTTGCCGAACGCGCGCCGCAGCGACTGGAGGTTCAGCACGCGCGCCTTGAGCAGGTGCGGCAAGATCATCCAGTTGTCGCGCAGACGGTCGACCGCCTTGATCTGCTGCAGGCGGCAGATGGTCTGGTCGAGCGCCCGGCTGTCCCACCAGCCCTCGACGTAGGCCTCGCCAGCGCCCAGCGTGCCGTCGCGGAGAATGCGCGACCAGACTCGCTCGTCGTGGATCTGCACGTCCCAGGGATCGGACCCGTTGATCGTGATCCCCGCACCGGCGAGGAGCTCGGCGCAGACGTCGCGCGCGCGCCCCGGATCGAGGCTCGAGAACAGCTTGCGGGTGGCGGCGGCGGTGGTGATCTGCATGGTCAGCGTCCGTCCGGCAAGAGGCCCAGCAGTCGATCGAGGAGGCGCGGCGCCGGCAGCCGCGCGCCGGAGAACATCCAGCCGAAGCCGCGCGCGACCGCATACCTGCCGGCGCGCGACGCGCGGCCGCCGGGGCGGGCCGCGGTCTGTCGCTTCAGCTTGCTGGCTGCGGCGAGCAGGCGGTGCACGCGGCGGTAGTCCGCGATTACCTCGTGGCGCGCGAGCCTCGCCGCGTACCCGTCCGGGTCGCCTGCGAGGATCGCCTCGGCGGCGCACCGCCCCGACACGGCCGCGGGCAGGATCCCCTCGGCTGTGATCGGGTGCGCGAGCCCCAGCGAGTCCCCGACGAGCAGCGCGTTGTCGCGGGCCGCCATCGCGAGGTGCGCGGGGTCGTACAGGAAGTACGAGTGTCCCTTGACGTGCGCGAGCTCGGCCTCCGCCTCCGGTGGCACGTGGCCCGCCGCGCGCAAGTGATCGTGCGTGACCTTCCAGGCGTCTCGCACGGCGGACGCGTCGAGCGTGCCGCAGCCGACGTTGAGCCAGTCCGATTTCGGCACGTTCCATCCGTACCCGCCCACGCCGTCGAATAGCACGAGCTCCGGCTCGCCGTCGCGGCCCAGCCGCGTGCGCGCGACGGCCGCCGGATCGGTCTGCAGCTCGAGCTCCTGCACGCCGACCGCGCGGCGCGGGCGCGCGGGCGCGAGCATCCGCGCCACCGGGCAGTGCGTGCCGCCAGCGCCGACGAGGTAGCGCGCGCGGATCTCGCTGCCATCCGGCAGCTCGATCGACCAGCGATCGTCGCCGTCATCGCGCACGAGCTGCTTGACGTGCGCGCCGAGCCGCAGCTCGGCGCCCGACCGGTGCAGCAGGAAGTCGTCGAGCTCGAAGCGGCGGATGAACCAGCCTTTGCCCGGGATCGCGTGATCGTGACTCTGGTAGTGGACGTGGCAGACGCGCCACTCCCACAGGCCACGTGGATATTCGCGCGGGGAGAGCTGCAGCACCTCCCAGATCCCGGGCGACAGCCAGCCCGCGCAGAGCTTCACGCGCGGGAACGACGACCGATCGATGACGACGACGCGCGCGCCACCGGCGACGAGCGTCCGCGCACACGTGCTACCGGCAGGCCCGCCGCCAACGACGGCAACATCGTATGTCGAGGACATCATGGAGTCTACCTTCAGGCTGGTCGCGTGCCCGGTCACGATCGGGTCACATCACCGGGGCATCAGGGTCGCGAACTCGCGGCCCGTGCGCGGATCGATGAGCGTCCTTGCATCCTTGTAGACGCGGGCCGTGCGGTGGAGCTCACGCAGCGCCACGCGCAGCGGCATCGACTGGTATCGCCCCGGCCAGAGCTTGCGGAGCAGCCCGCGGATCGCGCGCGCGTGGCGCGAGCTCATCGCGGGGAACAGGTGGTGCTCGACGTGATAGCCGAACTGCAGCGTGACCCACTCGATCCAGCGCGGCGCGGTGACGCTCAGCCCGCTCACGAGCGGGTCGTTGATCTCCACGCGCGGGCTCAGGCTGTGGTTCGTCAAGATGAACGACATCACGATCACGTTCGCGACGAGCAGCGGGAGCACGAACACGAACAGGAAGGGCACGAGCCCCACGATCACCGCGACGGTCGCCCAGATCGCCACGCCGGCCAGTGACTCGAGGATCGCGAGCCGGAGCGCGCGGGGCCTCAGGAACCCGCGCCGCCGCGCGGCGAAGAGCTGGTGAGCGCTCTGCACCGAGAAGCCGACGAGGAGGCTCAGCGCGCCGCGCCAGCGACGGCCACCGAGGGAGAACGCGTCGATGAAGAAGCGGACCCGGCCGTTCGCGCGATACTCGGCGAGCGTCGGGTACACGTCCGGATCCTCGGCGAGGTTGGCGCTGGCGTGGTGGACGCGGTCGTGCCACGCCGCCCACAGCCGCGGTGAGAGCGTGAACGGCAAGAACCCGATCCATCCGACGATCTGCCGGGCGGTGCGGCCGCGCACGATCCCGCCGTGTATCGCCTCGTGCGCGACGAACGTCAGGCACGAGAAGCTCACGCCGATCACGAGCGAGAGCAGCGGCACCAGCGGCCACGGCACCCAGCCCGACGCGATCGCGAAGATCGCCGCGGCGATCACGGCGAGGTGTGCGGGGACGAGCGCGAGCCGCGACCGGGCGGGCTCGAAGGCCTCGGCTGGCAGCTCGGGGCGTAGCTCGCGGACATAGGTGGATTGGGGAACAAGGGACGATTTCCCCAGCAGGTCGGGTTGCATGTCTTCACCATAGGGCTCCGCCGGTTCGCCGCCTGTCATGGCCCGGTCACGTCGCGCGTCCGCTTGCTCGCCTCGGGAGGTCGCCGTTGGTTGCTTGTAGCAAGTTCTCGTGCGGTGCGACGTCACACGTGCGCAGGCGCGCATGCGTATGAGTACGTATGCAGGCAAGATGCCTCGACGAGCAGAGGAGTTGGATGGAGACTCCGTGACAGCCACGATGGACTCGTGCACGGCGACGAGTGTCGCGGAGAGCTCCGCGGAGAGCTCCATGACCGCCTTGATGGGAATGGAGATGTCCGGCAGACCGGCTTGACCAATCCGCCACCAGAACCATTAGAAGTATTCGAGCCTCCGCGAGAGGGCGTCCCGGACGGCGTGCGTTTGCTCAGCACCGCGGACGACGCGGGGCCGCCGGCCCTGCGCTGCAAGGCGTGCGGCTACGAGGGGCACGACCGCTACTGCCCGCGCTGCCTGGCCGACACGATGGTGAAGCAGCGCCGCTCCCGCTGACCGCCGTGCCGCCCCGGGCGCCACTGGCTCGCCGGCGCGCTTCCCTGCTACGACTTGGGCCGATGGCCACAACGGACGCCTCGACGAGGCTCTTGGAGCTCCTGCGCATCGACGCGCCGATCATCCAGGCGCCGATGGCGGGCGTGTCGACGCCCGAGCTGGCGGCGGCCGTCTCGAACGCGGGCGGGCTCGGCTCGATCGGCGTCGGCGCCACCACCGCGGCGGGCGCGCGCGACATGATCGCGCAGTTCCGCGCGCGCTCGTCGCGCTCGCTCAACGTGAACGTCTTCTGCCACGCGCCGCCGCGCCGGGACCCCGCGCGCGAGGCGCGGTGGATCGAGCGGCTGCGGCCGGAGCTTTCGCGGCTCGGCGCGACGCCGCCGGCGGCGCTGCGCGAGATCTACCGCAGCTTCGCCCATGACGACGACATGCTCGCGATGCTCCTCGCGGAGAAGCCCGCGGTCGTGAGCTTCCACTTCGGCGTCCCCGCACCCGAGCGGGTCCATGCGCTGCGCGCCGCCGGGATCGTGCTGCTCGGCACCGCCACGAGCGTCGCGGAGGCGCGCGCCCTCGTCGCTGCTGGTATCGATGTCGTCGTCGCGCAGGGCTTCGAGGCGGGCGGCCACCGCGGCGTGTTCGACCCGGACGCCGAGGACGACTGCCTCGGCACGCTCGCGCTGACGCGGCTCCTGGCGCGCGCGATCGATCGGCCCGTCGTCGCGGCGGGCGGCATCATGGACGGCGCGGGGATCGCGGCGGCGCTCCGGCTCGGCGCGGCCGCGGCGCAGCTCGGCACCGCGTTCATCGCGTGCGACGAGTCGCAGGCGGATGCCGGCTTCCGGGCGGCGCTCGCGAGCGACGCCGCGCACCACACGGTCATGACGCGCGTGATCTCGGGCCGCCCGGCGCGGACGCTCGCGAATCGCTTCGCGGCGCTCGGGCGCGACGTCGCCGCGCGCGACGTGCCCGACTACCCGGTCGCGTACGACGTCGGCAAGGCGTTGCACGCCGCCGGCAAGGCGCAGGGCGAGCTCGGCTTTGGCGCGCAGTGGGCGGGCCAGGGCGCGCCGCTCTCGCGCGCGATGCCGGCCGCGGAGCTGATCGCGGTCCTGCGGCGCGAGCTCGCCGAGGCGTGACACTGCACGCGATCGCATCGGCATGCCGGCCGGCGTCGCGGGCGGGCTAGACGAAGCGCTTCCAATCGCGGTTGTTGGCGCGCACGTAGTCGCGCGCCAGCCAGGCCAGCGCGCCGCCCGAGTGCTCCAGCTCGCTCCTGACGTCCTTGGCGATGAACGACAGCAGGGCTCCCGGGCGGAAGCTGCGATAGAGGCGGCTGAGGAACTCGGGCGCAGAGCGCTGTATCCACATCATGTTCCGCATCAGCCGGTCGATGGTAAATGGCCCCGGGTGCCGCACCTCGGGCCGCGGGTGCTTGCCGCCCCACACGGCGGGCCACATCTGGCTCTGGTCGATCCGCTGGTAGATACGCCCCGCCGCCTCCTGCGTCCCCAGTTGCCCGGCATCGACGGCGTCGAGATCGGCGGCGCAGGCGTCCAGCAGGGCAGCGAACTCGGGCAACTCGCAGGTCTGAATGCCATTGTAGGGCGCTTGCTCGCAGGCCTCGAACACGGATGTGTCGTTGGTGCTGAACCATCGGCCGAGGATCTCCACCACCCCCGACCCGCCGTAGAAGCTGCCTATCATCCAGACGCGGAACCACGCATTCCACAGATCGAAGTCGCGGAAGCTGATGTACGAGCCGGCGACGAGCTTGTCGAAGTAGGCGAAGTTGCGCTTGACGCGCGTGTCGATGGGGGCAAAGCGCTCCGTCGACCAGTCGCCGTCCTGCTTCGAGCGGATCAGACGGTGCGCGAGCATGTTGACGGCGCCGAGCGCGATGCCGAGGCCACTCGAGAACAGCGGGTCGACGAAGCCCCATGCGTGTGGAATGAGGCAGTAGCGGTCGCCGACCGCGCTCGTCGAAGAGAACTGTAGCCGATCGGCGGCGGTCCACTCGCGGATCGCCACCGCCTTCTCGAACTGCCGGGCCAGCGCCGGGTAGCGCGACACGAACTGGCGGAACTCCTCCTCGGGCCCGACCCCGGGGTTGGGGTGGTGCCGCGGATCGAGGCACAGGCCGACGCTGCACAGGCGGTTGGTCGAGCTGGGGTGGTTGTTGAACGGGATGACCCACATCCAGCCGCGGTCGAACAGGTGGTGCAGCGTCCCCTGCGACAGCGGGCTCGGCAGGCCGTGCTTGGGGGACGGCGCCATGCACGCGTCGAACGGCGTCACGCCGATCATGTGCGTGTACATGGCGCGCGAGTTCGTCTTCATCCTCGTCGGGTTTTCGCGCAGGCCGAACATCTGCGCGATCGGCGCCTTGATGCCGCCCGCGTCGACGACGTACTCGGCCTCGAACAGCTCGCCGGCGCGGGTGCGCATGTGCACGCCGGAGCCGTCGATCTTCACGTCGATGACGTCGGTGCGCTGGCGGATGATCGCGCCGTACGAGGCGGCGACCGTGAGCAGGTAGCCGTCGACGTCCTGGCGGAACAGGTGCACGTCCGGCCCGAACGGCGGCGCGAGCGTGGGAAACTGCGTCGTCTCGAGCGGGTTCTGCGGCCGGCCCGGGCGGTGGTAGACGAACGAGAAGTTGCGCTTGACGCCCGACGTGGCGCCGATGTGCCGGCGCACGCCGTTGTAGGTGCTCAGGTTGGCGAGCTCGGGGATACCGTAGCGATAGGCGAGGACGCGGAACTGGAACGTTGTCTCCGGAACCGTCGACTCGCCGATGGCGAAGCGCGGGTGCACGGTCTGCTCGATGAGCAGCGTGCGCAGGCCGTTTCGGGCCAGGATGGCGGCGAGGATGCTGCCGGCGAGGCCCGATCCGAGGATGGCAACGTCGAAGCGGCCGGTATGGTTCATGAGACCATCTATGCCCGCTTGCGGGCGGTCAGTATAGACCGGCACGCATGGATCCTGAGCCAGTACCCGATCGAATGCGCAAGTATCCGTGAGCGGGGCTGCTTCACCGGTGCGCGGCCAGGATCTCCCTCAGCGCCGGCACCACCGGCGAGCTCGCCCCGCGCACGAACGTGTGCTCGCCGGGCAAGACCGAGAGCGCGAACGACCGCGAGGTTTGATCGCTCCAGGGCCGCAGGCTTTCGCGCGGTACAAAGCCGTCGCGATCGCCGATGAACGCGGCGATCGGCACGTCGAGCGCTGCCTCGGCGCGGCACACGTACTTGGACATCGCGCAGCAATCCGCTCGCGCCGCCGCCTCGGAGACGTCCGGGGCGACCATCCGATCCATGAGCGCTAGCAAGCGCAGGAAGCGCTCGCCCGGCACCTGATGGAGGAGCGGGAACGAATGGATCGACGGCGCCATCGCCGCCGAGACGAACAGGTGCGCGGGCAGCGGCAGCCCGTCGCGGCGCAGGCGGCGCGCCAGCTCGAACGCGAGGATCGCGCCCAGATCGTGGCCGAGCAGCGCGAAGGGCCGCCCGACGTGCGCGGCCAGCGCCGGGTAGATCCAGTCGACGATCGCCTCGACCCGCCGCAGCGGCCGCTCGCCCGCGCGCCGGCCGTGGCCCGGCGTATCGACGACGCCGACCGCGATCTCGGGGCCGAGCGCGTCTTGCCAGCCCTCGTACATCCGGCTGTCTCCGAACGCGCTCGGCAGACAAACCAGCAGGCAGCTCGCCTCGGGGCGGGGCGCTGCCAGCACGAGCCGGCTGTCGTAGGGGACGTCCCGGCGCCGGAGCTCATCGTCGAACATCGTCACGTGGTCGAGCACGTCCTCGGCGACGACGCGCATGATCGAGGACCGCTCGGGGACCAGGAAGTAATGCTCGCCCGAGTACAGCACGCTCGTGACCTCGGCCGTGGTCTCGTGGCGCCAGGCATCGACGAGATCGGGCGTAGCGACCGCATCGTCCTTGGCCGCGAACGTCGTGATCGGTATATCGAACGGGGCGGAGTGGCGGTGCTGGTAGTGCTCGATCACCGCCATGTCAGCGAAGAAAGGCCGGGTCAGCTCGCGTAGCGCCTCGCGGTCTTCGATCAGCGCACCGGCGGTGAAGCCGGTGAGCTGGAGTATATCGGCCATGCGATCTTCCTCCTGCACGGAGTATCGGGGGATCATGAAGCGGCGGGGGGCCGGCGCACCCGATGCGAACAGGTGCAGCGGCCGTAGGCCGCGGCGTAGGAGGTCGCGCGCGACCTCGTACATCAGGATCGCCCCGAAGCTGTGGCCGAACATCGCGAACGGCCGATCGAGGAATGGGATCAGATCGGTAATGATCGCCTGGGCCCACGCCTCGGTGCTCTCGGGCATCGGATCCGCAGCGCGCGCGTGGCGCGCGGGCGGCACCACGATGCACAGCTCCAGGCTCGGATCGAGCTCGGCGGGCCAGTCCGCGAACACCTGCGCGGTGCCGCCCGCGAACGTGAAGCACACCAGCCGCACCCTCGCGCCCGGGACCGGCCGCGGCACGATGACGTGCTCGGCCGGCGGCGCGGCCGCGGTGGGCGCGTCGCCCGCGCCGGCCGCGGCCCCGAACAGCTGCTCGCAGAGCTGCCGGGCCAGCGCCGCCGCCGTCGGGGTCTGCAGCAGCCTGACGACCGCCAGGGTCACGCCGGTCGCGGCGGCGAGCCGCTTGCGCAGCTCGAGCGCCATCAGCGAGTCGAGCCCGAGCTCGGTGAACGAGCGGTCGGGATCGATCGCTTCGCCCCGGGCACCGAGCACGGTGGCGGCTGTCGCGCGCACCAGCTCGACCACCGCGCGCTCGCGCTCGGCGCCGCTCGCGCGCCGCCACTGCTCGATGGCGCCGGCGTGGGTCGGACCCGCTGCCGCGGGCTCCGCGAGGAGCGCACGCTCGGCCTCGACGATGCCGCGCAGCAGCGGCCGCGGCCGCGCGGCCGCGAATGCCGGAGCAAACCGCGTCCATTCCACATCGGCGACGACCAGCGTGGGATCGCCATCGTCGAGTGCTTGCTGGAGCGCCGCCAGGGCGAGCGCGGGCGCCATCGCGCCCAGGCCGCGCCGGCCCATCTGCGCCTGCACTTCTTCGCTGGCGCTCATGCCGTCGTCGGCCCACACCCCCCACGCGACCGACGTGGCGGCCATGCCGCGCGCGCGCCGATGCTCGGCCAGCGCGTCGAGGTACGCGTTGGCGGCCGCGTACGCGCCTTGCCGCGCGCCGCCCCACGCGCTGGCGACCGACGAGAACAGGACGAATGTCCCGATGCGATCACCGATCAGCTCGTGGAGGTTGCGCGCGCCGGCCACCTTGGCGCGCAGCGCGTCGTCGAGCTCGTCGCAAGTCAGCTCGGCCAGCGGAGTCGCCGAGGCGACGCCGGCCGCGTGGACGACCGCATCGATCGGATGGGCGGCGAGCAGGCTCGCCAGCGCCGCGCGATCGGCGACATCGCACGCGGCGATCGTGACGCGCGCGCCGAGCTGCGCGAGCTCGTCCGCCAGCGTGCGTGCCTCCGGGGCCGCGTCGCCGTGCCGGCTCGTCAACACCAGGTGCGGGGCGCCGGGCGCGAGCCAGCGCGCGACGTGGGCCCCGAGCCCCTCGGTGCCACCGGTGATCAGCACCGTGCCCTGCGCGCTCCAGCGCGTCGGCGACCCCGCGCGGGCGGCGCGCTCGAGCCGCCGCACGTAGATGCCCGACGGACGCACCGCGAGCTGGTCCTCGTCGGCGGGTGCGCCGAGCACGGCGCCCCAGCGGTCCACCGTCTCGGGCGAGAGGGGGCCGGCCGGCAGATCGACGAGCCCGCCCCAGCGCGCGGGGTCCTCGAGGCTAACCACGCGCCCCAGGCCCCACGTCATCGCCTGGACCGGGTGGGGGAGACGACCTTCGCGGCCCTCGTCGTCCGTCGCGACCGCGCCCTGGGTGACCAGCCACAACGGCGCGTCCAGCCCGGCGTCGCCGAGGGCCTGGACCAGCGCGAGCGTCCGTGCCAGCCCGGCCGGCACGCCGGGGTGCCTCGGCAGCGGATGCTCGTCGAGCGCGGTCAGCGCCACCACGCCCTGGAGCGCGGCGCGATCGCCGGCCGCGGCACGGAGGCGCGCGGCGAGCGCGGCGCGATCGACCTCGGTCTCGCTGGCGTGCACCACGACCGCGCGCGCGCCGCGGCGCTCGAGCGCGCCGGACAGCGCGACCGCGGTCGCGGGATCGACCCGGCTCGCTGGGACGACGAGGAGCCAGGTGCCCGCGAGGACCCCGCCGCCCTGGCTCCCCGCGGGCCTCCAGACGACGCGGTAGCGCCAGGTGTCCACCGTGCGTTGCTCGCGCCGCTGGTGGCGCCAGCGCGCCAGCGCCGGCACCAGCGTGCTCAGCGCGCGCTGTGCCTCGTCGTCCTGAGCGTGCAGCGCGCCGCGGAGCGCGTCGACATCGCCCCGGTCCACGGCCTGCCAGAACTCGCGCTCCTCGGATGTGCTCGCGGCGGCCTCGGGGGCGTGGGCGGCCGGCGCTTCGAGCCAGAACCGCCTGCGCTGGAACGCGTACGTCGGCAAGCCGACCCGCCGGAGGCGCGGGCCCCCGAAGGGTTCCCCGAATGTTTCGACGACCGCCGGCCAGTCGAGGCGGTGGCCGCGCACGTACAGTGCCCCGAGCGCGCCGGCCATGGTCTCGAGCTCCAGCCGATCTTTGCGCAGCACCGCGATGTACTCGGCGCGCTCCGACGCGCGGTCGGTCAGCGCGTCGTGCGCCAGCGCCGTCAATACGCCGTGCGGGCCGAGCTCGATGAACGTGTGGACCCCCGCGCCGTGCAGGCTGCGCACGCCATCGAGGAATCGCACCGCGTTGCGGACGTGGTCGACCCAGTAGCCCGGCGAGCTCAGCTCCGCGTCACGGGCGACCCGCCCGGTCAGGTTCGACACGATCGGAATGCGCGCCGGCCGGTAGGCGATCCGCTCGGCCACCTGGCGGAACGGCTCGAGCATGCCGTCCATGTGGTGCGAGTGGAACGCGTGGCTGACGCGCAACCGCTGGGTCTTGCTTCCCACCGCCTCCGCCCGCCGGGCGACGTCGAGCACCGCCGCGGCATCGCCGCTCACCACCGTCGAGGCCGGCCCATTGACCGCGGCGACCACCGCGGCCCCGTGCTCGCTGCGCGCAGGCTGCGCGGCGAGCAGCGCGCGGCACTCGTCCTCGGACGCCTGCACCGCCACCATCGCACCGCCGGCGGGCAGCGCCTGCATGAGCCGCGCCCGCGCGCTGACCAGGGTGCACGCGTCCGCCAGCGAGAACACCCCCGCGACGTGCGCCGCCACCAGCTCGCCGATCGAGTGCCCGAGCAAGAGGTCCACCTCGTGGCCCCACGACTCGAGCAGGCGGAACAGCGCGACCTCGAGCGCGAACAGCGCGGGCTGGGTGTACAGGGTCTCGTCGAGCGACGCCGCGGCATCGGCGCCCTCCGGGCCCGCGGCGGCGAACACCACGTCGCGCACCGCGTGCTGGGCCCTGGCGGCCTCGGCGAGCTCGAGCGGTTCCGCGAGCGCGGCGTCGAGGTGCGCGCACACCGCATCGAAGGCATCCCGGAACACCGGGAACGCGTCGTAGAGCGCGCGGCCCATGCCCGGGCGCTGGCTACCCTGGCCCGTGAACAGCACTGCCAGCTTGCCGGGCGCGGTGCGCTGGCCGATCACCGCGTGCGGCGTCGGCTGGCCCTGCGCGACAGCTGCGAGCGCGTCGAGCACCGCGACCCGATCGGCGGCGACCAGCACGGCGCGGTGCTCGAGCTGCGAGCGCGTGGTGGCGAGCGAGTAGGCGACGTCCGCGAGCGCGAGCTCGGGACGGGCCGCGAGGTGCTCGCGCAGCCGCGCGGCCTGGCCGCGCAGCGCCGCCTCGGTCGTGGCAGACAGCAGCAGCGGTACCAGCGTTGGCGTCGCTGCCGGCGGCGCGCTGGCCGCGTCGGTGGACGCCGCTGCCGGCGGCGCCTCCTCGAGCACGACGTGCGCGTTGGTGCCGCTGATCCCGAACGACGACACCCCGGCGCGGCGCGGCCGCCCGTTCGCCTGCCACGGCACCGGCTCGGTCAAGAGCCGGACCGCGCCCGCTGACCAGTCGATGTGCGGCGACGGCTCCTCGGCGTGCAGCGTCCGCGGCAGCACGCCGTGCTGCATCGCCAGCACCATCTTGATGACGCCGCCCACCCCCGCCGCCGCCTGCGTGTGGCCGAGGTTGGACTTGAGGCACCCCAGCCACAGCGGACGGTCCTCGACGTGAGCCCGCCCGTACGTGGAGAGCAGCGCGTGGGCTTCGATCGGATCACCCAGCGTCGTGCCGGTGCCGTGGGCCTCGACGGCGTCGACGTCCTCGGGGAGGAGCCGCGCGTTCGCGAGCGCCTGGTGGATGACGCGCTCCTGGGCGGGCCCGTTGGGCGCGGTCAGGCCCTGGCTCTTGCCGTCCTGGTTGACGGCCGAGCCGCGGAGCAGCGCGAGCACCGGATGGCCGTTCTTTTGCGCATCGGAGAGCCGCTCGAGCAGCAGCATCCCGGCGCCCTCGCTCCAGCCGGTGCCGTCGGCTGCCGCCGAGAACGACTTGCAGCGGCCATCGGGCGCCAGCCCCCGCTGGCGGCTGAACGCGATGAAGATACTCGGCGTCGCCATGACCGTGACCCCGCCCGCGAGCGCGAGCGAGCACTCGCCCTGCCGCAGCGCCTGCGCTGCGAGGTGGAGCGCCACCAGCGATGAGCTGCACGCCGTGTCGATCGTCACCGTCGGGCCCTGCAGCCCCAGCGCGTACGCGATCCGCCCCGACGCCACGCTGGCCGCGCTGCCCATCCCGACATACCCCTCGAGGTCGCCCGGTACCTCATGCAGCCGCGCCGCGTAGTCGCCGTACATCACCCCGACGAACACGCCTGTCGCCGACCCCTGCAGCACCGCGGGATCGAGCCCCGCACGCTCGACCGTCTCCCACGCCGTCTCCAGCAGCAGCCGCTGCTGCGGATCGATCGCCAGCGCCTCGCGCGGACTGATCCCGAAGAACTCCGGGTCGAACTGATCGGCGTCATACAGGAAGCCGCCCGTGCGCACGTAGCTCTTACCGATCGCGTCCGGGTCCGGGTCGTAGAGCGCCGCGATGTCCCAGCCGCGGTTGTCGGGGAGCTCCGCGATCGTGTCGCGCCCCTCACGGAGGAGCTGCCACAGCTCCTCGGGCGTCCGCACCCCGCCGGGGAACCGGCACCCCATCGCCACGATCGCGATCGGATCGTCGTCGCGGCGGACCGTCGTCGCGGGCACGGCTGCGCCAGCCTCCGGCGCGCTGGCGAGCCCGTCCTCGGCGAGCTTCTGGGTGAGGAACCGCGCCAGCGCGCCCGGCGTCGGGTGATCGAACACCAGCGTCGCGTGTAGACGCGCCCCCGTGGCGGCGGCGAGCCGGTTGCGGAGCTCGAGCGCCATCAGCGAGTCGAGCCCGAGCTCCGAGAGCGGCCGCCCGAGCGCCAGGGTGCTCGGATCGGCGATGCCGAGGACGGAGGCCACCTCGGCGCGGACCCGCTCGAGCAGCGCGTGCTCGCGCTCGGCCGGCGCCAGCCCTCGCAGCTGCTCCGCCATCTCCGATCCGGCGGTGGTCCGCGCGGCCGGCCGCCGCGGCCGGTGGCCCCGGACCAGTCCCCGGAGCACGGGCGACCGCGCCGGGCCGTGCGCCCCCAGCGCGGCGGCATCCAGCCGTGCCGGCACCAGCGTCGCGTCCGGCCGCGCGAGCGCGGCATCGAGCAGCGCGAGCCCCTCGTCCGACGTCAGCGCGACCACGCCACCGCGCGCCATGCGCTCGACCTGGGACTCCGACAGGTGCGCGGTGAGCCCGGTCCGGGTCTCCCAATAGCCCCAGGCGAGTGAGAGCCCCGGCAGCCCCAGGGCTCGGCGATGCTGGGCGAGCGCGTCGAGGAACGTGTTCGCCGCGGCGTAGTTGGCCTGGCCCGGGCCGCCGAGCACGCCCGCCAGCGACGAGAACAGCACGAACGCCGACAGCTCGAGCGGCCGCGTCAGCTCGTGCAGGTGCACCGCCGCGTCGAGCTTGGCCCCGAGCACCGCGCCGAGCCGCGCCGGCGTGAGCGCGCCGACGACGCCGTCGTCGAGCACGCCCGCGGCGTGGATCACCGCGGTCAGCGGGTGCGCGGGCGGGATCGCGGCGAGCACCGCGGCCAGCGCGCCGCGGTCGGCCGCGTCGCACGCGGCGAGCGTGACGTGCGCGCCGGCGGCCCCGAGCTCGCGCGCGAGCGCCTCGGCGCCCGGCGCGGCCGGGCCTTGCCGCGACACCAGCACCAGGTGGGTCACGCCGTGCGCTGCGACCAGGTGGCGCGCCAGGAGCGCCCCCAGCGTCCCCGTCCCGCCCGTGATCAGCACCGTCCTCCCGGGCGTCAGCGGCCGGGGCGCCGCGGTCTCGGCTGCGTCCCGAGGCTGTGGCGGGCGCGCCGCGACGAGCCGGGGCGCCAGGCACACGCCGTCGCGCACCGCGAGCTGGGTCTCCGCCGCATCGAGCCCGGTGAGCCGGACCGCGCGCGACGCGGCGTGGTCGTCGCGATCGACCAGCAGGATCGCGCGATCCGGGTGCTCGCTCTGCGCGGACCGGACCAGTCCCCACAGCGGCGCGTGGACCAGATCCGGCACGCCGTCGTCGGGGCGCGCGGCCAGCGCGCCGCGCGTCAGCACGATCAGCCGCGACGCGGCCAGCCGCTCGCCGCCGACCCAGCCCTGGAGCTCGGCGAGCGCCCGTGCGGCAGCGGCGTGCGCGGCGGCGATCAGATCGGCCGATGCCGGCGCGCTCGCGGCGCGCCCCGCCAGCACGACCGCGTCGGGGGGCGCGGCGCCCTGATCCAGCGCGGCGCGCAGCGCGGCGAGGTCGGCGTGGTGCTCGAGCACGACACCGTCGGGCGCCTCCCCGAGCGCGTCGGGCGCTCCCTCGGGCGCCGCGATGACGGCCCAGCGCTCCGGCCGCTGCGGCGCGGCTGGCGCGCTGGCCAGCTCGGTCCACGCGACCTGCAGCAGCGCATCCTGGTGCGACCACCGCGCCTCGCGCACCTGCTCCGCCGACGCCGGCCGGCTCGTCAGCGCCTCGATCTGCGCCAGCGGCTCGCCCGCGCCATCGGCCAGCGCGAGTGCAAACTCGCCTGCCGCGGCGCCGCGCACGAGGCGCACGCGGAGCGCAGACGCGCCCACCGCGCGCAGCGAGACGCCGCGGAACACGAACGGCAGCGCCACCGCCGCGCCTTCGCCCAGCCCCTCCGCCGCCAGCGCGTGCAGCGCGGCATCGAGCAGCGCCGGGTGCAGCACGAACCGCTCCGCGTCCGCGTCGATCGCCGCGGGGAGCGCGGCCTCCGCGAACCGCTCGTCGCCGCGCTGCCACACGCCCCGCAACCCCTGAAACGCCGCGCCGTAGTCGAGCCCCGCCGTGGCCAGCTCCGGGTACAGCCCCTCGATCGCCAGCGGGATCGCGCCCGGCGGCGGCCACGCGTGCAGATCGAGCGCGGCCGCGTCCTCCGGCGCCGCGGGCGCGAGCGTGCCGCTCGCGTGCCGCGTCCACGCCACGCCGGGCGGTGCGTCCTCCGCGCGCGCGTGGATCGCCAGCGGCCGCCGCCCCGTCTCGTTGGGCGCGCCCACCGCGACCTGCACCACCACCGCGCCCCGCGGCGGGAGCACGAGCGA
>Ga0247790_10000030_pt1 | contig 75710 bp, 55 predicted proteins | sample UWRJS171409R4_FD_179913 | JGI IMG/M metagenome (GOLD analysis project Ga0247790, IMG submission 179913) | Soil microbial communities from Arlington Agricultural Research Station in Wisconsin, United States - UWRJ-S171-409R-4 | ecosystem: Environmental > Terrestrial > Soil > Agricultural land...
CCTCCGCCAGCCGGTCGCGCACGACCGGGCGGTTCATGCGCTCGCTGGGCGCCGCGCTCCCCGCGTCGGGCACTGCGTCGGGCGCCGCGTCGGGCGCCGGCTCCATGGCCGGCGTGCTGCGGCGCGCCTCCGCGTCCGGGCTCACGATCGGTGAGCTGCGGCGCGCCGCCGCGTCCGGGCTCACGATCGGTGAGCTGCGGCGTGCCGGCGCGTCCGGGATCATGGCCGGCACGCTCCGGCGGGAGGATCCATCGGCGTCCGGATCGGTCGGCCGGGGCGCCGCCGGCGGGATCTCGATCCGCATCCGGGGCGCCACGCTCTCGGAGGTGGACTTCGCCTCGGCCGGCGCGACGTCCTTGTCCTTCGGTGGCACCGCCGGCACCGAGGTCGCCGGCGCCGGGATCGCCAGCGGCGGGATCGACGAGAGCGGCGGCGCTCCGGCCGGCCGCGGCGGGATCCCGACGGGCGGCCGCGGCAAGACCGGCGGCACGCGGACGACACCGCCCGGCGCCGGGCTCAGGCCAGCCGGCGGGCTCGGCACGCGCGGCGGCACGACGACGACCGGGCGCACCGGCGGCGTCGGCGGCAGCGGCGGCGCGACCGGCTGACCCGGCCCGCGCATCGTCGACGGGATCCGCGGCGGCGGCGGCATCGGGGCCGGAGCCGGGGCCGGGGCCAGGGCGACCCGCGGCGGCGGCGCGGCCGGCGCTTCGTCCTCCTCCACCTCCTCCACGTCATCCATGTCGAGCGACGCGTCGACCTCGGAGCCGTCGTCGTCCTCGTCGTCTTCGTTGTCTTCGTTGTCCGACGGCTCGGCGTCGGCCGCGTCGGCCAGGGCCGGGCGCACGTCGATCCGCGTCTGGCTGATCGCCGGGCCGTCTGCCTCGCCCGCGTTCTCGCCCGCGCCGCCGTCTCCGTCCTCGTCGCCCTCGTTGCCCTCGTTGCCCTCGTCGTCGTCGAGCATCAGCGCGTCGATGCGCGCGGCGAGCGACCTCGCACGATCGGGTCCCGCGGCCGTAGCGGCCGACGAGTCTTCCGACGAGCCGGCCGCGCCCTCCCTCGCGCCCGGGTCGCGTTGTTCGGGTGGCGATCCCAAGTCCGGCTCAAGATCGCGCGAACGGTGCGGATGTGTCAACGCGGGGGGCCGCCAATTGGCTCGTCGCGCCTCGCGCGCGCGCCCGGCTTTCCCTCATCATTTTCCGAGATTCCATACCCGACCGCGCGGCCCGTTGCGCCCGGGCCGTGCGGCGCCATAAACCAACGCCGTGCAAACGCCGCTTCGCCTCGGAGAAGACGCCCTCACTCTCGACGCCATCGCCGACGTCGCGCGCGGCGGGCGCCCGGTCTGGGTGAGCGCTGGCGCCCGGACCGCCATGGACCGGGCGCGCCGGGTCGTGGACGAGGTGGTCGCGGCCGGCGACGCCGCCCCGGCCGTCTACGGCGTCAATACGGGGTTCGGCGCGCTGGCCGAGGTCCGCATCTCGTCGGCGCAGGTGGCGCGGCTGCAGCAGAACCTCGTCCGCTCGCACGCCGCCGGCGTCGGGGCGCCGCTGCCGCGCGACGCCGTCCGCGCGATGATGCTGCTCCGCGCAGCGGTGCTCGCGACCGGCCGCAGCGGCGCGCGCGCCGTCTGTTGCGAGCGGCTGTGCGAGCTCCTGAACGCCAGCGTTCATCCCGTGATCCCGGCCCGCGGCTCGGTCGGCGCCTCGGGCGATCTCGCCCCCCTCGCCCACCTGGCGCTCGGCATGATCGGAGAGGGCCTCGCCGAGCACCGGGGCGAGACGATCCCGGCCGCCGAGGCGCTGGCCCGCGCGGGGCTCGCGCCTGTCGTGCTCGAGGCCAAGGAGGGGCTGACGCTCTTGAACGGCACGCAGCACATGACGGCGGTCGGCGGCCTCGCCGTGCTCGACGCCGAGGTCGCGTGCCGCGTCGCCGACGTCGCGGGCGCGCTCTCGCTCGAGGCGCTCAAGGGCACCGCGCGCGCGTTCGATGCGCGCGTCGTCGGGGCGCGCCCGCACCCCGGGCAGATCGCCGTCGCCGCGGTGCTGCGCGCGCTGCTCGCCGGCTCCGAGATCGCCGAGTCGCACAAGGACTGCGGCAAGGTGCAGGACCCGTACTCGCTCCGCTGCATGCCGCAGGTCCACGGCGCGAGCCGGGACGTGCTCGCGTTCGCGCGCACCGTCCTCGAGCGCGAGGCGCAGAGCTCGACCGACAACCCGCTCGTCTTCACCGACGGGCCCGACGGCGGCGAGATGATCTCCGGCGGCAACTTCCACGGCCAGCCCGTCGCGCTCGCGCTCGACGCCGCCGCGCTCGCCGTCGCCGAGCTCGCGAACATCAGCGAGCGCCGCGTCGAGCAGCTCGTGAACCCGCACCTCTCGAGCGGGCTGCCGCCGTTCCTCGCCGCCGACAGCGGCCTCAACTCCGGCTTCATGATCGCGCAGGTCAGCGCGGCCGCGCTCGTCTCCGAGAACAAGATCCTCGCGCACCCCGCCTCGGTCGACTCGATCCCCTCGTCGGCGGGCCGCGAGGATCACGTCTCGATGGGCGCCACCGCGGCGCTCAAGCTCGCCACGATCCAGGACCACGTGCGGACCGTGCTCGCGATCGAGCTTCTGTGCGCCGCGCAGGGCCTCGACCTGCGCCGCCCGCTGCGGACCACGGCGCCGCTCGAAGCCGTGCACGCGGCGATCCGCGCGCGGGTGCCCGCGATGATGGTGGACCGGCCGCTCGCCCCCGACATCGCCGCGGTCCGCGCGCTGATCGACGACGGCACGCTGCTCGCGGCCGCCGGCGTGTGAACTCAAGAGCTGTCTACGAATGCCTCGGCAGCGTTGGGCCGAGCGCGGACCGCGCCCACGTGGGACGAGCGCGGACCCGCCCACGTGGGCCGAGCGCGGACCGCGCCCACGTGGGACGAGCGCGGGCCGCGCCCACGTGGGCCGAGCGCGGACCGCGCCCACGTGGGCCGAGCGCGGACCGCGCCCACGTGGGCCGAGCGCGGACCCCGCCCACGTGGGCCGAGCGCGGGCCCCACCCACGTGGGACGAGCGCGGGCCGCGCCCACGTGGGACGAGCGCGGGCCGCGCCCACGTGGGACGAGCGCGGACCGCGCCCACGTGGGCCGAGCGCGGACCGCGCCCACGTGGGCCGAGCGCGGACCCGCCCACGTGGGACGAGCGCGGACCCCGCCCACGTGGGACGAGCGCGGTCCGCGCCCACGTGGGACGAGCGCGGACCCCGCCCACGTGGGACGAGCGCGGTCCGCGCCCACGTGGGACGAGCGCGGACCCGCCCACGTGGGACGAGCGCGGACCCCGCCCACGTGGGCCGAGCGCGGGACCCGCCCACGTGGGACGAGCGCGGACCCCGCCCACGTGGGCCGAGCGCGGGACCCGCCCACGTGGGACGAGCGCGGACCCCGCCCACGTGGGACGAGCGCGGGCCCCACCCACGTGGGACGAGCGCGGGCCGCGCCCACGTGGGACGAGCGCGGGCCGCGCCCACGTGGGCCGAGCGCGGACCCGCCCACGTGGGACGAGCGCGGACCCGCCCACGTGGGACGAGCGCGGACCCCGCCCACGTGGGACGAGCGCGGATCGCGCCCACGTGGGCCGAGCGCGGATCGCGCCCACGTGGGCCGAGCGCGGACCCGCCTACGTGGGCCGAGCGCGGACCCCGCCCACGTGGGACGAGCGCGGGACCCGCCCACGTGGGCCGAGCGCGGACCCGCCCACGTGGGACGAGCGCGGACCCGCCCACGTGGGACGAGCGCGGGACCCGCCCACGTGGGACGAGCGCAGACCCCGCCCACGTGGGCCGAGCGCGGACCCGCCCACGTGGGCCGAGCTCAGCGACGGCCGTTTTACGTCAGCAAGGTGCTCGCGTGCTGCAGGAGGTTCGACGCGATCGCACCGAGCAGGGCGACGCAAGTGACCTTCTCGAGGCCGCGGACGAGGAACCGGTCGATGCCGTGGTGGGTACGCAGGTGCGCATTCATCAGCTCGCACAAGCCCGCCCGCGCGGTAGCTCAGCTTCGCCTCGTCGGTCTCCATCCGTGCCCGCCACGCCACGATTTATAGACAGCTCTTGAGTTGAGTTGAGTTGAGCCCCCGAGCGCTAGCGCGGGGCCAAAGCGCGGGCCTCTGCGGCTCCGTCCAGACTGCTGGACGGACGGACTGACGAGCACTTGCGCTCTCAGATGGTGCGGCGCAAGCTCTCGTAGTGACGGTCGAGCTGCCCAAAAAGATCGAAGAAGATCTTCGCATCTTGGCCGAACGGCTAGGCCGCTCGATCGAAATCCTGCTCAAGGAGGCCGTCGAGCAGTACCTCGAGACGTCGGCCATCACGGACACAACGCCAGAGGAAGTAGCAGCCGCTCAGGAGACGCTCCTGGGAGAGTTGACCGGCATTTCCGAGTGGGGAGAGCAGGACGTGTGAGACGGGGCGAGATCTGGTGGGCAGATTTGCCTGTGCCCGTCGGGAGCCGGCCGGTTGTCATCTTGACCCGCGACGCTGTCTTGCATTCCATTCAAAGCGTGGTGGTCGGGCTCGTCACGCGTACCGTCCGCGGGCTCCCAACCGAAGTGGAGCTCGGCCGACGCCAGGCGCTGGCCGTACGGTGCGTTGCCAATCTCGACAACATCTTCACGGTGCCGCGCCCGCGTCTGGTTCGACGAATGGGGGCGTGCGATGCCGACAAGCTCCAGGAGCTGCACCAGGCCATCAAGGCAGCGTTCGATATCCCCTGAAGGCACCGAGCGCCAGCGAGGGGCAAAGCTCGGAGCCCCGCCCCACATCCGTCACGGTCGGCCCGGGCGCGGCCGTGCTACACCCGTGGCCGATGCGCCGGGTGCCTGCTCTCGCCGCCGCCACCGCCGCCGCCGTCGCGGTCCTGGCCTCTGCAAGCCCCGCGCGCGCCGACGGCGAGTCGACCGCGCCCGGCGCTGGCGAGAGCGCGCCGCCGGTCCAGAACCGCATCAACTTCCGCATCGGCGGCGCGAGCAGCGACGACACCGGCCGGCCCACGTTCTGCCTCGACGTCCGCGTCGTCGCCGGGCTCGGCGTCGAGTCGTGCGGCACCGGCCAGGCGCTGATCCACAACGAGCCCGGCCGCGAGATGGCGCACTTCCGCGCCACGTGGACGCTGCTCTCGACGCACACCGATCGCGGCACCGGCAAGCTGCGCGCCGGCGCCGGCTTCGCCGAGCTGCAGGTCGGCATCGATCACGTCGGCTTCCAGTTCGGCTCGCCCGACGCCGCCGATCACGGCTCGGTCTCCGGCCCCGAGGCCGTCGTCCAGGGTCAGTGGCTCGTCCCGCTCGGCCGCGGCGTCGAGGCGATCGCCTCGTTCACCGCGGGCGCTGCCGCGTTCGCGCGGGCCGACGAGCTCGTGATCCCGCAGCGCGCCGTCCAGCCGTTCCTCGCCGTCGAGATCGGCCTCGGCTGGTAGGCGGCCGCGCCGCGCCGCGCCGTGCGGCGGCTATACCGGCGCGCCGGCCACGTACACGCGATCGATCAGCGAGGCGGCCGCGCCGTACCGGTACGGCACGGCTGCCGGATCGTCGCAGCGCCAGAGGATCCAGTCGGCGGGCGCGCCGGCGGCGAGCGTCCCCGGGCCGGCGAGCCCGAGCGCGCGCGCGGCGTGCCGCGTGACGCCGAGCCACGCCTCCTCGACGGTCATGCCGTAGTGCGTCGCCGCGAGCCAGAGCTGCGGCAGGAGCGACTCGCAGAACGACGAGCCCGGGTTCAGATCGCTCGCCACGGCCATCGGGACGCCGGCTCGGCGCAGCTGCTCGACCGGCGGCACTGGCAGCCGGAGCTGGACGCACGCGCCGGGCAGCATCACCGCGACGATGCCGGCGCGCGCGAGCGCCGCGATGCCCGCGTCATCGATCTGCTCGACGTGGTCGGCCGACAGCGCGCCCAGCTCCGCGAGCAGGTGCGCGCCGCCCAGATCGCGGAACTGGCCGACGTGGCCGCGCACGGGCAGCCCCGCCGCGCGCGCGGCGCCGAGGATGGCGCGGCTCTCCTCGAGCGTGAACGCGCCCTCGTCGCAGTAGACGTCCACCGACGCGGCGAGCCCCTCGCGCGCGGCCGCCGGCACCAGCTCGCCGGCGAGCTCCGCCACGTAGCGCGCGCGGTCCGCCGCCCGCTCCTTCGGGATCAGGTGCGCGAGCAGGGTCGGCACGATCCGCTGCGGCCCGCGGCGCGCGGCCGCCGCCACCACGCGCAGGAGCCGCAGCTCGCCGGGAACCGTCAGGTCGTAGCCGCTCTTCACCTCGATCGTCGTGGTCCCCGCGGCGCGCGCCGCGGCGAGCCGCTCGTCGAGCAACCCCGCAAGCTCGCCGTCAGCCGCCGCGCGCGTCGGCCCAAGCGTCGCCGCGATCCCGCCGCCCGCCGCCGCGATCTCGAGGTACGAGCGGCCCGCCGCGCGCATCCCGAACTCGTTCGCCCGGTCCCCCGCGAAGATCGCGTGCGTGTGGCAATCGACGAGCCCCGGCGTCACCAGCCGTCCGCCCGCGTCGATCACCGCGCCTGCCGCCGCGCCTGCCCCCGCGCTCGCCGGCACGTCCTCGTCTTCGCCGACCCACACGACCGCGCCGCCGCGGATCGCCATGGCGCCGCGATCGATCACGCCGAGCCCCGGCCGCGCCGGATCGCACGTCATCACGCGCGCGTTGCGGACAACGAGCGAGCTATCCACGCCAGGGCGCTCCCTGCATGCTCTCCACGCTGAGCCCGGGGAGCCCATGCCCTCGCATTTGGGGCCAAAGCGCCCGGCTTGTGACGATGACGCTCGGGTTGAGCCATCGCAGCTTTTTCTCGATCTGGGTCTTCAGCGTCATTGCCAGAGTTGGATCGAGGCGGATGGTCTCGAGCCAGAAGGTCACAAAAACTCGTTCATCTCGATCAAAGAGTGCCTTCAGGTGGACGAGGAGGTGATCGCAGGGATGCCGGTCCCGGCAGAACAGTAGCCCCGCGAGAGTGTCGCGGACCTTGTCGGCAACAATCTGCGAGATTGCATCGACCGAATTTTGGCCGCGATAGGTAGCCCAGTCGCCGCGCGGATCCTTGATTTCGAACAGGTGAAGGCTGCGCCGGTCCAGTGTCGCGATGATGTCGACCGCCTTGCCGCCGTGTCGCTGCAGGCCGCGCAGATACGCAGGGTCGTCGTCCCACTTCACAGCGTCCCAGGCCGGCCGCTCGAACGTAAACCGGAGCCGATCTTCAACCTCGATGCGGATCGGTCGGCTCACGAGACGCTACCGAGCGTGCGGCTGAGCTCGAAGTCGTAGTGGCGAGCGAACTCTTCCTCGATCGGGTTCACGGGGAGATCCGCCAGCCTCGCGCCGTGCTGGATCTCCACCGGAGCGCCGTCGCGTGGGCGATAGCACACGAAGAAGCGAGTCGGAGGCTCCCCCGGCAGCTCGCCTTTGACCGAAAGCCTACGCGCGAGCAGGAAGTCGTGGGTCGTGATGAAGACCTGCACGCCGAGGGAAGCCAGCGCGCCGAGGACATCGGCGATCACGACCGTGAGCCGCGGGTTCAGGTTGGCCTCCGGCTCGTCCCAGAACAGAAACCCGTTCGTCGTGAGCGATCCATTCAAGAGGAGCCGCTCGAGGCTCGCGAGCTTGCGCAGCCCCTCGGCGACCAGGTGCGCCTCCATCCGCGCACGGTCACCGTGGAACTTCACGTAGAAGCGCTCGCCGCTGAGCTCGACGTGGCCGCCGAGCGCCTGGCGCAGCGTCTGAAGCACTGACTCGACGCGCTCCTTGGCGGAACCCTTGATCGGGTTCGCGTTGAGCGCGACGCACACGTCGAAGTAGGTCTCGTCGAAGGCAAGCTCGCGCTCGCGATAGGCGGCGATGAAGCCCTCGTACATGGCGAGGACCTCTCGGCTGGGGAGGAAGACAGCCCGCTCGTGGTGGATGGAGCCGCGGACCTTGTGCTTCAAGGTCCCCTTCTTCGAGGGCAGCTCGAAGCTGATCTGTCCGCCGTTGACCTCGAGGGTCACCTTCGCGGTGCTCGATCCGTGGACGCGCCGGGCCAGGTGGCCCACCTGACCGTCGTCGGGCCGAAACACACCTGCGAGCTTGTCTCTCAGCGACGTGTCGTTTCGCGTGGCTTCCAGCAGCGAATAAATGAGCTTCAGGAGGTGCGTCTTCCCGGTCCCGTTGGCGCCGAGAAAGATGTTGAGCCCCTCAACGAACTCGAGATCTGCCGATTTGAATGCGCTGAGCTCGCTGAGGCGAAGTCGACGCACCGGCATAGCTACGTGTCGGTACCATGCAGCCGCCGTGCACAGCAACTAATGGACCGGGAGCCGGTCAGCACTCGTCTGGCGCTCGTCTGGCGCTCGTCTGGCGCTCGTCTAGCGTTCGTTGCCGCGCTTGAAGTTGCCGGTCTTGCGCGCGACGAGCAGCTGCACGGCGGCCGGGTCGCCCGCCGCGGCGGCGACTCGCACCTCCGCGGCGTCGGCGCCGGTCAGCGTGCGGACGAGCCGGCCGCGGAACCGCACGAGCACCTTGTCCCGCGTGAGCTGGACGTCGAACGGCCCTCCGTCCAGCGCGAGCTTGCCGCGCCGGTCGATCGTCACGGGGCGTCGCCCCGGCGGCGCGGCACGACGACGCCGCGCTCGTCGGCCGCGCGGATCGCCTCGTCGTAGCCGGCGTCCGCGTGCCGGATGATGCCCATGCCCGGATCGGACGTCAGCACGCGCTCGAGGCAGCGGGCCGCGCGCGGCGTGCCGTCGGCGACGACGACCATGCCGGCGTGCAGCGAGTAGCCGATGCCGACGCCGCCGCCGTGGTGGAACGAGACCCACGTGGCGCCCGCGGCCGTGTTGACGAGCGCGTTCAGGATCGCCCAGTCGGCGACCGCGTCGGTACCGTCCTTCAGCCCTTCCGTCTCGCGGTTCGGCGACGCCACCGAGCCGCAGTCGAGGTGATCGCGGCCGATCACGATCGGCGCCTTCACCTTGCCGGTGCGGACCAGCTCGTTGAAGCGCAGGCCCACGCGGTGGCGCTGGCCGTAGCCGAGCCAGCAGATGCGCGCGGGCAGGCCCTGGAACGCGATCCGCTCGCGCGCGAGCGGGATCCAGCGGTGCAGCATCGGATCGTCGGCGAGCTCCGCGAGCACTGCCTCGTCGGTGACGCGGATGTCCTCGGGATCGCCCGACAGCGCGGCCCACCGGAACGGCCCCTTGCCCTCGCAGAACAGCGGCCGGATGTACGCGGGCACGAAGCCGGGGTACGAGAACGCGGTCTCGCGCGGCAGGCCCCCGAGCGCGGCCTGCTCGCGGAGGTTGTTGCCGTAATCGAAGACGTGCGCGCCGGCCTGCTTCATCGCGACCATCGCCTCGACCTGCACCGCCATCGACGCGCGCGCGCGGCGGACGTACTCGTCCGGATCGCGGCGCCGCAGCTCGGCGGCCGCCTCGAGCGTGTAGCCCTGCGGGATGTAGCCGACGAGCGGATCGTGCGCCGACGTCTGATCGGTGACGAGATCGAGCGCGGTGCCGCGCCGGACGAGCTCGGCGTAGACGTCCGCGGCGTTGCCGACGACGGCGATCGAGCGCGCGACGCGCTCGCGCCTGCACTGCTCGGCGCGGCGCAGCGCGGTGTCGAGATCCGGCGCGACCTCGTCGAGGTAGCGCGTCTCGAGCCGGCGCTGCACGCGCGCGGGATCGATCTCCACGCCGAGGAACACGGCGCCGGCCATGGTGGCGGCGAGCGGCTGCGCGCCGCCCATGCCGCCGAGCCCGCCCGAGAGCACGAGCTTGCCGGCGAGATCGCCGCCCCAGTGCTGCCGGCCAGCGGCCGCGAACGTCTCGAACGTGCCCTGCACGATGCCCTGCGAGCCGATGTAGATCCAGGACCCGGCGGTCATCTGGCCGTACATCATGAGGCCGCGCTGCTCGAGCTCGCGGAAGTGCTCCCACGTGGCCCACTTGCCGACGAGGTTCGAGTTGGCGATCAGGACGCGCGGCGCCTCCTCGTGCGTGCGGAACACGCCGACCGGGCGCCCCGACTGCACGAGCAGCGTCTGATCTCCCTCGAGCGCGCGCAGCTCGCGGACGATCGCGTGGTAGTCGTCCCAGCTGCGCGCGGCCTTGCCAGTGCCGCCGTAGACGACGAGATCGTCCGGCCGCTCGGCGACGTCCGGATCGAGGTTGTTCATCAGCATCCGCAGCGCGGCCTCCTGCGGCCAGCCTTTGCACGAGAGGGCGGTGCCGCGGGGCGCGCGAATGGGATCGGCCATGGCCTCGTTTAGCACGACCGAACTGGCTATCCTGCGCCCATGATCCGGATCGCCCTGCTCGCTCTCGTGCTCGCCGCTGGCTGCAACGACAAGAGGCCGGAGGAACGCAAGCTGCCGCCGACGCAGGCCGGGACGCCGGCCGGTGGGACGCCCGCCGGAGGAGCGCCGGCCGGCGGAACGCCCACCGGCACGGCGGGCAGCGGCGGGACCGCGGGCCCGGCCGAGAGCCCGTCCGCGGGCCCGGCCGCGCCGGGGCCCAAGGCCACCGGGTTTCTGCCGTTCGACGAGGCGCTCGCCGGCACGAAGCCGTGGGTGGCCGAAGGTGACAAGGCGGGCGTCGTCGAGCTCGTCGCCGTCGAGGATCTGTCTGGCCAGACCAAGGGCAGGTTCTCCGTCGAGCGGCGGTGCGGCGCCGACGCCGTGAAGGCGGTGGAGGCGGTCGGCAAGCAGATGCCGGAGCGCCTGAAGACGAACCACGAGGCGCCGACCTGCAAGGAGGACGGCGGGATCATGCGCTGTGCTCAGCCCGGGCTCGCCGAGGGCGATGTCGTCGTGGAGATCGAGTACGCCAAGGCCGCCGAGGCGTGGCGCGTCATGGGTGTGAAGACCTACGGCGTCGGCATGACGATCACCAAGGAAGCGGAGCGGTACGCCGCGCTGCTCAAGGAGCCGTGCAAGTAAGCGCGGCCCGGTCGCGCGCCGCGCCCCGGGCGCCGCGCCCGTAGCCTGCTTGCCAGTTCGGCAGTCACGCGCCCCGCCTGGCAGCTCCGATCGTCGCGCGCGCCCGCGCCGGGCGCACCGCACGCACGCGTGATCGCCCACTTCGGGCCTGCGCCGGCGTGCTTCGCGCCGTGGTCCGCCGGTTGCTCGCTGGCCGATGCATGCTGCACCCGACCCTCCGCGAGCTCCGCGCCCTGCCTCCCGAGCGCCCACCCCGCGGGCTCGCGCTCGTCATGGGCATCGTCTCTGCCCTCGTCCTGATCGCCGGCACCGTCGCGCTGGCGGTCGCCGCGCCGCCGGGGCCGGGGCCGCCCGGGCTCCATCTCCGGGCCCAGAGCTACCTGGGCCCCTGCCTGGGCCCGGCCCCCTGAGCAGGGCGGCCGGGGCCAGCGCCCTGGCCGCTACGCGTCCTTCTTCTCGTCCGCAGCCTTCTTCTCGTCCGCAGCCTTCTCGTCCGCAGCCTTCTCGTCCCCGAGCTTCACGTCGTCGTCCTTCGCCTTCTCCGCCGCCGCCGCCGCTTCGGCCTTCTCCTCGGCCTTCTCCTCGGCCTTCTCGGCCTTCTCCTCGGCCTTCGCCACCTTCTCTTCGGCCTTCTCGGCCTTCTCCTCGGCCTTCTCCTCGGCCTTCGCCACCTTCTCCTCGGCCTTCTCGACCTTCTCCTCGGCCTTCGCCACCTTCTCCTCCGCCTTCTCGACCTTCTCGACCTTCTCCGCCTTCTCGGCCTTCTCGGCCTTCTCCGCCTTCTCCGCCTTCTCCGCCTTCTCCGCGGCCGGGGCCGGCTTCGCTGCCGGCTTCTTCGCCGCCGCCGTCGCCGGCGCCGGTTTCGTCGCCTCGCCCGAGTCGATGCGCATGCCGTAGAACGAGCGGTGCGCGAAGAACATCGCGATGGCCAGCGAGACGCCCGCCACCGTGTACTTCACCGCCGTGTAGTTGCTGTGATCGAGCTGGAGCGCGAGGCCGACCGCGAGCACGCCAAACAGCGTCGTGAACTTGATGACCGGGTTCAGCGCGACCGACGACGTGTCCTTGAACGGATCGCCGACCGTGTCGCCGACGACCGTCGCCTCGTGCAGCTTGGTGCCCTTCGCGCGTAGCTCGGTCTCGACGACCTTCTTCGCGTTGTCCCAGGCGCCGCCGGCGTTCGCCATGAAGATCGCCTGGTAGAGGCCGAACAGCGCCATCGAGATCAGGTAGCCGATGAAGAAGTACGGCTCGAGGCAGGCGAACGACAGCGTCGTGAAGAACACGACGAAGAAGATGTTCACCATGCCCTTCTGCGCGTAGATCGTGCAGATCTCGACGACCTTGTTCGAGTCCTCGGTCGACGCCTTCTCGGCGGTGCCGTCGAGCTTGATGTTCGCCTTGATGAACTCGACCGCGCGGTACGCGCCCGTCGACACGGCCTGCGTCGACGCGCCGGTGAACCAGTAGATGACCGCGCCGCCGGCGATGAGGCCGAGCAAGAACGGCGGGTGGATCATCGACAGGTTGCCGACCAGCGCGGGCTTCAGGCCGGCGGTGACCAGCATGATGAGCGCGAAGATCATCGTCGTCGCGCCGACCACCGCGGTGCCGATCAAGACCGGCTTGGCCGTCGCCTTGAACGTGTTGCCCGCGCCGTCGTTCTCCTCGAGGAACATCTTGGCGCGCTCGAACTCGGGCTTGAACCCGAACTTCTTCTTGATCTCGTCCTCGATGCCGGGCTTGCCCTCGATCACCGACAGCTCGTAGACCGACTGCGCGTTGTCCGTGACCGGGCCGTAGGAGTCGACCGCGATCGTCACCGGGCCCATGCCGAGGAAGCCGAACGCGACGAGGCCGAACGCGAACACCGCCGAGGCCGCCTTGGCAGCGAACCACGACATGTCGAGGCCCGCGAGCTCGTTCGTGCTCGCGATGAGCTCGGTCATGCCCTGCGACGTCGACACCCAGTACGCGATGCCCATGAGGCCGGTGATGATGAGGCCCATCCAGTAGCCCGAGAAGTTGCCGGCCGTGAGGCCCGCCAGGATGTTCAGCGACGGGCCGCCCTCCTTCGAGGCGGTGACCGTCTCGCGGACGTGGCCGGAGTTCACCGACGTGAACACCTTCACGAGCTCGGGGATGATCGCGCCAGCGAGCGTGCCGCACGAGATGATCACCGAGAGCTTCCACCAGAGGCCGAACGGCAGCGTCGACTCGCCCTGGCCGATCAGCAGGTACGAGACGAGGAATGTCAGGCCGACCGAGACCAAGGACGTCAGCCAGACCAGGTTCGTGAGCGGGTGCTCGAAGTCCATCTTCGCCGCGTTCTCGTAGCGCGCCTTCGTGACCATCTCGTTCAGGAGGTAGCTGCCGACCGAGGCGAGGATCATGACGATGCGCATCGCGAACAGCCAGACGAGCAGCACGCTCATCGTCCACTGGCCCGGATCGTCGGGGACGCCGTTCGGCGCGAAGTGGTTGGCCTCGAGGCCCGGAGAGTTCGGCAGCGCGACCAGGAGGAACGTGATGAGCGCGACGCCGGTGACGCCGTAGGTCTCGAAGCCGTCGGCCGTCGGGCCGACCGAGTCACCGGCGTTGTCGCCGGTGCAGTCCGCGATGACGCCCGGGTTTCTCGCGTCGTCTTCCTTGATGTTGAAGACGATCTTCATGAGGTCGGAGCCGATGTCGGCGATCTTCGTGAAGATGCCGCCCGCGATGCGGAGCGCGGCGGCGCCGAGCGACTCACCGACGGCGAAGCCGATGAAGCACGGGCCCGCGTAGTCGCCGGGCAAAAACAGCATGATCGCGAGCATCAGGAGGAGCTCGGTCGAGATCAGCACCGTGCCGATGCTCATGCCGGCCTCGAGCGGGATCGCCATGACCGGGTACGGCTTGCCGCGCAAGGACGCGAACGCCGCGCGCGAGTTCGCGAACGTGTTGACGCGGATACCGAAGAACGCGACCAGCGTGCTGCCGAGGATGCCGACCACCGAGAACGCGGCGATCGCGAGGACCTTGGGCAGCGGGACCTTCTCGAGGACCGCGAAGTACACGACGATGATCGTCGCGATCGGGATCCAGAGCAGCGTGATGAAGCGGGCCTGCGTGCGCAGGTACGTCCGGCACGTGGCGTAGATGAGCTCGCTGATCTCGAGCATCGCCTGGTGCACCGGCAGCGCCTTCAGCTTCTGGTACTTGAGCAGCCCGAAGATCAGGCCGATCGCGCACACCGCGAGGCCGATCGCCAGGATGTTCCAGCCCGTGATGCCCAGGAACTGGACCTGGTGGAAGTCCGGCAGGGCGAGCTGCGCCTCGCTGTGCGGGCGGACGGCCTTGCCGGCGGCCTCGGTGGCCCCGTTTGCTAGCCAATGCAATATCGAAGTCATGGGATTCCTCGGCGGGCGTTATATGGAAGCCCGGAGGGGGTCGCAAGGGGTTGGAACGGCTCAACTGCCCGACGCACGAAAGGTTTCCTGCAGCGAGACGGGCCCTCCATGGTATGGAACGCTGCCCGGAAAGGTTCCCCCCCGCGGTGGCCCGCGCCCCGCGCTCGATCGAGCCCGCCGCGCACCCGGCCCCATGCGCCCGCCGCGCCGCCCCGAGATCCTCGCCCCCGCCGGTGACCGCGCGGCGCTCGCCGCGGCGCTCGCCGCGGGCGCCGACGCTGTCTACTTCGGCCTCGATGACGGCTTCAACGCGCGCGCGCGCGCCGCGAACTTCCCGGCGAGCGGGCTCGCGGAGACCGTCGCGTGGATCCACCGCGCCGGCGCCCGCGCGTACGTCACGCTGAACACGCTCGTGTTCGAGCCAGAGCTGCCGGTCGTCGAGGAGCTGGTCCGGCGCGTCGCCGCGTCCGGCGTCGACGCGATCATCGTCCAGGATCCGGCCGTCGCGGTGATCGCGCGCGCCGTGTGCCCGGCGCTCGAGCTGCACGCCTCGACGCAGATGACGGCGTCGAGCGCGCTCGCGGTGGAGCTCTTGCGCGAGCTGGGGCTGTCCCGCGTCGTCGTGCCGCGCGAGCTATCGCTGGACGAGATCCGCGCGTACGCGGCGGAGACGAGCGTGCCGCTCGAGGTCTTCATCCACGGCGCGCTGTGCGTCGCGTGGTCGGGTCAGTGCCTGTCCTCGGAGGCGTGGGGCGGCCGGTCGGCGAACCGCGGCCAGTGCGCGCAGGCGTGCCGCCTGCCCTACCAGCTCGTCGTCGACGGGCGCGAACGCGACCTCGGCGAGATCGAGTACCTCCTGTCGCCGAAGGACCTGGTCGGGCTCGACGCGGTGCCCGAGCTCGCGGCGATCGGCGTCGCGTCGCTCAAGATCGAGGGCCGGCTCAAGGGGCCGCACTACGTGGCGGCGGCCGTGCACCAGTACCGGCGGGCGGCGGAGCGCGCCGCGCCGGAGGGCGGGCCCGCGTACGCGCCGCCGCTCGAGCTGCCCGAGGACGAGGCGTCGCTGCACGTCGCGTACAGCCGCGGCGTCTCGCGCGGATTCCTCGGCGGCGCCGATCACCAGACGCTCGTGGAGGGCCGGTTCCCGCGGCACCGCGGGCTGCCGCTCGGGCGCGTCACCGCCGTCGGGCGCGACGAGGTCGTCGTCGTGCCGGATCCGGCGCAGCGCCCGGTGACCGGCGGCGCGGCGCTGAGCGACGCGGAGCTCCGCGACGCGGCGCGGGGAGGCGAAGGCGCGACGATAGTCCCCCGCCCGGGCATGGGCGTCGTGTTCGATCGCGGCCGGCCCGAGGCGGACGAGCCGGGCGGGCCGATCTTCGCCAGCGAGCCGCTGCGCGAGGGCTACCGCCTGCGGTTCGGGCAGCCCGGTCCGGATCTCGGACAGGTCGCGCCGGGCGACCTCGTGTGGATCACGTCGGATCCGCGCGTCTTGCGAGCCGGCGAGCGGGCGGCCGAGGCCGGCCGGGAGGGCGCCGCGCTCGGCCGGATCGCGGTCGCGCTCACGGTGCGAGGCGCCGCGGGCGCGCCGCTCGAGGTGACGGCCGAGGTGACGCGCGGGGCCGCGCGCGCGGCCGCGACGGCGCGCACCCGGAGCGCGCTCGCGATCGCGCGCGGCGCGGGCCTGTCGCGCGAGGTGCTCGCCGACAAGCTCGGCGCGCTCGGCGGCACGCCGTTTTCGCTCGGCGCGCTCGACGCGAGCGGGCTCGCCGGCGGCCTGCACGTGCCGGTGTCCGAGCTCAAGGAGCTGCGGCGCGAGCTGGTCGCGCAGCTCGACGCCGCGATCGTCCGCGTCGACCGCGAGCTGGCGCCGGCGGGGATCACCCAGGTGCTGCGGGCGAGACCGGATGAGGCCGGGAGCGGCGCCGCCGCGGATGCCGCGCCGATCGCCGTGCCGCTGTGCCGCAGCGACGCGCAGCTCGACGCCGTGCTCGATGCCGGCGCGCGCGAGGTCGAGCTCGACTGGATGGAGCTGGTCGGGCTCGGCCGCGCCGTCGAGCGGGCGCGGCGCCGGGGCGCGCGCGTCGGCGTGGCCACCGTGCGGGTGCAGAAGCCAGGCGAGGAGAAGATCGACGCCCACCTCGCGCGGCTCCTGCCCGATCACGTGCTCGTGCGGAGCTGGGGCTCGCTCGCGTACTTTCGTGGGCTCGCCGAGCGGCCGGCGCTCCACGGCGACTTCTCGCTCAACGTCGCGAACTCGATCACCGCGCGGTGGGTGCTCGATCGCGGGCTCGCCACGGTGACCGCCGCGCACGATCTCGATCGCGCGCAGCTCCTCGCGCTGCTCGATCGCGCGCCGCGCGGCCGCGTCGCCGTGACGATCCACCACCACATCCCGACGTTCCACACCGAGCACTGCGTGTACGCGCACCTGCTGTCGACGGGGCGCGACTTCCGCACGTGCGGCCGGCCGTGCGAGCGGCACGAGGTGGCGCTGCGCGACCGCGTCGGCCTCGTCCACCCGGTGCTCGTCGACGTCGGGTGCCGCAACACCGTGTTCAACGCGCAGGCGCAGAGCGCGGCCTCCCTCGTGCCGGAGCTCGCCGCGCGCGGCGTCCGCCGCTTCCGCATCGAGCTCGTGCGCGAGTCGGCCGCCGAGGCCGCCGCGCTGTACGGCGCGTACGCGCAGCTCGTGGCCGGCGCGATCAGCGCGGCCGAGGTCGTGCGGCGCGCCGCCGTGCACGAGCAGTTCGGCGTGACGCGCGGGACGATGCGGACGCTCACCGTGCTGCGCTAGGCTGTACCCATGAAGTGGATCGCTACGCCCGCGCTCGTGCTCGCGCTCGCGCTCGCCGCCTCGCAGCTCGCGGGCTGCGATGAGAAGGCCAGGCCGCCCGCCCCCGCCGCCGGCGCGCAGCCGGCACCGGCGCCCTCCGGCGGCGCGCCTGTCGCCGAGTCGGCGCCCGCGGCACCGCCGCCATCGATGGACCGCGGGCAGCACGTGGAGCGGCATCCGGCCGGCGGCGCGCCGGCCGCGCCGGCGCCCGCTGGCCCCGAGGTCACGTCGGCCGAGACGATCCGCCTCCTCACCGAGGTCGCCGACAAGGGCTGCGCGTGCAAGGACCGCGCGTGCGTCGAAGCGGTGTACGCCGCGCTCCAGGTGGAGAACAAGAGGCTCGGCGACCGGCCGCGCGCCAAGCCGACGCAGGCCGAGATCGACGTCATGCAGGCGCAGGCGCTGCGGCTCTCCAGCTGCATCAAGCAGCTGCCGTAGCGGCCGCTGCCGCACCCGCGCCCGCGGGGCTACGCCGCGCCCGCGGCCGTTACGCCGCGGCCCGCAGGTGCTCCGGGATCGTCGCCGCGCGCGTCTCCGGCGGCAGCATCGGCTGCACCTTCGCGGCCCACCGCGTCGCGCACTCGAGGCCCTCCATGCCGGGGAGCACCGCCATCTTGCGCTCGATGTAGCCCATGACCTCGAAGATGCGATCGCCCGGGAACAGCTGCGCGACGAGGCGAGCGCCCTCCTCGTCCGTCTTCACGCCGCCGCCGACCGGCGCGTAGAACTTGTTCGCGATCCAGCGGACGAAGCGCTGCGCGAACCGCTGGCCGGAGAGCTTCTTCCGCGCCTGGCCGTGGTAGTACGCGTAGTGGCGCCGCTCCTGCTTCGCGATGCGGCGGCACATCTCGGCGAGCACCGGGTTCTTCGTCGCGTGCGCCAGCTCCTCGTACGCCTGCGTCGTCAGGCACTCCTGGAGCGCGCCCCAGAACATCCACAGCGCGACGAACGTCTGCGGCACGAGCTTGGAGATCATGACCTGGAGCGCGTCCTCGGCCTTCGCCTTGAACCGCGCGCCGGCGCGGATCTTCTGCGCGCGCTCCGTCGCCGACTCGACGGGCACGCCGCACTCCCGCATGAGGCGCAGGATCGCGTACGAGTGGAAGTACTCCTCGTAGTTCCACATCGTGAGGAACGTCAGGAGCTCGGGATCTCGCGAGACCTTGAGCTTGGCGACCTCGAGGAAGTAGTGGACGGTCTGGCTCTCGATGTCCGCGAAGTAGTGAAGGCTCTCGATCTCCGCCTTCGTCAGTCCGACCTTCCGGGCCGTCTCCCAGTCGAGGTCCTCGATGTCGACCCGCCCCGAGACTGCAAGGTGCTGCGCGATATCTGACACTGGTACTTGCCTCATTCCGGCGCTGCTGCCGGTTCCACGTGTACGCCACACCGACCCGACCGGATCGATTCCGGGTTCCACCGGCGCGCAGCCTAACATCCAGCTGCGCCGCGCGTCACTCGTCAGTGAGGCCAGGAGCCAGGCCAAGGGACAAGCAGCGCCGCGACGCTCTCTGGTTCGACCGCTCCAAGTTCGCGCATCATGTCACGCGCGGCCTCGGCACGCGCGGTGCCGCCGGCCCCTCCCTCGAGGAGGCCGCGGCGCAACCTCGCGATCTGGAGGAGGCCCATCATCCCGGCTCCTACGAGGAGCGCTTCCGCCGCGAGGAGCTCCGCGCGCGCGGCCGCGCTCTCGCCGCGGAACGCGTGCAGCGACGCGCGCACCAGGTGGCCCAGCGCCGAGGCCCACTCCGCGCCCTCCTTCATGAGATCGTCGGCGAGGGCGCGGATCGGGCGGATGCGCGCCTCCGAAGGGTTCCTCGCGGGCAGGGTCGCGAGCGCCGCGCGCGCGCGGAGCACCGAGAGCTCGATCCGCAGCTGCTGCAGCCGCAAGCAGCCGAGCCGCTCGAGGTCGCCCCACGCCTCGGCGAGCCGGCGCGCGGCCGCCGCGCCGTCGCCGACGTAGAGCTCGATGTGGACGGCCGCGATCACCGCCTGCGCGTGCGGGAAGAGGAACGCGGCGCCCGCGGCCGCCCCCGCGCCTGCGGCCGTCGCAGCGATCGACCGCTCCGCGATCGCGAGCTGCTCGCGCGCCTCGGCCGGCCGGTGCGCGAGCAGCCACGCCAGGTTGCAGCGCCCCGTGCGCAGGTTCTGCTGCGCCACCACGTCGGCGCGATCGATCGCGTCGCGGAGCAGGAGCTGCGTCTGGCGTGTCATCTCGCGCCAGTCGCCGACGTAGAACAACGTCGGGAGCCAGTACATGTCGCCGACGTCGATCTCCCAGCGCACGCTCGCGTGCTCGCGCAGCATCGCGAGGCCCGCCTCGAGGTGGCCGCGCGCGTCCCGCCACTGGCCGCACAGGTGCGCCGCCACGCCGCGCGCGACGTCGGCGATCCCGATGAGCTCGGTGTGACCGAGCCGCAGCGCGAGCGCGGACAGCCGCGCGCCCGTCTCCTCGATCGCGGCGCGGTTGCGGCTGCCGCCGCCGCCCGCGTAGCAGACCTCGAGCGCGAGCGCGAGGCACACGCGGTGCGGCTCGCCTGCGTCGAGCGCCGCGCGCAGGAGCTGGAGCTGCGCGGCGCGGCCGAGCCCCGGATCGGCGAACGCGAGCCCGCTCGAGATCGAGCACAGGACATCGACCACGCGCAGCTGCGCCGCCGGCACGTCGGCGGGAGCCCGCTCGGTGAAGTCGAGATCGTGCGGCTTTGCCAAGAGCCACCGCGCGGTGAGGCGCAGCCGCCCCGCCCGCGTCGCGAGCGGCAGGCTCAGCCCGAGCTGGGCGAGCAGCCGCTCGGCCACCGGCAGCGCCTCGCCGACGCGGCCGCGCCGGAGCAGCGCCTCGACGCGCAGCCGCTCGAGCGCGGCTGCGTCGGCGTCCGCCACGAGCGCGGCCGCGCGGCCGAATGCCTCGGCCGCCTCGTCGAGCTGGCCGGCGCACACGAGCGCGTGGGCCCGGTAGCGCAACAGATCGCGCCGCTCGGCCGCGTCCCACGGGCCGTGGGCGATCGCGATCTCGTACAGCTCGGCCGCGCGGCGGAACGCGAACGACCGCTCCGCCTTGAGCGCCGCGGCGACCGCGTGGCGCGCGGCGTTGGCCGCGTGCCCCGCCGCGAGCCAGTGCAGCGCCACCGCCTCCGCGTCGAGCTCCCGGGCGCTGTGGGTCGTGGCCACCCGCGCGTCCGCGCCCGCGCCGCCTTCGCTCACCTCGCCCTCGTACGCGCGCGCGAGCGCCTCGTGCCAGCGCGCGCGCGCGGCGTCGTCGAGCTCCGCGAGCATCGCGGCGCGGATGTGGTCGTGCGCCGGGTGCAGGATCGCCTGCTCGCCCACCTGCCGCAGCGTCGCGAGCCGCTCGGTCGCGAGCTGCGCCGCCGCGTCGAGCCCGGCCGCCACCTCCGCCGCGCGCGCCGCGATCTCGACCGGCAGCGGCCGCCCCGCCACGCTCGTCGCCACGAGCATCGCCTGCGCGTCCGGGCCGAGCTGGCGCGCCCGCGCGCGCACGAGATCGTCGATCCGCGCCCCCGGCTCGAGGCGCGGCGCGCGCGCCAGCTCCACGAGGACGAGCGGGTTGCCCGCCGCCGCCGTCACCGCCGCCGCCACGCGCCGGGCGTCCGCGGCCAGCTGCGTGACCAGCTCCGCCGCGTGCGCTTCGCCGAGCGCGGCGACCTCGAGCTCGCGGACGTCGCCGCGGAGCGCGCTGCCGCCCGGCGGCCGGCGCAGCTGCGCGACCACGCCCAGATAATCGTCGGGCCGGTGCGCCGCGATCACGAGCACGCCCGGCTCCGAGCCGTGGATCAGATCGGCCAGGAACACCGCGCTGTCGGCGTCGCCCCAGTGCGCGTCGTCGACGAAGATCACGAGCGGGCGGAGCCGCGCGAGCCCCGCGATCAGGATCTTCAGCGCGCGGAACCCGCGCCGCCGCAGCTCCTGCGGATCCGGCGGCGGGGGGCTCGCCGGCGCCGCCTCGGCGAACCGCGGCACGCGCAGGAGCACCGGGAACATGCGCACGAGCGCGCCCAGCTCCGGCGGCGCGAGCGGGCCGACCTGCTCGGGCGGGAGCGTCAGGATCGTGCCCGTCAGCGCGTCGACGACGCCGTCGAGCATCTTGAACGGCACCGCCTCGCGCTCGAAGCAGCGCCCCTCGACCGCGGACACCGCCGGGCCGAGCTCGCGCAGGAAGCGCCGCACGAGCGTGGTCTTGCCGATGCCGCTCCGGCCGACGACGAGCACCGCGACGCCGCCGCGGTGGCAATCGGCGAGCGCGCGCCGCAGCTCCTCGAGCTCGCCGCTCCGGCCGACGAACGCCGTCGGCGGCTGGCTGCGCGCGAGCGCCCGCGTCCTGGGCGACGGGGTCGCGCCGAGGAGGCCCAGGATCTCGGCCCCGCCCGGCCGCGCCGCCGCCCGCGGGTGGAGCAGCGCCATGCACAGCTTCGCGAGCTCCGGCGGCACGCGGCTCGCGAGCCGCGTCGGGTGCGGCGGGGTCTCGCTCTGCTTGCGCGTCATCACCTGCTCGGAGTCGCCCTCGAACGGCCGCCGGCCGGTGAGCGCCTCGTAGACCATCGCGCCGACCGAGTACCAGTCCGACGCCTCGCCGAGCGGCTGATCCGATGCCTGCTCCGGCGACATGTACACGGGCGTCCCGACGGCGAGCCGCTCCGGGTCGCCCTCGGCGACGCCGGTGATGAGGCCGAAGTCGAGCAAGGCGAGCCGGCCGCTCCGCGTGACCAGCACGTTCGACGGCTTGAGATCGCGGTGCAGCTTGCCGGCGCGGTGCAGCGCGATCAGCGCGTCGGTGAGCTGGATCAGCGCGTCGCGCAGCCGGTGCTCGTCGAGCCGGCCCGTCTGGATGTCGCCGCGCGGGCGCTGCGGCCCGCTGGCGCGGCCCGGCCGGACCCAGTCGATGAACGACACGCCCTCGACGAGCTCCATCGTGAAGTACCAGTCGCCGCCCTCCGCATGCAGCTCGTGGAGCGCCACCAGGCTCGGGTGGACGATGTCGGCGAGCGCGCGGAACTCGCGCTTGAACCGGAACAGGTCGCGGCCCGACGCCTGGCGCAGGAGCTTGAGCGCCACCTCGCGCCCGAGCTGCCGATCGAAGACGCGATAGACCACGCCCGCGCCGCCGGAGCCGAGCGTGCCGCGCACCTCGAACCGGCCGCCGCCGAGGATCGGCGACGCGCTCGCGACATCCATCGGGCCGACGATATCGCGAACGCGCGCCGCGCAGGGCGGGCTCCGCGCGCCCACGCTCGGCCTTCCGGACGAGCGCCCCGCAGGGTGTCCTACCAGCTCAGCTCCGCTTCGGAATCTGCACGACGAAGTGCGTGCCCAGGCTCAGGCGAAACGCGATGTCCTGGACGCAGGCGACGAGGGTCCCCTCTTCGGGCGGCCCCGGCACGATCAGCGCCCGCGTGTCAGGCTCGTCGGCGAAGCGGGACTGCACCTGGCGCAAGAGCACGCTCTTGCCCATGCCGCGGCCGCCGACCAGCTTGACCGCGAGCCCGCGCCGCAGCGCTCCCTCGATCTCTCCGACGAGCTCCTTGCGCTCGACGAGGTGTGCCGGCTGATCGTGCTGCCAGCGGTACGGGTTTCCTGCCATCTCAGGCCGTCTTCAAGAGCAAGGGAGGCGCCTGCACGACGCGGGACAGGTACCACGCCAGCCACCCGGCGAGCGCGTTCTCTGGTGTCACGAGCCCGAAGCTCCGCAGGGTGCGCCAGGCGTCTCCGTCAGGCCCGCCGCGCTCGGAGAGCGCGTCCTCCCAGCTCGCGCCGTGGGCCAGACCCACGAGCACGTTCAGCGCCATGGGATAACGCTTCCGCAGCAGCGCGACGACCTCGCGCATCACGTCGAGCACCGCTTCGCGCTCGACGAAGCGAGCCGGGGCTTGCTTCGCATGGGGGTCCGTCAGCGCGCCCCACGAGCTGTCCTGCATGCGCGTGACGCTCCGCAGCGCGGAACCGAACTGGCGGTGGAGGAGCGGGTGGCCGCCCGTCCAGTGCTGAGCGATCGCCGTGCTCGCGGGACCGACGCCCAGCCCGACGCGACGGCCGAGCTTGCGCAGCAGCTCCGCGCCCTTCAAGGAGTCGAGGGGGGCGAGCCACATCGGTGTGCACCAAGCCGCCAGCGGGCTCGTTACCCCGTCGATCTCGGGCGCCGAGAGATAGGTCGGGTCACGCCCGATCAGGATCAGCGAGACGTATCCCTGCCGAGTCTGCGCCCAGCCGCGCAGCAACCGGAAGAGCCGCCCGATCCCGGCGATCGCCCCCTCGCTGCTCTCGCCCTCGAATAGCAGATCGTACTCGTCGATCACGACGCAGAGGCGCTGGCCACGATCGAGCAGCGCCTCTCCAGCGGTCTTCCACCCAGCGAGCCCGCGGTGATCGCCGGGCAGCGGCTCCTCGCCGGCGACTCGCATACGCCTCAGGAGCGCCGCGCAGAGCTCGTCGGCGACTGCGTCCACCGTGCGCTGGATCAGGACGCTGGCATCCACGACGACGGCGACCCCGGCGCTGGGCACAGCCTGACGATCGAGCGGATCCCGCAGCCCGCTGGCAGGATCGAACCAGTCGGTGACCGCGCGCATGACCGAGGTCTTCCCCATCTTCCGCAGCCCGAAGAGTCCCACCGCGTCGCCGCGAGCGACCCGGGTCCGCAGCGATGAGACCTCGGCATCCCGGCCGACGAGCTGCGCGCCGCGAACTGCGTCTCTCTCCTCGAACGCGTCGAATCCGGGCAGCCGCGCACGCAGCACCTCGGTCAGCGATGGCCACGCGCCATCCGTGCTGGCGCCCCACGCGATGCGGTGCCCATGGCCTCCGATGCGATCGAGCCGGTCGGCGAGCGTGCTCGGCTGCTGATCGGCGACGATCAGCAGATTGCCGTCAAGCCGCAGCCCTGACTGCACGACCTCGCTGCCGGCCGCGTGGAGATCGTGCGCCTGAACCTTGCCACCCACCGCTACCACGAGCACCTCGGGAGCGAGGCCAAAGCCCTCCTGCAAGGGACGCGGCGGCGACACGCGCACGAACCAGACCAGCCCCCAGCTGCTCCGCACGTGGGTGAGCACGAAGTCATCGCGCTCGAGCGCGCGGATCATCGACGCGGTCCACGGGACCGCGCGCTCCATGCGCTCACGCAGGAGTGTGAGGGGCGCGACTGGCTCGGCCTCCACAGCGGCTACCTCATCGAGGCCCCAGGAACCCGCACGCAATCATGAGGGAAAAGACGGGCCATCTGCGTCGCAGCATAGCCCAAGAATCGGTGATCCTCATGGTCTCGATGAAGCGGCGTGACGCGCTCGAGGATCGCTGTCCCTGAGACGCTGATCGAGCGACGAGCCGTCAGCGCGCGCCCGCCGCCGGGACGCCGACGGCGGTGGCGGCGGTGGCGGTGGCGGTGGCGGCGGCGGTGGCGGCGGTGGCCGCCTCGGCGCGCCGGCGGGTGACCGCCATCGTCAGCTCGGCCTTGCGGACGAGCGCCTCGCGGATCCGCGCGATGCGGTGCGGCGGATGGTGAAAGAAGTTGCGATCGATCGCCGGATCGGTGGCGTAGGCGCGCACGATCTCGGCTTCGTCCCACGCCGTCGGGAACGCCGGGTACGCGAGCGGCGGCTCGCAGAGCCACCAGCCCGTGAACCCGAAGCGCGCGTGGTTCTGCTCGTAGATCTCGGTGCCCGGGTACGGCACAACGACGCCGCGCGCGTTGAACCCGCCGGCCAGCGGCGCGGCGCGATCCATGAACCCGATCGTGGCGTCGAGCTCCGCGTCGGTCTCGTCCGGCCAGCCGAACATGAGGTTGACGACGCTGTGGATCCCGAGATCGCGGCACCACGCGAGGACGTCGAGCACGCGCTCGACGGTGACGCCCTTGCCGATCCGCAGGAGCATCCCTGGATCGGCGCTCTCCATGCCGATGTCGATGCCGGCGCAGCCCGCGCGCTGCATGTCGGCGAGCACGTCGCGATCGAGGTGCGCTGGGTGCGCCGTGCACGACCACCAGATCGGCGCGCCCGTCCCGACGATGGCGTCGCACAGCTCGCGCACGCGGCGCCGCCCGACGGCGAACGAATCGTCGAAGAAGCTGAACCCGGAGAGCCCGTGGCGGTCGCGCAGGATCGCGATCTCCTCGGCGACGGAGCGCGCGCTGCGGTAGCGGAACCGGCGGCCGGTGACGTCGTTCGAGCAGAACGTGCACGCCGCCGGGCAGCCGCGGCTCGACAGGATGCCGGCCGGCGGGAGCACCGCGGCGCCGGGGCTGGCGCTGTACCAGGCCGGATCGAACAGATCGAGCGCCGACAGCGGCGGCGCGAGGCGATCGAGGTCCGAGAGGAACGGGCGCTCCGGGTTGTGGCGCACAAGGCCGCGATCGATCCACGACAGCCCGGCGATATCCGCGAGCGCGCGCCTGCCGTCGATCGCGTCGGCGAGCTCGGCCAGCGCGTCCTCGCCCTCGCCGCGGATCACCCAGCGCATGCCGTGGCGGAGCGGCTCGTCCGGGACGATCGTCGCGTGCGGCCCGCCGCCGACCAGCGGCAAGCCGCGCGCCGCGAGCGCCGCGGCGAGCGCGTACGCCGGCTGCACGTGCAGCGTCTTCAGGTGCAGTCCGACGAGATCCGGCTCGAACGCGGCGACGCGGGCGGCGATCGCGTCATGCGCGGCCGGCGCGAACGGCGCCGAGGCGTCGAGCAGCGCCACCTCGTGCCCGGCGGCGCGCAGCGAGGCCGCCAGGTGGCAGAACGAGAGCAGCGGCGTCCGCACCGGCTCCGGCGACGGCGGGTTCACGAGGAAGACGCGCGCCATGCGTTCGCTCAGTCTACGCTACTCGGGGCGCCGGGCTTCCGCGGCCTTCGACGCGCGACGAGCTCCTGGACCAGATCCGGCGCCTGCCGCTCGAGGACCGGGGCTACATCGCGGCCGAGCTGCTGAGGGACGCGTACGAGGCGGGCCGGCGCGTCACAGCTCGCCGAGCTCGTCCATCGCGCAGACGAAGCACTCGAGCGCCCCGATGCCGGGTCGCCTCGCGCAGAGGCCGTCGTCCGGGCGCGCGCAGCGGTCGAAGCCGTGCGTGCACGCAGGCCGTGAGCAGCCGGGCGACCGCGGGTACCTGCAGCTCACGGGCGAGGAAGATCCAGCTGTGACGGTTCGCACATCTGGGCGGCCCTCATTATATAGGCGGATATCGACACGGCACTGGTGACGCCGGTTGGTGCTGAGAGGATGCCGGGGTCTCCAGCTGTCTCGATGGCGATCACTGCTTGCTCCCCACCAGCGCCATGACGAGCGAGGACGCTCCGTTGTTCACGCTCGGGGGTCGTGAGCGTGGCGGCACCTCAAGCGAGCGAGCGCAACGCGAAGCCGTCGCGCTCGAGGGACGGCGCGGTGGCGCAGAGGGCGGCGGCCGCCGCGGAGCGCGCGGCGAGCGAGCCGAGGGAGAGCTCGTAGCAAGTGTGGCCGGCGGTGACGAGCCGCGCGGCGACGGCGGGCTCGTCACGCTCCCTCGCCCAAATGCCGGTGCTAGGCTCGTTCCCATGGCGACCAACACCTCCCCGGCGACAGCTCGGCGCGTGGACGTTGCTGAGATCCGAGCCCTGCTCGAACGGATCGTTTCGCGCTGGCATCCCCATCAGATCTGGTTGTTTGGCAGCCGTGCGCGAGGCGACTCGACGCCAGAGAGTGACTGGGACCTGTTCGTCGTCGTTGACGACAACACGGATGATGAAGAGCTGGATCCCGGGGTGGGCCGTCGGCTGCGCCGAGAATGCGGCATACGGGCCGATGTGATTCCATGGCGCGAGAGCGAGTTCAGAGAATTCCAGCGAACACCTAACACACTCGCATACTCGGTAGCCCAGGACGGCGTGTTGCTGCATGAGCGCTGAAGTCCTGATCGCGAGCTACTTGCGGATCGCGAGGGAAGACCTCGCGGGCGCCCGTCAGCTCGCCAGCACAGGTAATCGCAATGCGATGTATCTATGCTCTCAGGCGGCGGAGAAGATCATACGTGCCGTCCTGACCTCCGAAGGAAAGAACGCCGGCATCAAACACCAGCTCGATGAGCTCGTGGACTTGGTCCCCGACGAGAATCCACTCAAACCAGGGCTACGAGCGATCCAGGATCTAACCGACTACGCGACCTCTTATCGGTATCCGAGCCCGAAGGGCCGGATCAAGATGCCGCCCAGCAAGCTCGACTTCGATCGCGACGCGGATGCTGTCCAGGCTGCGCTTGAATCGGCCGCACAGCGCTTCGGTGTCGAGCTGAACAAGCCGGACGGACCAGCGAGAGATCCTGGCCCGATCCGATAGCGCGAAAGCTCGGCTGCGGTCTCGAGTGTTATCTCTTGCGTGCCGCAAGCCGTATTGCAGAGCGACCATGAGCCTCGATGAGCTGAATCGCCGCGTAACGAACGCGATCATCCGGGCCGAGAGCCTGCCGGCGGGCTCTCGAGACGCCTGCGAGGCGTTCCACGAGGTGAGCACGCTCGAGGAGTCCATCGCGTCGCTCATGTCGCCCGACGACATCGAGGGTGAGATCGCCCGGCTCGGTGCGGTGACCGCCGCACTGAGCGCCGGCGAGCCGCTTCGCGCGCTACAGCTCGCCGAGCGGTTCCTGGCCGAGAGACTCGCCCCTGAGGTCGCAGAGAAGCTCTGCCAGCTCGTTCACGCTCCGGACAGCTTGATCCGCCAGCCGTGAGCTTCGGGGTCATCCGGTCGCGGTGAGCGGGCGCAGCGCGAAGCTGTCGCGATCGACAGACGGCGCAGCGGCGCAGAGGGCGGCTGCCGCCTCGGGGAGCGCGCCGAGGGAGCCGAGGGAGAGCTCGTAGCGAGCGTGGCCGGCGGCGGCGAGCCGCGCGGAGACGGCGGGCGGGAGCCAGTACCGCGGCGCGACGCCGAGCAGCTCGCTCGGGCGGGCGGCGAAGAGCCAGCCGGTCTCGGCGTCGACGGTGATGGGCGCGCCGGGGAGCTGCGTGCGGGTGCGGAACGAGCCGTCGATGCGCGCGCTCTCGAGGCACATCGCGCGCAGGCCGTCGGCGACGATCGCGAGATCGAAGGCGGGATCGGCGGGGAGCGCGGCGAACGCGGCGGGCGGCAGGCACGCGAGCGAGCTGAGCGTGTGATCGCCGAGCGGCAGGCCGGCGCCAGCGGCGAGCGCGAGGTGGGCCCAGGGGGCCGGATCGAGCGTGTCGGAGAGGAAGTGCAGCGTGCGGCGCGCGAGCCAGTCGTCCCAGCCGAGGCGCGCCGCCGCGGCAACGAAGGGAGCCGGCAGCGCAGTGGCTACGGGGGCGGCACTGGCGTGCGCGCGGACGACAGCGCGGACGCCGAACGCGCGCGCGATCGCCTGGCCGATCTGCGAGAGCCACGGCGCCGCGAAGATCGCGTCGTCGTGGCCGGGCGCCGGGTACGCCAGCTCGGGGTGGACGTGCACGCCGAGCCAGCCGGCCACGCACTCGTCGAGGTGCAGCGGCTCGAGCGCGGCGCTGGTCGGCCCGAAGTGGCACAGCTCGTGGACCATCGGCGCCGCGAGGTAGCGATCGATCGCGCCGTGCACGTCGAGGCCGTCCGCGTCGGCGCGCGCGCGGAAGTACGCCAGGTCGGCATCGCCGCCGTAGAGCAGCGGCATCAGGCCGCCGTAGCAGGTGCGCTCGTACAGCGCCGCGAGGGTCGGCGTGCGCGCACGGAGAGCGGAAGCAGAGGGCGCGCCGAGCGCGGCTGATGGGTCGGCGCCCGCGTCCTCGACGAGCGCGTAGATCCGATCGATCGCGGCCCCGAGCCGCGGGAGGTGCGCCCAGTCGAGCTGGGTGTGGAACAGCGTCGCGGCGGGCTCGGCGCGGCTCGCCAGGAGTGCGACGCGCGCGCGCGGCATGAGCTGCGTGTAGTGGCGGATCAGCGCGGCCGCGCGATCGGCTGCGGGCGCGCTGCCCTCGGCGCGCTCGTGCGCGACGGCGCGCGCCAGCGTGCGAGCGAGCGCCGCCGGGAACCAAAGCCGCGGCGGCCCCGCAGCGCGGACAGCGTCGAGTAATTCGCCGGTGCGCTCGAGCTCCTGCCAGGCAGTGTCCCGGGCGGCGACGAGCGCGGCCTCGAGCTCACGCGCCACCTCTGCCTCGGAATCGCTGACGACCTCGGCCCGCACCGGTGGGCGGCGGCCGAGCACCACCATCGCCTCCGGCGCCGAGGCGAGCGGGCGCGCCTCGATCTCGATGAGGCCGGCGTCCGCGAGCCACGCCCGGATGCGGGATACCGCGTGCACGTCGCCACCCTCGGTGTAGACGGCCATGTTGAGCGCGAACAAGAGGCCCGTGAGCGGGCCGCCGCGATCCTCGTCGACGCGCAGGTCGACCACGGCTACGAGTCCGCCGGGCGCCACGGCGCGGGCGGCCGCGGCGCAGAGGTCGGCGCAGACCGCGACGGGGTGCAGGTGCAGCACGTTCGCGAGCAACGCCACGGCGTAGCCAGCGCCGACGGGCGCTGTGCGCGCGTCGCCACGGATGAACTGCACGCGCTCGCCGAAGCGCGCGAGGTGGCGCTCCGCGAGCGCGACGGTCGCGGGTACGTCGACGAGCGTGGCGCGCGCGCCGGCGTGGGCGTCGAGGAATGCGGCCGTGTACGCGCCGGCGCCGCCGCCGAGATCGAGCAGGCCGCCGCGATCCGCAGCAGCACCGTTGCTGAGGTCGGCAAGGGCGCCACGGTTCGCGGCGCCGAGCAACGGCGCCAGCTCGCGCGCGGCGGCCGCGCCGGCCTCGAGCAGGTGGCGGTGATAGCGCTCCTCGTCAGCGGCCTCGAGCGCGAGCGGCCGATCGAGCCGGATCACGTCGGCGAGGAGCCCCCAGCCGGCGCGGATCGGTGGCGGGCCGGAATCCTCGGCGGTGACGACGGGCAGCGGCGGCGGCACCGCGAAGCGGCCGGCGCTGCGCGTGAGCGCGCCGAGCGCGGCGAGGACGTCGAGCAGCGCGCGCAGGCGGTGGCCGCCGGGAACACCGATCGCATCGGCCAGCTCCGCCAGCTCCGCCAGCTCGGCCGGCTCCTGCGCGCGCCCCGCCAGCGCCGCGAAGAGGCCGAGCTCGCGCGCCGCGGCGCGCGCGGCATCGCAGAGGTACCCCGCCGGCTCGAAGACGCCCACGCGCTAGTTCAGATAGATCATCTTGCCGGTGACGCGGACGTCGCTCTCGGCGTCCAGCTCGAGGTCCTCCTCGGCGTGGACCTTCACGGAGCCCGCCTTGATCTCGACGCGCTCGGACGCGATCTCGACGGACTCGCTCGCCTTGAGCGAGAGACGCGCGCTCTCCATCTGGAGCACCGGGCCCTGCTCGGTCAGCCGGATCCGCACCTCGACCATGCCGGACTCGCTCCGCACCTCCACCAGCGACTCGCCGGCCTGCTCGCTCACCACGAGCTTGCGCCCGTCCCGCAGGTAGACCTCGCGCGACTCGGAGACCTCCTCCGTCGTCGTCTCCACCGCGAGCTCCTCCTTGCGAGATCCCGACATGATCGAAAGCTATCACATGCGACGGATTCGCCCCGCGCCTATGCTCTGCCCGTGACCCCGGCCGCGATCGCCGAGCTCGTGGTGTGCCCCGGATGCCGGACGCGCACCGCGGATCAAATCGACCTCCGCACGCTCGAGCTCGCGGGCGACGTGCTCGTCTGCGAGTGCGGGCGACGCTTCCCGATCGTCGATGGCGTCCCGATCGTCCTGGGCGACCTCGGCGCCTACTTCCACGGCGACCTGACCGGCATCCTCGAGCGCGACCTCCCCCCCGAGGTCGCAGCGCTCCTCGCCGAGCCAGGCCCCGACGATCAACCGTACGCACGGCTGCTCGAGCACCTGTCCATCTACCTCGACGCCCACTGGGGCGACCGCGCCGAGCCGCCGCCCGACGGCGAAGCCTTCGGCGCGCGCGCGATCGTCGAGCGCATCGCGCAGCTGCCGCGCGTTCCCCGCGCCGTGGAGCTCGGCTGCAGCGCCGGCCGCGCGGTCGCCGCGCTCGCCGAGACGGCCGACCACGTCGTGGGCATCGACTTGCAATTCGGCGCCCTCCGGCGGGCGCGCCGCCTCCTGGATGGCGAGCGCGTGCCGTACGCGCGGCGGCTCGCCGGCCGCCACTACGCCCCCGCGTCGATCGCGGGCCTCCCGGTGCCGGCGGCGCGGCGCACGCTGATCTGCGCCGACGTGCTCGATCCGCCTCTGATCCCGGGCCACTACGACCGCGTGGTCGCGCTGAACGTGATCGACTCGGTCGCCCGCCCCCGCCAGCTCCTCCTGGTCGCAGACGGCCTGTGCCGGCCGGGCGGCGAGGTCATCCTGTCCTCCCCCTACGCGTGGCAGAGCTCGGTCGTGGACGAGGGGGAGCGGATCGGCGGGGCGGATCCGGCGGCCGCGGTGGCCGCGATCCTGAGAGATGGCGCCGGGATCGGCGGGCGGTACGAGATCGAGGAAGAGGCCGATGTTGCTTGGACCCTGCGCCGGGACGCGCGGAGCGCGGTCGCCTACCGGGTCCATTACCTGCGGGCGCGAAAGGTCGGAGCGGCGCGGCAGGAAAGCTAGGCGTCGCCCGGACCGTATATGGTTGGCCAGAGGTCCCGATGCCCGCACCGCAATCGTCCATGATGAAGCAGCTCGCGAGGGTGAAGTTCGCCTCGTTCAGCCTCAAGGTGCCCGACCAGTGGCAGACCCCCTCGGGTGACCCGGACGGCAAGCACTACGGCGACGCCTTCAAGCCAGAAGAGAAGACGACGGCGCCGGGCGGGAGCGCGCCGCCGCTGTTCATGCCGGCGACGATGAACAAGTACCACACCGACACGCAGAAGAAGCTCGACAGCGACTTCGGCTCGTTCATCGACGGCATCTGCGACGCGATCTGCTCGGCGTGGAGCACGTGGCAGTCCGCGGCCACGATGGTCGGCATCGTGATCACCGGGCCCACGGCGATGGGCGGCCAGATCGTGGGGCCGCCGTGGACCCCGCTCATCCTGGCGCAGGGGCCGAAGAACACGCCGAACCTCATGAAGTACACGAACGTGATCGCGAACGTGATCGGCACCGCGTGGCTGAGCTTCACGGCGACGGTCAAGGTCATGGGCATGCCGTGGTACCCGGCGTTCGCGGCGGTGCCGAGCCCCGTCGCGCCGCCGTCACCGAACATCCCCTGCCCGTTCGCCGCGCTGACGCAGGTGCCGGTGTCGATCTCGATGAACGTCCTGAAGATGCAGATGATCGGCCAGCTCGGCGATCCGATGGCGCAGTATCACAAGGAGCTGTTCGAGTCGATCAGCGACGCCTTCGAGAAGACGTACAACATGTGGAAGGTCTCGACGATGGTCACCAACGTGCTCGGCACCGGGCCCGTCCCGACGTTCGCGCCGCCGTACGTCCCGGTGGGCCCGGTCGTCGGCGGTGTTGGTACGATGACCCCCGGCGGATTCGCCTGAAGGAGACGCGTCATGCCCCCGCAAGGAAGACTCGGCGATAAATCGAACGTCCCGGCCGACGCGCACGGCTGCCCCGCGTGCCCGCACCCGGCGATCGGCCCGGCGATCGTGGGCTCGCCCAACGTGATGGTGAACAAGCGCCCCGCGCTGCGCGTCGGCGACCGCGGCATCCACGCCGTGTGCTGCGGGCCGAACATGTGGGAAGCCACCGTCGGCAGCGGCACCGTGATGATCAACAACAAGGCCGCGCACCGCCAGGGCGATCAGGACAAGCACTGCGGCGGCATGGGTCAGCTCATCGAGGGCTCGACCAACGTCATCACCGGCGGCTAGGCCGCGCGCCTGCTAGGATCGACGCCGTGCGTCGCCCCGCCCTCCCCGCGCGCTCCGCGCGCATCGTGCGCATCGCGCGCATCGCGCTCCTCGCCTGCCTCGCCCTCGCCGGCGCGTGCAAGACCGGCGGCACGTACGAGCAAGGCACGCTCGGCGGCCGCGAGATCGATCGCGGCGAGACCAACGGCCGGATGTTCGATCTGATCTCGAACAAGCCGGACGGCGACGACTGGCAGGTCCGCATCCGCGACTCGTCGATGTGGGCCGCCTACGCGAGCGGCACCGACGAGACGCAGCTCGGCACGGTCAACCTCGACAAGGCCGAGACCCAGAAGATCTGGAAGATGATCGACGACCTGGACCTGGGCGGCCGCGACGCGGGCGAGCGCGACGAGGACGCCGGCTACCTGCAGCTCCGGATCCGCGAGCCCGGCGGCGAGGAGGGGCACGACCTGATCTCGGTCTACGTCACGCGCGACACCGACGACGAGGGGATCGTCGAGCTCGGCACGTACATCCAGAAGCTGATCCTCAAGTACCACAAGAAGAAGGCCGAGTTCTGAGCCCCCTGAGCCCCGTGTCCGCGAGGGGCGCGCTGCTCCGTGCAGGCGCAGCCGGCGTCTTCGCCGGCAAGCCGATCGACGTCTTGCCCGCCGAACCTGCGCGGCGCGCGGCCCTCGGGACGAGCGGCGCGCCGATTGCACTGATGGTCCGCCATCCGTTGCTCTACGGTGTACCCACGTGACCGTGCCCGTGACCGCGCCCGCACCTACCAAGGACCAGAACGAGCCCTCCGCCGAGCAAGGCGGGAGCCGCCTGGCGCGGATCTTCAACCTGGTCGTGTTCGTCATCGGCGGCGTGGCGCTGTGGTGGATGCTCCGCAACCAGAGCTGGGCCGAGCTGCGGGGCCACCTCGAGGGCGTCGGCTGGTGGTTCCTCGTCTACCTCGGGCTGGAGCTCGGCGCGCTCACGTGCGACGCCGCCGCGCTCCACGCGTTCATGCGCCCCGAGGCGCGGATGATCCCGTACTGGCGCGTGCTGGGCGCGCAGTCGAGCGGCCGCGCGATCAACGTGCTCACGCCGGGCGGCGCGCTCGGCGAGGCGACCAAGCTGACGATGCTGGTGCAGCACGCGCCGCGCGCCCGCGTGCTGTCCTCGATCGTGCTCCTGAACCTCTCGCAGGTGTACCTGTCGACGGGCGTGATGCTGCTCGGCATCCCGATCACGCTGCTCCTCGTCGAGCTGCCCCACGCCATCCGCGTCATGGTCGGCATCGGCCTCGCGGTGATCCTCCCGCTCCTCGTCGCGCTCGGTGTCTTGATCCACCGCGGCGCGGTGTCCACCATCGTCGGGACGCTGCAGCGCGCCCGCGCCATCTCGAGCGAGCGCGCGACGCGCTGGAAGACCCGGCTCGTCGAGGTCGATCGCCACATCCGCGAGCTGCACAAGAACCGCAGCGCGGGCACGTGGAAGGGCCTCCTGTGGGTCCTCGCCTCGAAGAGCTTCTCCTGGACGGGCACGATCGTGCTGCTCTCCGCGATCGGCGTCCCGCTCACCGTCACGATGATCCTGGGCGTCCTCTCGATCGGCGTCCTCATCACGTGGGTCTCGAACGTGGTGCCGCTCGGCCTCGGCATCGCCGACGGCAGCAACTACGTGCTCTACAACCTGCTCGGGGCCACCGGGCCGCAGGGGCTGATCGTCTCGATGATCTCGCGCGCCCGCACCGTCACGATGGCCTTCCTGGGCCTCGGCGTGATGGCCGCGCTGTCGATCGGCGATCGCTTCACGGCCGCCCGCCTCCAGCGCAAGCTCCGCGAGCTCCGCGCGCGCGCGGGCGTCGCTGCGCAGCCGTGAGTCGCGCTGCGCAGCCGTGAGCCGCGCCGCGGCCCCTAGCTCTCGTCGCGCGCGATGCCGTGCCGGGCCATCAGCCGGTAGAGCTGCGTGCGGTGCAAGCCGAGCGCGCGCGCGGCGACGCTCACCACGCCGTTGGCGCGCGTGAGCGCCTTGATCAGCGTGTCCTTGTCGATCTCCGCCGGCAGGATCGGGCGATCGACGGCGGTCTCGCCCGTCTGCGTCACCGGCTTGCCCGCCACCGGATCGAGCTCCTCGGCGCGCACGACGTCGCGCGCGGCCGCGAGCGCCGTGGCCGCGGCGCGCTGGACGGCGCCGCGCAGCTCGCGGACGTTGCCAGGCCACGGCCGGAGCCAGCACGACTCGATGAGCTTGGGGTGCGGCGCGAGCGAGCGGCCGGCCGCCCGGGCGGCGGCGGCGATCTCGCGCTGCACGAGGCGCGCGAGGTCGACCTTACGGTCGCGCAGCGGCGGCAGGTGCACGGTGGCGCGCGTGAACCGCTGGAACAGCTCGTCGCTGAGCCAGCGCTCCGAGGCGGCCGCGCGCAGATCGCGCATGCCCGCCACGACGATCCCGATGTCGATCGGCGTGGCGGACTGCGCGCCCACCGGCAGGAGCTGGTGCGTCTCCGCGATGCGCAGGATCTTCGCCTGCACCGCCGAATCGAGGTCCGAGAACTCGTCGAGGAACAGCGTGCCACCGCTCGCCATCTGGAAGTGGCCGATCGCCTCGATCGCGCCGGCGAACGCGCCCCTCCGCGCGCCGAGCAGGAGCCGCTCGGCGACGCCCTCGGGCATCGCGGCGCAGTTGACCGAGACGAACGGCCCGTCGCGGCGCGGCCCGGCCGCGTGGAAGACGCGCGCCCCGAGCTCCTTGCCGGAGCCCGGCTCGCCGTAGAGCTGCAAGACGTCGCCGCTCGCGCAGCGCCGGATCCGCTCGTGGGCGCGCGCGAGCTCGGGCCCGATCACGTGCTCGCCGTCCGGCGCGGGGTGGCCGCGGCCGTCGGCGAGCAGCGCGAACAGCGTGTGGCCGAGGCGGAGGAGCAGCTCGCCGCGCCGACGCACCTCACCGGAGATCCGCTCACCATCGATGTACGTACCGTTGCGGCTCTCCAGATCGCGGATCCGCCACACGCCGTCTTCCCACGCGACGACGGCGTGGTCGCGGGACATCCGCTCATCGCCTACCTCGAAGCTCTGTGTCCCCGTCACGATCCGGCGACCGAGCTCCGCGGGCGGTGTGATCACCACGGCCGCTGGCTGCATCTCCGTGGCGATCATCAGGATCGTCGGCACGGTCGTACCTTCGCCGAGCGAGCTCGGCACATCGTCGGTGATCAGCCCCGGCACCTCGCGCACGATACAACGACCCGACCGGTGCTGGCGCCACGAACGCAGCCCAGAGGCATTGCATTGTCACGCTCGATCGCGGAAGGTGGAACACGCTTGTGAGCTCGGCTGATGATCCGCGCGAGTCAGAGCGAGCATCTCAGCTCCTCGCTGAAGCGCAGGCCTTGTCCCACCTCGGAGTCTGGGAGTGGGATGTCTCGCGGGACAAGGTGTATTGGTCCGACGAGCTCTACCGGATCCTCGGATTCACGCCCGGCGAGGTCGCGGCGAGCTTCGAGGCGCTGCTCGAGCGCGTGCACGCCGACGACCTCGCCGACGTGAAGCGGCACCGCGCGCGCTCCCTGCGCGAGCGCGGCCCGATCTCGCTCGAGTACCGGATCGTGCGCCCGAGCGGCGAGGTCCGCACGCTGCAGGCGCGCCTGCAGGGCACGCCCAACGACGCCGGCGCGGTGGTGCGGGTGATCGGCACCGAGCAGGACATCACGGACACCAAGGACGTCGCGCAGCGCTTCGTGCTCTCGGACCGGCTGATCTCGATCGGCACGCTCGCCGGCGGCATGGCCCACGAGATCAACAACCCCCTCGCCACGATCTCGGCGTACCTCGAGCTCCTCACCGAGCGCCCCGAGGCGCGCTCGAGCGACGCGCTCATCGCCGAGGCGCGCGCCGCGGTCGACCGGATCCGCAACATCATGCGCGGGCTGACGGCGTTCTCGCGCGCCGATCAGGACCTCCGCTCCCCGATCGACGTCGAGCGCGTCCTCGAGCTGGCGATCGGCATGGCGGGCAACGAGGTCCGCCACCGCGCGCGCCTCGTCAGGAGCTACAGCGGGACGCCGCTCGTCAGCGCGAACGAGGCCCGCCTGGGGCACGTCTTCATCAACCTGCTCGTGAACGCCGCCGACGCGATCCCCGAGGGGCAGGCCGATCGCAACGAGATCCACGTCTCCACCCGCACCGACGCTGCGGGGTGGGCCGTGGTCGAGATCCGCGACAGCGGCGCCGGGATCTCGCGCGAGTCCCAGGACCGCATCTTCGACCCGTTCTTCACCACGAAGCCCGTCGGCAAGGGCTCGGGGCTCGGGCTCTCGATCTCCCACGGCATCGTGCGCACGCTCGGCGGCGAGATCCTGGTCCGCAGCGAGATCGGCCGAGGCTCCACGTTCAGCGTCTCGCTGCCGCCGGCGAAGATCGCGTCGCGTCCGGCGATCGTCCTGCCCCCGCCGGAGCCCATGGATCTCGAGCCGGAGGAGCACCGCGGTCACGTGCTGATCGTGGACGACGAGGTCGCGTTCGCGAACTCGCTGCGCCGGCTGCTCTCGAGCGAGCACGACGTCACCATCGTGGCCAATGGGCGGGAGGCGCTCACGCGCTTGCAGGCCGGCGCGCGCTTCGACGTGATCCTCTGCGACCTCATGATGCCCGAGATGACGGGCCCGGATCTGTACGCCGCGCTCACAGAACAGTTGCCAGAGCAAGCTTCCAGGATGATCTTTATAACTGGAGGTGCGTTCAGTCTCGCGGCTCAACAGTTCCTCGAACGCGTTCCAAATCCCTGTTTTGAAAAGCCATGTGACATACAGAATCTTCGGGCTGCGATTCGCCAACAAATCGCAGTCGTTCAGAGTTAAGCTCGAGTTCCCTCCCTAGGGACGAGTCAAAATGGCTTACCCCTCCTATCCGATTAACACCGACAAACACGCCGAGTAGCCGGGTCTACAAGGATGCCCTCACTGTCTCCTGCGCTACGTCCGGTTTCTGCAGTCCGTCGACTGCGTGTGCTGCTCGTGGACGACGATCAGCTTCACTTGCGCGCTCTCGAGCGCCAGTTCCGGGAAGAAAAAGACCTAGACGTCGTGGTCGTGAAGAACGCCATCGACGCGATGCTCTCGATCGGAGCACGACGACCAGACCTCGTCGTCATGGATGTATTCATGCCGGGGATCGATGGCCTGGAGGCGTGCCGCCGGATCAAGGCGAACCCCGACATGGCCGATGTCCACGTGGTGCTCACGAGCGGCACGATGACGCCAGAGCTCGAGGCCTCCGCGAAGGCGGCCGGCGCGCGGCTGGCGATCGCCAAGCCGTTCGACGTCACGACGCTCCTCGAGGACGTGATCGACGACCTGATGGAGATGGCCGAGCTCGCCGCCGAGACGCGCGCCCCGGTCGCCCAGACGATGCGCGGCGCCGACTACGTCGTCGCGGCGCTCGAGGAGGCCGGCGTCGAGTACGTGTTCGGCATCCCGGGCGGCGCGATCTCGCCGATCCACGACGCGCTCCTCGACAGCAACATCCGCCCGATCACGACGCGGCACGAGAGCGGCGCGATGTTCGCGGCGGCGGGGTACGCGCGCGCGACGGGCAAGCTCGGCGTGGTCGCCGTGACCTCGGGCCCGGGCATCCTCAACTCGATGACGGGCCTGGCGACCGCGTGGTGCGACGGCGTCCCGCTGCTGGTGATGGTCGGCGAGGTGCCGCGCGCCAAGCACGGCCAGGGCGTCCTCCAGGACGGCTCGGCGCACGGGCTCCGCATCGTCGAGATGACGCGCCACATCTCGAAGCTCGCGCTCGAGGTGCCGCGTCCGGACGCGCTCCCTCACCTGCTCCGGCGCGCGATGGTGACGGCGCAGTCGGGCCGGCGCGGCCCGGCCGTGATGACGCTGCCGCTCGACGTGACGATGGCGCAGGTCACCGCGCCGCGCCGCGGCGGGCACATGGTCGTGCGCAGCATCGTCGAGCCCGAGATCCTCGACGAGATCGGCACGCTGATGCTGTCCGCGAAGCGGCCGCTGATCCTCGTCGGCTCGGGCGTCCGCGGCGAGGGCGCGCCCGAGCGGCTGCGCGCGCTCTCCGAGCGCCTCGGGTGCCCGGTGATCACCACGCCGAAGGGCAAGGGCGTGTTCCCCGAGGACCACGCGCTCTCGCTGGGCGTGCTCGGCCTCGGCGGTCACCGCTCGGCGCGGCGCTACCTCGAGAGCGGCGTCGACGTGCTGCTCGCGGTCGGCACGAGCCTCGGCGACCTGTCGACGGACGGCTTCGTGTCGCACATCCAGGCCCCGACGCTCGTGCACGTCGACATCGACGCGCAGCAGATCGGCCGCAGCTACGCGCCCACGCACGCGGTGGTCGCGTCGGCCACGGACTTTTTCGGCTTGCTCGTCGACAACCTCTCCGAGCGGCCGATGAAGCCGCGCCCGATCCGCGCGGGCACGGGCGGGGTCATCCGCCAGGAGCTGCCCTCGTCGGCGAAGCTGGATCGGATCGCGTCGCACGACGCGCTCGCCGAGATCCAGGAGGTCCTGCCGACCGACACGATCTACACCGTGGACTCCGGCGAGCACTTCGTGTTCGCCGCGCACTTCCTCGAGCTCTCCCACTCCGACTCGTTCCTGGTCATGACGGGCCTCGGCTCGATGGGCCCATCGATCGGCGCCGCGATCGGCGTCCAGCTCGCGCAGCGCGATCGCTTCGTCGCGGCGATCTGCGGCGACGGCTGCTTCTCGATGAACGCGTTCGAGATCGCGACCGCGGTCGCCGAGCAGCTGCCGATCCGGGTCTTCGTGTTCAACGACGAGCGGCTGGGCATGGTGGAGCTCGGGCACGAGACGATCTACGGCCGCCGGCCCGAGTACTCGACGCGGCCGCTCGACGTGTGCGCGCTCGCGCAGGGGCTGGGCGCCACCACGCTCCGCATCAACCGCGCCGGGCAGCTCCGCAGCGTGCGCGACACGCTGCTCCACGCGCGCGGGCCGGTCGTCATCGACGTCCGTATCGATCCGGACCTCGTCCTGCCGAAGCATGACCGCGTGGCGGCGATGGTGCCGGACGCGACGCCGAAGCCGCCGCCGTCCGTCGTCAACTAGCCCGCGGCCTGCGCGGGGCCGGGCCCGAACAGGAGCTCGCGGTACTCGGGCCGCAAGACGACGTTGTTCTCGTACAGCAGGTGATCGAGGAAGAAGCGCTCGGCGGGACCCTCCGGGGCGACGGCGCGGAGCACGGCGTCGGCCGAGTCGTGGCGCGCGTAGAGGCGCTCGATGAGCCGGTACTCCGAGAGCCCGGCCTCGAGGCCGAGCGCGTCGCGCACGCGGCGGGCGGCCTCGGGGTGCGCCGACAGCGCGTGCGCGATGGCGGCGGGGGTGGCGGCGTTCCACGCCTGCTTCTCCGCGGGCGGTGGCGCGAACAGCGCGCGCGCGCCGGGCAACGTCAGGGCGCCCTCGAGGAGGGCGGGCCCGCCGCGGAGCGGACCGGCGAGCGCGAGCCACTCCACGAACTGCTCGATCGACACGTGGTGGGTCAGAAACCACGCCCAGTCCTTGCGCGCGCGGTGGCCCACGGACATGAACGTGTCGGCGACGTAGCGCATGAGCTCGACGACGGCCGCAGGGCTGCCGAGGCGCTCGACCAGGAAGTCCGGGAAGTAGAACGTCGGCCACAGCGGATCGGCGGCGCGCTCGCCCTCGGGCCCGAACGACAAGGTCGCGCGCGGGGGCGCCGCGCAGATCGGGACGCCGTCCGGCGCGAAGACGCGCGTGGCGGGGAACGCGAGCGCGGCGCGGTAGGTCTCGCGGAGCCCCTCCTCCTCGATCCGGCGGAGCGTCGTCGCGAGCGTCGTCGGCGTGGCGTGGGCGTTGCCGAGGAACATGCCCAGCACGGTCGCGAGCTCCTTGGGCGAGCGCTGGACGAGCCCGGCCCGCACCTTGCCCTCGGCGGTCGCCGCGTTCTCGGCGGACGCGGCCTCCTCGCGCTCGAGCCGCGTCACGGCCTTGAGGAACGCGACGGCCTGCTTGGAGCGGTACGGCACGCCGGCGCGGCGCAGGTTGTCGTCGTCGAGCGAGAGCACGTCGTTGAGCGCCCCGGCGTAGCCGGAGCGCTGCAGCAGGCGCAGCTCGGCCTCGCCGAGCCGCGGCAGCGCGTACGCCGACCACTCGATCGGCGCGCCGCCGTGACGCTCGCGCAGCCGCACGATCCGCTCGGCGAGCGTGAGCCCGAACCCGGGCCCCTGGATGTCCAGCTCCGAACAGATCAGCCAGAAGCGGCGGAGCCGCCGCCGCACGAGGTAGTCGAGCTCGGCCTCGATCACGTCGAGGTCGCGGTAGCGCAGCGCGCGCCCCTTGACGTGCGGCTCGGTGCAGAAGAAGCAGCTGAAGGGGCAGCCGCGCGAGACCTCGACGGCGATGGTCGGCGGGTTCGGGCCGAACAGTTGCGCGTGCCCGTAGAAGCGCACGAGCTCGTCGACCATGGCGGCGTCGTACTCGCGCTCGCCGAGCGGCGCGTAGTAGCCGCGCTCGTTGACGGCGGTCGCCCCGCCGGCGCGGTGGACGAGGCCGCGGATCGCCCCGCGCCCGCGATCGGCGAGGAGGTCGTCGTACCGCAGGAAGATGTCGTCGGGGCAACCCTGGACGCCGAAGTCGAGGTCCAGGTACTCGAACAGCCGGCGCGCGTGCGTGGTGAAGCCGAAGCCCCCGGCCATGATCGGCGCGTCGGTGAGCCGCCGCAGGTGGCCGACCAGGGCGCGGTTGTCCTCGACGGGGAAGTAGCCGCGCGTGCGCCCTGACAGCGGCGCGAAGTAGTCGTCGAGGAACACGCTGTCGCACTGCCGGATGTGGAGCCCGATCATGCGCGGGCGCGCCTCCTCCAGCAGCGCGGCGAGGTGTTCGGCGAGCCGCTCGCGGGGCACGTCGAGGAGGTCCGCCACCCGGACGCTCTTGCCCTCGCGGCGGGCGATCGCCGAGACCTGCACGAAGGCGTACGGGAAGATCGGACGCCACGGCAAGTTCGTGCAGTTGAGCAGGAGCAGGTCGACGCCCACGCCGAATGATCGCCGACTTTTGCGGGGAGAGAAAGGCGCGTCTCGGCGCGTCCGAGAGGGCGTTCCCCTCGACCACGCGCGATGGAATGCGTAGACTCTCGCGTCGAGTTCTAGGGGAAAGCTCGTATGCGCACCAACATCGGGATCCGCGGGATCGGGTGGTACCTGCCGCCCGAGGTGCGCCCGAACGCGTGGTGGCCGCCGGAGGTAGTCGAGCGCTGGCGCGCGGCGATGCTGGCGCGCGCCGCGGCAGCCCCGCCTCCGCCCGCGGCGCTCACCGCGGGGGAGCGCCTGGTGCTCGAGGCGCTCGCCCGGCAGGAGATCGATCCGTTCCAGGGCACGGTCTCGCGGCACGTCATGCCGGACGACATGAGCGTGCTCGACATGGAGGAGCACGCGGCGCGCATGGCGATCGAGCGCGCGGGCATCGCGCCCGGCGACATCGACCTCCTGCTGACGAACATGGTCGTGCCCGATTACGCGCTCGGGAACCCGGCCTGTTCGCTCCACCACCGCCTCGGCCTCCCGCGGGCCTGCCTCTCGATGCACAGCGACGTCCCCAGCTACACGTTCATGATGCAGCTGACGCTCGCCGAGGCCATGATCCACACCGGCCGCGCCCGCTCCGCCCTGCTGGTCCAGTCCTGCGCGCCGTCGCGCCTCGTCGAGCCGGCCGATCCGCTCGCGCCCTACTTCGGCGACGCCGCCACGGCAGTGGTGGTCGGCCGCGTCGGAGAGGGCCGCGGCATCGAGGCGGCGGTCCACTTCACCGACGGGCGCCTGTCGCGCACGCTCGTCGCGAGCGTCCCGGGCGGCCGCTGGTACGACGCGGGCCGCCCGGTGCTCCACATCGTCGAGCCGCAGCAGATGCAGCGGGCGCTGCTCGAGACGGCCGACATGTGCAAGGTGAGCCTCGACGCGGCGCTGGCGCAGGCGTCCCGGGCGCCGAGCGACGTGGGCTTCTTCTGCATCCAGCAGGGCACGCCCTGGCTGCGCCCGGTGGTCCAGGCGTACCTGGAGCTGCCAGACGCGCGCTGGATCGAGACGTTCCAGAAGACGGCGTACGTGTTCGCGTCGGCGCAGCCGCTCGCGCTGGCGCTCGCCGCGGAGGGTGGCAAGCTCGTCGATGATGATCTCGCCCTGCTCATCGGCGGCGGCCCTGGAGCGACGTACGGCGCCGCCCTCATCCGGTGGGGAGCGTAGCGCCGATGAATGAAGTCTCGTGCAAGGTGTTCGGCGTCATGCTCCGCCCGCTGCAGCGCAAGGGCGTGACGTTCGAGGACATGGTCAAGGGCACGGCCGTCCCGCCCGCGAAGGTGAAGAACAAGCGCGAGCGCATCGACTGGTCGGACTTCGTCGCGATCATGCGCAACCTCCGGCCGCACTTCACCGACGAGGAGTACGTCGAGATGGGCCGGGCGTACATGCACAGCCCGGGCCTCAAGTTCGCGCTGGTCGCGGCGCGGCTCCTGTTCTCGGCGATGGACTTCTACCGCTGGTTCAACAAGCCGCGCGAGGGCGTCGGGAACCAGATGTTCACGTGCCTCATGCCGACGCACCGCGAGCTGTCGGAGAACGAGATCGAGCTCGATCTCACGCTCCCCGACAACTTCGAGGACTGCTGGGACTTCTTCATCATCTCGATCGGCAACGTCGAGGAGATGCCGCGCCTGCTCGGGCTGCCGCGCGCGACGGTGACGCTCACCCGGATCCCGCACGGCGGGCGGTACCACATCCTCGTCCCCAAGGGCCTGCCGCTGTTCACGCGGATCCGGCGCTGGCTCACCTGGCCGTTCACGGTGCGGGCGGCGGCCCGCGAGCTGAAGGAGGCGCACGAGTCGCTGCTCGAGCAGTACCAGCAGCTCGAGATCGCGCGCACGCTGATCGATCGCCAGGCGCAGCACCTGCGGACGGCGCACACGCTGAACGACCTCATCCTGCGCGACCTCGATCTCAACCGCCTGCTCGACACGCTCGCGAAGGCGCTCGTCGAGGAGGCGGGGTTCGCGTGGGCCGAGGTCTCGCAGGTCGGCTCCGAGAAGGAGCCAGCGCGGACCGCGCGCTACGGCGCGGAGGAGCACGCGCCGCCGCTCAAGCGCATGCTCGAGTCGGGCGGCGGGCTCGTCGTCGGCGAGCTCGCGGTGGCGGTGCGCCCGACCGACAACCCGCAGACCCGCGAGGAGCTGCTCGCGCTGATCACGCCGACGCTCGCGACGGGCATCCAGAACGCGCTCTACCGCACGAACCTCGAGCGGCTCGTCGAGGTCCGGACCGCCGAGCTGACCCTGGCGCGCGATCAGCTGACCGGCCTGGTCGATCAGCTGCGGGAGGCGCAGAGCGCGCGCGAGCGGTTCTTCGGCAACATCTCGCACGAGATCCGCACGCCGCTCACGATCATCATGCTCGCCGCGGCGGACATCGAGGCGCGCGCGGGCGCCGCCCTCGACGAGCGCGCGCGGGCCGGCCTCATCTCGGTGACCGACGCCTCGCGCAAGCTGGTGCGCCTCGTCGACGAGCTCCTGCTGCTCGCCGCCGGCCAGGAGGGCAAGCTGCGCATGCACCCCGAGCCGACGGACATGGTCACGCTCGTCCGGCTGCTCGCCTCGGCGTGGCTGCCCGCCGCCGAGCAGGCCGAGCTCGCGCTCGAGGTGCGGACGCCGGAGGTGCTCGTCGCGAAGGTCGATCCGGTCGCGATCGAGCGCGTCGCCACGAACCTCGTGTCGAACGCGATGAAGTACACGCCGGCCGGCGGCCGCGTCGAGATCGAGCTCGCGGAGGGGCCCGACGGCGTCCGGCTGTCGGTGCTCGACACCGGCCCGGGCATCGACGAGGAGCTGGCGGGCCGCCTGTTCGGCCGCTTCGAGCGCTCGGCCGGCGAGGACCGGCACAAGGTGGGCACCGGCCTCGGCCTGTCGCTCGTCAAGCAGCTGGTCGAGGCGCACCAGGGCACGATCGAGGCGCTCCGCCGGCCGACCGGCGGCGCCGAGCTGCGGATGACGCTGCCGCCGTCGGTCGTGATCCACGACGTGCCGCTGCCGACGGAGCCGACGCTCCGGCTCGCCCCGGAGGAGAAGCGCACCTCGGAGATCGAGAGCGGCACCCGGCTGGGGCCGTCGGGCGCGGCGAAGGGCACGATCGTGATCGCCGAGGACGATCCCGCGCTCGCCGAGATGGTCGCCAAGCTCCTGTCCCAGGAGTACACCGTGATCGTCGCGCACGACGGCGTCTCCGCGTTCGAGATGGTGCGCACGCACCAGCCGCAGCTGCTCATCACGGACGTCGACATGCCGGGGATGAACGGCATCGAGCTGGCGCGCAAGTTCCGCGAGCACACCGGCGACAAGATCGCGCCGATCATCATCTTGTCGGCGGTGATCGATCTGAGCACGCGCGTCGCCGGCCTCGAGGCCGGCGCGGTCGACTACGTCACCAAGCCCTTCGATCCGATCGAGCTCCGGGCGCGCGTGCGGGCGCAGTTCCGCACGCGCGAGCTGACGCTCCGGCTGCAGCGCGCCGAGCAGTTCTCGATGCTCGGCATCCTCACCTCGGGCCTGGCGCACGAGCTGCGCAACCCGGCGAACGGCATCGTCAACGCGATCGCGCCGCTCACCGAGCTCCTGCCCGCGGAGCTGATCCACCCCGACACCGCGCCCGGTCAGCTCCTCGACGTGGTGAAGACGTGCGCGGAGCAGATCGGCTTCCTCTCGCGCCAGCTCCTCGGGTTCCGCGGCGGCAACGTCGAGATCGACATGCGCCCGATCTCCGCCACGGAGCTGATCGATCGCTCGATCACGCTGGCGCGGCGGGCGCTCTCCGGCATCGAGGTCCGCAACCGCTTGTCGCGCGAGCTCGAGATCGTGTGCGCGCCGCCGCTCATGACGCAGGTGCTGACGAACCTGATCGAGAACGCCGGCCACGCGGCGGCGCCGAACGGTTGGATCGAGATCCGCGCGATCATCGAGAACGGCCGCATCAACCTCGAGATCGCCGACAGCGGCGGCGGCGTCCCGCAGGAGCTGCGCGACCGCGTGTTCGAGCCGTTCTTCACGACGAAGCCGGCCGGCAAGGGCACCGGCCTCGGGCTCTCGGTGGCCCGGGATATCATCCACAGGCATGGTGGCGTGCTGGAGATCCGCGACCGCGCGTCGCAGGCGTTCTTCGTCATCGACCTGCCACACCGTTCAGCGGGTGGGGCCCGGTCGAACACGGTAAGCTAACCGCCCGCTCTACCCATGTCCAAGCCTGCCAAGACCGGACCGCTGGTCCTCTACGTCGACGACGAGAAGGCGAACCGCATCGTCTTCGAGCAATCGGTGACCGAGTTCAACGTGATCGTCGCGACCGACGGGCACGAGGCGCTCAGGATCCTGGAGCAGCAGGACGTCGCGGTCCTCGTCACCGACATGCGCATGCCGGAGATGAGCGGCGAGGAGCTCCTGCGGATCGCCAAGGAGAAGCACCCGCAGACGATCCGCATGGTCGTCACCGCGTACGCCGACGTCGATCCGATCCTGCGCGCGATCAACGAGGGGCTCGTCGCGCGCTACATCGTCAAGCCGTGGCAGCGCTCCGAGCTGGTGCAGGTGCTGCGCTGGGCGTGCGAGGCGTGGACGTTCGGCCGCGACTCGGCGGCGCTCCAGCGCCGCCTGCTGGAGACGGAGCGGCTCGCCACGCTCGGCAGCATCGCCGCGCTGCTCGTGCACGACCTCAAGCAGCCGCTCATGTCGCTGCTCGTCAACATCGAGGTCATGCGCGAGCTCGCCACGGCCTCGCCTACCCTGCACGCGGCGATCGAGAAGGCGCAGATCCAGCCGCAGCTGCGCAAGCGCCTGCTCGATCTGATCGACGACCTCGAGCCCGTGACGACGGATCTGAAGACGTCGGCGACGCACCTCTCGGAGCTCATCAACGGCCTGCGCGAGTTCGGCAAGCCGCGCGACAACGCGAAGGCGGTCCGGACCGATCCGCTGCCGATCGTGCGCCACGCGATGGCGGTCTGCCAGGAGCTGGCGCTGACGAGCCGCGGCTCGATCGGCTACGAGGGCCCGCCGAAGCTGCCGTTCGTGCGGATGTCCGCGACCGAGCTGACGCAGGTGCTGATCAACGTGATCGCGAACGGCGCGCAGGCGGTGGCCTCGCGCGGCGTGCCGAACGGCAAGATCACGATCAACGCCAAGATCGAGGAGAACATGCTCGAGCTCGCGGTGCGCGACACCGGCGTCGGCATGCCGCCCGACGTCCTGAACCGCGCCGGGACGCCGTTCTTCACGACGAAGGCCGAGGGCACGGGCCTGGGCCTCGCGCAGTGCCAGCGCCTGATCGGCACGGCGGGCGGCCGGTTCAACATCGAGAGCGAGGCGGGCAAGGGCACGACCGTGACGATCATCCTGCCGATCACGACGTAGCGCCCCGGACCTGTCCAACCATCGTTGGACAGGTCTTGTCGATCGGCTTGCCGGCGAGGACGCCGGCTGCGCCTTACAGAGCAGATCGCCCCTCGAAGACTCGGGGCTGGGGCAGGTCGCGGCACGGAGTCACCCGCCCCGCCGTCCGCGCGGGGTATCTTCGGGCCCATGGCGCGGATCGCCGTGGTCGGAGGTGGCGCCGCCGGCATGGGGGCCGCGAAGGTCCTCCTCGAGGCGGGCCTCGACGTCACGCTGTTCGAGGAGGCGCCGCGGCTCGGCGGGCACTGCTTCGCGGTGCCGGTGCCGCTCGCGGGCGCGGGCCGCGGCGCGGTGCTGGTCGACGCCGGCGTGAGCGACTTCAATTACGCCACCTCGGGCGAGGTGTGCCGGCTCATGGACGAGCTGGGGCTCGTCACGCAGCCGATCGTGTGCGACTCGACGTACACGACCCTGGAGGGCGACCCGATCTGGACCACGAAGGGCGGGCCGCGCGTGATCGACGGGATCATCGACGAGGGGCGCTTCTTCGAGGAGATCGAGCTGTTCCGGACCACGTGCGTCGAGGTCACGGCCGAGGCGCGGTTCTCGGAGTGGACGGCGCGCGAGTACCTGGACGAGCACGACTACAGCCCGGACTTCCGCCGGGGCTTCTTCGCGCCGCGCGCGGGCGGCTCGTTCGCGATGCCGGATCGCGATCCGGAGGACTACTTCATCCGGCCGCTCGTCGCGTACTGGCAGATGGAGGGCCTCGTCGGCACCGGGCCGGAGGAGCGAATGATCGTCGAGGAGGGGATGCACGCGTGGCCGGCCGCGTTCCACATCTGGTTCGAGGAGCGCGGCGGCCGGCTGCGCACGGCGGCGCGCGTCGTCGGGATCTCGCGGCGGCCGCACGGGATCCGGATCCGGCTCGAGACGCACGAGGGCGCGCACGAGTCGCAGTGGTTCGATCACGTGGTGCTCGCGGCGAGCCCGCACGCGATCCGCTCGATGATCGAGGATCCGACGGTCGACGAGGGCACGCTGCTCGGCGCGTTCCAGTGGCAGCGCGCGCGCGTCGCCGTGCACTGCGACGCCTCGTACGTGTGCTCCGATCCGGAGCTGATCGCGGCGTGCAACTACGTGATCGGCGGGCCGGGCCTGCCGGAGACGCGGCCGACGGTGACGCTCGCGCCGCGGTGGCTCGGGGGGCTGCCGCCGGACGCGCCGGACGTGTTCGTCACGATCAACCCGCACCGCGCGCCGCGCGACGTGATCGCGAACCGGTTCTTCGTGCACCCGGCGCTGGCGCGCCCGACGGACGTCGCGATGCGCCGGCTGGCGCAGCTCCAGGGCACCGGCAACACGTGGTTCGCGGGCGGCTGGATGCGCGTCCCGCACGTCCACGAGCAGGCGCTGGCGTCGGGGATCGAGGTGGCCCACGATCTCATCGCGACGCTGGCGGTGCCGCCGCGCGCGAGCGCCGCCCCGGGGCCGCACCGGCGGGCGCCGCGCGGCTACCTCGACGCGCTGCGCGAGTCGGCGATCTTCGCGTCGCTCGATCCGTGCCTGCTCGAGGAGGTCCGCGTCACCGCGCGCCCGTTCGAGGCGGCGGACGGCGACGTCCTGACGTACGAGGGCCACGCGGCGGCCGGCATGATCCTCGTCAGCGAGGGCGAGGCGCACGGCATCCGCGGCGGGCGCCACGTCGCGCGCCTGGGGCCGGGCGCGCTGATCGGCGAGGTCTCGATCCTGTGCGGCGGCCCCTCCCCTGTCACGTGCGTCGCGCGCGGCTCGCTGGCAGGCTGGTTCTTCGAGCGCGAGGGGATCGAGCGGCTGCGGCGCGAGACCTCGCCGGGCGCGTTCGCGTTCATCGATCAGATCGCGCGCGCGGGCATGCGCGTGATGCGCGATCTGCTCGAGCGGCGCTGGGGCGCGATCGTGCCGGCGGACGAGGCGGTGTGGGCCGAGGCGCGCATGCTCGGCGCGGCCGCGCCGGTCCTCGAGCAGCTCGCGCTGCCCGAGCCGGCCCGCCTGCGCGCGCAGCTGTGGGAGCTGCCGGCCCGCATGATCGCGGTGCAGGCGGGCGAGGTCGGCCGCCGGTTCTTGATCGTGACGCACGGGCGCGTCGCGGTCGTCGCGGCCGACGGCACGCCGCTCGTCGAGGCGGGCCCGGGCGACCTGCCGGGCGTGCTCGCCGTCCTCGACGGCGGCCGCCAGCCGTTCTCGTTCATCACGCGCGAGCCGACGCTCGCGGCGGTGGTCGACGCCGATCGCTTCCGCGAGCTGCGCTACGGCGGCAGCGCGCTCGCGGCCGACCTCGTGCCGCGCATCCACCGCTACCTGGTCGAGCGCTACCGGCCGCTGCTCGACGCGACGCTCGGCGACGACGAGGAGACGGTCGTCGACGCGATGATGTTCTAGCGCTCGCCGGGCGGGCCGCCAGCGCGGAGAACTCACCGAAGAGGCAGTTGTTCGGTTTTTCCGAACAACTGGTCCCGACGGCAAACATTACGATGTAGCCCACTACAACCTCGACATAGTCATCGCGCTCGGGTTCCGGGTCCGAAGTGCCGCCGCCGTGCGCTTCCGGCAATGGGCTGCCGACAAACTCAAGGAATGTATCGTCAAAGGGTTCGTGCTCGACGACGACCGGCTCAAGCACACCGACCGCTCCGCCGACTACTTCGACGAGTTGCTCGCGCGGATCCGCGAGATCCGTGCGAGCGAGGCGCGCGTCTACCAGCGCATCCAGGAGATCTTCGCGCTCGCGTACCGCGGCCACGAAAGCCCCTCGGCAAGAAGAAGGGGTAACGTGTCCGCGGGCTAGCCGGGCTGGCGGCGCGGAAGTCGAAGCCGCAGCTGGAGCCGCGCGATCTCCTCGGGGAAGAGCAGCACGGGGTACAGCGCTAGCATCGCGGCCGGGAAGATGCCGAGCCGCAGGGTGAGCGCGATGCCGAGGTGGAACGCGACGCCGAGGCCGATCCAGATCCAGCGCAGGCGGAGCCGGTTGCAGAGGCGGCGGAGCCGGCCGGGCCGGTCGGCGGTGGCGGCGTAGTACGTGAAGAGGAGCATGAGCGGCGCGCCGAGCTCGAACGCCATCGTGGCCGCGGTCGCCGCGCGCGTGAGCGGGTAGACGGCCCCGACCCAGCCGGGATCGAAGCGCGCGAAGTGCGGATCCGAGAGTGCGTTCGCGAGCGCGGTGAAGCCGCCGAGCGGGCCCCACTCCCAGCCGGTCTTGTTGTGCCCGCCGGAGAAGTAGACCCAGACGAGCTGGAGCAGCAGGAGGTAGCGCGGCCACGCGGGGATCTCGGCGGGCACGGGGCGGCCGATCTTGCGCCAGAGCCACGCGTCGACCGACCAGATGGCGTGCGAGCGCGACAGCGCCAGCACGAGCAGCACGATGCGGATGAGGCCGTCGATCCCGCGATCGGCGTCGGGGGCGCGGTGCGCGAGCTGCGCCGAGGCCAGCACCGCCACGACGCACGCGACGCGCGTCAGCGTGCCGGTGGCCACGCAGACGAGCGCGATCATCGAGATCCGCCACAGCGCGAGCGCGGAGGCGCCGTCGGTGCCGAGCCAGCGCGCCGCCCACCGCCCCGCGCCGCCGGTGGCGTAGCCGTCGGGCGGCATCGCCCACAAAGCCTCGATCAGATCGAGCCGCCACACGACGGCGTAGTCGTAGAGCAGGACGATGGCGGTCGCGATCCGCACGGCGGCGAGCGCGGTCGCCGGCTCGCGGCGATCCCACAGCGCGACCCACGCGCGGAGGAGGCGGATCACTTGCGCCTCCGCCGCTCCTGGATCTCGAGCGTGAACTCGCCGGTCGGCGTGTACCCGCCCTCCCCGATCTCGACCCGCTCCATGCGCGTGCGCGCGACGGCGAACTCGGGGTGATCGTCGAGGGCGCGCAGCGTCATCCAGGTCGCGAACGGCCGGTACTGGCCGCGCGTGTTGGGGCCGCTCGGGCTGTACGTGCCGCGGACGCGACGGTACGCGAGCAGGTCCTCGTACTCGGCGTGCGCGGGGTCGCCGGCGCGGTGCAGGAGCTGCCAGTCGCCGCCGGTGGCCGGCTGGCCCTCGAGGTAGATCCGGTAGCGCTTGCGCGAGGCGCCGCGGAACAGCATCCAGCGCTGCGAGATATCGAGGTCCGTGGCGATCCCGGCCACGGGCCGGCGCACGGCGGTGCGCGCGTCGTCGACGGCGTCGACGAGGCCGTACGCCCACCGGGGCGTGATCTTGCGATCGGGGACCGGGCAGCCGTCGACGAGCGCCAGCGCGATCGCCACCGCGATCAGCGCGGCGCGGGCTGCCGGCCAGCGCGCCCGGAGATCCATGGGCCCGCAGCGTACCGCGGCCGGCGCCAGAACGACGCGCCGATCGGGCGGTTAGCGCACGGCGCCGCGTCGGCGGCGGCGCTGGCTAGCGTCGGTCCGGCCTGTAGACGCAGCGCATGGGCGATCTCGTTCTCACCACCTACGATTGGGTTCCGCCGCCGCCGCGCGGGTTCGTGCGAGACATCCGTGTGCGCTGGGCATTGGTGGCTCTTCGCCGCGCTCAACTCCGTCGAGATGGCGAGCCTCCCGTGGTCGCTCTTCAAGTTCTCGGGGCAGAGCGAGCAGCGCTTCGACGACTTCCTGAAGCTGCGCCTCGATCGTCTCGGGCAGTGGTCGCGAAGCGCGAGTGGCTCGTGGGTGCCTTCTCCGTCGCCGACATCCTCATGGCGGACGTGCTGCGCCTCGTCGATCGCTTCGAAGGGCTCGCGGCGCATCCCGCGACGCGTGACTACCTGAAGCGCGCGACGGCACGGCCCGCGTTCGTGAAGGCCCACGCCGACCAGCTCGCTCATTCGCCGCGGCCGACACATGAGCCTCGAGCTCGATCCCAAGAGGAGCGCCGGACGGCACCGAATGATGGCCTGATGGCCTACCGGCTCCTGCGGATCCCGATGATCGGCAGACGGCGACAGGGCGATGGCCGTCGGTCACAAGTTGCCCCAACGACGATTGCACACGTTACGATGCCCAACATGGTGCGTGGCGAAGACGGCGAATCCCGTCCCCTCAGGGCGAGGACGAACCCGCCGTCACGCTGCGGAGATCCAGCGAGTGAAAGTCCCGTTCCGGTAAGCCGTGAGGCGCCGGATAGCAGGCGACCGACGCAGAGAGAGATCCCTGCGTCCTTGTTCGAACCCACCGGAGGTGGGGGAAAGTTAGGTTCTACCCATGGAACCGAGCGATGCCGAGCTGCTCGACCGATGGCAAAAGGGCAGCCGCGAAGCCGGCAAACAGCTATTCGAGCGCTACTACGAGACCCTGGAGCGCTTCTTCGTGAACAAGGTCCCGAGCGGGATTGGCGATCTGGTGCACGAGACCTTCCAGATGTGCCTCGAAGCCCGCGACCGGATCGAGGACCCGGACAAGTTTCGCTCATACCTGTTCTCCATCGCCTACAACGTGCTGCGAGGGCGGTTTCGCAAGCAGGGCCGCCGGGGAGAGGAGATCGATCTGGAGGACGTGACCGTGGAGGCGCTGGCTCCAGGGCCCCGCTCGATCCTGGTCGAGCAGGAGGAGCAGCGCCTGCTGCTCGAGGGGCTGCGCAGAATCCCGGTCGCCGATCAGGTACTCCTCGAACTCTATTACTGGGAATCCCTCAAGGTGGCAGAGATCGCTGAAATCCTCGAGATCCCCCTCGGTACGGCCAAGCGCCGGCTTCACCACGCGCGCAAACGCCTGGAAGAGGTCATGGGCACGCTGGCCGCCGCACCTAGCGTGTTGTCCAGTACGCTGGCTGATCTCGACGCCTGGGCACGGAAGTGCCGGCGTGAGCAGGGTCGTTCCAGCAGCGGATGACTCGGTTAACAATTTCAGCCAATTGGCGGAGGCGAGCAAAATTCCGCTGCAGGCGTGATCCCGTGGGCCGTCCCCGGCATCTGCTCCGATGGCGCCCCATCGACCTGCAAGGACAAGCTGCTTATGAGCTCGAACGACCCGAATGACGAGATCTCGAGCGCGGCATCGGTTCGCCTCGAGCGTTCGGTTTCCGCACCGCCCCGGCAAGTTGCGCTGGCCAGTCAGCTCGACAGGGCCAGGGCGTTTTCGCTTCTATTCGGCGAACCCATGGCGCCGGTTCGCATCGGCCGGTTCACGCTGCTCAAGGCGGTGGGCAGCGGCGGTATGGGCGAGGTCTACGCCGCGTACGACGAGCAGCTCGGCCGCAAAGTAGCGGTCAAGCTGGTGCGCTCCGATCGGCAGTCGCTGTACGAGGCCGACGAACGCTTGCTGCGTGAGGCCCAAACCCTGGCCCAGCTGTCTCACCCCAACGTGGTTCAGGTGTACGAGGCCGGTCAGTTCGAGGGACGCGTGTTCATCGCGATGGAGTTCATCCAGGGCCGGACCCTCCGCGACTGGCTGCGGGAGCACGCGCGGCCGGGCGATCGGGTCCGTCGTCACGAGGTGCTGCGCCAGTTCATCGCGGCGGGGCGCGGCTTGCAGGCCGCCCACGCCGCCGGGCTGGTGCATCGCGACTTCAAGCCGGACAACGTCCTCGTCGGCGACGACGGCAGGCCTCGGGTGGTCGACTTCGGTCTGGCGCGGCTGGCGTCGCCGACGAGCAAGGAAGCCCAGGCGAGTGGCCGTGGCGCGGTGATCACCGACGCCAAGACGTGGCCAGCGGACGCCGTGACGCCAGAGGGTGGCCCCACGCCGGAGGCCGGACCCGCGCCGGAAGACAGCTCCGCGCGCAACCGCCCCACCAAGCCCGTGCTCCCATCTGTCAACCCGGTCGCAAGCTGGTCGCAGCAGCTCGGAGTCGCTACGACACACGGTCGGATCCTCGGCACACCGAAGTACATGGCCCCGGAGCAGATGCGCGGCGAGATCGCCGATCAGCGCTGCGACCAGTTCAGCTTCTGCGTTGCCCTCTACGAGGCGCTGTACGGCCAGATGCCGTTTCCCGGCGCCACGCGCGAGGAGTTGCTCCACGCCATCGAGAACCAGCAGATCAGGGAGCCGCCACGCGGGCTGGACGCTCCACCGCCGGTGCGCCGGGCGCTCGCTCGCGGGCTGTCCGCTGACCCGGCGGCCCGGTTTCCGGACATGGCCGAGCTCCTCGCCGCGCTGCGGGACTCGCGGCAGCGACGCCGACGCTGGGTCGCGGCGGTGGCCCTGCTCGGGGCCCTCGTGATCGGCAGCGTGATTCACGCAGCGGTGAGCCGGAGCTCGGCCGAGCCATGCGCCGACGTCGGCGCATCGATCACCACGCTGTGGAGCGCCGGGCGCCGCGAGGCACTACGTGAGGCGTTCGCCCGCACCGGGTTGGTCTATGCCGGGGCGACCTGGGCCGCTCTCGAACCGCGCATCGATCAATATGCGACCCGGCTCCAGAGCGAGCTCGCGACCACGTGCAAGGCCACCCGGGTGCACGGCGTGCAGTCGTTCGAGGTGATGGAGCAGCGCACGCTGTGCCTGGCCGAGCGGCAGGCGCGGCTGAACGCGCTGCTCGACCAGCTCGCGCACGCAGACGCGACGGTGGTCGAGCGCGCTCACCAGGCCGCGTCTGACCTGCCCGACCTCGCCGCCTGCGGCCACGCGGCGATGCTGCGCTACGGCATGAAGCCGCCTCCGGCGGATCGCGCCACCGAGATCCGCGGCATTCGCGATCAGCTCGCCCGCGCGCGTACGCAGGGCCTCCTGGGGCACGGCGACGAGGCGCTGCGCATCGCGCGCGATCAGCTCGCCCGGGCCAACCAGCTGGACTATGGGCCCGTGCGTGCGGAGGCGCTCCACCAGACCGGGTGGGTGCTGATGTTCCACGGCGACGCGGCGGAGATGGCCGAGGGCGAGGGCATGCTGCTTCGCGCCGTGAACCTGGCGGAGAGCGAGCGCCACGACGAGCTGGCCGCGGCGATCTGGAACGACCTGGTGCTCGGCGCCGCCCGCAGTCGTTCGCACACCCAACGGGCGCACGCGTGGCACGAGCGTGCCATCGCGGCCGTCCAGCGCATCGGCGATCCACGGCTCGGCCGGGCGGACGCGCTCCGCAACGTCGCCCGGCTCTTTTACGTGGAGAGCGATCTTCCCGCGGCCGAGCAACGCCAGCGGCAGGCCCTCGCGCTGATCGAGAGCGAGGCCGGCGTCGCGCCGCTCGTCGTGGCCGTCTACCTGCATGACTTCGCCAATACCCTCCGAGATCTCGGTCGCTACGAGGAAGCTCGGAAGGCCTACGAACGCACGCTCGGGCTGTACCAGACCGCGCTGGGGCAGGACCACCCGCATGTCGCGGATGTCCGCCTGGACATCGCGGTGATGCACACCCTGCAGGGCGCGCTCGACACCGCCGGCGGGATCCTCGAGGAGATATTGCGCCGCGACGCCCAGACCCTGGGCAAGGATCATCGGCTGATCGGCAGGGCCCATATCGAGCTCGCGAGCGTGGGCTGGCAGCGCGGCACGCTCGGCCGTGCCCACGAGCACGCGATGCGCGGCATCGCCATCTACGAGCGTGTCCACGGCAAGGGACACGTCAACCTCGCGGCGGCCTACTCGCAACTGGGCGCCATCGCGTTCCGCCGGGGTGCCTATGAGGATGCGCTGGCCGCCTATCGGGCCGCGCTGAACCTGGAGCGCCGCAACCTCGGCGACAATCATCCGGACGTTGGCCTCTCGCAGGCAAACATCGGGGAGGCCCTGGTGGCCCAGGGACGGGACCAGGACGCGCTGGCCGCGATCGAGCAGGCCACGCGCATCCTGGGGAGCGCCAGCGCGTACGAGCCGTTTCTGGCCAGCGTGCGCGGGCGGGCGCTCCTCGGCCAGGGCCGGGGCGTCGCCGCGGTGGAGGAGCTCGAGCGCGCCGTGGAGGGGCTGGCCGGCAAACCCGGCGAGACCATGACCATGGAAGGAGCCGACGCGTGCTGGGCGCTGGCGCGTGCCCTCGCGGCCCCCCGCGGGCACGCAGATCCCCAGGCGCGGTCACTCGCCGGCCGAGCCCTGGCCGTCTACGACCGACAGGGGCCGGAGGTCCGCACGCCCCGGGCGGAGGTGCAGCGCTGGCTTCAGGGTGATCGCCGATGAGAATTCTGTAGTCGGCTGCGAACCAACACGCGGTTGCGGTCACTGCAGAGGCGGGGCGGTGAAAACCCGAGCCCCAATCGGACGAGCCACTCGTTGGCCCTCGGACGAACAACAACCACATGACCGAAGGAGGAGGCTCATGATCCGTACCACGCAGCACCGCCAGGAGCTCCAGGAGCTCAACCATGGAGGTCCGACACGGCCGCATTCGGCGAGGAGAGTCATCTACGTGCTCCCGGCCAGCGCGCTATCGAGGCGTTCTGGGATGGGGCCCGGCGAGCAAGGCCGGGGACATATCGAGGCTGGTGTCTCGGAGCAGACCATGGACGTGCGGGTCGACTGGAGCGGCAGCACGTCCAGCCTGGGCCGCTTCGAGGTGCGGGTGAGCTCCGGCGAGTGGCACACCTGCGGCCTGTTCGACGCGGGTAGCTCCAACGACGTGGTATCGCCAGCCAAGGAGGTCACCGGGGACGTATTCATGGCCCGGTTTCAGCGCGGGCCCGAGCAGCCGCTGTGCCTCTTCGGGGTCAAGGCGGTGCCGATCGTCTGGAACTGCGCGATCGACGAGCTCCTCAACCGCGACTTCGTCGCGGAGCGCGGCATGGATTACGACTACGAGGAGGGTGCCAATCCGAAGGTGATCCCGTGGACCTACTCCGTGCTCGCCGGCGGGGCGCAGAAGCTCACGATCGAGCTCACCAGGGGGCGCGACTACGAGGTGTGGGTGCGGCTGCAAAGCCCGCGCGATCCCAACGGCTGGCTGGAGCAGGACCCGGTCATCCGCACCACCTCCGGCGGCGGCAACCCCCACTGACGACCCGGGCCCACTCGCGTCGAACGATCGAACCATGGGAGCAAACAGGATGAGGCACATCGGAAGGTTTTCGGGATCGGCGATCGCGGCCCTGCTCGCGATCGCCGTGACGGCGTGCGGCGGGGCGACCAGCGCGCGGCCCGGTGAGATCAAGAACCAGTGTCGCGGTGACAGCTTCCGCGTCGATCTCGCGGATCTGATGAGCGCCCGACCGGAGGGCCCCCCCGACGAGCGCGTCGAGCAGCTCCGCGACTGGATCTGGCCGGTCCTGCTCGGTCGCCTCGAGGCGACGACCCAGCTGCGCGGCATGCTCGTGGCCGTCGCGTCCCAGCCGCTCGTGCGCGATGACGCGCTCAACCACGTGCTGGATCAACCGGTGGGCCGCACGCGCTCGGTGACCGCTACGAACGGCGACATGGTGGTGATGGTGGAGAGCGGCGCCCCGGCGGCCATGCACGAGGCGATCCTCGAGGCCATCGATCAGGAGTCGCTGCATCAGGCGGCCACGCCATCTCGGGCCATCGTGTATCGCTACGCCATCGACGAGGGGAAGGCGTACGCGGACATGTGTCGGCTCGACACGTTCGACGCGGCGGCGATCGAGTCTCAGCGCGAGGGCTTCCGCCGCGCCACACTGCGAACCACGGGCGAGCTCGAAGCGTTCCTCCATGACGGCGTGGACCTCTTGACCGCGCAATGCACGGTCAACGGGCTGGAGGTCACGGGACGCGGCCGGTCGCGCGCCGGCCAGGCGCCGATCACCGTCGAGCACGTGGCTGCGCTGTACCGGTCGCGCAAGCCCGACTACGTGCCCACCGCCAAGCTCGGCATGTCCGGGGACGAGCTGCGCGACAAGTTCAAGGACTGGTTCACAGTCGCGAAGCTCGCCATCGATTATCCCGGGGTCCTGGGCGACCGCGAGTCCAAGCTCGGCAAGGAATGGCCGGCGATGCGAGACGAGATCCTGGCCTGGAAGAAGGCGTTCCCCCGCGTCGAGACCCAGGAGCTCTTGCTGTCGTGGATCATGCAGAGAAAGGATCCCGGCTTCTCCCTGGACCCCAAGCTTCGCTCCCGAGACGCGGCCCGGAGCACCCAAGCGATACTCGCGGCTCTCGACGATCCCCGCAGGATGGCCGCCCTGCTGTACTCCTGGAACGTCCAACCCAAATGGGCAGCGTCCCTCGTTTCTCGTCTCGGCGGTGCCGGCGACCACGCCGAGATCCGGCGTGGCCTCGTGGCGGTGCGAGACGACTTTACCAGCAGCAGCGATGACGAGGCGCTGGGCATCATGGGCCGCACGATGGGGCTGTCCGGAAGTGACGATCGCGAGCGCATTGCAGCCGCAGCATGGCTCACGAACGAGCATGACGGCTATCAGTGCGCGCGCTACGACGGCAATCTGCAGGGCACGCGGGTCGGGATGACCATGTTCTACACCGATCTGCTGATGAAGCTCTGGAGTGACGATTATAACAACTCTGCTCCCGAGGACCTGATCCCCGGGTTCGAGAGCGTGGTGGGACACGATCTCTCCGGTGCGTACTGCACGAAGGAAGAGAGCAGAGCTCAAAACACCCGAGCATGGCTCGGTCTGCGCGAGGAGCAGTATGCGCGTGAGACCAAGGAGCGAGTGCGCTTCGCGCCCATTGTCACCCGTGTGTTTGCCCGGAGCTCGGCGTTGGGCGCCGGACAGAGCGAAGAAGTCGAGGCCGACGCTGAGCACCGGCGGTTCTACAACTGGTGGAATGCGCGCTATGGGCGCGTGGCCGAATGGGAGCCCCAGTACGAGTTGCTCAACCAGATCATGAAGTGGTCGGTGGTCGCCCAGGCGGCCGCGCTCTCCGAGCATGAGAGCTGCCTTGGCTTCCTCGAGCACGTCCCCGTGGGCCGCGATCATCAGTTCGACAAGTGGGTCGCCGCGGGCAAGGATCTGCGGTGGCGTGGCCCGGTATCTCTGGTGCACGCTCAGGATGAGCCGACTGAATGTATGCCTCTGCTCCGGTCTCGCTCATATGCCAGGTGCGGCAGCGAGAACTTCTGGGTCGGCGGCGTCAGTGCCGCAGCGAAGGCCCAGGTTGCCGCCAAACCGCTGCGACGGCTCGAGAACGCGCGCTCGCTCGGCCGCATCGACGCGCGATCCGCCGAGCCTCCCGTGGTCGCCAGCGATGGCCGCGTCACGTACGACGCCGTGGCGAAGACAGACGGCAAGCTCGAGCAGGTCACGATCGATCCGGACAAGCGGACCTTCACGGCCCAGGTCGACAAGACCCAGTCGCAGCGAGGGGCCAAGCACTCGTGGAGCGTAGAGGGCGAGGCGCGCCAGATAACCAGCGTGAGCAAGTCGTGGGGGCTCGACCGGGGCAAGCTCACCGGCCGCGACAAGGTGAATGGCGACTTCGGCGTGGCTCACCTCGAGGCCGGAGACGTCGCCGGCGCCGTCGTCAAGCCGCGCGTCACCGAGCTCCCGGTCGCTCAGGTTCGCCGCATGAGCGAGGCCGTCGCCGCCCGGATCGGCGACGGCAAGACCAACCTGGCGGACGTCGTGGTCGACCTGCCGGGGGTGAAGAAGGCGTGGAAGTACGACGCCGACACGGTGCTCGTGGAGATCGCCGACGCCAGCGGACCGCCCAAGTACGGGCTGATGACCTCCAGCCACGGGATCCGCGGTCCCCCGGAATCGTTGATCGGCCGCTTTGGTGCCACGAGCCCCACCCGCGGCAAGAACGCAGTGGAGACCGTGCTCGTCCGCGAGGCGGACGTCAGACCGCTGCTCGAGAGCGGGCGCTTCACGCCGCTCTCCAACGGCACCATTGGCAAGCTGCGCTCCCAACTCGACGAGGCACTGGCAGCCGGTAACAGCGCCCGGTCCAGCCAGCTCATGTCCGAGCTCAGGACGCACGGTCCCGTGGGCCAGACATCCATCCATACTGCACTCGTGGCGGCTCGGCACGATGCCGCCCAGGCCGGCAAGGACACCCGCTGGCTCGACAAGCTGCGCATCCACACCAGCATCCAGCTCGACCGGCCGGCCGGCCGGGTTCGCGAGCAGACCGCCTTGCCGGCCGACGGCACCGACTTTTACGTGCCGCGATCCCACGCTACTCAATACTCGCAGCTCGCGGCCTTGCCCCCGAGCACGAATCCGGTCACCGGCCCGGGCAAAGCGCGATCGTCGTTTCATGCGCGCATCGTGGAGGAGGCGCCTGCGCCCGAGCGCTCGCCCAAGGTCGTCCAGGTGAATGGGACCGAGTGGGTCCACATAAAGCGCCCGGACGCCGGGCGGCCCATGACTCTGCCGCGAATCTATATCATCTACCCCTGCGAGGCTTCCGAGGGCCCGAGCGACACCGAGGACAACAACCCGAGCGACACCCGTGTGGCGTGTTATGGCCGCAGTGCCGCGCAGCAGGACGAGCTGCCCTACCGTCAGTACCTGCTGCGCCAGGCGTGCAGCCTCGGCGACCAGCAGGCCCGTACGCTCGGCGTGAACGACTGTGGCGCGCTGCGCGATTCACAGCTCGGAACCGGCCGCCGCGCCCCGTGAGCCATGGCCGCGCAACCCCGAGAGACCGCGTGGACCGAGTCCCTCCGCGCGTACGAGAGCCTGAAGCGGCGGAGTGACGCGCGGGCCGCGCTGGTCCTCGAGGCCGCGCTCGAGGACCTCTACACGCAGGCTTACGAGCACGGCCAGGAGCGCCTCCGCGCGCTCGCCGGCGTGCTCGCGGTGCCGCCGGTGCCGTCGGCAGCGCGAGCCTGGCGCGGCCTGGTCGATCTGTGCCTGGCCTGCGATGACGCCACGCTGGACCGGCTCGACGGCGCGCTCGCCGAGGCACCGCCGCGCACCGCGTGGCTCGTCGCCAGTGAGGCCGCGCGGCTCGTCTACCAGGCCGTGGGTCCGCGGGCCGCCTGGCGCCGCATCGCCCCGATCGAGCCCGTACCCGCCGCCGAGTCCTGGCTCGACGACGGGCCTCTCGTGATCCACGCCGTCCTGCTCAAGCTCCGCCTCGCGGCGGCGAGCGGCAACTGGCCGATCCACGATGAGCTGCTGGTGCCGTCGGAGGCGCGGTTCGGGGGGCCCAGGGATCCGCGCGGTGCCCGCGTCCGCATGACTGGCGCCGATCACGACGTGATGCGCGGCCACTACCAACGCGCCGCCGCCACGCTCGACGAGCTCGAGCCGCACTGCCGGGGGGACCTGCGGCTCGAGCTCCTGGCCATCCGGCTGCACGCCCTGGTCGCGTGCGCGGCCGATCAGCGAGATACCTGGCTCGCCGCCGCCATCGACGAAACCCTGACGGCCATCGACCAGGCGCTCCCCGCGGCCGCGAACGAGGCCGACGCCCTGCCCGCGCCCCACCGCCGCGAGCTCGTCGCGCGCATCGCCCATCTCCGCGAGCACGCGGGCGCCTATGCCCACGAGATCGAGGTCGACCAGGTCGAGTCACTGGCCAGTGCGCTGGCGGTGGAACGCCGGGCGCGCCGTGGCCAGACCCACCGGCCGGCGGGCGAGGTCCTGGCCGACCTGTTGCCCCGGGTCGAGGCACTGCTCTTGTGCGATGACGCCGACGAGCACCTCGAGGCGTGGCTGACGCTGCGCCTCCTGTGGTGCCGGCTGATCGTCGACACCGTCGACACGGAGCGGTACGAAGCCTGCGAGGCTGAGCTCACCACCATCATCGAGGACGCCACGAGCGCGGGCCTCTTGCCCATTGCCATGTCCGGCCATGACCAGCGCGCGGTGGTGCGCACGCGGGAGCCGATCGCGGCCTGGGACCGCGCGCTCGCCGACGCCGGCGAGGCCGGTCATCTGGCCGTACGGTTGCTGGCGTACAGCTCGTCGCCGCCCGCCGGTGCCGGCGCGCGCGTCATGGAGCGGGCACTCCTCGGCACGCTGCTCCCGGTCCTCGACCGGGTCATCGATCTCCTCCTGGTCGGTGCAGGGACGATCGAGCACTCGGGCGGGCGCACGCGCGCCGGCTGGGACGGGGCGCGTCACGACCGCTGGCTGCGGTTCGGCCGCGCGGTCCACGACTACGTCGAGCAGTCCCAGGTACTGGCCCTCAAGGAAGCCCGACACGCCTACGGCGCTGGCGACACGCCGATCCCACACCGGTTCGCGCTGGTCGCGCCGGGCCAGGAGCCGGCCAGTCCGCTGCCGCGCCTGCAGCAGGCGTTGCGGCCCGGGGACGCGGTCGTGCAGTACTTCGTGACCGGCCGGTTCCTGGTGGTCTTCATCTACGACCGGGAATACTTCGACTGGGTCACCGTGGACGTGGTCGCCGAGCTGGGGGACGCCGGCAGTCGACTCGGTGCGCCGACCGCGCACGCCGGTCTTCTCCACGTGCTTGCCGAGTGTGATACCTGGCTCAAGGGCGAGAGCGCGGCGGAGCACGAGGCCAGTGCCGCGCTGCTCTGCCAGCTATTACTGCCCGACGTCGTGGTGGCACACCTCGAGAAATCTGGCGCCAAGCATGTACGCATCGTTCCGCACGACGTGCTCTACCGGGTGCCGTTCGGGCGCCTGCGCCGTAGTGGCGCTCCCCTCGCCGCGCGGGTGTCGCTGAGCCTCCATCCCACGGCCGGGCTGGCCGCCGAGAGCGCCGCGACCATGACCCGGCCGCACCGGCGAAAGACACTGGGCTATCTCCTCGGGCCCGGGCTGGCGCGTGCCGCGCGAGAGCGCGCGGTCATGCAGGAAAGCCTGGGTCGTCGGGGCAGGCTCGCCAGCATGCGATTCATCGACGCCTCGGGGGACACCCCAGGCCCGCCGGACACGGACGCGATCGTGCGGGCCATCCAGGATGTGGACATCCTCCACGTCGCGTGCCACGGCGGCCGACCGTTCCAGAGGCGGGAGGCGTCCATGAAGCTTGGCACTGGCCCCCTCACTCTCTCTCGGGTCGCCTCGCTGCACATGCGCCAGTGCGCGCTGGTCGTCCTGCAGTCGTGCTGGACTGGCTGGATGGAGCACGAGCGCACCAATCCCGTGCAGGGCTTTCCACAGGCCATGTGCGACGCCGGTGTGGCCGCGGTGATTGCGCCCCTGGTCAAGGTGCCGGACACCTTGACGCCGGTGTTTGCCCAGGTTCTGTACCGGATGCTGCGTTTCCTCCCGGCCGAGCGGGCGTTGTGTCGTGCGCTCGAGCTTATCCGCGAGCATGGTCCGGAGCTGGTCGCCGACGACCAGGAGGCGAGCAGGGACTTGCGCGAGCTCGGGCCACTTGACGTCGTCGAGTACCGCTACGTGGGGCGCACCGGATTGAATCTCGGTGGCGGGCTGGTGTCCCGACTCATGGGGCGGGTGTCGCTGTGGTGGTGGCAGCGGGCGCTGCAGCGGAGCCGGGCACGCCGAGCAGCGGCAGGGCCCCTCGTATGTTAGTGCCGTTGAACACGGGGCGCTGACGAGTGCCGGTGGCCTGGTGAACCGCGTCCGCCACGTACTCGTAGAGGGCGGCCACGCCGATCTTGGGGCTGCCGGCCGGCGACTGGCGCAGGGCCTCGAGCAAGTGATAGGTGAACACCCCGTGCCCCAGGCTCTCGAACTCGATGGCGACCTCGTCGTCGTTGGCCGCGGCGATGATGACCCGTCCGGCGCCGAGATCGAGGTCTTTGATCGAGATGGGCTCATCGCGAAAGCGGCCTTGGTTAGCGAGGCGTACTGGCCCCGCGAATGTGCGCCCGCCGGCCGCGCCGGAGAAGCACGCGTCGAGGAAGACCACCGCAAGCTCCACGCGGAGCCGCTGGAGCCACCGCTTCACGTCGTGGGCCATGTCGATGCCGGTCGCGTAGATGCGCTCGTAGTCGGTGTCGTGGGCGACGAGGTAGGGCAGATCCTCATCGCGCGGGGCAGCGCGCTCGGGGCTGCCGTGGCCGGCAAAGTAGATGATCGCGGTATCCGCGGGCCCGCTGGCCCGGGCGAGATCCTCGCCAATGGCATTCATAATGTTGGCCCGGGTCGCCTGCTCGTCGAGCAGCAGGGTGACGTGGCGTTCGTCGGGAGCGATGCGGTCGCGCAGCAGTGACGCGATCGTGCGCGCGTCGCGCCCGGCACAGCTGAGGTTGCGAATACTTGAGTCGGCATACTGATCGATTCCGATGATCACGGCATGAAGCATGGTGATTCCTCCGTCCTACCAGCTGTGTCGAAATCGACGCACTGGTTCGCCACGAGCCGGCCCATTTTCAGGCTGGTCGCTCGTCCGTCGGCTGCGACCGCGGCTTCTCATGACACGCGGGGAGGCACGCCGCGGTGTCCGCGCCAGGCGGCTCGAGGCATGGGCACGCGCCTGGTCGATCGCCAACGTGAAGGGGAGCATAAGCGGCGCGCCGAGCTCGAACGTCATCGTCGCCACGGTCGCCACGCGCGTAAGCGGGGTAGATCGGCCCGACCCATCCAGATCAAAGGCCGAGCTCAACACGCTATCCATCGACAGCGCGATCTAGCTGTCGCCCGACAACTGCCGCCTGTACCTCTACTCGGACCGTACCAGCGGGACCTACGACCTGTTCGTCTCGACGCGCCACCCGTAGCGCCCGCGGGCTAGCTCCAGCTTTTTACCCCGCCGCCCTGGTCGTCCTTCGTCGCATCGGTCTTCGCCGGTTCTGACTTCGCCGGCTCCCCGGGCTTGGCCGGCGCGGCGGTCTTCTTGCAGGCGGCCGTGCCAGCAGCCAGCATGCCGCCCACGACGAGGACGTTGTAGAGCTTGCGGATCTTTCCGGTCATCGATGGGTCTCCGAGCCCGAGAATACGCTACTTCGCCGACGGCGGGCGAGCAGGGTCCTCGTCCTCGGCGTGCTCGGTTTCGCCGGCGCGGTGCCGAGTCGCGACCGGAGAGCTCCGCCGGAACGACGAGGTCCGGCACGGCGCCGGTGAAGGAGCTGCTCCGGCACTAGCCGGCCACCAGGGATCCGGCCGCGCTCCGGCGTAAGTTGATCGAGCTGCTCGCGGCGCTCGGCTAGATCCTTGGCCGCCAACCCGCCAACCCGCTCGGCACCGACCGCCGCGCGTTCAACCGTTGCCGCTGAAGTAAGCTGCGCGGGTGATCCGCACGCTCGCGTTCGCCGGCTATCGCTCGCTGCGCGAGCTGCGAATCGCCGTCGGGCCGCTGACCGCGATCACCGGAGGAAACGGCACCGGCAAGTCGAACGTGTACCGCGCGCTGCGGCTGCTCGTCGACGCGGCGAACGGCGAGCTCGCGCGGGCGCTCGCGCGCGAGGGTGGCATGCCGTCGGCGATGTGGGCGGGCGAGCCCGCGAAGAAAGCGCGAAGTGCGGAGGGCAAACGGATCTCGATCGGCTTCGCCGACGACGTCATCGCATACGAGCTGCGGCTCGGGCTCCCGAAGGACGCCGAGACCGCGTTCTTCCTCGATCCGGTTGTCAAGGAAGAGACGCTCCGCGCGCTCGACAAGCCGAGGGTCAGCCTGCTCGAGCGCCGCAACTTGTCTGCGATGCTGCGGGACGAGGACGGCCGGCCGATCACGTTCGGCGCGCAGATCGATCCGAGCGAGTCGGTCCTGTCGCAGCTCGCCGAACCCCACCGCTATCCCGTGCTGTCGATGGTGCGCGAGCGGCTCCGGCACTGGCGCTTCTACCACCAGATCCGGACCGACCTCGACAGCCCGGTGCGCGCTGTGCAGATCGGTACACGCACGCCGGTGCTCGCGCACGATGGCGCCGATCTCGCGGCCGCGCTGCAGACGATCGTCGAGATCGGCGACGCGGGCGCACTGGCCGCTGCGGTCGCGGACGCGTTCGACGGCGCGCGCGTCGAGATCGCGTCGGGCAACGAGGCGCGGTTCCGCATCGAGTTTCACGCGCCGGGCGTGTACCGCCCGCTCGACGCCGCCGAGCTCTCCGACGGTACGCTGCGCTACCTCGCGCTGCTCGCGGCGCTGCTGTCGCCGCGGTCGCCCGAGCTGCTCGTGCTCAACGAGCCCGAGACCAGCCTGCACCCGCGCGTGCTCGAGCCGCTCGGCCGACAGATCGTCGACGCCGCGCGGCGCTCGCAGGTGATCGTGGTGTCGCACGCGGCGGCGCTCGTCGACGCGATCTGCAAGGCGCGCGATGCGGTGCGCGTCGAGCTCGCCAAGCAGGACGGCGAGACGCGGGTCGCAGGGCGGGCACCGATCGACGAGCCCGCATGGAAGTGGACGACCTGACGGCCACGGTACTAGTACTCGCCTAGGCGCGCCTCGGCGGGTTGACGGGATGCGGCAGGGGGCCGGTCCCGACGAGCCGGGCGGTGGTCCTCGATTCGGGCCCGCTGGGGATGGTCACGCATCGGGGAGGCGTGACCGAAGTGGACGCGTGCAAGCGGCGCTGTCCGGCCTCGATCTCTCTCGCGCGCTACGAATCGCTGGGCGGGCGCTCGTGGAACCGCTTGAACATCCCGATCAGGGACTCGGTGGCGCGCTCTGGGTCCTCCTCCTCATGAGGGAGCTCGACGCGAACCCCCTGGGCGATGGAATCGCGGGCTCGTCGCTCGATGAAACCGATCGCCAGCAGGAGGGCGTGAAATGTCCCCTCCCCGTGGATGGTGGTCACCCGGCCCAGGCCGTCCAGCCCGCCCATGGTGATCGGGCAGATCGCCTCGCCGTCGCCATCTGGCACGAGCTCGGGCACGCCGATCGCGATTTGCCCCGAAACTCGCTCGCCGCCAGGGAAGATCCAGACGATGGGAATCTCGGCGATCCACGTCACGGTGCCACCGTGGTGATCGGGCCGCCGGGGCGATTGCAGCTCTTGTAGCAATTGGGCCGGAGCTCGTTTTCCACTCGCTCCCAGCAACTTCTCCGGGACTTCCTTGGTACCCGCCGACACGTCTCCTCCCACACGTTCTTCGAGTTCCAGTCGCAGCAAGCGTAGCACTGCTCCCAAGTCGGCTCCTGGGTGCAATCCCTGGGGGCCGGGATGGGGGATGGCTCTCCCCCGCCGCTTCCCCCGGGGCAGTTGTCGGGGTTATGCGTCGGAGCGGCTGTGCTATCCGCGTCCTCGCTTGCGGCCAGGTCAGCATCGTCGTCGTCGGCTACGCAGCCGACAGCGGCGAGCACCGAGGCCATGATCATGGCCATTATGGTTGCTTGCCTCATGGGGGGAGCTTGCCGCCGACGAACTGACGCGGCAAACGAGCGTCAAGGCCATTTACACCCAGACCACTCATCGAGGAGGGCACATCCCAGGGCACAGTTCGGACTGTGCCCCCGAAAAACGACAATGATTCCGGTGATCCCAGCAGGTCTCGAACCTGCGACCTACGCTATAGGAAAGGGGGGCAAACGCCGCTGCGTCGAGGCGGCGGAACGACGTTGTACGAGAGAGCACGATGGCCATGGGATCTGCCTGCTCTGCGGTCGTGGCGAGGCTCCCGAGGCCGCAGCGGTAGAGGATCTCGACGGTAGCCGCGTCATAGCGAGCGGTCGCTCCGCCCTCGGCGAGCCGAGCCTTGGCCGCGAGCTTGAGCTTCCCAGCCTCGAGGAGGGCAAGACGGCGAGGCTCGGCGATCATGGCTTCACCTGAAGCAGCAGCGAGACCGGGGCGCGATTAGCGATCATCGTCGCCGGGCTGCTTTGCGCCCTTGCGGGGCCGGTACACCTCTTTGTAGTCGTTCAGCCGGTTGACGAGGGTACGGCGCGAGATGCCGAGCATCCGCGCCGCGAGCGTCTGGTTGCCGCCGGCGCGCTCGAGCGCCTGCATGATCCACTGCCGCTCTTCGGGACCCTTGCGGGGACGGAGGCCGAGGCCCTGCAGCGAATCGTCGTCCGCGCCGGGCAGCGCGCCGGACAGCGTGCCGCTGGGCAGCGTGCCGCCGGGCAGCGTGTCGGCGGGACGGAAGCCGCCGGGCAGCGTGCCGCCGGGCAGCGTGTCGGCGGGACGGAAGCCGCCGGGCAGCGTGCCGGGCAGCGTGTCGGCGGGACGGAAGCGGCCCATCCCCGGGGTGCGGGGAGGCCGGCCGCTCGTGTGGAACGCGGGCGGCAGGTGCTCGGGGCGGATCGGCCCGCCGCCGCACAGGAACACGGCGCGCTCGACGACGTTCTTGAGCTCGCGGACGTTCCCGGGCCAGCTGTAGCTGCGCAAAAGCTCCATCGCCTCGAGCGAGAGCAAGGGCGGCGGCCCGCCGCCGGGCGGCGTCGTGCGGCGGATGAACGCCTGCAGCAGCGGCTCGAGGTCGGCGAGCCGCTCGCGCAGCGGCGGGATGTGGATCGTGACGCCGTTCAGGCGGAAGAACAGGTCCTGGCGGAACGTGCCGCGCTCGATCTGCGCCTCGACGTCGGAGTTGGTCGCGGCGACGAAGCGGACGTCGATGGGGCGGCTCTTCAGGGCGCCGACGCGCCGCAGCTGCGAGTCCTCGATCACCCGCAGGAGCTTCACCTGCGTGCCGAGCGGCATGTCGCCGATCTCGTCGAGGAAGACGGTGCCGCCGTGCGCCACCTCGAGCAGCCCGGGCTTGGCCGACACCGCGTTCGTGAACGCGCCCTTCTCGTGACCGAACAGCTCGCTCTCGAGCAGCGTGTCGGTCAGCGCGGCGCAGTTGATCTCCACGAACGGGCCGGCGGCGCGCGGCGACGCGCGGTGCACCGCGCGGGCGAGCACCTCCTTGCCGACGCCGGTCTCGCCGAGGAGCAGGACGCCGATGTTCGAGGCGGCGACCTGATCGATCAGCCGGTGCAGGCTCTTCATCTGCGGATCGACGACCACGATGTCGGAGCTGGCGCCGCTCGGCTCCGCGACGGTGTCGGACTGCACCCGCCCGGCGAGCTCGAACGCCGTCCGCCCGTCGCGCGGGCAGCAGGCGTACGACAGGCGGCACTCGAGGCCGCGCTGGAGCAGCTTGGCGCGGATGCGGCGCACGGCCTCGTCGGCCTTGTCGGGCGGCGTGTCGGGCAGGAGCGCCTCGTACTGGTTCGCGCCGTACTTGCCGAGGATGTCCGACTCGCGCAGGAGCTCGCCGAGCGTCTCCTCCACGAAGCTCGCGGGCGCGCGCCGATCGGCGTGGACGCGCAGGAGCGTGAACGCGGTGCTGGTCCGCTTCACGCGGACGCACTCCTCCTCGAGCCGCTGCTCGAAGTAATCGTGCATGCAGAGCCGGCGCGCACGCTCGTGCTTGGGCCGCCGCTGCAGGATGATGCTGACGTTGCCGAGCCCGACCAGCTCGCCGACGGCGATCGGCGTCGGGCGGCGGGGGGCGAGCCGGGTGCCGCGCACGACGGTGCCGTTGCTGCTGCCCAGGTCCTCGATCGTCGTGTGCTCGCCGAGGTGCAGGATCGCGTGCCGCCGCGAGATCGACTGCTCGTCCACGGTGACGTGGCAGCGGTTGCTCCGGCCGATCGTCACGGCGGTGCCGTCGGGCACGGGGTGCGAGGTGAACGTGCCGTTGCCGATCACGACGACCTGGAGGTGATCGGCGGCTGCGTCGCGGTGCGAGTCCTTGCCGACGACCGTGACGGTCTGGCCGAGCTCCTCGTCCTCGTGCTCGTCGGGAGCGGACACTGGTGGGGAGGCTACCACGTGTCCAGGAAGCGGGGCGCGCGCGGCCCGGCCGGCGGTGGGGCGCAGGCGAGCCCGCGCAGGATCCACGCGCGCGTGTCGGCGGGATCGATCACGGCGTCGAGCTCGAGGTACGAGGCCATGCTGATCGCCTTGCCGCGCTCGGCCTGGCGTAGGACTTCTTCCTGCACCCGCCGATCGCGCGCGGCGTCGTCGGGGAGCGCCTCGAGCTCCCGGCGCAAGGACAGCCGGACGGCGCCCTCGATCCCCATGGCGCCGAACTCGCCGGTCGGCCAGCTCACGGTGAACGCGGGCGCGTGGAAGTGACCGCCGGTCATGGCCTGCGCGCCGAGGCCGTAGCCGCGGCGGAGCACGACGGCGAAGAACGGCACGCGCAGGCTCGCCGAGACGGCGAACAGCCGCGACGCGTGTCGCACGAGCCCGGTGGCCTCGGCCTTGGGCCCGACCATGAAGCCGGGCGTGTCGCACAAGGACACGAGGGGCAGTCCGAAAACATCGCAGAGCTGGAGGAAGCGCGCGAGCTTGTCAGCGGCGTCGGAGTCGATGGCGCCGCCGAGGTGCTGCGAGCTGTTCGCGATGATCCCGACGGGGTGGCCGCCGATCCGCGCGAGCGCCGTGACGGCGGCGAGCCCGAAGCCCTGGCGCAGCTCGAGGACAGAGCCGGTGTCGGCGAGCGCCTCGATGATGGGCCGGATCTTGAAGGCGCGGCGCCGCTCGACGGGCACGAGCGAGCGCAGCGCGTGCTGATCGGCGTGGGGGCCGGCGGGCGCGGGGCCGCGGAAGAAGCCGAGGTAGCGCCGGGCGGCGGCGACGGCGGCGGCCTCGTCGGGGACGCGCACGTCGACGACGCCGCTCTTGGTCTGCATGTCGATGGGGCCGACCTCCTCGGGCGAGAACGTGCCGAGGCCGCCGCCCTCGATCATCGCGGGCCCGCCCATGCCGATCGAGCTGTCGTCGGTGGCGATCACCACGTCGCACAGGCCGAGCAGCGCGGCGTTGCCGGCGAAGCAGCGGCCGGCGGCGATGCCGACGCGCGGCGCTGTGCCGGCGAGCGCGGCGAACCGGGCGAAGCTGGGCGTGTCGAGGCCGGCGACGAGCGGCATATCGGTGTCGTTCGGGCGCCCGCCGCCGCCCTCGGCGAACAGGACGACGGGCAGCCGCTGCTCGGCGGCGAGCGCGAGCATGCGATCGAGCTTCTTGTGGCTCATGCCGCCCTGCGTGCCGGCGAAGACGGTGTAGTCGTACGCGAGGACCATCGCGGGCGCGCCGTCGATCGCGGCGGTGCCGGTGACGAGGCCGTCGGCGGGGCTCGCGGCGATGAGCTCCTCGAGCGAGCGCCGCGCCCGCTGCGCCGCGAGCGCGAGGCCGCCGTACTCGACGAACGTGCCGGCGTCGACGAGATCGGCGATGTTCTCGCGCGCGGTCCGCTGGCGGGCCTGGTGCCGCTTCGCGACGGCGGCAGGGCGCGCGGCGTCGGTGGTGGCGGCGGTGCGCGCGCGCAGCTCGGCGAGCTCGGGCCGGATGGGCGCGATGGGCGCGATGGGGGCCGGCTCGTCGGCGGGGGGCTTGTCGTCCGTGCTCATCAGAACCGCCTTTGGTCGACGTCGCGCAAGAACTGGAGCAGCCCGCCGATGTAGCGCGCCTGGTCGTCGTACATGGCCATGTGGCTGCCGTCGGGGCAATGCAGGTGGCGACCGCGCCGGACCGCGCCGGCCATCCTCTTCATGTGCGCCGGATCCATGGTGTCGTGCGCGGCGCCGATCACGAGCGTGGGCACCTCGATCCGGCCGAGGTCCGCGGTGCGCTCCCAGCGCTCGAGCTTGCCGCTGGCGCCGAGCTCGCTCGGGCCCTGCATCGGGATGTAGATCGCGGGGTTCACGTGCTTGAGGGCGCGGTTCACGGGATCGGGCCAGCGATCGACGGGCATCCGCAAGATGTGGAGCGCGTAGTGGTGCGGCAGGAGCAGCTCCATGTAGCGCGGGTTCTGGTAGTCCTTGGCGGCCTCGAGGCGCTGGACCTCGGCGAGCACGGCCGGATCCATCTTGGGCATGAGCGCGGTCCGCGCGTACTCGTTGTACGCGGGGATGCTCGCCATCATGTTCGAGATGACGAGGCCCTTCAGGTGCTGCTGGTACTTGAGCGCGTACTCGATGGCGAGGATGCCGCCCCACGAGTGGCCGAGCAGGTAGAAGTTGTCGCGGGTGAGGCCGAGCGCCTGGCGCACCTGCTCGACCTCCTCGACGAACCGCGGCACCTCCCACAGATCGGGCTCGCTGGGCTGATCGCTGTAGTACGAGCCGAGCTGATCGTAGAAGTAGTACTCGACGCCCGCGGCGGGCAGGTAGCTGTCGAACGCCTCGAAGTACTCGTGCGTCATCCCGGGGCCGCCGTGCAGGAGGAGCAGCTTGATCGTCGGGTTGTTGCCGACGCGCTTGGTCCAGACGGTGAACGTGCCCTTCGGCGTGGTGATCGGGATCCGCCGCACGCCGCCGCTCTGGATGTCGATGCGCCCGGCGTGATCGTAGTAGCTGGCCGGCGGGGCGCCGGCGGTGCTCGCGGCGGTGCCGGCGGCGCAGCCGGGGAGCAGGAGGCAGCTCGCGAGCAGGCAGAGGGCGCAGAGGGCACACAGGGCACACAGACCACAGAGACCGCGCGTCATGGGGCGCATCTTACCGGCGGCGAAGCAGTGATCGCCCGGTGGCGCGGCGATCACTGGGCGGTGATCGAGCCGCGGATCATGTCCATCGCGCACGCGTAGCCGACGCGCCCTGGCTTGGGGATCGTCAGCGTCAGCTCGACGGTCTTGTTGAGCGGCAGGTCCTTCACGATCTTCTTGCCGCCGACCTCCATCACGACCTCGGTGGCGCAGGTGCGCTCGTACGTGCGCAGGAACCGCAGCGTGACCGGGCGCCCAGCCGGGACGCGCACGTCGCCGGGCTCGAAGCCCTTCGCGGTGACGGTGATCGAGAAGACGAGCGGCTTCGCAGGCGCCGGCGCGGGCGTCGGCGGCTTCGGCGCGGGTGCAGGCGCCGTCGGCGGCGCAGGCGCCGTCGGCGGCGATGACGGCGTGGGCACCGGCTCCGTCGGCGGCGCGGCCGGCGCGGCCGGCGCGGGCTCCGTCGGCGGCGCGGGCGGTGCGGGTATGGCCCGCCCCGACCGGCGGGCGGCCTCGGCCTCGACGAGCGTGCGCACCGTGTGGATCAGCGCCTCCAGCGTGCCGCCCTCGCTGCTGCGCTCGAAGAGGAGGCTCCCGGCCGGATCGAAGACCTTGACGTGCGGCAGGCCGGCGCCTTTCGGCGTCAGGTAGCGCGCGACCACCGGGCTGTCCCAGTCGACGGCGTCGATGCGCCGGATCGCGACCACGTCGGGGTACGCGCGCGCGATCTCGACGAGCGCGGGCTCGAGGATCTTGCACGGCTCGCACCACGTGGCCCAGAAGTCGAAGATCGTGACCTTGCCGGGCACCGGCACGAGGTCGACCGCCTCGCCGGGCTTGCCGAAGTCCGCGACGTCCAGGCCGGTGGTGTCGGGGTGCAGCGGCGCGCCCCCGCCCGCGCCGTGCGCAGGCTCGCCCTTGCCCTGCTCGTGGCCGTGCGCGTGCTCGCCCTCGCCCTCGCCGTGCTCGTGCTCGTGCTCGTGCTCGTGCTCGTGCTCGTGCTCGTGGCCCCCGGCGCGCTTCGTCCGGCCGAACGACCATGACGCGCCCAGCTCGACGATCGCCGGCATGTCGAGCTGCCCTCCGACCACGTACGTGACGGCCGGGACCTTGAGGGCCACGTCGAGCCCGAGTCGCTCGGTCACCGCCCACGACGCGCCGAGCCCGGCGATCAGATCGAAGCGGCCGCGGTTGCCGTCGTCGGTGTTCGTCATGCCGTTCCAGCGCTCCGCCGTCTCGCCGAGCGCGTCGACGCCGCCGCGCACGCTCCACCGCGCGCCGAGCCGGCGCAGCACCGCGATGCCACCCGCGTAGCGATCGCCCGCTTGATAGCCGCGCGAATTCTCGTAGACGACCTGCTGCGTGAGCGCGAACGCGCCGAGCCGCCAGCGCCCCCACGAGCGCGCCGCCTCGAGCGCGACGATCGGGTTCACGGTGCCGGTGCCCATCTGGATGTGCTGGTGGCGCAGGCCCATGTCACCGAGCGCGAACGGATCCTCCTCGGTGCGGCCGATCGGGATCGTCGCCCCGGCGCGCGCGGTCAGGCGGAAGCCGCCGAGCGAGCCTGACACCGCACCGAGCAGCATGGGGTCGCCGATGCCCGACACCGTCTCGTTCCGGTGATGAATGTCCGCGGCGGCGATCTGGACCTCGGCGCCGGTCGCGTCGAGGTAGCGGATCGAGGTCCCGATCAGGCGCACCGGCACCATGAGCGACGCCGCGAGCCGGCGCGTCAGCCCCGCGTCGAGGGAGAGCCGCGCCTCGCTGACGAGCAGGTCCTGATCGTGGACGACCTCGGCCTCGCCCTGCCCCACGACTTGCTCGTGCGCGTCGTGCTGCGTCTGGACGTATGACCCCAGCCACCCGAGCCGGAGCCGCAGCTGGCCCGGCGCGAGCCCTTCGTCATCGACCTTCCCGACCGGGAGGTTGGGGTTGCTTCAACCCGCTCAAGCACCTTCGGCGCGGACCAGGCGCCGATCCACCCCGAGCACGGCCACCGCAGCGACGATCACCGCGCCAAGACGAAGCTGCATGGCGCTCAAGATAGCCCATCCGGCGCGGCGGCGCCCATACGGCACGGGCCGGAGCCGAGCGCCGGGCTATGCCGGGCCGGATGTCTGGCCAGACATCTGCGCAGACATCTGGCCAGACGCCTGGCCAGACGCCTGGCCAGATACCTGCCCAGATATCTCCATGGGAGCCTCCGCGATGGGCGCCTCCTGCGGGTGCAGCACGAACGACCGGCGCACCACACAGAACGGATCCGGCGTCGCATTGGCCTTCCACGTCCCGCCCTCGTGGATCTGGGCGAGGAGCTGCAGCAGCTGCGAATTCGCGGCGCGCGCCTGCTCGTGCGGCCCCTGGTTGTCGGTCTCCAGCGCGCGCAGCTCCGCCGATCTGGTGGTGACGATGACGATCAGCGAGTCGACGCCCGGCTCGCTGCGCCGCAGACCCGCCGGCCACGCGAGCGGAAGGCCGGTCCTGGGGCTGGCCGGATCGGGGCCGATCCCGACGAGATGATCCTGCCCCGGACCGAGCCGGATCCCCGAGGGCGCGTACGCCGAGAGCTGCGTGATGTTGCCGGAGAGGCCGATGTTGAAGACGTGCACGAACCGCAGCTCCGCGGCGCGGCACGTGACCCGCAGGTAGATCCGGTCCGAGAGCCCCAGCTCGGCCCCGTGCGCCGGCTGCGGGATCCGCACGCCGGCTGCGCGGACGGTGCCCCACTCGACCTCGACCTCGCTGTCGGGGAGCCCGTGCTCGCCCTCGAGCTCGATGAGCGTCTGCGCCACGGCGAGCTGCTCGAGCTGGCGGATCGCCTCGGGGATCAACCACGCCCTGGACACCGGCTCGAGGTCGCGCCCATCGCGCGCGACGACGTGCAGCTCCCCGCTGCGCACACGCAGCTCCCCGACCCGGTACTGCTGGCTGGCGGCGACCTCGAGTCGCGCGGAGCGCGCGATCGCTGCCTCGAGCGCCGCGCGCTCGGGCTCCGGCGCGTCGATCCAGATGGCGTGACGGGCGAGCGCCCGCGCGATCGGCCACGCCACCGCCTCCCGGGGGATCGAGCCGCGGTCGGGGTACGTGTCGACCACCTCCGCGAGCGAGTGGAGCGCCTCGACGCGCTCGACCCGGACCCGCGTGATCATCGCCTGCTCGGACAGGCTCGCCGCGCTGACCCGGGTCACGCCGTAGACATCACCGACCGAGACGCCGGTGAGCCGCCCCGCGCCGAGGCGCAGGACGCCGCCGGCATTCGTGAGCGGGATCGTGGCGGCATCGATCTCCTGCACCGAGAACAGCCGGCGCTTCACCGGCCCCTCGACGACCGGCCGCTGCGTCGTGATCGT
>Ga0247790_10000032_pt1 | contig 74242 bp, 67 predicted proteins | sample UWRJS171409R4_FD_179913 | JGI IMG/M metagenome (GOLD analysis project Ga0247790, IMG submission 179913) | Soil microbial communities from Arlington Agricultural Research Station in Wisconsin, United States - UWRJ-S171-409R-4 | ecosystem: Environmental > Terrestrial > Soil > Agricultural land...
ACGCCGGCCGCGTGGTCTACGAGTACCTCGACGGCCAGACGCTGGATCGCAAGGAGCGAGTCACGCGCTTCCAGACCGATCCTGCCTGCAAGCTGTTCCTGATCAGCCTCAAGGCCGGCGGCAGCGGCCTCAACCTGACGGCGGCCGACTACGTCTACCTGCTCGATCCGTGGTGGAACCCCGCCGTCGAGGCCCAGGCGATCGACCGCTCGCATCGCTCCGGCCAGACGCGCCCCGTGCTCGCCTACCGCCTGATCGCCGAGGACACCATCGAGGACAAGATCCTCGAGCTCCAGGCCCGGAAGCGGCAGCTCGCCGACGGCATCTTCGCCGACGACGGCGGCGGCCTGGCGAAGCTATCGCTCACCGACCTCGAGCTGCTGTTCTCCTAGCCTCGTCCAACAATCGTTGGACAGGTCCCAGACACAATTTCGAGCAGATCTTCAGCTCAGCGATCGAGTCAGTTCTTCACCTCGAGGCCCTTGACCCGCCGGAACTCCTGCACGCCGTCCGTGACTAGAACAAGCCCGAGCGAGAGCGCCTGCGCCGCGATCAGCAGATCGTTCGGACCGATCGGCGTGCCACGACGCTCCAGGTCCGCGCGGATCTCGCCATAGCGGCGATCGACCGCCGGCTCCAGCGAGAGCACAGGCAGCACCTCGAGCACGGCTTCGAGCTGCTGCGTCAGCCGTGCCGAGCCCTTCTTCGCGACGCCGTAGCGCAGCTCGCACGCCACGATGATGCTCGTGCACACGCTACGTTCCCCAACGCGGGCGATGCGCCGGGTGACGGGCCCCTGCGGGTCTCGCATGAGCTCGGACACGATGTTCGTGTCGAGCAAGTAACGATAGGTCGTATCCACCGGGACCTGGAACGCTGGAGGCTCTGCGTCAGAGCTCGACGGGCTCGACCGGAAGCTCCTCGATCGAAGGCAGCCGTTCGCGCAGCGGCTCGAGCGTCCTCAGGACGGCGAGCAACGACCTCGGACGCTTGGGAACGAGGACCAACGCGTCCCCCTCCTTGCGGATCAGCGCTTCTTTTCCGGGAAGCTCGAGATCGCGCGGGATCCGGACCACTTGATTGCGCCCGTTGCGGAACAACCGGACGCTACGCTCGGCCGACACGCTGGAACCCAGGCATAGGCCCAGAGCATATGTCTGCCACGAACCTCGAGGTGCGAGGAAGCGGCTACACCGGATCGAGCGCGCGCCTGACATCGGTCTTCGCGAAGTCGTCGCCCTTGAACAGCAACGACTCGCCCCGGACCGAGCACAGCGCATACGCGAAGCAGTCGCCGTAGCTCAGCCCGGCCGGGTGATGGCCCTTGCCATACCGCCGGTACGCATCGCGTGCCAGCTCGGCCTGCTCTTGATCGAACGGGACGACCTCGATCCGAGCCTTGTTCGAGCTCGATCGCGGTCTCGAACCGCGGCGCGTCGGGCTCGTTGCCAGCATCGCGATCAGCGCAGGGGTGTCGATCACCATCAGCGCGGCAACCCGTGCTCGTCATACCCGAGGATCTCGTCGGCTGGCCGCGAGTCCAGCACAGGTAACGAGGAGCATCGCTTGCGGATCGCCTCCAGCTCGCGACGCAGCGAAGGTCCTCGGCGGCGCGCCTCCTCTCGGGACAATCGCTCGCGCAACGCGTTCAGCACCGCGTCGGTGAGCGTCTCGCCGGTCTTGGCTGCGAGCTGGCGTGCGAGCCGGTCTGCATCGGGGTGCTTGATGTTGAGCGCCATAGGGTCCGTTACCCCAAATGGCCGGCGTCAGGGCAGCACGGCCGCGCTCTTCAGCAGATCGCGGAAGCTCGTCCGGGTACGGTTCGGCTCGGTCATCGACAACCGAACCGCGCGCAAGGGCACCTCCACGTCGCCGAGCACGATCGCCCGGCGGGGCGGCGGCATCGGGCTCCGGCGAAGCGCCACCAGGAGCCCGACGACGTGATGGCGCTTCGAAGGCCGGACCTCGAGCTCGTCGGAGCCATCCGCGAACTGGTCGTGGTGCGCGCGCCCCACGGAGCCCGACGCGGGATGGAAGTGGCGCGCCGAGCCTTCGAGCTGGTCGAGCGCGCGCTCGGCAGGAGCTTGCTTCGCCGCGTCCTTGTGCTCGAGCGATCCCTTGAGCTCGACGAAGCAGACCCAGCTCTGGCCATCGAGCTCGCCGACGAGGACACCTTCGGCGTGGCGTTCCCCACTGGGCCACAGCGAAGCTCCACGACGCTCCTTGCGCGGCAAGGTCTCGGGATCCGGAAACACGTAGGCGTCGATCGGCTCATCGTGCTCGACGAGCAGTGACTGCCTCGTCTTCGCATCGCGGATCTCGACGAGCCAGGTGCCCTTCTTGGGCTTCTCTCTCACCACGGGTGGAGATGCGCGGTAGTCCGCGATGAAGAACATGCTACTCGGCCCGGTCGAGGTGAGCCGCTACCACGTTCATCTCCGCGCTGAGCTCCTCGTCCACGCGGCCGAGCTCTGCCTCGCTGATGAAGGCGGTCTCCACGTCCATCAGCTGCCTCGGCGCCTTGCCCTCCGCGAACGCGTAGACGGACACGTCCTCTGCCGCGAGCCTGAGCCCCACCGGCGGGAGCTCGGGCGCGCGGTCATCGTCCGGTAACCGCCCCGCCTGCACCAGGTTGTTGAGGGCGTAGAGCACCGTGATCGAGTGGGTCGTCACCACGACCCTGAACCCGCTGCGAACCAAGAGCGCGAGGATCTCGACCATCTTGCGCTGCGCGAAGGGGTGCAAGTGAATCTCCGGCTCCTCGACGAACACCGTCAGGGAGTCCGCGATGTCGCCGGTGCCGCGGAGGGAGAACAGAGCACTCGCGAGGTACGGCAGCGACCAGTTGGCGCGCTGCCCGGAGGACGCCATGTCGAGATCGAGCTGGCGGCGGCCGCGCCCCCCCTGAAACTGCCACTTCCACTGCTCCCCGTGCTTCCGCGCTCGCCCGCGGAGGGCCTCCATCCCGATCCGCTCCACGAGCTTTCCCTCGGCCGTGTCCGGCTCGCCGCGGCGCCAGCGAGCGACCGCGGGCGCCGCGTGGTCGTCCATCCAGTGGGTGAACAGCCAGAAGGTGCTCGGGAGCGCGAGGACCCCAGCGCTCATCGCAGAGCGGAGCTGCGCGATGGTCATGCGCTCGGTCGGGAAGAACAGAGCGTGATGCAGCGGAGCCGGCCGGCGGCTCGCCTCACCCTTCGTCGCACCCTTCCTGAGCGCATCCAGGAACTGGCGCATCGGCTTGGTCACCGTGACCTGTCCCGTCGCGCTGCTCGCCCGGAAGCCGAGCTTCCCCGCAGCTCCCCGGGGCCACTCGTCGGCCGCCGGCCCCTCTCCGGACAGCGGAGCGCGCTGCCACGTGACGCTGGCGCTGCGGTTCGCGAACGTACCGAAGCGGCGCTCGGTCGAGCGCAGCCGGTCGAGGATCGAGCCGAACAGCTCGTTGGAGCTCCTCCGCTGCGCGCCCCGCTCGGCGCTCGCGGCCCCCATGAGGTACGGGAGCTCCTCGAACGCATAGAGGGTCTGAGCCACGAGCGATTTGCCGGTCCCCTGGGCTCCGACGAAGACCGTGAGCGGTCGAATCGAGAGCTCGCACGCCGGCACCGGACCGAGCCCCCCACCCGAGATGGTGAAGACGTCCGTGTGGCGGCGGGACGGATGCTTCGCTGGCTTCACCTGGGACATCAGTACGTGTGCGGCGATTGTGCGTGACCGATGCTGGAGGGCACAACCCGTGCTCGTCATAACCGGCGATCGCGCCGACGGCCGCGAGTCCAGCACCAGCGCCGAGGCTGCCCGCTGACTCCCCTACCCCAGGAGCTCGAAGAAGCGGCCCATCTGCTCCTTCTGCCGCGGCAGCATGTACTCGAAGTTGCGGCCGCGATCGATGATCTCCCAGAACTCCTTGGACTCGACGCGCGCGAGCTGCTCGCGGATCGCCGCGAGCCGCGCCGGGTCCTCGCCGGCCATGTCCTGCGCGATCCGGCGCGCCTCGTCCTCGGCGCCGACCGAGAGGTAGTAGCAGGCGAGCTTGATCTGCGCCTTGCGGATGCCCTGCAGCGCGGACTCCTGGCGCTTGGCGCGCAGCGGCTGATCGAGCTCGAGGAAGAGCGCGAGCATCTGATCGTCGAGCTCGTTCTCGGGCTTGCGCGCGTGCGAGAGCTCGCAGAGCGCGCCGACGTCGTACGCCACGGTCTCGGTCACGAAGCCGAGCTGCATGTCGTAGCTCGTCCGGCCGTAGTAGATCATGTGCCGCACGCCGTCGAGCGCGATGTCGTCGGCGCCGGCCGAGACCATGCTCTCGACGAGCTTGCGGTACTGGTTCAGCACGTTGTAGGCGGTGCGGACGGCGCGCGCGTTGAGCGCCGCGCGCAGGTAGCTGTTCATGAACCGGAACGCGAGCTCGACGACGGCGCGGTCGCCGCGCGCGAGCGCCTCCTCGCCGACGTAGCGCGTGTCGATCGCGATGAGATAGTTGATGTCCGGCATCTCGCCCTGCGCCTCGGCGTAGATGCCGAGGTACTGGCGCAACGCCTTCCACTCGAGCCACGTGTGATCGGTCTCGAGATCGCGCAAGGACTCGGGATCCATCGCGACGAAGTCGGGGTTGCCGCGGATCACCTGCCCGATCTGGAACCACTCGGAGTGCGCGCGCCCCTTCACGTCGAGGTAGCGCACGACGAAGTCCTTGATCGCGTCGACGGCGCGGCTCGCGATGATCTTGTCCTTGCCGGAGATCGAGTTCGACGTGATGTCCGTGAGCTCCTCGAGCGCGGCGATCGCCGGAGCCTGGCCGGACGCGATCGCCTCGGGATCGCGCTCGGTGGCGGCGGAGAACACGCGACCGATCGCCTCGGTCTGGATCCGGGTGACGAGGTTCGTCGGCGCGAGGAAGCGGAACACGTACATGAAGTACGGCAGCATGATCACGAGGCCGAACACGGTGGCGGCGAGGATCGCGAACACCGTCGCGCGCGGCACGAACGTCGAGTGGAGGGACAGGCTCGTGAACACGCCGACGCAGCACGTGACGACGTAGTAGGACATCACGACCACGTTCGTCCGATCGCGCAGGAACATCTGCGCGACGCCGGTGTAGCGCTCGGACGTGAGCTGCACGAGCAGCGAGACCACCGTGATCACGATGCCGAGCACCGCGGCGGTCATGCCGGCCAGACCGGACAGGGCGTCGGCGATGAGCGGCGGATCGAGCTCGAGGTAGCTGGCGTCCTTGGGCTGCGTGGCACCGCCGGTGACGCCGTGATCGAGCAGGTAGAACGTGGCGAAGCCGACGAGCGCGATCCCGCCGAGGATCGCCATCGGCACGAGCCACAGCCCGAGCGTGCCCCGCGGCGTACGGCGGAAGCGGCGGGGGCTGCGGCTCACGGCGCGGAGAGTAACGCGAAGCGCCAGCCCGATGCGCGCCGGGCGGGGGCGCACGCTGAGGCACTGGGTGGCCGGCCCCGGGTGATTCGCCCGCCGATTCGCACCGGTAAAGCGGCCGCCGCTTCGCCCCGGTAAATCGGCTGCCGATTCGCACCGCCGGGCGCTCCAAACCGCGACGGAGATTCTGTATCTTGGCCCGGGTCAACGAAGGAGCAAGGACGTGTCCGATCACACCCTCGAGGAGCGCGGGCGAGCGCTAGAGAATCAGTTCTTCGACAAAGAGAACAAGGCCAAGATCGCGGCCATGAAGGACAAGCTCGAGGCGCAGAAGACGCGCGAGGAGCTGCGCAAGGCGTCCGGCATGTCCGACGACGCCGTCCTCGACAAGCTGGTCGAGCTCGGGCTGCGCGCGAACACGATCGCCGCGCTCTCGCTCGTGCCGCTGATCGCGGTCGCGTGGGCCGACGGCGAGATCCAGGACAACGAGCGGACGGCGATCCTCCAGGGCGCCCACGGCAAGGGCCTCGAGGAGGGCACGGACGGCTACGAGATCCTCCAGACCTGGCTCGCGGCCAAGCCGGGCGACGACCTGTTCGAGGCGTGGGAGGCGTACATCAAGGCGCTCGCCGGGCAGCTCAACGAGGAGCAGAACCGGCTGCTCAAGAACCAGATCGTCGGCTTCGCGAAGATGGTCGCGACGGCGGCCGGCGGCCTGCTCGGGTTCGGCAAGGTGTCCGGCTCCGAGGAGAAGGTCCTCTCGCGCATCGAGGCGGCGTTCAACCGCTGACGGCGTGAGCGCGTGATCACGAGCTTCCTCGGCAAGACGGGCGTCCGGGTCTCGCGCGTCGCGCTCGGCGCGATGTCGTTCGGCGGGGACGCCGACGAGGCCACCGCCGCGCAGATCTGGCGCGCCGCGCGCGACGCTGGCGTCAACCTGATCGACACCGCCGACGTCTACAACGAGGGCCGGTCCGAGGAGATCGTCGGCCGGCTGATGCGGCAGGAGCGCGATCAGATCGTCCTCGCCTCGAAGGGCTACTTCCCGACGGGCGCCGATCCGAACGCGCGCGGCGCCTCGCGCTACCACCTCGTGCGCGCCGTCGAGGCGAGCCTGCGCCGGCTCGGCACCGATCGGATCGATCTCTACTATTTGCACCGCTTCGACGAAGCCACCGACCTGGACGAGACCTTGCGTGCGCTCGACGACCTCGTGCGCGCGGGCAAGATCCTCTACCCGGCGTGCTCGAACTTCGCGGCGTGGCAGATCGCGCACGCGCTCGGGCGGCAGGCGGCCGCGGGCGCATCCCCGCTCGTCGCGGTGCAGCCGATGTACAACCTCGCCAAGCGCCAGGTCGAGGTCGAGATCCTGCCGATGGCGCGGGCGCTCGGCGTCGCCGTGATCCCGTACAGCCCGACGGGCGGGGGCCTCTTCACCGGCAAGTACGGCGCGGGGCGCGCGCCCGAGCGCGGCCGGCTGCTCGACAACAAGATGTACAAGGTCCGCTACGCCGATCCGGCGGTCTACGAGCTGGCGGATCGGTTCTGCGCGCTCGCCGCCGAGCTCGGCCACGCGCCGGCGACGCTCGCCGTGGCATGGGTGGCGTCGCACCCGGCCGTGACGTCGGTCCTGGTCGGCGGCCGCAACATCGAGCAGCTCGCGCCGACGCTCGCCGCGGCCGAGCTCGTGCTCGACGCCGAGACGCGCGCGCGGATCAGCGCGCTGTCGCCCGAGCCGCCGCCCGCGACGGATCGCAACGAAGAGACGTCCGCGCACAATTTCGGCGCGCGGTAGCGCCGCGCCTCAGATGTGCTTCAAGTACTTGAGCAGGCCGAGCTCATGGAGGAGGAGCAGCACGGCCGCGCCGAGCGCCACGACCCCGGCCAGCATGGTGAACGGGGCGAGCTTCCACGACAGCTCGGTCGCCTTCTGCCCGGACGTCGGGCCGGGGAGCCACTTGGCGATCTGCGGCATCCCGAAGAAGAAGCCGAGCGCGATCCCCGAGAGGACACCGCCGAGGAGCGCGACCCCCACGAACGTGTCGCGCTGGATCAGGCGCACCATGTTGATCGGGCCGGCCTTGACCGTCACGTAGAGGGACATCGCGAGCAGCCCCACCCCGATCAGCGCCTGGAACGGGGCGAGCTGGTCGATGACCCGCTGCGCGTCGGGCCGCTTCGCCACGATCAAGTTCGAGAGCGCGAGGATCCCGCCCAGGAGCAGCAGGAAGATGAAGATGATGCCGATGGAGCGTGACACGGTCCCCCCCTCTACGCGGCCAAGTCGCGCAGGTTCGCGATCGTACGCACCGGGGGCGGGCCGATACAAGATGGTCGGCGACCTGTCAACGATCGCCGCGGGAGGAAGGCTCTGCGTGGCATCCACGTACCAGGCCAGGTCCAGGGCCAACCGGGGGAAACACGCGGCACGACGCACCCCGCGCCGTCCCGGTCGTGTACCCTGGCACCCCCCGGTGGAGCTCAGCGTGAGTCGAGACGATGTGGTTCTGCAGCGACCGGAAGACGTCCGCTTCCTGGTCCCTGTGTTCCACACCTCGACCGCGTGCGCGGGCGCGGCCACGGCGTACCTCCTGCGGCGCATCGCGTACCGGGCCGGTGCGTACGCCCCCGGCATCCAGGAGCACATCTTCCACGAGCTGCACACCTCGGCCGAGGGCGCCTCGATCGAGCGCGTCCAGCGCTGGTTCGCGGTCCGCGTCTCGTCGCTGCACGAGCTCGGCTACCGGCTGCAGTGCCGGCGCGTCGCCACGCCGACCACCGCGATCCTCGAGTGGGTCCGCGCCGGCCGGGGCTACCGCGGCGCGATGCTGCCCACGAGCTACAAGCGGCTGCACCCGGCGCCAAGCGCCGCCGGCAAGAACGTCGGCAATGTCGGCGATGACTCGGTGTCCCACGCCGTCGGCGTGACGATCGATCGCCCCGAGCCGGAGACGGACGAGGATCTCGTCATGATCGATCCGTGGCCGGGCGCGGACGGCAAGAACGACCGCGGCCCGGTGCCGCCCGCGATCGAGGCGGCGCACCGCGACCGCAACTTCCAGGCCCTCGTCTACTACTGGGTCGGCTGGTCGTAGGGCCGAGCCGCCGCGCTCAGGTACGCGCGCTCAGCGGTATGCGCCAAGATCAACGTACGCGTGGTCGTTCATGATCACGTACGGCCGGTCCTCGAACGCGAGCTTGCCCTTGCCGTCGTGGCGCACGATCTGGAGCAGGCCCATGCCGTAGCCCATCGGGCCCTGCGAGTAGTAGTTGATCGACAGCCGGTACGGCCCCGCCTTCGCGGTGCCGGGGATCGCGAAGCACTCCGGGCCGTAGCCGGTGGTGACGTCCTCGAAGAGCTCGCCGCCCGACGGCAGCCGCTTGCTCGAGAACCAGGCGTGGCCGCCGCGCGCGTCCTGGATGTGGAAGTCGACGTCGTTCGCGTCGGTCTCCCAGTACAGGACGAAGCGCGTCGACGGCGCCGCGGCGATCGCGAGCTGGTGCTGGCCGAGCGCCGCGGTGATCTCGGCGCGCTTGCCGGGCGCGGCCGCCGCGTACGCGGCGCCGATCAGGCCGGCGTCCTCGGCGAGCACGCGCGCCGCGCCGAGGAACCGACCGTCGGGGTACTTCTGCTCGAGGCCGGCGAGGATCGCCGCGAACGCCTCGGCGTGCTGCCCGGCGCGGAGCAGCGCGTACGCGAGGAGCCGGTGCCCGGTCGCGTGATCGGGGCGATCCTGGACGGCGCGCCGGTAGGTGTCGATCGCGAGCGCGCGCGCGCGGTCGCCGATGCGCTCGAGGCGCTCGCCGGCGAACCGGCGCAGATCCGCGCGGCCGGGGAACAGATCGATGATCGAGCCGTACATGCGGCCGGCCGCGTCGAGGTCGCCGCGCGCCTCGAGCACCTCGCCGAGGCCGATCAGCGCGAGCACGTCGCCCGGATCCTTGAGGTGCCAGGCGCGCGCCTTCGCGAGCGCCGCGTCGGACCGGGGCGCGCGCATGATCTCGGCGAGCTCGCCCTTGAGCGCGGGCGGCGCGTCCGGCGGCGGCCACGACTCGCGAGGCTCGCGGCGCCCGCGCGCGCTCACGCTGTCCTCCTCGGCGTCGTCGGCGAGCACGTTGTTGACGGCCCCGCTCGAGACGCGCAGCGCCCGGCGGCGGTCGGCGTGGTCAGCGCGGTCATCGCGATCATCGCGATCAGCGCGCTCGGCGCGGGGCTCGGCCGCGACCCGGGCCGGCGCTGGCGACGCGGGCGGCGGGGGTGGCGGCGCCATCGACGGCGACGGCGGCTCCGGCTTGGGCGACGGGAGCTCCGCGGGCTTCGCGTCCGGGGCGCCGCTGTCCTTGCTCGCCTCACGGACATCGTCGAGCTCGGCCTCCGCGGTCTTGCTGCCGGTGGCGCGGCCCTCCGCGACTCCGTCGGAATCTTCGGACTCCTCGGACTCCCCGGACGCCGCGAACGACTTCTTCTTCGGCGCGTTTTTCTCCTCCGCGGTGTCCCGCGGCGCGTCCTGCTTGAGGATCTTGCCCGTCTTGTCCCGCGCGATCTCCTGGGCCGGCGGCTTCGTCGTCGCCGCGATCTGCGCGGTGCGGTGCCGCTGCACGAGGCTGCCGTCGCCCGCGACCTCGAGGATGTCGACGAGCGCGTTGCGATCGATCCCGAACCGCGCGTAGTCGGCGTCGCTCTCGAGCACGAGCAGCGAGGTCTGGCTCGACACGAGGCGCGCGGCCACCGCGCGCTTGGCGATCTCGGCCCGGAGCGGCCGCGCGGCCTCGCGCGGCGCGTCGGCCAGCTTCGCCTCGAGCTCGCCGATCTCGGCGGCCGCCACGGCGCGCTGGACGAGCGCGGGCGCGCCGCCCACGACCCGGACGCTCCGGCGGTGGCCGTTGACGGACGCGGTGAGCGTCTGGGCGGCCGCGAGCAGCCGCGCGTACACCATCACGCGCGAGCCGGCGCGGGCCGCCGCGATCTTCTTGGGGTAGCTCCACGCCGCGCCCGGCACCTCGATCGCGACGTTGGTCAGCATGCGCTCGCCGAGCGCCGCGACGGCGTCGTCGAGGCCGCGCTCGAGATCGAGCACCGCGCCGGGCCGCGCCGACGCGCGCGCGAGCGTGCCGGCCAGCTCGTCGTCGCGGATGCCGCCCGCGAGCAGGACGTCGATGCGCTCGACGCCCGCGAGCTGCTTCGCCGCCGCCGCGAGCTCGGCCGCGCCCGCGCCAGCGGTCACCACGCCGTCGGTGAGCAGCACGAGGCGCGGGTGCCCGCCGGCGGCGCCGGCCGCCGCGAGCGCCTGCCCGAGGTCAGAGGCGCCAGCGGCGCCGCGCGCCGCGAGCGCGCCCTCGTGGCTCTTCGACCAGTCGGCCGCGCGGCCGCGGAAGATCGGCTGCGTCGTCTGATCGAACGCGATCACCGAGAGCGGCAGCGCGTCGCCGTAGCGCTTGCGCAGCGCCTCGACGAGCAGCGTGGTCGTGCGGATCGTGCCGCCGAACCCGAGCGAGCGCGACGCGCTCGTGTCGACGAGCAGCGTGATCCCCGCCGGGGCGTCCGCGGGCGGCAGCGCGCCCGATGGATCGGTCACCGCGAGCTGGGCCGCGACGAGCGGGCCCGCCGCGATCGCCTCCGCCGCGACCGGCGCCGTGGAGACGAAGTCGCGATCCGGCTGCCAGGCGCGCTCGGACAGCACCTGATCGGTGCGCCGGCCGTCGGCGCCCATCACGCTCAGGCGCACGTCGACCTGGTCGACCTTGGGGAGCCCGCGCAGCGGCAGCACGTAGCGCTCGCCCGGCAGGTCCTGGCTGAAGCTGATGACCAGGTGCTTGTCGCCCCCGGCCGGGATCGGGAACACGCGCGCCGTGAACTGGTTGCCGGCGCCCTTCTCGAGCAGCGCCGGATCTTGCCGGCGGTGGAGGAAGTCCTCGTAGGCGCGGCGCGCCGCCATCTTCTCGACGACCTCGGCCTCCATCCACTGGCCGCGGTCCTCCATCGCGAACCGCGACACCGCGGCGCGCGGCGGCAGCGCGATCTGGAACCTGCCCTCGCGGACCCGCGCCTCCGGGTTGTGGAAGTAGAGGTGCAGCTCGGTGAAGGCGAGCGGGCCCTGGAACACGGCCCTGGCCTCGATCCGCGTCATCACGAGCCCGCTGCCGTCGGAGGCGGTCAGGGACCACGGCGCCTCCGGGGGCGCGAGCGTCAGCGCGTAGGAGGAGGTCTCGAACACGGGCATCGGGACGGAGCCGGCGCCACCGGTGGCGACCGGCGCGCCCCGCCCCGAGCACGCCGCCAGAAAGAGCGTGCATACGGCCAGGTCTCGCAGCTTCATCCGGGCTGGAACGCACAAGGTGGGCCCAGGATTTGACCGAAGTCGCGGCAATACCCCGCCCCGGTCGCGCGTTCGGGATCCCAGCACGACTCCGAGGCCGAGCCTCAGCGCGGGATCAGCGCGGAATCAGATCGAGGCCCGACGGGGTGGCCGGATCGCCGACCAGCGCGAGCCCGCCGGTCAGCCAGCCGAGCCAGGCCTCGCCGAGGACCGCGCGGCGCCAGGTGGCCAGCGCCGGCAGCTCCTGCGCCGCGTCGATGCCGCGCTCGTCCACGACGCGCGCGAGGGTCTCGGCGTCCGCGCGGGTGGCGAGCAGCCGCACCGCGACCCCGGTGCGCTCGGCGACGAGCTGCGCGATCGACAGGAGCACGTCGGCCCACCGCTGCGCGCGCGCGCTCGCCGGCCGCCACACCGCCGGCGCGCGCGACTCGGCCGGCGGCGCCCCGGCGATCGCGGCGGCGATCGCGGCCGCGCGCTGCTTGCCAAGCGGCGACATCCCCTTCGTGGCGCGCACCGCCTCGGCCGTCTCCGGACGGCTCCGCGCGAGCTCGACCAGCGCGCGGTCGTTCAGCACCTGGCCGAGCGGCCGATCGAGCTCGCTCGCGGTGCGCTGCCGCCACGCCGCGAGCGCGACCAGCGCCGCGAACGCCGCCGCGTCGAGGCCGCGCACGCCGCCGACCTGCCGCCACGCCGTCTCCGGCGTCACGCGCGCCCACGCCTCCGCCTCCGCCGCGACCTCGGCGCTCTCGGCGCGCGCCCACGCCGCGCGCTCCCCCAGCCGCGCGGCGAGCCGGCCATAGATCTCCGGGAGATGGCGAACATCCGCGGCCGCGTACGCGAGCTGCGCGGGAGCGAGCGGCCGGCGCGCCCAGTCGGTCCACTGGTGCTCCTTGGCGAGCGTCGCGCCCGCGAGCTGGCCGGCGAGCGTGGCGAGCCCGACCTGATCGCCCAGGCCGGCGAACGCGGCCATGACCTGCGTGTCGGCGATCCCGCGGACCGAGGCGCCGAACCGCGCCGCGAGCAGCTGCAGGTCCTGGCGCGCACCGTGCGCCACCGCGCAGGCGTGGCTCGCGAGGCCTGGACGATCGGCCGGACATCGACCGCGAGCGGATCGATCAGCGCGAGCTCTGGTGAAGCGGCCGCGATCTCCGCGGCATCGGAGGCTTCATGCGGCGTCCACGCGACCTGGAGCAGGCACAGCGCGGGCACCAGCCGCTCCTGCGACAGGAACTCGAGATCGAACGCGACGAGCGGCGCCCGCGCGATCGCCTCTGCGATGGCGGCGACCTGGTCGGGCTCGGCGACGAGCGCGGTCACGGCTCACGATAGCATCCGCGACACCATCCCAAGTACGCAGGCCCCCTGATAGATTCCCGAAAGCCCCATATGACGACGAAGAACAGCTTCTCCAGCAAGGCGCAGATCGTGGTCGGCAGCGGCAAGGTCGAGCTCTACCGGCTCGACGCGCTCGCGAAGCAGAAGGTCGGCGACGTCGCGACCCTGCCCTACTCGCTGCGGATCTTGCTCGAGAACGTCCTGCGTTACGAGGATGGCAAGACCGTGAACCCGGCCGACATCGAGGCCGTCGCCTCATGGAACCCGCGGCACCGCGTCGAGCACGAGGTCCAGCTCCGCCCGGCGCGCGTCCTCATGCAGGACTTCACCGGCGTCCCCGCCGTGTGCGACCTCGCCGCGATGCGCGACGCGTTCGTCAAGCTCGGCCTGGCCGGCAACGCGATCAACCCGCTGCGGCCCGTCGACCTCGTGATCGATCACTCGGTCCAGATCGACGAGTACGCGTCACCGATCGCGCTGCGGCGCAACGTCGAGCTCGAGTACCAGCGCAACCGCGAGCGCTACCAGTTCCTGCGCTGGGGCCAGCAGGCGTTCGCGAACATGAAGGTGGTCCCGCCGGGCACCGGCATCTGCCACCAGGTCAACCTCGAGTACCTCGCGCGGGTCGTGTGGACCGAGCAGACCGATGGCAGGGTCGTCGCGTTCCCCGACTCGCTCGTCGGCACCGACTCGCACACGACGATGGTCAACGGCCTCGGCGTGTTCGGCTGGGGCGTCGGCGGCATCGAGGCCGAGGCCGTCATGCTCGGCCAGCCGATGGCGATGCTGATCCCGGAGGTCGTCGGCGTCGAGCTGACCGGCCGGCTGCCGCCCGGCGCCACGGCGACGGACCTGGTCCTCACCGTCACCGAGCTCCTGCGCAAGAAGGGCGTGGTCGACAAGTTCGTCGAGTTCCACGGCGACGGCATCGGCTCGCTGACGCTGCCGGATCGCGCGACGATCGCGAACATGGCGCCCGAGTACGGCGCGACGATGGGCTTCTTCCCCGTCGACGCCGAGACGCTCGCGTACCTGCGCTTCACCGGCCGGTCCGACGAGCACATCGAGCTGGTCGAGCGCTACTGCAAGGAGAACCTCCTCTGGCACGATCCGGGCGCCAAGCTGCGGTTCTCCGACACGGCGTCGCTCGATCTCTCGAAGATCGAGCCGTCGCTGGCCGGCCCGGCGCGGCCGCAGGACCGCGTCCCGCTGCGCACGTCGCGCCGCGCGTGGCGCCGCGCCCTGGGTGCCGCGCTCGGCGACAAGGCCGGCGCGGACGCGGCCGCGATCGACGCGTGGTCGGGTACAGCGCCGGGGGCCGATACCGGCGCCGCGGCGCCCGGCGCGCTCGGTACGACCCGCAAGGTCACCACGGACAAGGGCAGCTTCGAGCTCGGGCACGGCGCGGTCGTGATCGCGGCGATCACGAGCTGCACGAACACCTCGAACCCGTCGGTCCTGATCGGTGCCGGGCTGCTCGCGCGCAAGGCCGTCGCGCGCGGCCTCGCCAGCAAGCCGTGGGTCAAGACGTCGCTCGCGCCCGGCTCGCAGGTCGTGGCCGACTACCTCGCCGAGGCCGGCCTCATGGGCGACCTCGAGCGGCTCGGCTTCCACATCGCCGGCTACGGCTGCACGACGTGCATCGGCAACTCGGGCCCGATCCACGACGAGATCGCGGCGGCCGTGAAGGACCAAAACCTCGTCGTCTGCGCGGTCCTGTCGGGCAACCGCAACTTCGAGGGCCGCATCAACCCACATGTCCGCGGCAACTACCTCGCGTCGCCGCCGCTCGTCGTCGCCTACGCGCTCGCCGGCACGATGAACATCGATCTCGAGGCCGAGCCGCTCGGCACCGGCGCGGACGGCGCGCCGGTCTACCTGAAGGACGTCTGGCCGTCGCCCGAGGAGATCGCGGAGGTCATGCGCACGGCGATCCGCCGCGAGCAGTACCAGCAGCGCTACGCGCACGTGCTCGACGGCGACGCCGAGTGGCGATCGCTGCAGGTCCCGGCGGGCGACACGTTCGCGTGGGCCGACGACTCGACGTACATCCGGCGGCCGAGCTTCTTCGAGGAGCTCGGGCCGACCCCGCGGCCGCTCACGGACCTCGCCGGCGCGCGCCTGCTCGCGATCCTCGGCGACTCGGTCACCACCGATCACATCTCGCCGGCCGGCAACATCGCCAAGGGCAGCCCCGCCGGCCGCTACCTCGACGAGCACGGCGTCCCGCCCGCCGAGTACAACCAGTACGGCGCGCGGCGCGGCAACCACGAGGTCATGGTGCGCGGCACGTTCGCGAACATCCGGCTCAAGAACCTGATGCTCGCGGGCGTCGAGGGCGGCTACACGAAGTACTTCGGCCCCGGCGGCGGCGACGCCCAGCTGCCGATCTACGACGCCGCCATGAAGTACGCGGCCGATGGCGTCCCGCTGGTCGTCGTCGCTGGCGAGCAGTACGGCACCGGCAGCTCGCGCGACTGGGCCGCGAAGGGCACGCTGCTCCTCGGCGTGCGCGCGGTGATCGCGAAGAGCTTCGAGCGCATCCACCGCTCGAACCTGATCGGGATGGGCGTCCTGCCGCTCCAGTTCGATGCCGGCCAGGACGCCAAGCTGATCGGCCTCACCGGCGAGGAGGTGATCACGATCGAGGGCATCGCGGGCGGCGTCACGCCGAAGAAGCGGCTGACGGTGCGCGCGGCGCGCCCGGGCCTCGAGAAGACGTTCGAGGTGATCGCGCGCGTCGACACGCCGCAGGAGGCCGAGTACGTCGTCCACGGCGGCATCCTGCAGTACGTGCTCCGCCAGCGCGCCGCGGCGCTGAAGGGCTAGCCCGACACCCCGCCGCCGGCTAGCGCCGCCGGCTAGCGCCCCGCCAGCAGCCGGCGGCGCCGCGGCGGCATCGCGAGGCCCCACGCGCGCGCCCGGTCGGCGAACGTCGACTTCGCCATCCCGAGGTGGCTGGCGGCGGCGCGGATCGTGCCGTGCGTGACGAGCGCCTGCTCCATCGCGCCGCGCATCATCGCCTCGAACGGGACGAGCCCATCGGACACCGCGCCCGGGATGCGCCGCCCGAGCCGCAGCTCGGGGAAGAAGTCGAACGGGCCCAGCTCCTCGCCGCCGAGCGCGACGGCACGGCTCACCGCGTGCCGCAGCTCGCGCACGTTCCCCGGCCAGTGGTAGGCCGCGAGCGCGTGCCAGGCCTCCTCGGCGACCCGCTTGCGCCCGCACTCCGGCGCCAGCTCCTCGAGCATCGACTCGACGAGCTCGTGGATGTCGCCCATCCGCTCGCGCAGCGGCGGCAGCGCGAGCACGACCGTCGCGATCCGGTGGTAGAGATCGAGCCGCAGCCGCGACGCCTCGGTGCCGAGCCCGTCGATGCGGTTCGTGGCGGCGATGATGCGGACGTCGATCGGCCGATCGAGCGTGCCGCCGACGCGCCGCACGAGCCGCGACTCGAGGACGCGGAGCAGGTGCGGCTGGAGCTCCACCGGCAGCTCGCCGAGCTCGTCGAGGAACAGGGTCCCGCCGTGCGCCTCGACGAAGTAGCCGTCGCGGTCGGCGTGCGCGCCGGTGAACGCGCCCCGCTCGTGGCCGAACAGCTCCGAGCCGATCAGCTCGCGCGGGATCGCGCCGCAGTTGACCGCCACGAACCTGCCGGCGCTCCGGCGCGACGCCTCGTGCACGATGCGCGCGATCATGTCCTTGCCGGTCCCGGTCTCGCCGACGATCAGGACGTTGCAGTCGGTCTGGGCGCCGCGCAGCGCGTGATCCACCGTCGCGCGGAACACCGGATCGTGCCCGCGGAGGAGCGAGATCGCGCGCGAGCGATCCGACCCCGGCGCCGCGACCGCCACGAGCGTCGTCCGCCCGAGCGTCAGGTACGAGCCGACGCGCAGCTCGGCGCCCTCGATCTGGTTGCCATCGACCCGCGTGCCGTTCCGGGACTCGCGATCCCGCACCACGAGCCCCCCGCTCGGCTGCCGCTCGAGGATGCAGTGCAGGCTCGACACGTACGGATCCTCGAGCACGATGTCACAGCTCTCGCCCGAGCCCAGCACCCACCGCCGCGTCTGCGGCGCGAGCGCGTGCACGGTCCCATCCCGGGTAGCGCGCAGCCCGATCACCCCTCCCGTCCGGCGCTTGTCCGGCTCCATCGCTTGCGTACGGCTCTCGTTGAACTTCATGTCCTCTGGTCCGCTCCTTTCGAGCGGCGCCTATCGGCTCGCGCGCGGCGAGTTGCGTACGAATTGCGAAGAAAATGCGAGGGGGGCGCCGGACGCGTCCGGAGTGACTCCCCGGGCCGGACAGATGCCCGAAACGACAAAGAGCCGGACTGGGCCGGCTCTTTTTCCGTGCGCTCCAGCGCTCGCCCGCGCCGTGACGGCGCGAGGCGGCTCGCGTTGCGCTACTCCTGACGCAGGATGTGGCGGACGCCGACACCCGGGCGCGCGCCCAGGTGGAAGTCCTTCATCACCGGGTTCTTCAGCTTCTTCGCGGCGGTGACCGCGACCTCGGTGCTCGGGACGCACGGCCACTCGTTGGCGCGGCCGTAGATCCCGTCAGGCGTCGCGCCCGCGGGCGGCAGCTGCTCGCACTTGGGGAACCCCTGCTGGACGCCGTTGAGGGTGACCTTGTACTTGCCGTACGCGAAGCAGACGCCCGTCGTGTCGTTGTACGGGCTGTCGACGATCATGTTGTTGGTCACGTTGTAGAACCACATGTAGTGGCAGTTCTCGGGCTCAGCGGAGCCCTTCTTGTCCACGATGCACACGCCGTCGCCCGCCTCGGGCATCGCCTTGTTGTGGAGCTTCACGGCCACGGCCGGATCGCCCGCGGCGTTGGTGGTCTGCGTGTTGTCCGTCTTCGCCGGGGCGCAGACGCCCGAGCAGATGCCGACCATCGAGCCGGTCTGCTCGATGAGCAGCGGCAGGTAGCCGGCCGCGCAGCCGTTGATGTAGACGCCACCCGAGGCCGGGCCGTACCCGCGCATGCGATCGGTGAGGTTGCGGGCCGCCGTCGGGATGCGGGCGCAGGTGAAGTCGATGCCGTCGAACGTGAAGCAGCCGTTGTCGGCCATCGCCGGATCCGTGGATCCACACGCCGCCGTCTTGACGCCGATCGCGAGGGCCTGCGTCAGCGGATCGCACCGCGGATCGCACACGCCCGCGACCGTCATGTTGTTGGACTCGAAGATGTTCTCGTAGCGCGAGCACGCGTGGTTCGTGTCGCACTTGGGGTTGCCGCCCTGGTGATCGCAGATCTGCTTGCAGATCCCGTTCACGCACTCGCCGCCGGACTTGCAGTTCGAGTAGCCGTTGGCTCCCGCCGGTCCGTACGTGCAGGAGCCGTCGATCTCGACGATGCCCTCGGGCACGCACGCGATCTCGGCGAGCTCGGTCGGCTCCGTCTGGAGGAAGCGCGTGGCGCACTTCTCGCCGGTCTCGCAGCCGGTCTGCGCGCGAGGATCGCAGAGCATCGGCGCAGGGGTCGAGTCGATGATGACGACGTTGTCGTTACCGCCACCACCACAAGCGGCGAGCCCGATGAGGAAGGCCGCCAAGGCTAGTCTCGTCATACTTACTCCTTGCCTCCCCACAGGAAGGGAGTGCCGCTGGGAATCACCCCTAAGTTACACGTTTTTTCGAATGCTTAGACGACGCTACTGATCTTTGACCCCACCGGTCAAGCCCGTTTCGGCCGGCGGGGTCATCCCGCCGATACCTGGGTCACGGGTTCACCGTGCGCCCGTGGCACGGACCGTGTCAGGGCGCATCGAGGCTAAGATGTCGGCGTGCCCGCCGACGGCGGTATTCGCTTCGGCAACTACGTGCTCCTGCGGCGCATCGCGCGCGGGGGGATGGCCGAGGTGTTCCTCGCGCAGCAGCGCGGGCTCGAGGGCTTCGATCGGCGCGTCGCGGTCAAGCGGATCCTGCCGCACCTCGTCGACGCGCCGGACTTCGTGAAGATGTTCCTCGGTGAGGCGAAGCTCGCCGCGCAGCTCACGCACCCGAACATCGTCCACATCTACGACTTCGGGAAGGTCGATCACGACTACTTCATCGCGATGGAGTACGTCGAGGGCATCCACGCCGGCCAGCTGTTCAAGCAGAGCGAGCGCGAGCGGATGTCGCCGGCCCTGATCGCGCGGATCGGCGCCGACGCCGCCGCCGCCCTGCACTACGCGCACGAGCTGCGCGGCCCCAATGGCAAGCCGCTCGGGCTCGTGCACCGCGACGTGTCGCCCGCGAACCTCATGATCTCGTACGACGGCGTCGTCAAGCTGTGCGACTTCGGCATCGCGAAGGCCGCCGCGCTGTCCGATCAGCGGACAAACCCGGGCCAGGTCAAGGGCAAGTACGCGTACATGTCGCCCGAGCAGACGGTGGGCTCGACGCTCGACGGGCGCAGCGACGTGTTCTCGCTCGCGATCGTCCTGTGGGAGCTCTTGGTCGGCAAGACGATCGTGCCGCGCGGCGAGGCCGTCGCCGCGATGCGCCTGATCCGCGACGGCAAGCTGCAGCCGATCGCGCAGGCGGTCCCGGGCCTGCCGGCGGCGCTCGCCCAGGCGATCACGTGGGCGCTCGCGACGCGGCGCGAGGACCGCGCGACGGCGGCTGAGCTGGCGACCGCGCTCGAGGGCTTCCTCAAGAGCGCCCCCGAGCTGGCGACGCCGATGCAGGTGGCCGCGTGGGTGCGCGCGCGGTTCCCGCGCGAGGCGGCGACCGGCGCCGAGCGCGCGATCACGGATCGGCCGTCGGCGGGGCCGAGCACGATGGCGGTCCCAGGCACCGCCGTCGGCACCGCCGCCGAGCCGGTCGGCACGAGCACGCGGCACTCCGCCGTGAGCGCGCAGCCCGCGCGCGGCGCCCCCGAGGGCACGGCGCCGCGCGGGCGCCTCGTCGGCCGGGGCGCGCCGGCGCCGCGCTCGAGCACGGCGCCCGCCCCGCCGGCGCGCCCGAGCGCCGAGGATCTGGACGATTTCACCGAGACGGTCGCGCTCCCCGGCGGCGGCGGGTCTGGAGACCCGGATGCCGGTGCCGAGACGCTCGTCGTCGACGACCAGGCGCGCCCGACCTCGAAGCGGCTCACCACGCGCCAGCCGGTCGCCGAGTCTCCGAGAGAGTCCCCGCGGGCGTCGCCGCGAGACGCCACGATGCTCGAAGATCCGTCGACGCGGAGCCTCGAGGACTCGGCGCGCGCGGCGATGGAGGCGCTCGCGCGCGCTCGCCCTTCGGTGATCATCCACGAGACGCTGCGCGCCCCCGAGCCAGCGTCGGCGCTGGCGGCGACGCACGTGCCGCACGGCGGCCTGCAGCCGTTCGCGCCAGCGCCGCCCTCGCAGCCCCTGCCGATGCCGTTCGCGCCGGCACAGCCCTCGCAGCCTGTGCCGATGCACTCCGGCGGGTACAGCTCGATCCCGCTGAACCCGTCCAGCATGGCGCCCCCGCTGAACCCATCGAGCATGGCGGCCGGCCTGGCGATGCCGCGCAGCGCGCCCGGGTTCACCGGCACCGAGCCGGTCGCCTACGCGCCCCCGCCGCGCCGGCTCGCGCTGATCGGCGGCCTCGTCGGCATCGCGGTCGTGAGCTTCTTGCTCGCGCTCGTCGTGTGCTCGCCGGAGCGCCGCGCCGCGGCCCCGAGCCCCGGATCCGGATCCGGATCCGCGCCCGCCCCGCCGCGCGCGCCGGCCGCTGGCCCGCGCGCGCCGAAGTGACCGCGCGCCGCGCGGCGATCAGAACGAGCTACAGATGTACCGCGCGTTCTGCGCCGGGTAATAGAACAGATCGGTGAAGCACATCTCGTCGTCGGACGACTCGCCGAAGCGCACCGTGGTCGTCGACGGGTTCTCGAACGTGCAGCTCGTCCGCACGACGTCCCCCGGGCGCAGCTCGATCGGCTGTGGCACGAGGTGGAACTCCTGCTGCTCGAAGTCGTAGGGGATGTCCTGCAGCATGATCTCGGTGCCGCCGCGCACCGCGACGGACTTCATGTGGCGGCCGAGCTTGTGCATGTGCTGCGACAGCGAGAACACCTGGATCGGCTGGGTCGTGAGCGAGCTGACGTTGCACGTGCCCGACTGCGTCGACGTGCCGGGCGGGACCGCGAGCGAGATCGTCGGGCCGGCGAGCACGAGCTCGGCCTTGTGCTGGATCTCCGACGGCGCAGCCTCCTGGAACAGCGCGCCGGAGGTGCCGCCGAGCGGGGCGTCGCTGCCGTTGTAGAGGTGCAGGTTCAAGAGGAGCCGCGTGCCGGCGGTGAGGTGGAGCCCGACGTCCGGCGGGAACACGAAGTCGGGCGCGCCCACGCCGGAGCCGTAGATCATCGTCGTCCCGTTCGTCCCGGAGCTGCACCGCGTCGTGCCGTTGGCCCCCGAGCCCTGGTAGCGGGTGAGCACGGTGTGGTGCGTGCCGAGCGGCGTCAGCGGCCGGAACGCCTTCACGTAGACGTCGCGCGGCACGGTCGCGATGACGCAGAAGTAGCCCTCCTCGTTCGCGGCGAGGCTCCAGGCGCCCTTGAGCAGCGTCTGCCAGCCCTCGGGGTCCGGCGGCTCGATCCCGGCGTCGGTGTCGGGTCCGTCGTCGCCGCCGCCCGGGCCGCCGTCGCCGCCGCACGCCGCCACCGCCAGGACCGCCGCCAGGGCCAGTGCCAGGGCCAGGAACGAGATCGCGCGCAGGCTCGCCGTCGTCATGACTGTGGCGAGCTTGCCATCACCGCCGGGGGCGCCGCCAGCGAAGACTCAGGGCTCGAGGCCGGTGGCCCACGAGTACTTGGGCTTCGTGTTGAAGTGGTGCGTCGCGTTGATCACGCGCACCGTGCCGGACTTCGAGCGCATCACGATCGACTCGGTCTTGGCGCTGTCGCCGAAGAACCGGACGCCGTCGAGCAGGTAGCCCTTCGTCACGCCGGTGGCGGCGAACATGACGTCGCCGCGGGCGAGATCCTCGGTCTGGTAGATCGTGTCCTCGGCCCGCACGCCCATCTTCACGGCGCGCGCGCGCTCGGCATCGTTGCGGAAGCGCAGGCGGCCCTGCAGCGCGCCGCCGACGCACTTGAGCGCCGCGGCCGCGATCACGCCCTCGGGGGCGCCGCCGGTGCCGAACAGGACGTCGATGCCGGAGTCCGGGTTCGCCGTCATGACCGCGCCCGAGACGTCGCCGTCGCCGATCAGGCGGATGCGCGCGCCGGCCTGGCGGACCTCGGCGATCAGCTCGGCGTGGCGATCGCGATCGAGGATGACCGCGGTGCAGTCCTCGACCTTCTTGTTCTTGGCCTTGGCGATCCGCTGCAGGTTCCAGGTCGGCGACTCGCGCAGATCGATGACGCCGCGCGCCTCGGGCCCGACGGCGATCTTCTGCATGTACGTGTCGGGAGCGTTCAGGAACTGGCCGTCGTCGGCGATCGCGATGACGCTGATCGCGTCGGGCGCGCCGGTGGCGCACAGGTTCGTGCCCTCGAGCGGATCGACGGCGATGTCGACCTTCGGCGAGTCCTTGCCGTCGCGCCAGCCGGCGCCGACGGTCTCGCCGATGTAGAGCATCGGCGCCTCGTCGCGCTCGCCCTCGCCGATCACGACGGTGCCGCGGATGTCGATCGTGTCGAACGCGCTGCGCATCGCCTCGACGGCCACGTGATCGGCGAGCTTGCGGTCGCCGCGGCCCATGAGCCGCGCGGACGCCAGCGCCGCGGCCTCGGTGATGCGGACCACTTCGAGGGCCAGGTTGCGGTCTTGCATGGCCGGAGGTGTACCGCCCTGGCCACCCCGCGATCAACGCGCGAAGATGTGCGCTTCCATGCCTCGCGCAGCCCTCCCCTCTTTCGCGCTCGCCGCGGCGGCCACCGCCGCGGCGGCCACCGGCCCTGCCTGCGAGCGCGAGCAGCCCGCGCCCACCCTGGCCGGCCCCGCGTACACGCCCGCCAACGCCGACCTCCTCAAGGCCCTGGCCGCCGATTGCGAGATCAAGCCCGGCCCCGACGGCAACGAGGTGCGCGACTGCCGCGGCCGGCAGTCGAAGGTGCGGATCGAGCTCGACCGCGAGCGGCGGATCCGCGTGCTCGACATGACGGTGCTCGCGTCGACCGGCGTCTGGGAGGCGTGGACGCTCTACGAGAACGTGCTGCCGGCCCTCGTCGGGCAGGCGGTGACCGACACCGTCCGGAAGAAGCTGCGCGGCGACCCGGCCGAGGCCGTCACCGCCGGCGCGCGCGTGACCACGGTGATCGACGGCGATCGCTACTCGGTGAAGCTCACCTGGGGTCGCTGACGAGCGTCTTCGCCAGGAGATCGACCCTCGCGCAGCGCGGCGCTACTCGGTGAAGCTCACCTGGGGTCGCTGACGAGCGTCTTGGCCAGGAGATCGACCCTCCCGCAGCGCGGCGCTACTCGGTGAAGCTCACCTGGGGTCGCTGACGAGCGTCCTCGGGATCGCCTCGCGCAGCGCGGCCGGCAGCGCGCGCGGGCGGCCGTCGGTGCCGATCACGGCGTGGCGCGTGTAGCCATCGGCGATGAGCTCGGCGCCGCGCAGGACGCGGTAGACGAAGCGCAGCGAGGCGCCGCGCACCTCGCTGATGCCGAGGTCGACCGTGAGCAGGTCCTCGTAGTGCGACGACCGCCGGTAGTTGCAGTGCGCCTCGACGACGGGCAGCGCGACGCCCCACGCCTCGAGGTCGCGGTAGCTCTTGCCGAGGTCGCGCCAGTACGCGGCGCGCGCGCTCTCGAAGAACCGCAGGTAGTTCGCGTAGTAGACGACGCCCATTTGATCGGTGTCGCCGAAGATGACGCGGATCTCGTGCAGCATTGGCCCTGCCCTCGCCTAGCCCGCGATGCGGATCACGCGCGCCCCGGCGCGCACGACGGGCAGGCGATCGATCTCGGCGAGCGCGGCGCGCAGATCGCCCTCGCGCGCCTCGTGCGTCAGCACCACGACCCACACCGGCTCGGCGCCGCCCCCGGCCGCGCCGTCCTGGACGACCTGCGCGATCGAGACGCCGTGCGCGCCGAGGATCGTCATGAGCTGGCCGAGCACGCCCGGCTGATCGGCGACACCGAACCGCAGGTAGTAGCGCGTGCGGAGGTCGGCCAGCGGCACCATCGGGCGCGCCACCGCCGGGCGCGGGCGCGTGGGCGGCTGCGCACCCGCGGCGCGGGCGAACACGTTGCGAGCGATCTCGATCATGTCCGAGACGACGGACATCGCCGTCGGCAGCATTCCGGCCCCGGCGCCGTAGTAGAGCGACGGCCCGAGCGCGTAGCTATGGACGTAAACCGCGTTCTTCGCGCCGCCGACGTCGGCGAGCAGCCAGGTGGACGGGATCAGCGCCGGGTGCACGCGCGCCTCGATCGCGCCGCCGTGATCGCGCGCGATCGCGAGCGGCTTGATGACGTAGCCGAACTTCTCGGCGTACGCGAGATCGATCGGCTCGACGATGTCGATGCCGTCCTTGGGGATCGCGTGGACGTCGACGGTGGTCCCGAAGCACAGGTTCGCGAGGATCGCGAGCTTGTGGGCCGCGTCGCCACCGCCGATGTCGAGCGTCGGATCGGCCTCGGCGTAGCCCAGCTCCTGCGCCTCGCGCAGGATGTCGGCGAACGGCCGCCGCGTCGCCGCCATCGTCGTCAGGATGTAGTTCGACGTGCCGTTGACGATGCCGTGCAGCGCCTCGACGCGGTCCGACGCGAGCCCCTCGCGGAGCACGCGGATGATCGGGATACCGCCGCACACCGCCGCCTCGTAGTAGAGGTCCACGCCCGCGCGCTCGGCGGCATCGAACACCTCGCCGCCGTGCTCGGCGAGCAGCGCCTTGTTCGCCGTCACCACGTGCTTCCTCGCCGCGATCGCCGCGAGCACGGCGTCCTTGGCGAGCGTGGTGCCGCCCATCAGCTCGCACACGATGTCGACGTCGTCGCGCCGCACCACCGGCTCGTGATCCGTGGTGAAGAGCCCGCGATCGATCTCGACGACGCGGTTCAGCTTGTCCGGGTCGCGGACGACCACCGCGCGCACCTCGAGCCGAGCGCCGAGCCGCTGCTCGATCGCGGCGGCGTTGGCTTCGAGGAGCTTGACCACGCCGCCGCCGACGTTGCCGAGCCCGAGGAGCGCGATTCCGATCGTGCGCGTCATGATGTTTCGGAGTGCCCGAGCGCGCAGGGTACCAGCATCCGGAGCTGCGCGCGGCTGGCGCGGCGGGTGCAATAAGTACCCGCATGTCGGTCCCCACCATGGAATGGAACTCGAGCCACACGCATCCTCAGGGGAGCTGGTGGCAGTACGACAATGACGAGCGCGTCGGGCCGCTGATGATCATCGGGCTCTCGGTCATGGCCGTCATCATCGTCGCCCTGGTCACCTGGGCGGCGGTGACCGCGTGACGAGGCGGCGCGACGGCGCAGCGTGACGGGGCGGTGGGCGCGAGCGCTCGCACAGCGACAGCGGCGGGTGTAGTGTCCGCGCCATGACAGAGATCGTCTGGCTGCACGCACGCGAGGTGCTGGATTCCCGTGGCAACCCCACCGTCGAGGCCGAGGTCGGGCTCGACGGCGGCGTCCTCGGGCGCGCGATCGTCCCCTCGGGCGCCTCGACCGGCGCGCACGAGGCCCTGGAGCTACGCGACGGCGACCCGGCGCGCTTCCTCGGCAAGGGCGTCCAGAAGGCCGTCGATCACGTGCGCGACGTGATCGCGCCGACCTTGATCGGCATGGACGCCACGGATCAAGCCGGGGTCGACGCGGCGCTGCTCGCGCTCGACGGCACGCCGACGAAGTCACACCTGGGCGCGAACGCCATCCTCGCCGTGTCGATGGCGAACGCGCGCGCCGCGTCGCTCGCGCACGATCTGCAGCTCTACCGCTACCTGGGCGGCGTGGGCGCGGTGACCCTGCCGGTGCCGCTCATGAACGTCATCAACGGCGGCACGCACGCCGACAACAACCTGGACATCCAGGAGTTCATGATCGTCCCGGCCGGGTTCGAGCGGTTCGAGGACGCGCTGCGCGCCGGCGTCGAGACGTTCCACCACTTGAAGAAGCTGCTCTCCGCGCGCGGCAAGGCCACGAACGTCGGCGACGAGGGCGGCTTCGCGCCGAGCCTCGACAGCGGCGACGAGGCGCTCGCGCTCCTCATGGAGGCGATCGGCAAGGCGGGCTACAAGCCGGGCGAGCAGATCTCGCTCGCGCTCGACGTCGCGGCGTCGGAGTTCTACGACAAGGACCAAGGCGGCTACGACTACGAGGGCAAGCGGCGCCCGGCGGCCGAGCTGGTCGAGCTCTACGCCGGGTGGGTCGGCAAGTACCCGCTGGTGTCGATCGAGGACGGCCTGGCCGAGGACGACTGGGAGGGCTGGAAGGCGCTCACGACCGCGCTCGGTAGCAAGGTGCAGCTCGTCGGCGACGACCTGTTCGTCACGCAGACGGCGCGCCTCCAGCGCGGCATCCGCGAGGGGATCGCGAACTCGATCCTCGTCAAGGTGAACCAGATCGGCACGCTCAGCGAGACGCTCGACGCCGTCCGCACGGCGCAGCACGCGCGCTACACGGCGATCATCTCGCACCGGAGCGGCGAGAGCGAGGACTCGTTCATCGCCGACCTCGCCGTCGCGACGAACGCGGGCCAGATCAAGACCGGCTCGGCGTCGCGCTCGGACCGGATCGCCAAGTACAACCAGCTGCTCCGGATCGCCGATCAGCTCGGCGACGAGGCGCGGTTCGCGGGCGCGGCGATCTTCCGCCGCTAGGCTAGCGCGGCTTGCGCCGCAGCCGCCGCTAGCGCGGCTTGCGCCGCAGCCGCCGCTGCGGGCGCGGCGGCGGGCGCGGCGTCCCGTTGACGCCGAGGTGCGTCGCGATGCGCGAGAGATCGGTCGAGAGCTGGTTGACCTTGACGTCGAGCGCGTCGACCTTCGTATCGAGCGTGTCGATCTTCTGCGTGAACTTGACGTCGAGCACCATGATCTGCCGCTCGACCTGTTCGAACCGCTGTCCGCCTATCGGACAGCGGGCTCGCGAGCGAGCACCTCGGCCTCGGGCAGCACCAAGCGTTCGCGCGGAGCGAGCGGCTGCACGTCGCGCTCTGCCCACAGCTCCGGGATCGATGATTCGCCTGCCGTCAACAGGCCGCCAGCAGTCCGGCGCAGCCGCAGCACTCGTAGTGGCGTGCGATCTACCAGCGCAGCCCGACCTGCCGCATGAAATCGTGCAGACCGAGATGCCTAACCTTCAGTTCCCCGCACACGTACGGGATCTTAAGGTTCGTGGGTCCTCCATGGATCTCGTCGCTCACCACGATCAGGTTCTCCACCATGGCGAGCCCGATCACGAATGGGTCGGCATCGTTCTTCCCGGTGCTAACGTCCACCCAGTTCGGGTACATCGTGAGGATGTCGGTGACGCGCGCCTGTACCGCCATGTCCACCTTGCGGAACAAACTGCCCTGCGCCTTCACCCACGCACAGAGCGCGTCGTCCTTCTCCTCGATCTCCTGCCGCACAGGGTAGCTGCTGACGATCACGCGGTTGGCGATCATCTTCTCCAGCGCCGCCCAGAACGTCGGCGCGATGTCGAACGGCCAGTACCGTCGACAGGACTGGATGAATGCGCTCGTATCGAAGCTGTACGTCGCCTTGGCCGTCTGGGTAGTAGCCTTGAACGCTCCAACCTTTGCCGGGCTCAACTTCTGCGTTACGGCCCCCTCCGCGACCTTACGCTCTCCGGACTTTGCCGGGCTCGGCTTCCCCATCACGCTCCCTTCCGGCGGCGCTTCGGTTCGCGCGTGGGTTCGGGCGGCTTTGATGGCGGCTTCGGTACCGGCTCGCCGCGCGCGGCAAGTGCCAGGTCCCCGAGGTGATCCAGCTTGATGTCGAGGTAATCGGCGACCTCCGAGAGGCTGATCTTGTCCTGGTACAGTGCACCGAGGACGAGTTGCACGTAGGGCAGGCCCTGCGTACGCATCACGATCTCGTACGCGCGCTCGTATCCGCCGCCACTGTCCTCTGCCGTGAGCTGAGCGGTCATGAGCCATCGCCGGCGCGCGGTCGCGTACTCGTCGGGCGTGGCAAAGCCGACTGTGACCAGCCTACGAAGCGTCGCTTCATTGCTGACCCCGAAGTCGGAGGCGATCAGCCTCAATTCGGTGTCCTGCCAAGGGAGCGTGGCACCTGCGCGCCGGTGCGCCAACACCGTCGCGTGCGCGAGCAGCTCTGCGCGCGGGATAAGAGCCTCGGCTGCAACCGCGTTGCAGAACACCTCGACGCGCCTACTATCGACGCGGGCGGAGTCGTCCTCGCTAAGATCGCACATGCCCGACTTCCCGAGGAACACGTGGGTCAGCTCGTGCAGCAGCGAGAACAGGCGCGCCCGCGGCGAGTCCGCACGATTGAGCGAGATCAGCGGATACGGCTTCTGTGCGATCGACAGGCCGCGCATCTCGGTCGTATCGATCCGTCGAGAGAGAAAGACGAACACGCCCATCGCCTCGACCGCGGCCCGCCACCAGCCGAAGATCTTGTAGTCGTCGTTCTTCCACTGCCGCTTCGTCTCGGGCGTTACTCCGAGCATCGTGCGGAGCTGGTGCCCGATCGTGTCGGGGTCCTCGTTGCCGCGAAGCGATCCGACAAACGACCAATCGCGATACTCGGTTCCGATCCGCATCGCGATCGCGCGTTTCCGGTTCAGCCGTCGCAACTCCGCGCGCAGTTCGGGCGATGTGGACTGATCGGCGTCGGGCAGCCGGCGGAAGTCCGCCACGATCGGCTCCTCGACGGGTGCCTCGCGCAGGAAAAACGCCGCAAGCGGGCGCTTGTAGACCCCAGCGGCGGTCGTGAGCTGTGCGAACGTCAGTTGTGCGCGACCGGCCTCGGCCTCGGCGAGCACCTCGGGCTTGATCCCGATCTTCTTTGCCGCGGTCTCCACGTCGAGCCCGTGGCTTTCGCGCGCCCACCGCAGAACAGCGGGGGTTGCGCTGGCCATCATGCGTGCCGCGGGCATCGGCGAAGAATACCACCCACCGATCGCAGCACACGCGAGGAAGACGGGCCGCGAAGCTGCAACGCCAGGTCAGATCCTGGTGATGGCAACATCGACGGCCCCACTTCCGATCGCGTTCGCCATGGACGTTACGCGTTCGTCCTTCGTCATGGTGGTCGCTGGCTTGGCATCATTGCGGTGGCTAAGATCACACCGGAGCCGAGGATCATCGCCGCGGGCCTGCTCCGGTGACATGTAGCCGGCCTTGCCGTCGGGGACGGGCACGGCCGCAGTCATGTCCCCGATGAGCGCCCGGGCCACGCCGAAGTCGGCGAGCTTGACCGCGCCCTCGCGCGAGAGCAGTACGTAAAAGGCAGCCCGCCCGAATTAGAGGCGGGCCCCATTCAGTCCGGCAGCGACCTCAGCTCCCAACAGCGAGCCGACCTGCATCGAGTCTAGCGACACGCACTGGACGATCACGTGCGCCTTCGCTCCGAGACCGAAGCTCTCGCGCCCCTGCGGAGCAGGACGAGCAGGACCGCTTGCCGAACGGCCTCTATCAATTGTGGGCCGGGACCATCGTCACCCGCAGCCGGGTATCGCGATGCACGTCGACCGAGACGTACTCTAGATCGGCGGTGACCACGCGACCGTCGTCGAGGGACGCGCTGCCGCTGACCCAGCTCGCTGGCGGGGGGACCTGCTTGGGACCGTCGACGATGTGGGCCACGCGGACGTCGTAGACTCCGGGCAGAACACGCATCTGGGCCTGCGCACCTTTGACCCGCAGCTTGTGATAGGCGTTGCTGCGCGCAGGCCCCATGCCATCGAGCGTCAGGGTCCGCAGCACCGGCGCAGGCACACCGTCGAGAGCGGTCGGGGTGGCGCTGACCTCGTACCAGTCGACCGGAGCGACGCCCACCGGCAGCTCGACCTCGATGGTCAGCGTGACGGCCTGCGCGCTCGAGGCGGCCAGCGCGATCGGCGCCCCGCCGGCAGTCACCGACGTGGCGACGGCGCCGACCATCGGCGCCTGAAGCTTGGCCACGACCCAGCTCATCGCTGGCGCTGCAGGTGCCGCGGCCAGGGGCAGCGAGAACCGGCCCGCGGCATCGCTGCGCGTGACCGCGACCGTTCGGCCGTCATCGGCGACCAGCGCGAGCACCACGTCACCCGTGAGACGGCCATCGAGCTCGAGCGTGCCGGTGATATCCATGGAGTTGCTCCTCGCGGCGGGCGAAGACGGCGGCCGCCCGCAGCTATGCGCCGACGCGATCAGCGCGATCAGCGCGGCATGCCGGACCGAGAGCGACATGATACGGAGAGGCTACTTGATATCCTTGAACGTCGGGTACTGGTCGTGGAACCGTTCCGCGATCGTCGCGGGCAGGGACGCGGCTTCCGACGAGCCCGATACGGTGTGCACGCCCTTGGGCGGCGCGTCGGCGTCCTCCTTCTTCTGGAAGTCCCAGGCGATGTCGATCGCGGTCTGGAACGTGACCTTGCGGCCCTTGATCAGGAACGTCGAGAAGTGCGCGCGCGAAGCGACCTTCTTGGCACCGTTCCGGAACGCGCCCTTGACCTGGCCGACCGCCGCGCCGGGCAGGTCGATCATCTTCGTCGAATCTGCCGTGCGGTCCGCCTCCCCGACCGTCTCGTAGAACGGATTGCTCCTGTCGGGACAGTCGGTGTTGTAGTTGTTCTTCGCCGGCTTGCCGAACTTGTCGTAGGTACCGTTGTCGGTCAGGTCGTAGGTGCCGCCGGTCGTGGTGATCGTCTCCTTGACCGGGGTCGAGGCGCCCTTGTCGTCGACGCCAACGATCTCGCGCCAGATGAACTGCAGCCATTTTGCGTCATCGGCGTCCTTGCCCTTGTAGGTCAGCGCGAAGTTGTTATCGCCGTCCGGCGCGCCCTCGCGCTCCAGCTCCTGGCCGGTGTGAACTTCGACCGAGCCGTCGCCGACCTTCGTCGTGCTCTCCAGCTTGCCGGCGTTCTTGACGGTCAGGATGCTGCCGAGGCTGCCAGCCTGGACCCAGCCTTCCTTGCCTGTGTTGGGTCCCTTGATGACCGTGACCTTCCACCAGGTCTGGCCGGTGCCCTCGCTGCCCTTGTTGAACGCGCTGCCCACGCCGAGGTCGACCGGGCGGACCTGGTCGGTCTTCTTGAGCTTGGTGACTTCGGTATCCTTCGGCTTGCTGGCATCGCTGACCATCGAGACATCGTCGGTGGTGACGGACTTGACGATGCCGCCGAACGCCACGTCGGCCACGCCGTCATCGGCAGAGGTCGGCCCGTTGACCGCCTTGCGCTGGACCACGGGGAGCTGCTGGGTCAACGTCTGCTTCCCCGGGACCAGTCCGGCGGCGTTTGAGCCACCCTGCGCCCCCTGCGCCGGCACCTTCTTGTAGTCGTAGGTCATCCCCACCTCCTCGCAGCTGGTACGCGCTGAGGCGCGGCAAGCTTCCCGAACGCGCTGTGCCGGGCCGCCCCAGCCTGCGAACGCGCCTGGCGGCGCGCATCGCGGGCCGCCTTGATCAACTGCGAGGGCGCGGCGTAACGCGCGCCGAGTTTGCGGATGGCTCCGCGCCGAGCCGGCGCAGATCGCGCGGCAGGAGCAGCGCGGGGTACAGCGCGAGCATGCCCCACGGGAAGATGCCCATCGTCATCGTGAGCGCGATGCCGAGGTGAAACGCGGCGCCGGTGCCGAGCCACAGCCAGCGCAGGTGAAGGCGGGAGGCGAGCCGGCGCAGCCGCCCGCCGCGCTCCGGCGTCGCGGCGAAGTGATGGAGCACGAGATAGATCGGCGCCGTCAGCTCGAACGCCATCGTCGCGGCGGTCGCGAGGCGCAGGAGCGGGTGCGCCGCCGTGATCCAGCCCGGATCGAAGCGCGCGAAGTGCGGATCCGTGAGGATGTTGCCGAGCGCGGCGAAGCCGCCGAGCGGGCCCCACTCCGCGCCGGACTTGTTCATGCCGGCGGACCAATAGATCCACACGAGCTGCGCCATGAGGAGGTAGCGCGGCCACGCCGGCACCTCGCGCGGCAGCGGCCGCCCGAGCCGGCGCAGCACCGCCGCGTCGACCGACCACCGCGCGTTGCACCGCGACAGCGCGAGGATGCCGACGGCGAGCCGCAGCATCATGTCGATGCCGCGATCGCCGTCGGGCCCTGTGTGCGCGAGCTGCGCGGACACCAGCAGGAACACGGCGCACGCGACCGGCGTGAGCGCGCCGACGGCGATCGCCGCGAGCGCGATCGTCGCGGCGAGCCACAGCGCGTCCGCCGCGCCGGGGCCGCGCCCGAGCCAGCTCGCGGCCCAGCCGTCGTACGGGGCGGCGTAGCCGTCGGGCGGCGCGGCCCACAGCGCGGCGGCGAGGTCGAGTCGCCACACCAGCGTGAAGTCGCAGAGCAGGACGAGCGCGACAGCGATCCGCACGAGCGCGAGCGCGGTCGCGTCCTCGCGGCGATCCCACAGCGCCACCCAGGCGCGCCACGCGCGCGTCACGGCGCCTCCCACAGCGCCACCCAGGCGCGCCACGCGCGCGTCACGGCGCCTCCCGCAGCCGCGTGTACTGGAACCAGCGCTCGCCCAGGCTCGCGACCTCGCCCTGATCGGCGAGGATCCGCTCGTGCGAGACGCGCACGGCGTCGAGCTCCGGGCGCTCGGCCAGCACGCGCGCGGTGAGCCACGCCGCGAAGCGCGTGTACCCCGGCGCGGCGCGATCCGTCGGGTTCCACGCGCCGTGCACGCGGCGATACTCGAGCAGCTCGGCGTACGCGCGGTGCGCCGGATCGCCGGCCCGGTAGAGCACCGTCCACGCGCCGTCCGCCCGCGCCCTGCCCTCGACGACGAGCCGGAACCGCTCGCGCGAGCCGACCTGGAACAGCGCCCAGCGCTGGCTGAAGCGCAGGTCCCGCGGCACCCACGCAACCGGCGCCAGCAGCGCCGCCTGCACCGGGCGGAGCACGGCGACGTAGCCGCGCTGCCAGGGGCGCTCGTAGCCCGGCTGCGGCAGCGGGCAGCCCTCGACGAGCCCGAAGGCGATCGCGAGCGCGATCAACCCCGCTCGGAGCTCCGGCCAGCGCGGGCGCCTCACACCGCGATTATGTCAGCGCGCCGGATCGAAGCGCGTCACCGTCCGCAGGAACGACGCGTGGAGGTACTCGCGCTTGATGACGCCGGCCATCTCCTCGGCGGTGGCGAACCGCTCGTAATCGACGCGGATCACCGGGATTACCCGCGAGATGCTCTCGACGAACTCGCGGTAGCCCTCGTGCAGCGCCTGGAGATAGCCGAGCTCGATCTTGGACTCGATGTCCCGGCTCCGCATGCGGATCCGCTCCGCGGACGCTTCGGGCGACACGTCGAGGAAGACGATCACGCTCGGCTTGCACATGAAGTTGCTCATGTTGCGGAACAGCTCGACGTACGTGCGGTAGTCGCGCTCGTCCATGAGCCCGGTCTTCGCGAGCATCTTGGCGAAGATCGAGTCCTCGTAGATCGTGCGGTCCTGCACCGCCGAGCGGCCGCGCCAGATGATCTCCTGGTGTTGCTGGAACCGGCGGTTCAAGAGGTACACCTGCATCGCGAACGAGTACCGGGCCGTGTCGCGGTAGAAGTCGGCGAGGTACTCGTTGTCAGCGACCGGCTCGTAGTACGTGTCGATGCCGAGGTGCTGGCCGAGCGCCGCCGCGAGCGTCGACTTGCCGGCACCGATCATGCCGGCGATGCCGATGAAGATGTTGCCGAACACCTCGGCGCTCGCGGAGGCCCGGCGCGCCGGCCCCGATCCGTCGGCGAGCGCCCCCGCGCGCGCGGCCGCCGGGCCCGCGCCTCCGTCCTCGCTCGGTCCTGGCTCGGTCTGCACCCGGGCAGCCTGCCAGACCGCTCTGACAGTCCCGGGGCCGTGAGCGGCTAGCGGCGGCCCTTGTAGCCCATCATCCCCTGGATCACGCCCTCGCTGGCCTCGGCGATCTCGCCCGCCTCGCGCAGCCGGTCGGCGCAGTCGGAGCACACCTTGCGCGCCTTGCCAGAAACCTTGACGGACACGAGCTTCGTCACCTCGTCGTTGCACTCGCGGCAGGTCGGCATGAGCCGATCATATACAGACACAGCCGCGGCGCTGCATCGGTCTACTTCCCGCCCAGGATGTTCCGCGCGATCACGACGCGCTGGATCTGGGACGTCCCCTCGTAGATCTGGAGCAGCTTGGCGTCCCGCATCAGCTTCTCGACCGGGTACTCCTTCGTGTAGCCGTAGCCGCCGAAGATCTGCACCGCGTCCGTCGTCGCGCGCATCGCGGCGTCGGCCCCGAACGCCTTCGCGTAGCTCGACGTGATCGCCGACAGATCGCCCGAGTCGACCTGCCACGCCGCCTTGTGCGTGAGCAGGCGCGTCGCCTCGTACGAGATCGCCATCTCGGCGAGCATGAACTGGATCGCCTGGTGCTGCGCGATCGGCACGCCGAACGTCTTGCGCTCGAGCGCGTAGGCGCGGCTCTCGTCGAGCGCGCGGCGGATCACGCCGGCCGCGGTCGCCGCGATCCACGGCCGCGACCGATCGAACGTCTTCATCGCGACCTTGAAGCCGCCGTCCTCGCTGCCGACGAGCTGGCTCTTGTGGAGCTTCACGTCCTCGAAGATCACGTCGGTCGTGTTCGAGGCGCGCTGGCCCATCTTGTTCTCCTTGCGGCCCGCCTTGACGCCCGGCGTGTCCGCGTCGACGACGAAGCACGCGATGCCGCGGTGCTTCATCGCCGGATCGAACGTGGCGAACACCGTGTAGAAGCTCGCGACGCCGCCGTTCGTGATCCAGCGCTTCTGGCCGTTCAGGACGTAATCGTCGCCGTGGCGCGTGACGCGCGTGCGCATGCCGGCGACGTCGGAGCCGGCATCGGGCTCCGAGCAGCAGTAGGCGCAGTACACGAGCTCCGAGGTCAGCCGCGACAGGTACTTTCGCTTCTGCTCCTCGGTGCCGGCCACGAGCAGCGGCGTGGCGCCGAGCGAGTTGCCGGCCAGCGACGTGTTGATGCCGGAGCAGCCGTACGAGATCTCCTCCTGGACCAGGCAGTTGTCGAGGCAGCTGCCGCCGAGCCCGCCGTACGCCTCCGGGATCTCGATGTTCATGAGCCCCGTGTCCCAGGCGCGCTTGAAGATCTCGCCCGGCCACTCGCCAGTCTCGTCGAAGTGGGCGGCGCGCGGGATGATCTCCTTGCGGGTGAACTCGCGCGCGGTGGCGATGAGCGCTTCCTGTACGTCCGTGAGGGCGAGGTCCATGGCGGGCGCACTCTAGCACCGTGCTACCTTCGCCAGATGTCGGCGCCGGCCGGGGAGGAGCGTGAGCGGTTCGGCGGCTGGCGGCTCGACGCGCTGATCGCAGCCGGCGGCCTCGGCGAGGTGTGGCGGGCCGAGCGCGAGGGCGTCACCGCCGCGCTCAAGCGGCTGCACACGCACCTGGCGCGGATCCCCGAGGCGCGCGAGCTGTTCGACACCGAGCAGCGGCTCGCGACCGAGCTGCCGCGCCACCCCGGCGTGGTGCGCGCGCTCGAGGTCGGCGACGTCGACGGCCGGCCGTACCTGGTGATGGAGCTCGCCGCCGGCGTGGACCTGCGGCGGGTGGTCGCGGTGCCCGCGCCGCTCGACGCGCCGGAGCCGCCGCCCGCGCGGCTGCCGCGGGCCCGCGTGCTCGCGATCGTGGGCGGTGCGTGCGACGCGGCGGCGCACCTCCACGCGCACGGCTGGATCCACGGCGATCTGAGCCCGAGCAACCTGATCGTCGACGACGCCGATCGCGTCGTCTTGGTCGATCTCGGCGTCGCGCGACGCGCTGGGGCCGGCGGGCCGGTGCGCGGCAGCCACGCGTACATGGCGCCAGAGCAGGTGCGGGGCCACGCGTGGACGCCGGCGACCGACGTGTTCGCGCTCGGCGTGATCCTGTGGGAGCTCGCGGCCGGCGCGCGGCTGTTCCACCGCGGGCCGCCCTGGCTCTCGCAGGCGGCCGTGATCGAGGCCGAGCCGCCGCCGCTGTCGGACGCGGCGCTCGACGCGATCGCGCAGGCGGCGCTCGCGAAGGATCCGGCGCGCCGCATCGCGAGCGCCGCCGAGCTCGCCGCGCGGCTGCGCGAGCTCTGACGATCAGTCCGCCGCGATCAGCGCGCAGCCCCAGCGCGCCCCCGCCGAGGGCATCGTCCCGTCGTCCACCATCTGGTGGAGGATGATCGCGTGCGGGACAACATCGGTGGCGGCGCCGTCGCCGAGCGTCCACGCGGGGTTCGAGAACGCGAGGCTGCCCGTGCCGTCGGTGGCGACCTCGATGTTGCCGAGATCGCCGAGGTGGCCGGCGCGGTCGCCGCCGCTGTCGCGCGGCGGCAGGTGATGGTTCGCCGGGCCGGTGTCGAGGTCGTCCCAGTGCGGGCCGGCGTCCATCCCCTGGTTGCCGCACGAGGGCACCTCGTGGATGTGGATGCCGTGGGTGCCGGCCGGCGCTGCCGTGAGCGTCACGGCCAGGGTCACCTCGCCGCGCGGGTCCCGCGTGAACTTGGCGGTGCCCACCACGTTCTGGCCGTTCATGCCCGCGAACGTCGCCGTGGCCGTCGCCACCTCGATCTTGCCGCCGTCCTCGCTCTCGCCACACGCGCAAAGGGCGGCGACAGCTCCGATCAGAAAGCCAGTCAGGGTCTTCATCCGGGAGGCTCCCCTGCGCGAGGAGCGTTGTCGAGGCGCCTCGGCGTGAGGGCGCGCTCCCGGAGATGCGGCAGCCGGCTACTGTGACTCGGCCGCGCGATCCTTGTCAGCCGGCTCACCTGCGCCGCCGGCCTGGGCGCGGCGGGCGGCGCGCGCCGCGCGGGCGGCCTCGCGCTCCTCGGCGCGCCGCTGCTGCAGATCGAACTGGTTGCGCGCCGCGCGGGCGCCGAGGATGAACCCGAGGAACATCCCGATCATGATCATCCCCGGGATGAAGAGGATGTGCCCCGAGGTCACTTGCCGTCCTTCGCGGCGGCGTCCAGATCGCGGCGGAGCTGCTCGATCTCGGCCTTGAGGCGCTGCTGGCGGCGCATCAGGTAGAAGAGGAACACCGCGGCGATCACCCACAGCGCCGCGTAGGCGCCGATCACGTGGCGCTCGTTCTTCTCGATGTGCGTGACCGCCTGCTGGTGCGTCTTGACCGTGTCGATGTCCGCGCAGACGAACGCGACCGTCGCGCGCTGGGTCTCGATCGCCGTGTTGATGACCGAGCGGGCGAACGACTCGTTCGCGTTCATCGCGTCCACGCACGTCTTGCGGAGCTGGCCCGGATCGGGCGCCGCCGCGCCTGTCGCCGGGGGCGGAGCCGGCGCTGACGCCGGGGGCGCGGGCGCAGGATCCGCAGCGGGAGCCGCCGGGGTGGGCGCAGGCGTCGGAGCCGCCGCGGGCGCCGGGGCCGCGGCCGAGCCGGCCGGCTGCGCCTCCGCGACGCCGAGGAGCAGACCGAGGGCGAGCATCGAGGACAGGGCGCGCATGACGGTTCCCTTCACCACGGTCACGAGAGTACTCCGAGATCGAGCCCGCGCTCGCGCAGCTCGCGAACCTCGCGCTCGGCGCGCGTCCCCTGCACGCGGTACACGACCAGCGCGATGTACCAGCAGAAGAACGTCACCACCGAGAGCCAGAACGGGCCGCGCATCCCGGGCAAGAGCGTGGCCACGACGCCCTGGCTGCCGGCCGCCGGGTGCGAGTCCTGGCCCACCATCTTGTAGATGAACGGCACGCCGACCATCCCGAAGATCGCCATGCCCGCGGCGATCCGGTCGGCGCTCGGCCCGGCGAACCGCCGCACGATCACGTAGCCCATGAGGATGAGCCAGAGCAGGAGCGACAAGGTCAGCCGCGGCTCGGCGTTCCACCACACGTCCCACGCCGCCTTCGCCCAGATCGAGCCGGTGACGAGCACCGCCGCGCCGAACGCCGCCGCCACCTCGATCGACGCGATCGCGACGTCGTCCCACTTCGCCCAGCGCTTGACGAGGTAGACGATCGAGCACACGCCGCCGATGCCCACGCCGAGGAACAGCATGAACGCGTGCGGCACGTGGTAGTAGAAGATCTTCTGGTTGTAGAAGAGGCTCGTCCCGATGAGGCTGCCGTCGGGGTTGAAGTTCACGCTGAGCGGGGTCCGCGTGAACACGATCCACGTCGACCAGGCGAAGCCGATCGCGCTGAGCAGGAGGAAGCCGGGCACGACGAGTCGTTTCATTCGATCACCAGGGACTCGAAGATCCACAGGGACAGTACCAGGAACACGGCGTCATAGATTCCGAGGAACTTGATCCAGTACCAGGCGGCGTCGAAGTTCGGCCGCACCGCCACGAGGGCCGTCGTGGCCTCGGTGCCCGCCACGAACAGCGGGATGAGCAGCGGGTAGAGGACCACCGGCAGGAGCACGTCGCGCGAGCGCACCTTGAGCAGGGTCGCGGCGAACACCGTCCCGACGATCGCGAACCCCGCGACGCCCAGGACGACCGCGAGCGCGAACGGCCCCGGGTACGTAAACAGCGGCGCGCCCAGGAACACGAACAGGAGCGGCGCCACGACCACGATGACGGCGAGCACGAGCACCGCGATCGAGAGCGCCTTGCCGAGGAACACCGCGAGGCGCGGCACCGGCGCGAGCAGGAGCGCGCGCATCGTGTCGTTCTCGCGCTCGCGGTCGAACGCGCGGCCGAGGCCGATCGTGCCCGTGAACGCCATCGTCACCCACAGCATCCCGGGGACCGAGGCGCGCATCACCTCGTCGTCGCGCGGGAACGCGAACGAGTAGATCACGACGAGCAGGCCACCGAAGAACGCCATCGTGTAGACGATCTCCCGGCTGCGCAGCTCGATCCGGAGGTCTTTGCCGGCGACGCGCGCGGCTTGGCGGAGGATCGACATCGTCAGTTCGCGTGGCGGTGGTAGAGGTCCTTGAGCTGCTCGTAGTCGTACGCCCCCCGCTCCTCGAACACCAGGTGCCCGCGGCGCAAGATCGCCACGTGATCGGTGCGGCCGGCGATCGCCTCGAGGTCGTGGGTGACGACCACGACGATCGCGCCGCTGTCGCGCAGCGCGGCGAGCTCCGCGCCGAGGGCGATCGCGCCGCCGCGATCGAGCCCGGTGAACGGCTCGTCGAGGAGCACGAGCGACGGCTTCGGCAGGAGCGCGCGCGCGAGCGCGAGCCGCTGCAGCATGCCGCGCGAGTACGTGCGCGCCGCCCGGTCGCGCGCGCGCGGCTCGAGCCCGACGCGATCGAGCGCGGCGTCGACGGCCGCGGGCGAGCCGTCGGCGTCGTAGAGGCCGGCGAACAGCGCCAGGTTCTCGCGCGCCGACAGCTCCGCGTAGCAGAGCGAGGCGTGGGCGAGCATCCCGATCTCGCGGCGGACGGCCTCACCGCCGAGCGCGGCGTCGCCGGTGTGGTACGCGACGGTGCCGCTGTTGGGGCGCACCAGCGTCGACAGGATGCCGAGCAGCGTCGTCTTGCCCGCGCCGTTGTGGCCGAGCAGCGCGCACATCGAGCGGGCGCGGAGCTCGAGGCTCACGCTCGCGAGCGCGCGCTCGCCGCCGTAGCGCTTGGCGACCTTGGTGATCTGCACCCGGTCGATCGTGTGCCGCCCGGCCACGGCTACTCTCGCCAGAGTCGCTCGAGCTCGGAGAGCACCTGCTCGCGGCGCGCCGGATCCTTGCCGGTGCGCTCGAGCTCGACCAGCTCGTCGAGCAGCGCGGCGCGGCGCGGCTCGCCGGTCGGCGCGGCCACCTGCGACTTGCGGGTCAGCGCGAGCGAGACGCCGGCGATCAGGAGGCCCATGACGAAGAAGCCGATCAGCCGCGGCACCCACGTGCGCCACTCCGGCGCCGCCGGCATGCCGGTGATCTGCATCTCCATCGACTGCCCCTCGCGGATGTTGATGTTGTCGACCACGAACCACGTCGAGCCATTGGGGGCGGTCACCGTCCGGCCCGGCGCGCCGCGCGGCTTCACCGTCATCCCGTCGAAGAGCCGGATCTGCATGACGGACTGGACCAGGAGCTGCTTGATGTCCTGCTTCCACTCGAGCGCGCCGTTCTCGGACTTGAGCGAGTAGCCGTAGCGGAACTGCGTCCCGCCCGGCTCGAGGGGGCGGACGATGCGGAAGCCCTCGTTCGGCGCGACCGACGCGATGCTCTGGTGCTCGTCGGCGATCTTGGCGCCCTTGAAGCCCTTCGGCAGCGCGATGATCATGCCGTCGGGGCCCGCGCTGTAGGGGATCCACGACAGGTTCTGGACCGTGTAATTGCCCCGCAGGAAGAGCAGCTCGTCCTCGATGTCGGCCTGCTGGCTGAAGCTCACGATCACGCGCGGCAGGACGCTGACCCGCAGCGCCACGCCCGCGTTCGGCACGAGCTGGACGGGCCGCGAGCGGTACACCTCCTCGTGCGCCGCGCCCGGCCGCGTGAGCCGCGTCTCGGCGTAGAGCACCAGCTCCGGCCGGTACGGGACCTCGAACACCGTCTCCGGCCGGCCCTGCCCCTCCCACTGCACGGCGACGTCGAGCCGGCCGCCGGACTTGGCGAGCTCGAACGGCGCCGACACCATGTCCTTGCCGTTGACGTTGATGATCGCCTTCTGCGGCTTGTCCATCGGCGCCTGCAGCTGGAGCGACCCGTCGGCCGCGGTCTTGCCCGACACGCCCTCGGCGTTGTTCTGGTCGGCCGGGACGATCCGGATCGGCACGTCGGCGAGGCCGGCGTCGGCCGCGTTCTCCGCGCCGCCGTGGACCCGGACCGCCAGCGTGCCCGGCGGCAAGTCGGACGCCGGCGTGAACGGCGCGGAGCCCTCGATGTTGCGCGGGTCCGGCTGGCCCGGAGCGGGCGCGCCGGTCGCGAGGACCGTCTTCGTCGTCGCGTCGACGATCGAGACCGACTCGGCAGGCGCGCCCTCGATCATGACCCGCACCTTGCCGGCCGGCGGCGCGGGCTCCTGCTGCGGCGCCGCGTCGTCGGTCAGCTGGGCCGAGTCGCGCTTCTCGCCCGACAGGACCAGCTTCGCGCCGACCTGCGTGTCCGGCGTCATCGGGACCGCCATCAGCCGATCCATGCCGCCCGCGCGCGGCAGGCGCGCCATCGCGAAGTACGTGGTGTTGCCGCTGACGTCGAGGTCCTTGAACGTGGCGCGGCCCGCCGCGTCGGCCGGCTGCGTGCGGACGTCGACGCTGTTGTCCGAGCGGTAGCCCACGATCGTGATCGGCTCGCCGACCGGCGGCTGCGCGTCGGTCGCGGCGCCGCCCTGGACGCTGAGGCTGTTGTACGTGAGCCGGATCTGGAACGAGCCCGGCTCCACCGTGCGATCCGGCCGCGGCTGCCCGCTCATCGCGCGCGCCTCGGGGGCGCCTGGCGCGGCCGGGGCGCCGGTGCCGAGCGAGTGCGAGGCCGGCGCGCCGGTGAACGGCTTGGTCGACAGCATGACGCGCATGCCGCCGCGCTCGGGCACGGCGAACTCCACCGAGCGCTGCGGCTTCTGCTGCTCGTCGGTGATCGCGGCCTGCACCTTGGCGCCGACCGGCAGATCGCTGAACGTCGCGCGGCCGGAGCCGTCGCTCTTGGCCGTCCGCGCCTCGCCGTTCACCGTCAGCGTGACGTCGGCGCCGGTCACGTTGGCGCCCGGCGAGCCGGCGATCACGCGCACGGTGACGGTGCCGGCGGGCATCGAGCCCTCGGGGAGCGGCTGGCCGATCGCCATCGCCGGCTGCGCCGCGGCTGGCTGGATCTGCGGGGCGAGGGCCGCGCACGCGAGCGCGGCCAGGAGCACGAAGCGGTTCACGAGGTCGCCTCCTTCGCAGCGGACGCCGAGGACGCGCCGGCCTTTGCGGCGGCCCCGACGGAAGAATCTGCCTGTTCGGTCGCCGCCGCCTCCGCCGCAGCTGCCACAGCCGCCGCGGGCGCATCGGCCGCAGCCGCCGCTGCTGCCACAGCCTCCGCGGGCGCATCGGCCGCAGCCTCGGTCGCTGCCTCCGCCTTCACCTCGGCCTCCGCCGCAGCCTCGGTCGCGGCCTCCGCCGCAGCTGCGGCCTCCGCCTTCACCTCGGCCGCGGGCGCCTCCGCCGCAGCCTTCGCCGCCTCGGACGCCTCGGCCTTCTCCGCCGCCTCCTCCGCCGCAGCTTCCGCCGCGGCCGCCGCTTCCTCGGCGCGCGCCGACACCGCGTCGGCCTTCGCGGCCGCCGCCTCCGCCTTTTCCTCCGCCGCCTCGGCTGCAGCCTCCGCCTTCGCCACCGTCTTTTCGGCCTTCTTCGCGGCCTCGGCCGCGCTCGGCTTCTTGCCCTTCTTGCCGGTCGCCCGCCGCTCGGCGTCGGCCGACTTCTTCGTCTTCGCCACCTCGAGCCGCGCGCGCACCTCGCGCTCGATCTGATCGCGCACGGACGCGTCGGCGCCCTCCTCGCGATCGAGCTCGCGGATCACGGCGATCGCCCGCGCGCGGTACTCGGCGATGATCGTCTCGGCGTCGGACTTGGACAGCTTGCCCATCTGGAGGTCGAACTCGGCCTCCTTGATCGCTTTGAGCAGCGCCTTCTTCTCGCGCTCGAGCTCGCCGCGCTCGCCCACCGGCCGGTCCCAGCCCGTGTCGTCGCCATCGGCCTCGCTGGACGACACCGCCGCCGCGCCCGTGCGGAACAGCGTGTACACCGACGCGACGCCCGCCCCGTAGCCGAGGCAGACGAACACGACGGAGGGCGTGAAGTGGAAGCTGTTCACCATCAGGATGAACACCCAGCCGATCACGAGCAGCGCGCCCGCACCGGCGAGCCACACCCATCTCGGGAAGGCGGCGGTGGCTGGCTCCATGGTCTTCCCGCTTTCGTTCGTGGTCGCCATCGGCATCAGTCCGTGTCGGCCAGCTCGTCGTCGAGCTTGTCAACGTACTTGTCGTCGGCAGAGGCAGTCGCAGCCGCGGTCGCGGTCGCGGCCGCGGGCACGCCCGCCCCGGCTCCCACCGCCGCGGCCTCCGTCCGACCCCGCGCGATGACGCGGCGGCCCGCGACGAACAGGAGGCCCAGTCCGCCCACCACCGCGATCGACGGGAAGATCCACGAGAAGCTGCTGCGCGGCGTCGCGAGCGTCTGCTCGCCGAAGCGCGCCACGTAGCTGTCGAGCGCGTACTCGTACGCCGCGTCGCGCCCCTTCTCCGTCGCCAGATTGAAGCGCGGCTGGCCCTGCGCGTCCTGCTCGTTGACGAGCGTCTGGACCCACGAGCGCAGGTCCGACGCCGGGCCGCACTTGCACATGAAGATGCTCTCGCGCTTGCACCCGCAGGGGCACAAGAGCTCCTTCATCGCGGCCGCCTCCGTGTTGTTCTGCGGCCGCGCCTTCGACGCGTAGCTGACGCTCTCGTCGCCCATGCCCATGCCCTGCCGCACGTGCTCGGCCTGCGCGTGCGCTTGCGACGTCAGGCCGGCGAGCACGCCGAGCACGACCAGGGCGAGCACCGCGAGCTCGGCCGCGCGGCCGAGCCGCGTCTTCACCGCCCGGCCCGAGAGCCGATCGATGAGGCCCTGCGGGATGAGGCAGATCAGCGTGCCGAACGCGAGGATCAAAGTCCCGAGCCACACCCAGCTGATGAGCGGGTTCACGAACACGCGGAAGTTGCCGAGCTTGGTCTCGAGGTCATAGCCCGTGAGCACCACGTAGACGTCCTCGTGCGCGCGCACCTTGATCGCGACCTCCGTCGTCGCCTCGGAGCCCTTCCGGTAGGTCCACTTCGCCGGGTAGACCGTCCCGACGTGCTCGCCGTCGTTCCAGATCGAGATCTGGGCGGTGACCGCGGTCTTGAGATCATCCGAGGTGTCGGACAGGTCCTCGAAGAGGAACGTGTAGCCCGCGAAGGTGAACGCCGACCGCGTCTTCTGCGGCAGCGCGCGCATCGTCATGTCCGAGGCGAGGTACGTCTTGCTCCATGCCTCACGCTCGGCCAGCGGCCTGCTCTTGTCGAGCGCGTCGGCGATCGCCGGCTTCTCGATCGTGCGGTCCTCCATCCGATCGTAGGCCTTGCCGCCGAAGCCGATGAACATCGTGGCGACGCCGAGGTGGACGATGTAGCCGCCGTACTTGCGCCGCTTCGACAGGATGAGGCCCAAGAGCGACGTGACCGGATCCGAGCCGGTCTGCCGCCGCCGCACCACGGTGCCGCGATAGATCTCCTGCAGGATCGAGCCGAGCACGAACGCGCACAACCCGAAGTTCACGATCGAGATCGGCAGCTTGATCGCATCGGCGAAGATCGGCGTGAACAGGATGGCCCGCGGCAAGACGCCGGTCACGCCCAGGACGACCAGCGCGACGATCGTCACCGCCATCAGCGCGCACGGGAGCAGGAACTGCTGCATGAGCCGCTGCGACGTGGTCATGCGCCACGCGAGGAGCGGCGCCGCCCCGGCGAGGAACAGGAGCGTGAGGCCGAGCGGCGTCATCCACTTGTTGAAGAACTCGATGCCCACCGAGACGCGGGCGCCGTCGAGCGCCTCCGAGATCGTCGGGAACATCGTCGCGAACAGGACGAAGAACGCGCAGCCGAGCAGGATCCAGTTGTTGAGGAGGAACGAGAACTCGCGCGAGAAGAACGACTCGAACTCGAGCCGCGACGACAGCTTGTTCGAGCGGTAGACGACGAGGCCGACCGAGACGACGAGCGTCAGCGCCATGAACAGGATGAACTGGAGCGCGAGCACGTTGTCCTCGCCGAACGCGTGGACCGACTGCACGACGCCCGAGCGCGTCATGAACGTGCCGAAGATCGTCAGGAAGAACGTGAAGATGACCAGCGCCAGGTTCCACTGCTTCATCATCCCGCGCTGCTCCTGGATGATCGACGAGTGGAGGAACGCGGTCGCCGTGAACCACGGTATGAGGCCCGCGTTCTCGACGGGATCCCACGCCCAGTAGCCGCCCCAGCCCAGCTCCTCGTACGCCCACCGGCCGCCGAGGACGAGGCCGACCGAGAGGAAGAGGAAGCAGATGAGCATCCACACGCGGACCGAGCCGATCCACAGGTCGTCGAGGCGGCCCGACGCGAGCGCGCCGATGCCGAACGCGAACGGGATCGTCGCCGAGACGAAGCCGATGTAGAGCACCGGCGGGTGGATCACCATCCAGTAGTTCTGGAGCAGCGGGTTCAGGCCGCTGCCGTCCTTCGGCGGCTCCGTGAGGAACGTCGCGAACGGGTTCTTGTGGAAGATCAGGAGCGACAGGAAGAAGATCTGCACGATCATGATCGTCGCGACGACGTAGCCGATCATGTCGCGGTGGCGCTTGGCGTTCGTCGCCACGGCGACGACCGAGAACAGCCCGAGCACCAGCACCCAGAACAGGAGCGATCCGTCGAGGCCGCCCCAGAACGCGGTGACCTTGTACCAGATCGACATGTTCACGTCGCTCGTCATCGCGACGTACTTGATCGAGAAGTCGTGCGTGACGAACGCGTAGATTATCAGCGCCGACGCGAGCCCGGTGAGCGCGCCGAACGCGTAGAGGCCGTAGACCGACGAGTTGACGAGGCGGCGGCTCCGGCGGGCGTTACCCGCGATGCCGGCGGCAGCGGACCACGCACCGATCAGGTACGCAGCGAGCAAGGTGATCGTGCCGACCAAAGCGATCGGCGAGAACGGAACGGGCGTGGTGTTCACAGGGAGCTCCGTTCTCGGGTCACTCGAACTTCTTGGCGTCGAGATCCTTGTTCGCGCGCGCGCCGTCGTACTTGGACGGGCACTTCGCGTCGAGCTTCGTCGCGTCGAGGACATACGCGAGGTCGGCCTCGAGCGGCACGTTGAGACTCTTCGCGAGCGCGGCCTTCTCCGTGGCGGAGACGATGTGCCCGGTCGCGATGACCTCCGATTGATCCTTGAACGTATCGGGCTTGGGGCCCTCGCTGAAGATGCGGATCTTCTTGCCCTCTTTCGTGAGGACGAACGTCCGCTGCGTCTTCTGATCCACCACCTGCTCGTGGATCGATCCCGCGAGCACCCAGCCGTGGACCTTGAGCTCCTTGTCCTTCCACTGCGACAGATCGCTCGCCATCAGCTCGTCGACCATCTTGTAGTGCTCCGCGTGGCCGAGGGTCGATTTCACGAGGAACCCGACGCCCGCGACCGCCACGACGGCGGTCAGAGCGATCTTCGCGAGGGTGCTGTTTTGCATAGAAAAACCTTCCGCTTGAGCGGCTTTACCCGGCGGTCGTGCAACCGTAGCACGGGTGGGGTCCATTCCGACGCTGCGAGATTCCTGAAACGTCGGCGAACACCTCGTCGCCAGAGGCCCCGCCCTCGGGGGGGAGAGCCCCGGTCAGGATGGGTCGATTCATCGAGAGCTCGCGGCTCAGCCGCCGATGCCGATCATGTGCTTCACGGGCGCCCCGCCGCCGGTGCGCTCGAAGCCGTGGCCGGCGCGCTTGCCCGTCACCGCGCCCGCGACGGCGCGCACCAGATCGTCGTCGGTGCCGCCGCGGCGCAGCACGTCGCGCAGCGACACCGCGTCGTCGTGGCCGAGGCACGCGTGCAGCGCGCCGACCGCCGTCAGGCGGAGCCGGTTGCAGTCATCGCAGAAATGCTCCGTCATCGCCGAGATGATGCCGACCTCACGGCCCGGCTCGCGCGCGAGCGACCAGTAGCGCGCCGGTCCCGCGTCGCGCCCCGGCGGCTGGCTCCCCACGAGCGGCCCCAGCTCCGCCTCGAGCGTCCGCCGGATCTCCGCCGCCGGCAGCTCGGCCTCCTGCTCGTAGAGCGCGCCGCCCGACATCGGCATGTGCTCGATGAAGCGCGGCACCGCGCCGTGCGACCACGCGTAGCGGCACAGCGCGACCAGCTCGTCGTCGTTCACGCCGCGCAGCGCGACGGCGTTCAGCTTCACGCGCAGCCCGGCGTCCGCGGCGGCGGCGATCCCCGCCTGCACGCGCGCCAGATCGCCGCGGCCCGTGAGCCGCGTGAAGCGCGCCGCGTCGAGCGTGTCGATCGAGATGTTGATCCCGGCGAGGCCCGCCTCGGCGAGCGGCCGCGCGAGCTCCGGGAGCAGGTGGCCGTTCGAGGTCATCACCACCTGCTCGATCCCCGGCACCGCAGCAAGCTGCCGCACCAGGTCGACGATCCCCTTGCGGATCGTCGGCTCGCCCCCCGTCAGCCGGAGCTTCCGCACGCCGAGCCCGGCGAACACCCGGGTGATCCGCTCGAGCTCCTCGAAGCTGAGGAGGGCGGACCGCGGCTGGAACTCCAGCTGGTCGCCGAGCTCCTCGGGCATGCAGTACGAGCATCTGTAGTTGCACCGGTCGGTCACCGAGATGCGCAGGTATCTGATCCGACGGGCGAATTGGTCGAGCAGCGGATCCTTGACGGACAGCGCGTCGGCCTCCAGCAGGCGCCCGAGGGCCGGGGGAAGCCCCGCCCCGCCGAACGCCTGGAGCACCGGGAGGTGAACGCGCGCCATGGAGATCGCCACTAGAGCCCTCTGCCCCGCTTACGTCAAGCCGGGCCACCCGTAACAGAGAGCTTGACACTTGGGCCGCAAAGCCGCATGAATCCGGCGCCTCCCGATGCGGGAGCGATGGAGACTCGATGCTGCGACAGGCTACGGAGAACGTGACGGGTAACTTGGCGGGACTGTGGGTGCTGCTGGTCCAGAACGACGGTGAGATCTCGACGCAGGATGCGGACGGCCGGGTGCCCGTGATGGCCCGCGCCGGAGACGCCCAGACCTACCTCCTGGTCTTCAAGAACGTCGCGAAGGCGCGGCAGTTCGTGGCGACCCAGGATCTCGACGGCGCGGAGCCGCGGATGTTGGTCCGCGGCAACCAGCAGGACATCATGCGGATCGCCCGCTCGGCGGGCGTGGTCGGCACGCTGCTCGACTACGATCCGGCGACGCAGCGCTACACGAGCGCCCAGGCGCTGGCGTAGCTAGTAACCACCGACGACGATCACCTCATCGACCTCGCCGCGGCGCGCCGCGTTCGAGTTGATCGCGCGCGCGCACTTCACGCGATCGATCTTGAAGCCGCGGTAGAGCGAGCGCACGAACGGCGTGTCGCTGTTCGACAGCATCACGCGGCAGCCGCGCGCGACGAGCGCCCGCGCCGTGTCGGCGAGCGCGCGCTGATCGTCGGGGCCGAACGCGCCCGCCGTGTAGCTCGTGAAGCTCGCCGTCGGCGTCACCGGATCGTACGGCGGATCGAAGTAGACGAAGTCGCCGCGCGCGGCGTCCGCGATCGCGTCGCGGTAATCGCCGCAGCGCAGGTGCGCGCGCGATAGCGCGGCCTGCGCCGCCCGCAGCGTCTCGGGGACGCAGATCGGCGGATCCGTGTAGCGGCCGATCGGCACGTTGAAGTCGCCCGCGCGGTTGACCCGCCACAGGCCGTTGAAGCACGTCTTGTTCAAGTAAACGAACGTGGCCGCGCGCTCGACCGGGCTCCACGTCGCGTCGTGATCGTTCCACCGCGCGCGCGTCTCGTAGTAGTGCCGCTCGTCGTGCACCTTGCGGTGGTGCTCGAGCTTGCGGATCACCGCCTCGACGTCGCTCACGACCGCCGTGTAGAGCCCGATCAGATCGGCGTTCGAGTCCGACAGCGCGGCGCGGGGCGGCGCGACGCGGAAGAACAGCGCGGCCCCGCCGGCGAACGGTTCGTAGTAGCGCTCGAAGCGCGGCGGCATCCGCGCGAGGAGCTCGGGCAAGAGCTTGGTCTTGCCACCCACCCACTTGATGATCGGCCCGGCCGGCGTGGCCGGTGCGAGGACGCGCGCCTCCCTCTGGGCGCGCGGCGAACGAAGTGCCATGCGCGCGATCGTCGAGGGCGGAGATCACGCGCGCGAGTTTCTGGCGGCGCCGCGCTGCACTTCGATAAACCGATATGGACGGGCGTGCCGCGCGGACATTCATCGCGAGCGCGCGCGCGTGTCCGCTTAACTAAATGCGGTGTGAGCCGCGTCGAATGGCAGCTGTCCGTCCGGCCACTCTTCAGGAGCGCTCATGCACCCCCGTGATAGGTTCGCCCCCATGCGTCGAACATTCTTGCTCGTCTCGTTGTTCCTGCTCGCGACCCTGTCGTCGTCGATCTCGGAGGCCAGGCGGCGGCCGGCTCCGGCGCCGGTGGCCCCGCCGCAGCCGACATTCCAGTGGGACTCGCGCGGCTGGACCATGCTCGGCGAGCAGGCCGTGTCTGGCCGCGTCGACCGCGATCGCGTCACCGTCGGGCGCTACGAGGGCCGCTTCAGCAAGCTCACGCTCGTCGTGCTCGACAGCGACCTCGAGCTCCAGGACTTCACGATCAACTTCGCCGACGGCACGAAGTACGAGCCGCGCGTGCAGCACTACTTCCGCGAGAACGCGCGCACGCGCGTCCTCGACCTGCCGCCGAACGGCGGCCTGATCAGCCACATCGATCTCAAGTACAAGAACCTCCCCGGTGGCGGCCGCGCGCGCGTCCAGGTCTGGGGCTTCAAGGTCGCCGGCGCCCCGCAGCCCGCCCCGCAGCCCGCTCCGGTGTGGGACTCGCGCGGCTGGACGATGCTCGGCGAGCAGGCCGTGTCCGGCCGCGTCGATCGCGACGTCATCAACGTCGGGCGCTACGAGGGCCGCTTCAGCAAGCTCACGCTCGTCGTGCTCGACAGCGATCTCGAGCTTCTGGACTTCACGATCCGCTTCGCCGACGGCACGAAGTACGAGCCGCGCGTGCAGCACTACTTCCGCGAGAGCGCCCGCACGCGCGTCCTCGATCTGCCCCCGAACGGCGGCCTCATCAACCGCATCGATCTCAAGTACAAGAACCTCCCCGGTGGCGGCCGCGCACGCGTCCAGGTCTGGGGCTTCAAGTTCGCCGACGGCCCCGGCGCGGGCCCCGGCGCGGGCCCCGGCCCCGCGCCCGGGCCCGTCTGGGACAGCAGGGGCTGGGAGCTCCTCGGCGAGCAGACCGTGGGCGGCCGCGTCGACCGCGACCGGATCACCGTCGGCCGCGAGATGGGCAAGTTCAGCAAGCTGATGGTCGTGGTGCTCGACAGCGAGCTCGAGATGATCGACATGGAGGTCGTGTTCCGCCGCGGCCAGTCGTTCCGGCCCGCGGTCGCGCAGTACTTCCGTGAGAGCACGCGGACCCGCGCGATCGATCTGCCGGACAGCTACCGCGGCCCCGAGCGGACGATCCAGCACATCGACTTCAAGTACAAGAACCTCCCCGGCGGCGGCCGCGCGCGCGTCCAGGTCTGGGGCTTCCAGGGCGGGTCCGTGGCGCCCGGCGGCCCCGCGCCCGCGCCCGCGCCCATCTGGGACAGCAAGGGCTGGGAGCTCCTCGGCGAGCAGACCGTGGGCGGCCGTGTCGACCGCGATCGGATCACCGTCGGCCGCGCCATGGGCAAGTTCAGCAAGCTGATGGTCGTGGTGCTCGACAGTGAGCTCGAGATGATCGACATGGAGGTCATGTTCCGTCGCGGCCAATCGTTCCGGCCGGCGGTCTCGCAGTACTTCCGCGAGAACACGCGGACCCGCGCGATCGATCTGCCGGACGGCTACCGCGGCCCCGAGCGGACCATCGAGCACATCGACTTCAAGTACAAGAACCTCCCCGGCGGCGGCCGCGCGCGCGTCCAAGTCTGGGGCAAGTAGCCGCCGCGGGTTCACCCCGTCTCAAGCGGCCTCGCGGCGGCGGCGCGTGGCGCGCCCGGGTGGCCGCTCCGGGATCACGCTTCTCGTCGAGCGATCGCTTGAGCGCAGCGATCCCGAGACTGTGGTCCGTCTGGACCCGCCACGGCCCGCGCCTACGCCGTCTGGAGCGTGTCGTAGGCGTGGAACTGCATCGAGAACGTGGCGCGGCCCTCGGTGAGGCTGCGCAGCCGCGTCGAGTAGCCGAACATGTTGCGCAGCGGCACGAGCGCGGCGACCAGCCGCTTGGCGCCGCGCGAGCCGACGTCCTGGACCTGGCCGCGGCGCTGGTTGAGATCGCCGATGATCGCGCCCAGGAACTCGTCGTCGACCGTGACCTCGACGGCCATGATCGGCTCGAGCCGCGACGGCGTCGCGTTCTGCACGGCGCGCCGGAACGCCTCGGCCGCCGCCGCGCGGCTGCCGATCTCGCCGTTGGCGCCCTCCTTGAGCTTCAGCGCCGTCAGCGTCACCTCGACGTCCTCGAGCGGATAGCCGTCCGGGCCGCTCGACGCCGCGTCGCGCAGGCCCTGCATCGCCGCCCCGACCACGACATCGGGGAGCAGCGTGGCCGGCGGCAGCGCGCGCCTGAACTCCATGCCGCTGCCGCGCGGCCGGCTGCGCACGATGCACGTCGCCTCGCCGTAGATCGCCTGCTCCTTCAGATCGCGCTCGAACACCGCGTGGCCCTCGCCCTCGCCGAGCACCGTCTCGCGGTAGACGACCTGCGGCTTGCCGGCGCGCGCGGCCACGCCGTACTCGCGCTTCATGCGGTCGACGATGATCTCGAGGTGGAGCTCGCCCATGCCGCGGATCAGCGTCTGCCCGGTGTCGGTGTCCTCCTGGGTCCGGAACGTCGGATCCTCCTCGGCCATCTTGCCGAGCGCGAAGTCGAGGCGCTCCTTCGCCGCGGCGTTCTCCGCCTCGATCGCCTGCGAGATCACCGGCTCGTACGTATCGATCCGCTCGAGCAGGATCGGCGACTTTGGATCGCAGATCGTGTCGCCCGTGGTGGCCTCCTTGAGGCCCGCCGCGGCGACGATCTCGCCCGCGACGCCCTTGTCGAGCCGCTCGCGCTTGTTCGCGTGGACGTGGAACAGCCGCGCGACCTTCTCCTTCTTGCCCGTGCGGACGTTCAGGACCTCGGCGCCCGGCTCGATGGTGCCGCTGAAGATCCGCATGAACACGACCTTGCGGCCCTCGTCCATCGCGATCTTGAACGCGAGCGCGGCGAACGGCTCGTTGTTCTTCGGCGCGCGCACGAGCTTCTCGTCCTTGTTCCGTGGATCGACGCCCGAGACCGGCGGCACGTCCGCCGGCGACGGCAGGTACGCGATCACCGCGTCGAGCAGCGGGTGGATGCCCTTGTTGCGCAGCGCGGTGCCGGCGAGCACCGGCACCATCTTGACCGCGATCGTCGCCTTGCGGATCGCCGCGTCGAGCTCGGCCGGCGGGAGCTCCTGCCCCTCGAGGTACTTGACCGCGATCCCGTCGTCCAGATCGGCGAGCGACTGGATCATCTGATCGCGCGCCTCGGCGGCCGCGGCCGCGAGGTCCGCCGGGATCTCTTTGACCTCGGGCGCATCGGTGACGTCGCCCGTGAACATCAGCGCCTTCTGGCGGACCAGATCGATGCAGCCGGTGAACGCGTCCTCGGCGCCGATCGGGAGCTGGAGCGGCACCGCGTTGGCGCCGAGCCGCGCGCGGATGTCGGCGACCGCCGCCGGGAACGACGCGCCGACGCGATCGAGCTTGTTGATGAACGCCACGCGCGGGACCTTGAACTTGTCGGCCTGGTGCCAAACCGTCTCCGACTGCGGCTGCACGCCCGCGACGCCGCAGAACACGACCACCGCGCCGTCGAGGACGCGCAGGCTGCGCTCGACCTCGATCGTGAAGTCGACGTGGCCCGGCGTGTCGATCAGGTGGATCTCGTGCTTCTTCCACTCGAACGTGGTGGCGGCGGCCGTGATCGTGATCCCGCGCTCCCGCTCCTGCTCCATCCAGTCCATCTCGGTCTCGCCATCGTGGACCTCGCCGACCTTGTGGATCTTGCCCGAGAGGAACAGGAACCGCTCGGACACCGTGGTCTTGCCGGCGTCGATGTGAGCGACGACACCGAGGTTCCGGACGAGATCGATCTTGGCCATGGGACTCCGCCCGGCGGTATAGCGCAGAACCTTCTACTTGGTCACGCCGGGGCGCTGGTCCCCGCCGCGCTGACGCGACGAGACCGCGCGTGAGCGCGCCTGCGCCGGCTCGCGCGGACCGGACTTGGGGTACGCTCCGCGCATGCGCGCCGTCGTATCGGGTGTGCTCGCGGGCGTCCTCGCCGCGCTGACGGTCGCCGCCGACGCGCAGCCGGCCAGCGACCGCGAGCGCGCCAAGGCGCTCTACCAGGCCGCCGAGGCCGCCATGCGCGAGTCGCGCTACGAGGACGCCATCCGCGACTACGGCGCCGCGTACGAGCTCGCGCAGGATCCGGCGTTCCTCTACAAGCTCGGCAGCGCGAACGAGCGCGCCGGCAAGTGCGACGCCGCGGTGACCTACTACCGGCGCTACCTCCGGGACGGCAAGCCCAAGGAGGACTTCGCGAAGCTGACACGCGCGAAGATCGCCGCGTGCGGGGCCGACCCCGACGCGCCGCTGCCGCCCGATCCCGCGCCCGCGCCCGCCCCCGCCCCTGCGCCCGCCCCTGTGCCGGGCCCCGACGGAGCTGGCGGCGCCGTGACGCAGCCGGGCTCCGGCGGCGCGCCCGCCAAGCCCGCCGCCACCGCCGCGCCCGCCAAGCCCGACGCCGCCGCTGCGCCTGCCAAGCCCGACGCCGCCGGTGCACCTGCGAAGCCCACCACTGCCGGTGCTGCCGACGCCGCCGCGCCGTCGCGCCGTGGCCGCCACAACGGGCCGTGGCTGCTCGTCGGCGGCTCGCTCGCGCTCGTCACGACCGGCGCGGTCCTCGCTTACTCCGCCGACGCCGCCGAGCGCGACGTCGAGGACCTCTACGTCGGCCTGAACGGCACGCCTCCGCCCTTCAACTCCACGACGCGGCGGCTCTACGACGACGCGATCGCCGAGGGCCAGCGCTACCAGACCCTGTCCATCGTCAGCTTCAGCCTCGCTGGCGCGCTGGCGCTCGGCGCCGGCCTCTGGTTCGCCCTCGGCCGCGACGAGCAGATCACGGTGTCGCCCGCCGTCTCTCCCGGCACCGCCGGCGTCTCGACGACGCTCCGGTTCTGACCGCGCCGCTCGCTACACGGGCCGTCGAAGAATTGAGCCGATGATCTCGATACTGTACATTGGCTCAGTAATCCATGTCTGACGGCAGCGCGATCGAGTGGACCGACGCCACGTGGAACCCCGTGCGCGGCTGCACGAAGATCTCGCCCGGCTGCAAGCACTGCTACGCCGAGACGTTCGCCGAGCGGTTCCGCGGGGTGAAGGATCACCCGTTCGAGCAAGGCTTCGATCTACGCCTCGTCCCGAAGGCGCTCGAGCTGCCGCTCACGTGGCGCGCCTCGCGCCGGATCTTCGTCAACAGCATGTCCGATCTGTTCCACGAAGAGGTGCCGCTCCCGTATATCCGCCGCGTCTTCGAGGTGATGAAGCGCGCCTCGCAGCACCAGTTCCAGGTGCTCACGAAGCGCGCCGAGCGCATGGCCGAGCTCACGGACAAGCTCACGATCTCCCCGAACGTGTGGATGGGCGTGAGCGTCGAGAACGCGAAGTACACCTCCCGGATCGATGCGCTGCGCAGGGTCTCCGCCACCGTTCGGTTCCTCAGCATCGAGCCGTTGCTCGGGCCCTTGCCGGACCTCGACCTCGATCGCATCCACTGGGTGATCGTCGGCGGCGAGAGCGGTCCAGGCGCGCGCCCCATGGATGCCGACTGGGTGCGATCCATCCGCGACCAGTGTCAGGCGGCGGGCGTACGCTTCTTCTTCAAGCAATGGGGCGGTGTACGAAAGCATCGAACCGGCCGGACGCTCGACGACCGCACGTGGGACGAGATGCCCGCCCGCCCAGCCTCGAGCGGCCCGCGGCTCGCAGTCGTAGGCGGCTGAGGAACGGCTGAGCCGTGCCCGCGCCGAAGACGACGCTGTGGCCGCTCGAGCCACACACCCGCGCGAAGCACGAGATCCTCCGCCGTTACCTCGAGGCGTGGACGGCGATCTTGAGCCTCGGCAAGTTCCCCCGGATCGCATACGTCGACGGCTTCGCGGGGCCCGGCGTCTACGCAGGTGGCGAGTCCGGCTCCCCGATCATCGCGCTCGAGGCGGCGCTCCAGCACAAAGACCGGATCCCGCCGACGACGGTGCTCCTGTTCCTGTTCATCGAGAAGGACGAGGATCGCGCCGATCACCTCCGCTCCCTGGTCGGCACCATGGACCTGCCGAAGAACTTCCACACGAAGATCGTGAGCGCGACGTTCGAGGAGGGCTTCCAGACCCACCTGCTCCACTTCTACGCCAAGGACGAACGGCCGCTCCCACCCACGTTCGCGTTCATCGATCCATTCGGCTGGAGCCAGACGCCGTTCGAGCTCGTGAAGACGATCCTCTCGTTCCCGAGCTGCGAGGTGCTCATCAACTTCATGTACGAGGAGGTCAATCGATTCGTCTCGCACCCCCATCACCCCGCGACGTTCGACCGGCTGTTCGGCACCGAGCGATGGCGAGAGGTGCTCGAGCTCGAGGACAAGCACGCCCGGAGGGCGCTCTTGCACGATCTCTACGTACGCCAGCTCCGCGAGGCCGCCGGCGCCCGTTACGTGCGGTCGTTCGAGATGCGCAACGACAAGGACGTGACCGACTACTTCCTGTTCTTCGCGACGAACAGCCGCAAGGGGATCCAGAAGATGAAGGAGGCGATGTGGCGGGTCGATCAGTCCGGAGAATTCCGCTTCTCCGACGCCACGAACCAGGCACAGCTCCTCCTGTTCTCGCCGCAGCCCGACTTCGAAAAGCTCGCGCAGGCGATCTGCGCGCGCTTCGCGAGCCGCGAGGTGACCGTGAACGAGATCGAGGACTTCGTCCTCGCGGAGACCCCGTTCCACGAGACCCAGTACAAGCGCAACGTCCTGACCAAGCTCGAGGACCGGGGCGTGATCACCGCCGTCTCGCCACCGGCGAAGCGCCGCCGCGGCGCCTTCCCGCCCGAGCTCCGGCTGCGGTTCTCGAGCTGACGCGCTGCTCCGCCGCAGCCAACCGTGCGCGGCGCACGATTCGCCCGATTCCGCGCGCGGGCGCTGTGCGCGCGGGCGCTGCCGGTGGCAACGTGCGCGTATGCGCCAACCTCTCCTCGCTTGCCTGTTCGCGCTGGGCCTGGCCGGTTGCGGCGGTGACGCCAACGATCGCGGCGTCGGCGCGGCGTGCGCCGCCGACGATGACTGCACCGAGGAGGGGCAGCGCTGCCTGACGCAGTTCAAGGGCGGCTACTGCGGCATCTCCGCGTGCGCGGGCGACGTCGATTGCCCCGACGGCTCGGCCTGCGTCACCGAGGACGACGGCATGAGCTACTGCTTCCTCGTCTGCGCCGACAAGGCCGACTGCAACGACAACCGCCCGGTCGAGAGCGAGGCGAGCTGCGTCTCGAGCCTGCCGTTCGTCGACGGCGCGATGGGCCGCAAGGTCTGCCGCCCGTCCCGCGGCTCCTGAGCCCACGCGCCGGCCGGTCGTCGGACCGGCCGGGCCCACGCGCGAGACCACGGACACCCACAGTACAACCGAGGCGCAGCTGTCAGGGCTTGGGCCGCGCCGGCCGCTGCATCCTCGCGAGTTTGCCGTGGCGTGAGCCCTGCACTCGGCGGCACCGCCCCGCCGGCCGCGCAGCTTCTCGTCGCGGCCGCGCGCCACCGGAGGTGCAAGTCATGGTCCCTGGTCTTCGCGCTCGTCCTGCTGCTGCGCCCTCGCGCGCCGTCTCCCTGCTCGGCTCCCTGCTCCTCTCCCTGTGTCTCGCGGCCTGCGTGTCGCCGGGCGCAGAGCTCGAGGACACCCCCGATCAGATCGCCGCCGTCGCCCAGGCGGTGACGATCCCGGCGAAGGGAGGCGCCACGACGCTCGACGTCGCGTCGTGGAACATCGAGTGGTTCGGCGACACAGCCAACGGCCCGACCAACGAGGCGCTCCAGCTCCAGAACGCGCGCGACGTCGTCAGCGGCACCGACTTCGACATCTGGGGCTTCGCCGAGATCGTGAGCAGCGCGCAGTGGAACAGCCTCGAGAGCCAGCTCCCCGGGTACACGGGATTCCTCGCCAACGAGGCCAATGTCATCAATGGAGCTGCCTATTACAGCGACTTCAGCAATACCGAGCAGAAGGTCGGGATCCTCTACAAGAGCGCGCTCGCGAGCGTGGTGGACGCGCGCGTGATCCTCACCGCCAGCGACTACGACTTCGGCGGGCGCCCGCCCCTGCAGGTCACCTTGCGCGTGACCCTGAACGGCACGACCGAGGACATCGTGGTGATCGTGCTGCACGCCAAGTGCTGCTCCGACACGGCGAGCTGGCAGCGGCGTGCGAACGCCGCGAGCGCGCTCAAGTCGTACCTCGACACGACGTACCCGACGCAGAAGGTCTGGGTGATCGGTGACTGGAACGACGACGTGGACACGTCGATCACCGCCGGCCGCGCGTCTCCGTACGCGAGCTTCGTGAGCGACGCCGCGCGCTACAAGCTCCCGACGCAGGCGCTCTCGCTCGCGGGCACCTCCTCGACGGTGAGCTACTCGGACACGATCGATCACCACCTGAACACGAACGAGGCCAGCGCGCTCTACATCGCCGGCTCCGTGACGGCGTACCGGGTCGATCAGTACATCGCCAGCTACGGCACCACTACGAGCGATCACTTCCCGGTGCTGAGCCGGTACACGTGGGGCAGCGGTGGCGGTGGGAGCCCGACCGTTACCATGACGGCGCCCAACGGCAGCGAGAGCTTCACCGGCGGGACGAGCCAGGTCATCGCGTGGAGCTCCGCCGGCGTCGCCAGCGTGAGGCTCGAGTACACGCTCGACGACGGCGGGACCTGGACGCTCATCACGAGCAGCACGAGCGCCGCCGCGGGGACCTTCGCGTGGACCGTCCCGGCGAGCGCGAGCAGCCTGTGCCGCGTGCGGATCTCGGATCTGGCCTCGGCCGCGACCGACACGAGCGACGGCACGTTCGCCATCACGCCGGCCGGCGGCACTGCCCAGGTCGTCGTGAACGAGATCCTCGCCAACGAGCCGGGCAGCAACACGGCGGGCGAGGCGATCGAGATCGTGAACATCGGCACCGCCGCCGCCGACCTCGGCGGCTGGACGCTGTCCGACGCGACCCAGGCGCGCCACACCTTCGCCGCCGGCACCACGCTGCAGCCGGGCAAGGCGCTGGTCGTGTTCGGCGGCGCCTCCGCCATCCCGTCCGGCCTCACGAACGCGATCGCCGCGTCGACGGGCAGCCTCAACCTGTCCAACTCCGGCGACACCGTCACGCTGAAGAGTGCGGCAGGCGCGGTGAAGGACAGCTTCGCGTACTCGTCGACGCTGTCGGGTACGGATGGGGTCTCGATGAACCGCAGCCCCGATGGGAGCGCGGGAGGATTCGTACTGCACACGGCGATCTCATCCCTGGCGACCTCGCCGGGAACCCGCGCCAGCGGCGCCGCCTGGTGAGCGCGCGCGCATCCGCCTGATCCGTGTGCGGGATCATGCTCGCGGGATGAATCGTGTCGGATTCAGTGCCGCCGCGGCGCCGAATCTCACGTGCGACCCGGAGAAGGCATGTCCCTGCTGCAGCGAATCAAGCACTGGGTGTCCGGCGAGCCGAGCGCCACCGCGCTCGAGCCCGCCACCGCCCCCGAGGAGGCGGCGCTCTCCACGCTCGTCGCGGAGAGCGCCGCGATCCACAACCGCGCGCGCGCCAAGATGGCGCGCAAGCAATGGAGCGCCGCGCTCCTCGAGCTCGAGCAGGTCATCGCGCAGCTCCCGATCTCCTGCGAGGCGCGCCTCGATCGCGGCGTGTGCCACCTGCATTTGCAGGACGCGCGCGCCGCGCGGATCGAGCTCTCGCGAGCGATCGCGCTCGCGAGCGATGGCGAGACGAAGGCGCTGGCGTACCTGAGCCGCGCCGAGGCGCACCACGAGCTCGGCGATCCGCAGGCCGCGATCGAGGACGCCGAGCGTGCCGGCCGGATGATCCGCGTCCCGGACCTCTCGGAGCTCGTCGCGCGGTTCCGCCGCGCGCTCGGTGACCGCCCCGAGCCGGGCCCACCCGATCCGGGGCTCATCGCGGCGCACCTCGAGGAGGGCTGGGCGCTGCAGGAGGACGGCGCCCTGATCGACGCGCTCGTCGCGTTCGACGACGCGATCGCGCTCGCCCCCGAGGACTCGGACGCCTATTACGGCCGCGGCGTCGTGAACTGCAAGCTCCAGCGCCACGCCCAGGCGCTCGCCGATATCGATCGCGCGATCGAGCTCGTGCCGTGCCACCCGGGCGCGCTCACCGAGCGCGGGCTGCTCCGCGCCGAGTCCGGCGACTTCGACGGCGCGATGCGCGACTACGATCTGGCGATCCAGGTCAACCCCGGGTACGCGACCGCCTACTTCAACAAGGGCTCGGCGCTCGCGATGCAGGGCCGCTTCCCCGAGGCGATCCCACACCTCGACGTCGCGATCCGGCTCGATCCCGACACCCCCGAGGTCTACTTCAACCGCGGCCAGTGCCACGCCGAGCTCGGCCGCCACCGGCGCGCGCTCGCCGATCTATCGACGTTCCTGCGGCTGCGCCCCGCCGGCTACCTCGCCGAGCAGGCGCGCAAGACGGTCGCCCGCCTCGAGCACGAAGCCACGAACTGACCCGCCGCGCCCGCGGCGACGCCGCGCCCCACGGCACGCCTGCAGCGCGCCGCGTGATACACGAGACGCCATGACGTCTCCCGTGCTCGTCCGCGAGGAGCAGCCGGCCGATCAGCGCGCGATCCACGCCGTGAACGCGGCGGCGTTCGAGACGGACGCCGAGGCCCGGCTCGTGGACGCGCTGCGCGCAGGCGCCGGGCTCACCCTGTCCCTCGTCGCCGAGGTCGACGGCGAGCTCGCCGGCCACATCGCGTTCTCGCCGGTGACGGTGACGCGCGCCGACGGCACCACGCTCGAGGGCGTCGGCCTCGCGCCGATGGCCGTCCTCCCGTCCCGCCAGCGCGCCGGCATCGGCGGCCGGCTCATCGCCGACGGGCTCCGCCGGCTGCGCGAGGCCGGGCACCGCTTCTGCGTCGTCCTCGGCCACCCCGAATACTATCCGCGGCACGGCTTCGTCCGCGCGAGCACGCACGGGCTCGCGTGGGACCGGCCGGCGCCCGACGAGGCATTCCTGGTGCAGGAGCTCGCCCCTGGCGGCCTGGGCGGCGTCCACGGCATCGTGCGCTACCGCCCCGAATTCGACGCCGTCTGAGCTCGTCGGCGGCGGGTCACCGGCCGTCCGGGCCCGCCGGGCGCGGCGCGATGTCGCGGCCGACGGTGAGCAGCTGCCGCAGCTCTGGCGCCATGTCCGCGTAGGAGGGATCCGCCTCCGAGCCGACGGCGTCGAGGAACTTGACCATGAAGCAGCGCACGCTGGCCGCCGCGGCGATGTCGGTGATCTCGCGGTCGGTGAACGCGTGGCCGCGCAGCTCGTCGATGTCTGCCTGTGTTACGTCGCGCGCGCGCCGCGCGATCTTCTGCACGAAGGCGACCATGGACTTCTCGGCCGGCGTGAGCGCCGAGCTCCGGTAGTCGCGCGCGAACGCGGCGGTCTGCTCGACGCCGAGGACCTCATCGACGAGGATCTGGCCATGCGACAGCGCGCAGTACGAGCCCTCGATCGCCAGGGCCGTGGCCACGGTCACGAGCTCGTAGCGGCGGACATCCATCTGGGCGCGGATGGCGCCGATCATCTGGATGCAGGTGTTCCACACCGCAGGATTCTGGCTGAACGCCAGCACGTAATTGGGCACGTGGCCGAGCGACGTCCGCCCCCCCTCGTACATCGCCTTCACATCGCCCGTCGCCTCTGCCTCTGGAACTGTCCGAATGAATGCCATGATCCCGTTCTCCTCCGTTAGAGATCCCAATCGATCACGCGCCAGAATATCCGATCGGTCGAAGACCTTGGCCCCTTCGCTCTACGGGCGCATCGTGCCGACGGCGAGCGGAGTCCAGTCGCCAGCAGGGATGAACGCTGCCCAGTAATAGGGATGTGCGAACCGCGGCTGGCGCATCAAGCGCAGCTTGGCCCGGCGCAGCGCCTCGGCGCGCCCGGTGCCACGGGCGAGCTCGCCATAGAACTCGCGCATCAGCTCCGGCGCCGACGAGTCACTGACGTTCCACAGGCTGACCACCTGCGACTGCGCGCCCGCCAGCACCAGCGCGCGGCGCAGTCCGTACACCCCTTCGCCGGACTTGACCGCGCCCACGCCGGTCTCGCACGCGGATAACACGACGAGCTGGGTCCCCCACCAGTCCATGCCGGCAAGCTCGCGCGCGCTCACGATGCCGTCGGGGCGTACGTTCGCGCCTGCCAGCGCCAGGCCAGCATGATCGAGCGCCTCGGTCGGGTCATCGTTCGCTGACCCAGGAGGCAGCGTGGCGATCGCGCTTTCGATCGACATCCCGCGGTCTGCTGCTGCGAAGTGCCGCTGAGCGACAGTCGTCGGTGTCGCTGGTGCCTTGCCGGCAGCGCGGTTGTAGAAGCCATGCGTGGCGACGTGGAGCACGGCCGGGCCGGCAATCCGCGTCAGTGCGGCCTTGGTCGCCTGGCCACCGCTGAGGGTTTGGATGCCGGGAAAGTGGCGCACAATCGCGTCCGCCTCGGCGACTGTGCCCGCAAGGCGGACGTACGGGCCCGGGCCATACTCAGGATCTGCCACGAGCGTGGCGGGGAACTGCGGAGCCTGCTTGGCGGCCAGCCGCAACAGGTCGCGACCGCTGGTCAGATAGCTGATGAGGTATTGCTCGATGGCCGGACGGCCTTGCGGATCGATCAACGCTTCGAACGGGACCAGGTTGAGCTTGTCATCGGGCGAAATGATGAGGTGCGAGACGCCGGGCAGCCGGCTGCGGATCGGTGCGAGGAGCTTCGCATCGAGGTTGCGGAGCGCGCGCCTGGCAGCTTCTGCGGAGGCGCCCTTGCGCATCGTGGCGAGCACGTCGTCGACCGCGGCTTCGATCGGTGCCGCCTCGCCGAGCGAAATCCATCGGGGAGGACCTTGCCTGGACAAGAGGTACGCGAGGTAGCGCGCCTCCTGCCAGGGCTTCTGAGCTTGTCGAGCATCGAAGCGGTGGTAGCGAACGAGTTCGACCAGCGCGGCCCCCGGCGGCAACGCAGCCTGGAGCTTGGTTAGCGTGACCGGCTCCGAGCGGGCGCGGAATGGGCCACTGGCGGCGTTGAGCTCGCCCTCGAGGGTGTCGATCTGGGTACGGAGGTTGTTGATCTCGTCCTGCTGGTTGCGCGCGGTCTTGGGGTCGAAGGGGGCGCGCAGGCGTGTCGAAAAGTGCGTAGTGGCGTCTGCGAGTTGGGCGAGTTTGTCGCGAAGCTGTGGGGTGAGGTGAGCACGCAGGCTGGCCTGGGCCTCCACGAGGGCATCAAGGATCCGGCCCTTGCGCCGCAGGACGGCCGTGAACGCGGTCTCGAGCGCGCGCGAGTTGGAAGGCAAGTCGTGCGCATGAAATGACACCAGAGCTTGCATCATCCCTTGCTGGAGCGACATGAGGTCTCGCTTGCGGGCCTCGGAGAGACGCACAAGTTCGACTCGCAGATAGGCTTCTTGGATCTCGGCGGCGCGGACATAGAGCGGCGCCGCGCGCGCGAACGCCCCTTGCACGTGGTAGAGACCCGCGAGGTTGCTGAGGCTTTCGACGACATCGGGATGCGCCGCGCCGAGCGCCTTCTCGCGAATCTCGAGCGCGCGGACCAAGAGTGGCTCGGCGCGTGCGAACGCCCCTTGCGCGTGGTAGAGACCCGCGAGGTTGCTGAGGCTTTCGGCGACGTCGGGATGTCTCGCGCCGAGCGTCTTCTCGCGAATCTCAAGTGCGCGGACTAAGAGCGGCTCGGCGTGCGCGAACGCCCCTTGGGCGCGGTAGAGACTCGCAAGGTTGTTGAGGCTTTGGGCGACGTCGGGATGTCTTGCGTCGAGCGCCTTCTCGCGAATCTCGAGCGCGCGGACCAAGAGTGGCTCGGCACGCGCGTATGCGCCTTGTGTGTAGTAAAGACCCGCAAGGCTGTTGAGGCTTTGGGCGACGCTAGGATGCCGCGCGCCCAGCGCTTTCTCGAAGATGTCGAGCGCGCGGACGAAGAACGGCTCGGCGCGCGCGTACGCGCCTTGCGCGTAGTAGAGCCTGGCAAGGTTGTGGAAGCTCGTAGCGACGTCTGGATGCGTCGCATCCAGCGCCTTCTCCCGGATGTCGAGGGCGCGGATCAAGAGCGGCTCCGCGCGCGCGTATGCCCCTTGCATGAGGTATAGTCCACCGAGGTTGTTGAGACTTAGGGCGACGTCGGGATGCCTCGCGCCCAACGCCTTCTCGCGGATGTCGAGGGCGCGGACATAGAGTGGGTCCGCACGCGCGTATGCCCCTTGCATGAAGTATAGTCCAGCAAGGTTGTTGAGGCTTAGAGCGACATCGGGATGCCTCGCGCCCAGCATCTGCTCGCGGATGTCGAGCGCGCGGACCAAGAGCGGCTCAGCGCGCGCGTACACGCCTTGTGCCGTGTAGAGCCTCGCGAGGTTGTTGAGGCTTTCAGCTACGTTCGGATGCTTCTCGCCCAGCGCCTTCTCGCGAATCTCAAGCGCGAGGACTAAGAGTGGCTCGGCGCGCGCCAACGCGCCTTGCGCATAGTAGAGCGCCGCAAGGTTGTTGAGGCTTTCGGCGACGAGGGGATGCCTCGCGTCCAGCGCTTTCCCGCGAAGCGCGAGGCTACGCTCCGCCAGCGGCAGCGCCTCACGAAATTTGCCTTGGCTGTAGAGCATCTCCACTTGCTTGTCGAGCGAAGTAGCCTCGTCGTTCGGCCCTGGAGGGCCGGCGGTCGACCAGCGTGCCCCAGTCTTCAAGCACCCCAGCAAGAGCACGATGAGTGCCAGAACTCCCAATCTGCGAGACGGCATCTGAATCCTCGAGACCATCACCTTGCCTCCTGTTGGCGGATTGTGCCGGCGGGCGAGCGGCGCCCAGTCACCGGCGGGAATGAACGCAGCCCAGTAATAGGGATGTGCGGACCGTGGCTGTTGCGCCGGTGCAGCTTGGCCCTACGCAGCACCTCGGCGCGCCGGTCAGCGCCAAGCCCGGTCGACTCGAGCGCCTCCGCGGAATCCGTATTCGGAGGCCCTAGTAGGCGGCGCGGCGATCGCGCTTTCGTAAAGCAGGCCCTTTTCCCCACGCCCCTGAGACGACACAGGTAGCCCGAAAACGACATTTATTGAAGCGGCACTGGTGCCATAGCGACAGTGAGGGAGCCCTGGGCTTGCGATTAAGCAGCGGGGCCAGACCGTGCCGCCTACAGCCTATCGCAGCAAAATCGCCACGTTCGCCCGTGCTCCTTCGTGACCCACCTGAGACTCTGCCGCAAAATGCGGCATTCCACATCATAAACGGCGGTGCGATGCTGCCTGCCAGCCGGCCTATCAGCAGGCATCTGCCGCAATATGCGGCAGCTGATGCATAACGAGCAGTCGCCGCCCACGCCGCCCGCGCTCAGCCGATGACGGGCTGGCTTACCGTCGTCGTGACGCCCTGGAACGTGGGGACGAGCAGGCGCAGATCACTCTCGGCCCAACGCCCGATGCCCTCGTCGCTGGCCATCAGGTTGTGGCGCCTCGTCACGGCCTCGAACTGAGCGCCGAACACGGTGCATCCGGCAGAGCACTTCTCGCGCTCGAAGCCGAGCGGCATACCTGGGCGCCCTGGGCACAGTCCTCCTAGAAATGTCGGCTACATCGCAAATGCCGTAATCGAGGAATGGAGCAAGTAGGGACAAGAGACACCGAGCGAACAGCGAACATAATCGACACGGAACGAGGAAGTGTCATGCCGCCACCCGTAGGACGTGACGGGGATTCCGGGCACTATGTTCTGCACGGAGGAGGTGAGATGGGAAACGAACGCAAGCGGACGGGGAGTATCGGTGCCGGTTCTGGTGTAGTCACCCGTAGCGGACCCGCTCTGGCGCCGGGTAAGCGCACGCTCACCGAGGCGCTCGAGCCTGGCCCGCGCGTTGGCGGTGGCGTAGCTCGCGCGGCTGGTCCCGGCGGCTCGCTATCCGGTTCCGCGGTCCCTCCGCCTGCGAGCAGCAGCTCGCATAGAGCACCGCCGCCGCGCGTAGCCGATTCTGCCGAGAACGAACCGAACGTGGTGCTTCGTGTTCTCGTCTATGACGAGACCGGCGAGGTGATCCAGCGGTGGGAGTCGAAGGGGCGCTGGGAAGGCGAGTTGCCACAGAAGTACACGGCGACGCGCGGTGGCAAGGGCTGGTCGTGGGACAACACCGGCGGTTCGACGATCCGGGTCAACACCAACAAGGACGGCCGCGGCGGATCGGCGGTCGAGGCGTGGGCGAAGGCCGGGGGCAAGAAGATCGTCGTCTACGCGCATGCCGTCGGAGACGTCACGTTCGATGAGAATGCCAAGGAATCGGACAAGGCACCGGGCCACGCGAGAGATCCGAACGAGGGCGGAGATGGCTCCACACCGCGCGTGAGCCCGGATGGCAAAGATGCGGGTAGCAACAACAGCAAGAGTCGCGACGGCGAAGAGCAAGGCGCCGGTAAGCAGGAGAGCAAAGAGGGCGGCAAGCACGATGGCGACAGCCAGGACCGCCACAGCGGAGAGCAAGGCGCCGGCACCGCGAAGGGCAAGGCGGACGGCAGCAAGCAAAGCGGCGACGGTAGCGATACCGAGGCAGAAGAAGAGACCGAGACCGCACTCGGCACCACAGAGGACGAACGAATCGCCGACGAGCTCGAGCGAGACCTCGACATCGGTCCCAATGATGAGGCTCTCGAGGATGAAGCGACCACCGGCGCCACGAGTGGCGGCAAGACGCCCGGTGGCGAGGGCTCGCCCGGTGGCGCTCCCGATGGCCGCACCGGCGACGACACCCGCGTGGGTGGCACGGGCCCCGGCGGCGACCAGGCGCGCCCCGATGGTCAGGGCAAGGGCTCCGAATCGGGCGGCAAGGGCGGCTCCGAAGAAGGCTCGAAGGACGGCCAGAAGGGCGGCTCCGAAGGCGGGATGTACGGCGGCAAAGGCAAGCCCGGCGATGATGGCGTGCCGAGCGGCATCGGCTTGTTCGGTGGCCTGATCGGCATTCCGGCCGCGCTCAAGGGCCTGATCGAAGTCGCGCTGATTGTCGCCGACGGCAACATCACCGGCGCCGGTGCGGACCTGTTCCGCAAGGGCCTCGGCAAGATCGCCTCCGCGGCCGCGGCACGCAGGATGATCGCGAGCGAGGCGCGACGCGCTGCTGTGAAGGAGACCAAGGCGGCGATCAAGGCCATCAAGGCCGACAAGGTGAAGGCCGCGGCGTGGAGCGCCGCGACCAAGGCTGAACGCGATGCAGCGACCCGCCGGATCTACTGGGAGCTCCAGCGTAAGTACTTCGACGCGTATCGGAAGGCGGCCAAGCAGGCGAAGCGGGAGGCCAAGGCCGCGCTCCACAAGTCGGCCGGCAACATCGCCGCGCAGCAGAAGCTGAAGCACGCCGAGCTGGCCGAGGAGGCGACGAACGTGAGGCCCGTCGCGGGCCGGCTGCCGCAAAACCACGAGTATGCCGGTCAAGCATTTCCCGCAGACGTCCTGCCTCCGAAGTTCCGCAGTAAGGAGCTACGATTCACGAAGGAGGGGTACCCGGACTTCGCGCCGCACGCCAAGCAGCTGCCGAACGGCAAGAACTACGTCGAGATCGAGTACACTGGCTCCCGCAGGGCGGACTTCGCCGCCGCCACCAAGAAGGCAAAGCTCGACGAGATACCTGACGGTTGGACCTGGCACCACGCAGAGGACATGAAGACGATGTACCTCGTACCCACCGAGCTTCACGAGGCCGTGAAGCACAGCGGCGGTGTCGCGAGGTACAAGCACGGAAGTGGAGTCCCCAAGTATGGCGATTAGCTGGCCACCGATGCAGCGACGCGGTCCTCAGGTGACCGACACACAGATCAGGGCGTTCGAGCAGTCGTATGGTCATCCGCTACCCGACGATTACAGGCAGTTCCTCCTCGACGTGAACGGCGGCCGCCTCGATCGGGCGAACCGCGAGTTCGATCAGGGAATTATCAATCGCCTGTTCAGCCTCGACGATACCGAAGATGACTCGCGCGATCTCGCGACGCGTGCGAATCGTTCACGTCCGATGTTGCCCAGCCCCGCTCTGCTGTTCATCGGACACGATGACTTCGGTGATCGGATCCTGCTCGCGCTCGTTGGTGAGCATCGCGGCGAGGTGTGGCTCATGCGCACGGGCGACGACGCGCGCCCCGATGATGCGAACCCGCGCGTCCTATGGCACGACCGCCGCGATATGCGGAAGCTTGCTGACTCCTTCGAGCAGTTCATGCGCTCGCTGCGCCCGTTGTCTTGAACGCCCGAGCCGCCCGCCGGCCCGCCCTCAGCCGATGACAGGCTTGCTGACCGCCGTCGTCACGCCCTGGAACGCGGGCGTCTCAAGCCTCGTCGTCGAGGATCGGCGATGGGCGCATGAGCCACCCATTCGCTCGTCCCGTGAAGTAACGGCCGACGTCATCGTAACGTCCTTCCCACGATCGCATCTGGTCGAAGGCTTCGCGGCGCGTCTTGCCATGACCAGCGACGCGCGCCGTACGGAACGCCAAGCCTCGCGGATGGATGCGATCGATCTCGACCAAGCACACTTGCTGGTCGGGATACCGCTTGCGGATCTCGCTCCAGGTCAAAGGCTCGGAGATCGATGGGGCAAACGTCTCGTTAGCGTCCATCACCCAATCCTCGGCCACACCATGACCCTGGCAAGTTTTTGGCCTCCACGACGCCTCTGGTCACAGCGGCAAGATCGCACCTGCTCGCACCTGCGCGCCTCGCGCGCGCCCCCTCAGCCGATGACGGGCTTGCTGACCGCCGTCGCCACGCCCTGGAACGCGGGCACGAGCAGGCGCAGCTCGCTCTCGGCCCAGCGCGCGATGTCCTTGTCGCTGGCCGACAGGTTGTGGCGCTTCATCACATCCTCGAACTGCGCGCCGAACACGGCACAGTCGGCGGGGCGCTTCTCCCGCTCGAACGACATCGCCACGAGCAGGATCTCGTCGAGCTCCTGCGGCAGGTTCGCCCGCAGGCTCGACGGCAGCGGCAGGTGCGGCCAGTTCTCGACGCCGAGGTGCGCGAGCGCCGCCAGGTCGAGGTTCACGGCGTGGCCGGTCACGATCTCGTAGCCGACGGCCGCGAGCGAGTAGACGTCGGCGCGGACATCGACCACCTCGCCGACGCGCTGCTCGGGCGCCATCATCGACGGCGTCCCCTTCGTCTCGCCGGCCATCGTCATGTGGCCCTGCACCGCCGCCTTCGCGATGCCGAAGTCCACGACCTTCACGCCGCCCTGGCGCGAGACGAGGACGTTCGCGCTCTTGACGTCGCGGTGGATGATGCCGAGCGCCGTGCCGTCCGGGCCGACGGCGGTGTGGGCGGCGTTCAGGCCGTCGCAGATCCGCACGAGGATGCCGAGCGCGACGTCGAGCGGCACGGGGCGCTGCGCCTCGCGCGCCGAGGAGAGCAGGCGCTCGAGATCGACGCCCTCGACGAAGTCCATCACGATCACGTAGTCGTTGCCGATCTTGCCGAGATCCTGGATGCCGACGACGTTGGGGTGATGGATGCGCGCGGCGAGCTTCGCCTCGTCGAGGAAGTGCTCGACGGCGCGCTGGTTGCGCGCCAGGTGCGAGTGCATGACCTTGATCGCGACGAGCTTCTCGAACCCGGCCTCGCCCTTGGCGTGCGCGAGGTAGACGTCGGCCATGCCGCCAGAGCCGAGCCGGCGCACGACCTCCCAGCGCCCGATCAGCGCGCCGGGCCCGAGGTTGCTCGGGTTGATCGAGAACGCCAGCGAGTCGACGGGCGACGGCGTGCCGGTGGCCACGGCGTGCGCCGCCGAGAGCTTCGTCTGGGCGTACGCGTCGGGCGGCGGGCGCGACTCGACGGTGGGCATCGACTGGATGTAGCTCTGCGCCGCCTGCTCTGGGCTTTGGCCCCGCTTCTTGCCGGCGAGCATGCCGATCAGGACGAGCGCGAGGCCCAGGGCCGCGGCGCCCGCGCCGCCCGCGACGAGCGGCAGCGGCAACCCGCCCTGCGCCCTGGCGAGGCCCATGACGAGGCGGGCGTCCTTCTCCGACGGCAGCGACCGGGCCTCGGTCTTGGCGCCCGCGGGGAGCGGGCCGAGCACGGCCGACTTGCCGGCGAGCTCGAAGCTGCCGGTGACCCCGGCGTCGCGCAGCATCTTGAACGCGGGCGCGAGATCGATCGCGCGGCGCGCGGTGACGAAGCCGGTGTGGGTCAGCTTGTACTGCTCGACGCCAGCCTCGACGGAGAACGTGTGCGAGACGAGCAGCTGCTCGCCGGAGAGCTCCGCGGCGGGCCCGGCGGCCGCCGTGAGCTTGCCGCTGCCCTTGGGCAGCGCGAACAGGGGCTCGGGCTTGCCGCCCTTGGGCACCTGGACGAGCTCGATCGACTCGTTGGGCTCGAGCTTGAACGTCAGCTCCTTGCCGATCCGCTCCGAGGCGGTCGACTCGTCCGAGCCGATCGGCGCCGCGATGTCGCGGCTCTCGGACAGGGTCCGCGCGCGCTGCGCGACGCTGGCGCGCGCCTCGCGCACGTCGCCGTCGAGCTTGCCGACGGCGCTCGCCATCGCGGCGCTCGCCTCGGGCGTCATCTCGCTCGGAGCCTTGCGCGTGAGCGCGAAGCCGAGCGCGCCGCCGCCGGCGACGATCAGCACGGCCCCGAGCGCCATCGCGGCTCTAGCCACGCTTGCCTCCGAACTTATCGGAGGGCGCGCCGGCGGGCCCGTCGGCCGAGACGCCGACGGAGAACGTGTTCTGGCCGGCCTTGACGGTGACGTCCTGGGTGACGGGCGCGCCGCTCTTCACGCTCCAGCCGCGGAGCTTGTACTTGCCGGGGATCACGCGCCGGAACGTGAAGTTGCCCTTCTCGTCGGTGACGGTGTACGCGGGCGCGCCGACGACGACGATGTACGCGCTCATGTTCGCGTGCAGGTTGCAGCCGAGCCGGATGATGCCCTCCTTCTCGAACTTGTACTCGCGCGCCTCGCCGGCCTTGTACAGGCCGAGGTCGAACGCGGCGAGCGGCGAGGTCGAGAAGACGTTGTGGAACACGCTGTCGAAGTTCGGGAACGAGATGGTCGAGCCGGCGGGCACGGCGATGAGGCTCGGCAAAAACTCGCGGCCGCGCTGCTCGACGACGACGCGCTTGGGCGTGCGCGGCTTCCACTTGCCGCTCGCGGGCTCGAGCGTGACGAGCCCGAAGCTGTTGGCGGCCTTGCCGTCGATCTGCAGCGTGCCGGTGACGCTGCCGACCTCGACCTTGGGCGGCGGCACCTTGGCGGCCTCGTCATCGGCCTCCGAGCTCCCGCCGACCTTGGGCTGCGGCGCCGCGGCGGTGTCCACCTTCTGGGTGGGCGTGGTGACGCGCGGCGGCGCGCCCTCGCGGAACAGCGGGGCGAGCTGCGCCAGCGCCTCGGGGCCGACGAGCAGCTCGGCGGTCGAGAACAGCTGCTCGGCGAGGTTCCGGTTGCCGCGCTCGAGCTGCTGCGCGGCCTTCTCGAGCTGGTCGGCGGCCTCGCGCAGGAGCTGGGCCCGCTCGCTGACGGGCCCGAGCTTGCCGGTCCTGGGCGGCTCCGGTTTCGGGGCGGGCTTGGGAGCGGGCTTGGCCTCGGTGGGTTTCGGGCCGGCCTTCTGGTCGGCTTTCACCGGAGCGGACGAGCACGCCAGGGCCGCGGCGAGCGCCGCGGTCCCGACCGGGAGGGGCCGGAGCTTCATCGGCCGCATTGTATGCACGCTGCGAGGTTGACCGCGAGCCGGGCGCGACCTACCTGTGTGGTACTTTTTCCCTGCACGCCTCGGAGTCTTATGGTTTTCGGCCTGTTCTCCAAAGAAAAGTCCCTCGACAAGACGATCGCCAAGGCGACGAACAAGCTGTCCCAGCAGGTGGATCGCTGGGCGGCCCTCGAGCGGCTCAAGGAGGACGGCAGCGAGGCTGCGCTGTTTGGCCTCTGCAAGCGGTTCGGCATCACCAGCACGAAGGGCGTCGAGGACGAGGACGAGAAGAACTGGGTCGTCACCACGCTCGTGGGGTTCGGTGCACAGGCCCTGCCGCCGCTGATCCGCTACATGAAGCAGGCGGAGCAGATCGCGTTCCCGCTCCGGGTGCTCGAGAAGATCGCCCCCCGCGAGAAGGTGCTCGAGGTGGCCGACCAGCTGTTCCAGAGCGAGCCGCCGGGCTACGTGCGGATGCCCGAGAAGCGGATCGATCTCGTCCGCTGGTTCTCGGAGTGGAAGCCGGCCACCGACGACGAGGTCGTGAGCCGGCTCGCGCCGTACGTGGGCGACTTCGACGAGAACTCGCGGTTCGCCGCGATCGACGGCATGGCCGGGCGCGATCCCGCCAAGATCGGCCCGCCACTCATCGCGGCGCTGATCCGGCCCGAGGAGGAGTCCGGCCGGATCAAGCGCACGATCGTCGAGGTGCTCGAGAAGAGCAAGGCGCCGCTCGGTGGCCAGGCCGACGCGGTCGCGGCGGTGCTGACGGGGCCGCTCGCGGACGACTTCAAGGTCGAGCAGGGCCTCGTCAAGAAGCGCTGAGCGCGGCGCGCGGCGCGTCCAGGCGGTGCACCCGGGCGGACGCTTCTGCGGCGAGATGATTGTTGGGCGCGCCGCAACGCGGTACACGTGCCGCGATGCCGCGCCGGAGCGATCTCGAATCGGTCTTGATCATCGGCTCGGGGCCGATCGTGATCGGCCAGGCCAGCGAGTTCGACTACTCGGGGACGCAGGCGTGCAAGGCGCTCCGCGAGGAGCGCCTGCGCGTCGTCCTGATCAACTCGAACCCGGCGACGATCATGACGGACCCCGACCTCGCGGACGCGACGTACGTCGAGCCGCTCACGGTCGAGGTCCTCGACAAGGTGCTGGCGCGCGAGAAGGTGTCGGCGATCCTGCCGACGCTCGGCGGCCAGACGGGCCTGAACCTGGCGATGGCCGCGCACAAGGCGGGCCTGCTCGACAAGCACAAGGTCGAGCTCCTGGGCGCGAGCGTGCCGTCGATCGAGATGGCCGAGGACCGCGAGCTGTTCAAGCAGGCGATGGCGCGGATCGGGCTCTCCTGCCCCAGGTCGCGGCTCGTCTCCTCGGTGGCGGAGGCGCGCGCCGCGGTCGACGAGATCGGCTTCCCGACGATCCTGCGGCCGTCGTTCACGCTGGGCGGCTCGGGCGGCGGCATCGCGTACAACCGCAGCGAGCTCGATCGGATGGTCCAGTTCGGCCTCGATCAGTCGCCGGTCCACTCGATCCTCATCGAGGAGTCGGTCCTCGGATGGAAGGAGTACGAGCTCGAGGTGGTGCGCGACACCAAGGACAACGCGGTCATCATCTGCTCGATCGAGAACCTCGATCCGATGGGCGTCCACACGGGCGACTCGATCACCGTCGCGCCCGCGATGACCCTGACCGACAAGGAGTACCAGCGCATGCGCGACGCCTCGATCGCGATCATGCGCGAGATCGGCGTCACCACGGGCGGCTCGAACGTGCAGTTCGCCGTGGACCCGCGCACGGGCCGGATGCTCGTGATCGAGATGAACCCGCGCGTGTCGCGCAGCTCGGCGCTGGCGTCGAAGGCGACGGGGTTCCCGATCGCCAAGATCGCGGCGAAGCTCGCGATCGGCTACACGCTCGACGAGCTCAAGAACGACATCACGCGGGTCACGCCGGCGAGCTTCGAGCCGACGATCGACTACGTGGTCGTGAAGTGGCCGCGCTTCGCGTTCGAGAAGTTCCCGTCGGCCAAGCCGGTGCTCGGCCCGCAGATGAAGTCGGTCGGCGAGGCGATGGCGATCGGCCGCACGTTCCGCGAGGCGCTCGGCAAGGCGATCCGCTCGCTCGAGACGGGCCGCGCGGGGTTCGATCTGCCGCTCGCGGCGGCGGGCGATGATCTCGCGGCGCTCGAGCGGGCGATCGCCACGGCCTCGCCCGAGCGGCTGTTCCAGGTGGGCCGCGCGTTCCAGCTGGGGCTCACGCTCGAGCGCGCCCACGAGCTGACGCGGATCGATCCGTGGTTCCTCCACCACGTCCACGCGATCGCGGTGACCGAGCAGGGCCTCGCGGGCCAGCCGCTCGCGGAGATCGCGCCCAGGCTGCGCGAGTACAAGCGCATGGGGATGAGCGATCGCCGGCTCGCCGCGCTCACGGGGGCGACGGAGGCGGAGGTCCGCGCCGCGCGCCACGCGGCGGGCATCCGGCCGGTCTACAAGCGGGTCGACACCTGCGGCGCCGAGTTCGAGTCGCACACGCCGTACCTGTACTCGTCGTACGAGGACGAGTGCGAGGCGCGCCCGACGGATCGGCGCAAGGTGATCATCCTCGGCGGCGGGCCGAACCGGATCGGCCAGGGCATCGAGTTCGACTACTGCTGCGTCCACGCCGCGATGGCGCTCCGCGAGGAGGGCATCGAGACGATCATGGTGAACTGCAACCCCGAGACGGTGTCGACGGACTACGACACCTCGGACCGGCTGTACTTCGAGCCGCTGACGCTCGAGGACGTGCTCGAGATCTGCGACCTCGAGCGGCCGTGGGGCGTGATCGTGCAGTTCGGCGGGCAGACGCCGCTCAAGCTCGCGGTGGCGCTCGCGCAGGCGGGCGTGCCGATCCTCGGCACGAGCGCCGACGCGATCGACCGCGCCGAGGATCGCGAGCGGTTCGGCGCGGTGATGCAAGGGCTCGGGCTGCACGCGCCCCGGTGGGGGATCGCGCGCAGCCTCGAGGAGGCGCGGCAGCACGCCGCCGAGATCGGCTTCCCGGTCATGGTGCGGCCGAGCTACGTGCTCGGCGGCCGCGCGATGGAGCGGATCTACGACGCGCACGGCCTCGAGGGCTACTTCCAGCGCGTGCTGGGCGCGGGCCGGGGCGTCCTGGGCGGCGGCCGCGACGAGTCGGCGGCGGTCGGGTTCCCGCTGCTCATCGATCAGTTCCTGGCGGACGCGGTCGAGCTCGACGTCGACGTGGTGGCGGATCGGACGGGCGCGGTGATGGTGGGCGGCGTGATGGAGCACATCGAGGAGGCGGGCATCCACTCCGGCGACTCGGCGTGCGCGCTGCCGCCGTACTCGCTGCCGGCCGACATCGTCGACGAGGTCAAGCGCCAGGCGCGGATGCTCGCGACCGAGCTCGGCGTGGTCGGCCTCATGAACGTGCAGTTCGCGGTGGTCGGCGGCGACGTGTTCGTGCTCGAGGTCAACCCGCGCGCGTCGCGCACGATCCCGTTCGTCTCGAAGGCGATCGGCCGGCCGCTCGCGAAGATCGGCGCGAAGGTGATGGCGGGCCGCACGCTCGCCGAGCTCGAGCTGACCGAGATCG